>Ga0169931_10000448_pt1 | contig 67491 bp, 53 predicted proteins | sample Kivu_15m_20L_FD_129675 | JGI IMG/M metagenome (GOLD analysis project Ga0169931, IMG submission 129675) | Freshwater microbial communities from Lake Kivu, Western Province, Rwanda to study Microbial Dark Matter (Phase II) - Kivu_15m_20L... | ecosystem: Environmental > Aquatic > Freshwater > Lake... | reverse complement strand
ATAAAATGCAATTCCGCATGAAATGCCATGCATATGCCCGCCAGCAGGGTGCCATGCACACCGCCGGCCAACATCGCGTCTGGCGCCAACAAGAGTGCCAGGCACCGAATATGGGGCCGCAGGCCCGAGCCGGCGATAACGGCTGGTGAGTGTCTGGTTGAATTGTGGTAAGTCTACCGATGGCTGGAATGCGTTGTGGCTAACTCTAGCTGCTGATGGGACAGTCAAAAGGTTGCCTCGCCAACAGCGTGCCCGGCACCCTCATTGGTGCCCGGCACCCTCATTGGTTTCGGCACCCTCATTGGTTTCGATCGAGAGTTTGGCGGCTGGAAGCCTCTAGTCTAACGGAATACGAGTCAGGCGATTCCGCCGCGAGGCCAGTCGCAGCGTGGCCAGTCGCAGCGTGCCTGGCACCTGAGTTGTGGCACCTGAGTGTGTGCAGTCGCAGCGTGCTTGGCACCTGAGTGGGCGTGAGCGTTAGATTGAGCGTGCCTGGCACGCAAGAAGGGGGCTTCGGTGGATTTGGGGGACAATTCGTTCTAATGCTTGTGCGGATTAGTGTACAGCGACTTGTCAGATTGCCTTCCAAGCATTAGCTTCTTTCTATCGGATGAGTTCTGTTTCTGAGAGGAACTCCGTAGATTCGGGCTAGACAAGGTTTTGTGGCGAGTAGTTATCCTATGGTGACTGTAGATCGAACCGCTTCCCTCCCAGATGACCAGAGGATTGTCATTACCGGGATCGGCTTGACTTCTCCTGCTGGTAACGATTTGGAGAGCTATCGAAAGTCACTTTTGGCGGGCATCAGTGGCGTTACGGATTACGAGATTCGGTATCTGGGTAAGACTCTCGCGGGTGTCTGCAAATTTGAGACGTCCAAGTATCAGTCCAAAAAGGATTTACGCCGTGGGACTCGAGCAGGGAGTGTTGGGATTTGGGCCGCTAATGAGGCCATTCGTCGCTCCGGAATTGACTGGTCTAACATGGACCGATCTCGGGTGGGAATTTATATCGGTGTTACCGAACACGGTAATGTGGAAACGGAAAACGAGATTTATCAGATCAAACAATACGATTACGACACGCAGTTTTGGTCTCATCATCACAATCCCCGCACCGTTGCAAACAACCCCGCGGGCGAAGTCGCTTTGAATCTTGGCGTGACAGGCCCGCACTATACGATTGGGGCGGCTTGTGCCGCTGGCAATGCAGGTATTGTGCAAGGTGTTCAAATGTTGCGACTGGGCGATTGCGACCTCGCGATTGCGGGAGGGGTTTCGGAAAGTATTCACACGTTTGGTATATTTGCGAGCTTCCGCAGTCAGGGTGCTTTGGCAACTCATGACGATCCGACCAAAGCCTCGCGGCCTTTTGACCGCGAGCGCAATGGAATTGTGGTATCGGAGGGGGCCTGTCTTTACATCTTAGAAAGGCTTTCAGACGCCAAGAGGCGGGACGCAAATATCATTGCGGAAATTGTTTCATATGCCATCAACACAGATGCCACAGATTTCGTTTTGCCCAACCCTGAGCGACAAGCCCAATGTGTGGAACTCGCCCTGAAGAGAGGGGGGCTTACTCCCAGTGATATTCAAATAGTCAGTACTCATGCGACGGGAACCTTGAGCGGTGATTCCCAGGAGAGCCAAGCTCTCAGAAAGGTTTTTGAGACGGCTTCTGGGGTTTTTTTCAACAACACCAAAAGCTTTATCGGCCACGCGATGGGAGCGGCCGGCGCTCTCGAATTGGCGGGCAATATTCCTTCATTTTCCGATGGAGTATGTCACGCCACGATTAATGTGGACAATCTTGACCCTGATTGCGCTTTGGAGGGGTTGGTAATCAATACCCCGAAAGAAATAGGGAACGTTCGGTATATTCTCAATAATTCGTTCGGAATGCTTGGAATCAATTCGGTTCTGATCGTTCGTAAATTCTAAGGCTCCCGGGTATTCTTACTTAGCCGCTTATCGGCTAACATACGGGACCTTCAGGAGGCGGACGCTTCCCCTTATTGGCTAGGGTATGCGGGGGCTAGGGTATGCGGGGGCTAGGGTATGCGAGGGCTGGGGTATGCGAGGGCTGGGGTATGCGAGGGCTGGGGTATGCGAGTTGCCGCCGACTCTTGCAGGTCGGGCCGTTGGACTTTCAATATCGCTTTTACTGTTTTTATGAAGTAAGGATCGGTCGATGACGCCAGCTGAGATTCGTGACGAAATCCTGGATATTCTCAGCAAGGTCGCGCCAGATGAGGATCTGAGCGATCTGGAGGATGCAAAGAATTTCCGCGAGCAGTTAGAGCTTGATAGTATGGACTTCTTGGATATCGTGCTGGAATTGAAACGTCGCCATCGCGTGATCATTCCCGAAGAGGATTACGGCAATTTGGCTAGCATGGCTAGTACGGTCAGTTATCTCGAACCGAAGATGCGAGACATAGTGAAAAGTTAGTGTGAGATAACGGGTGGAAGAGTTTGATACGATCATCATCGGCGCTGGAATGTCTGGCTTGGCAGCTGGCATTCGACTTGCCTACTTCGATCAAAAAGTATGCATTCTCGAGCGCCACTACACGATCGGTGGTTTGAATTCCTTTTATCGGCTTAATCACCGCGATTATGATGTGGGCCTCCATGCCGTCACCAACTTTGTAGGCAAAGGAGCCAAGAAAGGGCCCATCGCCAAATTGCTTAGGCAATTAAGATTCAGCTGGGATGATTTCCAACTGCGTCCCCAACTAGGTTCGGCTGTTGTCTTTCCAGATGTCGAGCTAAACTTCAGTAACGATATTGAACTTCTCAAAGCGGAAATCGCGTCGAAATTTCCCACGCAACGAGATCGCTTTGACAACCTTCTTAAGCAACTCGTCGACTATGACGATCTCAACGATGAGATGTTCGCGTTATCAACACGTAAGATTCTGCAAGAGATTTTTACTGAACCTTTATTGATCGAAATGCTTCTTTGCCCGCTTATGTGGTATGGAAATGCTCGCGAAAATGACATGGATTTTGGTCAGTTTTGCATCATGTTTCGCAGTATCTATTTGGAAGGCTTCGGACGCCCTTTCAAAGGTGTACGACTGATTCTCAAACATCTTGTCAGAAAGTATCGGGGACTTGGTGGGCAGCTGAAACTTCGCAGCGGTGTCGCAAAGATCATCACCGATGGCGGACAAGCCGTTGGTGTTGAGCTCGATAACGGTACTCAGCTGAAAGCGAAACGAATATTGAGCAGCGCGGGTGCTGTGGAAACCATGCGTCTATGCGAGGACACTTCAGAATCTAAAGTCGTGCAAGCGGGCCAGTTGACCTTTATAGAGTCTATATCGGTTCTCGATTGTCAACCGAAAGAGATCGGCTTTGATAAGACTATCGTTTTTTACAACGATAGTCCGACGTTTTATTGGTCGCGTCCTGCGACCGAGCTCTGCGATGCTCGCACGGGTGTGATTTGTTCTCCCAATAATTATCTCTACGACGCGACTGAAGGCGAATTGCAAGATGGCATTATTCGGCTTACCACAATTGCGGATTACGATCGTTGGAACGCGCTGGAGGAGGAAACATATCGGCGTGAAAAATTGCGATGGTATGATCTGTCAGTTGCTTCGGCAGTTCGCTTTATGCCCGATTTCCGCCGTCGAGTCATCGAGACAGATGTCTTTACTCCGAAAACTATTCGACGCTTCACGTACCATGATAATGGCGCTGTTTACGGTGCCCCCAAAAAACAGCTCGACGGTCGAACTCATTTGAAAAACCTTTTTCTCTGCGGAACGGATCAAGGCTTTGTTGGAATCGTCGGTGCAATCGTCAGTGGTATCTCCATCGCCAATATGCATTGCTTACGCACTGAATTGAGCTGAACGCTATCTCGCAGTTTGGCTGTCACCAGGGCACTCGAATTTCCTTTCCCCAATCGCCCACGATACAGGAAGGGATAAGTTTGTCGCTGCGGGTGAGCAACCCGAAAATCGGTTGTACTCACTCTTGCTTCAGTTCGTTAGGCAATGAATCGAGCCAATGCAGCGCGCCTTTACGGTCGACGATTAATTGGTCGAGTTGTTGGGAACGCAAGTCCTCCAGGATTTGCTTGAATCGTGGACCTGGGGAGAATCCCAATTCGATAAGATCATTGCCGGTTAATAATGGAGGGGGATTCAGTTGGCCCGGAGGAAGTTTGCACTGTATTTCGCACCAAGCCGACGAACCGGTGGTCCCCTCCCCTACTCGCTCCATCGCGTGAGCCAGCGATATGGCGCGAGTTGCAAATTTAGAAATCAGCAGAGGTTGAATGCGGCTCCAACGCACTTCAAGTGCATTAGCGAGAGTCGCAGCATGCTGCATGACAAATAAAGTGCCATCAATTTCGTCACGAGATAAGCGAAGGGCTTGTGATAGAAACTCGTCTATAGTTTGCATATTAATGAAATCGGACTCGTTCGTTCGACAAGCGATTAAAATAGCCGCCAAGGCGCTCTCAAAATAGGCAGGTGATAAGTGCTCAATCAGCTTCAGGGCTCTTTGCCAAGTGGAGTGACCGAGAACTGGAGTGATCTGCGGGAAGATAATTCCTAATTGCTGAGAATCCGCTAACAGTTTGGCTGCCAAAGCGCGTCGAGGCAGTACGAGCATTTTTCTTAGTTCCGCAGCGATTCTTTCGGGACTGACCCGTTGAATTTCGTTTGCATGTCGACAAATCGCTTCGTAGGTTGCCGGGTCGAGCTCAAATCCAAAGCGTGCAGCAAACCGAACCGCTCTCAAGATGCGAAGCTTGTCCTCGTTAAAACGGGCATCTGGATCACCAATACATCGCAAAATTCTATTCTTTAGATCTTCCTGTCCTCCGACGAAATCGTGAATTCGATCTTGTTGTGGATCGTAAAACAGTCCGTTGATCGTAAAATCACGACGCTGCGCATCATGGGCCGCGTCGGTAAAAGTCACGTAGTCCGGATGACGTCCGTCTGAATAGGTGGCATCACTGCGGAACGTCGCGACCTCAACTCGCTGCTCCGGAAACTCTTTCTTCCCTTGAATACAAACCACTCCAAACGATTCGCCGATCATCAGAGTGCGGGAACTGCCAAAGATGTCTCGAATTCGTAGCGGACCGGCGTCCGTCGCCACATCGTAATCGGAAGGTGGAATCCCCAGTAACTGGTCCCGCACGCATCCACCCGCAAAATAGGCGATATGCCCTGCCTCACTCAGTTTTCGGGTGATCCAGACTGCGAATTCGCGTTGGATAGATTTGTGCGATTCCGACATTACAATGGACCCCCACTTTGTTCAGGATATGTTACATTAGCAATACGATGATCGTTTTGGACCTGGGATCTGTGCACTACAGCTTTTGCGAAACGCTCCGGTGCTAATGTGGTGATATCAACAAAAGTACCAATTCTAGTCTCACTTCACTTGGGCTGGATGGGTGTGTTGGCTTAGTTCACGTGTTCCAGTTTACTGAGTCTGGTTTGGTTTAAGCCAGCGCATGCAGAGCCCTTTTTTCAGGATCCGGGTCCAACCGGTGGAATTATCCAGTGCGAATGGGCGATTGCAACTTCGATTCTAGAAACGCTCTATAAAAGAGACCAAGGAAATCTCGATGAGTTCAGCGGGACAGGTAAAGGATATGCCTCGCAAACGTGGCGCTGTAGGTGTTTTGCTCGAAGAGCATGGATTTTTAGTCATACGGCGATCTCCTTTTGTGAGAGCACCGAACTTGATTTGTTTTCCCGGTGGAACAATTGAAGGGGGTGAGACTCCTGAAGCTGCCGTCATCCGCGAAATGCATGAAGAACTCGGCTTAAAGGTGGATGTTCGCGAAAAACTCTGGAAAAGCGTTACGTCCTGGGGTACGGAACTGGAATGGTTTCTGCTGAACTGCTCAGATCTCGCGGAACCGAAGCCTGATCCTCGCGAAGTTTCGGAAGTTTTTTGGGCGCGTCCACAACAACTCTTGACACGTGGTGACCTATTGGGAAGCGTGATCGATTTCTTTCGAGCGATTCGCACGGGTGAAATTCAATTAGATCGTGTCGAAGATTTCTCGCGTTGGACTCACTTACTAAGAAAATAATTCCTGCAGTATTCAACCTTTCAATTCTCGGGCTTTGTCATAGGTCCAGTTTCGGCTTTCTGCAATTGCCGAATGATGGCCATCGATTCGACCGTTATTACTTGAAGCTTGGCGAGTTCAGCATCGAGTTCCTTTACCAAGGTTCGCAATTCGACCAACAGCGAAGCGCTGCTAAATCCGGCCTCTTTTGCTTTGCCGATTTCCACTTGAATTTCATATCGCAGTTGATTGAGATCGCTAAAAAGTTTTGCAGCAACGTCATGTTTTTGCTGGGCTCGAGTAAGTTGCTTTGCTTTTTCCTCTTCGGACATCGATTTGACATCAAGCCGCACAATATCGGTCAGACCGGATGACTCGACCGACAATTGCTTATCGTCGCAGCCTGAAATCACCAACAAGCACAGCAATAAAAAAGAGAGACTGCGGGGCATCAATTTTATTGTCCTCGGAAAATTAAAGATCGAACTTCAAGGCGATTCAGAGTATAACAAATTCTGGCTGGATTGGTTTCTCGGTGAGGGAAGAAATTCCTGGGCAATCCAGTACAATCTGTTTTGCCGAGTGGCTGGTATGTTTAGCAGAATTTGTGTCATTCAGGTTCGCGAGGTTTATCTTTTCCGCATGATGCAGCGACACTTCTTTCAGTCTGGTGCCTTACGATTAAGTTATCTCGATTCTGCTGCAGATGCGCCGCTGATCATTGCGTTACACGCGCTTTGGATGCAGGGTAGCAGTTTTAATGCCCTGGCAGCTCGCCTTTTTCCGCGATATCGCGTGGTGGCCCTCGATCAGCGCGGGCATGGTAAAAGCGCTCGAGCAAGCGACTACTCGCGATGCTGTTTTGTGGAGGATATCGCCGCGTTACTAGATCATTTAAAAACTTCGCAACCGGTCGTAATACTTGGAAATTCTCTGGGGGGAACTAATGCATTTCAATTTGCCGCCCGCTATCCCAAACGTGTTTCGCATTTGATCAATGAAGAAGGCCCTGCGCTGGAGAACTATCATTTTGACTGGATCCAAAACTGGCAGGGAACGTTCGCTACCACCACGGATTTTGCTCAGCGTGTGGGCCGATTCTATTGGTCTCTGGTCGACTCACTCGAAAAGCAAGAAAACGGATATAAGCTATGTTTTCATTCCGAAGATATCATCGAGATTCAACGTCTAACCAACGGAGATTGGTGGAGCGACTGGTTGGCAACCGAAATGCCCGCACTGGTGATTCGCGGCAGTAAAAGTCGAGCGGTAGAAGAGACGATTATGCAGGAGATGGTTGAGCGACGGCGTAACACGTCGCTGGTATGTATCGAGGCAGGACATGTAATGCATGAAGATAATGTGGCGGCAACCGTTGAGAGCATTGACCAATTCTTGACGGCAAATTCACACTCGACTTAAATACAGTGCGCCGCAAGATACCGTTGCGCTATAATGGCGATGTAAGTTAATTCTGATTCGAGGGACTAAGCGATGTACTTGTTGAATATGAATTTGCGTTTAGAACGTTGCCTTGCAGTTTTCATTGGCTTATCGTTGATGGTAGGCTATGTGAGTGGAGGCGAGTTCAACCCGCATAAAAATATAGGCGATGCTGCACCCGCTTGGTTGGATCTGCCAGGAACTGATGGCAAAAAGCATTCTCTCGGCGATCTGAGAGAAAAAGATGTTATTGTGGTGGTATTTACGTGCAACAGTTGCCCATATGCCATTGATTATCAAGAGCGAATCAAGGCTTTGTCTGAGAAGTACTCCGCCGCAGATTCGAAAGTCGCGGTTGTTGCCATCAATGTCAACGCGACGCCAGCGGATACTTTAGAAAAGATGCGCGAGCGAGCAGAGGAAGCAAAGTTTAATTTCGCCTATCTTTTCGATGAAAGTCAGCAGATTGCAAAGGAATTTGGAGCAGGTCGGACACCGGAATTTTTTGTATTAAGCAGAGAACGAAAAATCATCTACATGGGTGCGTTTGATGACAACACCAAAACGGCCGAGGTGAATAAGCATTATGTCGAGGATGCGATCCAAGCCGGGTTGTTGGGGAAGAAAGTAGCCGTAGCTGAAACTGCACCAGTTGGTTGCGCCATCCGTTGGGCGAAAGAACGCAAGCGAATAAAAAAGTAGTTGAGCTCCGGTGGAAATGAGTTGGTACGGATCTCGTAAGACCGAGGTTTTTACCAAAATTGTGGTGTCAGTGAGCCTGTCCAAGACAATCGCAATCGAAAATTTCGGACTCGCAGCGCTTTTTCGGACAGCTGCTCTTTGGACTCGCAGAGTCGTGCCGTAACCGGCAGAAAGCAAAACAGCGGGTAACGGTGGATCACCATTACCCGCTGTGATGGATGAGGGATTTTCCAAGTGCGGCCGAGTGGACTCGAACCACCACGACCTAAAACGGTCACTAGCCCCTCAAGCTAGCGCGTCTGCCAGTTCCGCCACGACCGCAATTGTGCCTCTAACTTATTCTTCCGCTCCCACCTTGTCGAGGCGTGTCTCAAGGCTTCGTTTAAAAATTAGAGCTGTCTACGGTGGATTTGGTTCAAATTTTGAGGAATTTCGCGCCTATTTTGCCTAAAATATATGCACTAATCCTTCTCGTCTGATTGGGGGGGCTGGCTGTGCATCACTTTTTCATAACCCAATCCCCCGGAGTAGCAGCATGAATCGGTGGGAAAGAAGGATAGAAAGAAAGCTCAAAGCACTTGCCGGTAGTTTCTGTCTGCTGTCGCGCGACCCAGCCCAGTTGCACGATTCGATTCATCGAGCTCGGCGTTTAAACAAACAATTGCGGGCTTTGCTGGCTCTCTTGCCCAGGTCGACCCAGCGTGCCGTAAGAAAAGTTGTTCGAGATCAGAAGTGTATTGTAAAGCAGCTCGGTGTATTTCGAGATGAAGCGATTTTCCAGCAGAACATGAAGGCATTAGCGGAAACTGTAGCGTGTTCTGTTGATCCGGTAACTAGATCAAGTCGCGGCGAGGGGGGCGATGCAATTTCAAAGAAACTGGCCACTGCCCTGAATCGGCTCGCAGCCAACGTAACGCGCATTCATCATCGCTTGCGGGAGAGCGATCACTCGATCACTCGTCGTTCGGTTGCGAAGCGGTATAGGCGGAGTTTTCGAGTCTTCTTGAAAATTAGTCGAGATCTTTCGACCGCTTCTAGTTTGGAGAAGTGGCACGATCTTCGCAAAAGAGGCAAGGTTCTCGAGTATCAGACAAAGTTTTTGCGAAAGTATAGTCATCAAGCGCGGGATCCGATCGCAGGCGTCATTGTCGATCTCGGCAAGCATCTCGGGCAACTTAATGATTTGGCAAAAGCCAAGGAATGTCTCAATCTACGCCAGACGCCATTGGGAGTTCCCATTTTGATCGCGGAGAAGGCAAGCGAGGAGCTTCTTCAAGAAATAGAATGCGGGTGTGAAAAAGCCAAACTAGAATCAGAGGATCTATTGAAGAAGTTAGTACCAGCGATCGAAAGCATTTGTCGAAAGACATTACGCGAGATTATCGAATAACACGGTTCGCTTCGCTGCCAGAAAGTGCCTGCAGATAGTTCAAACCCTGTTTTTTGGCATCGCCTTTTAACTTCAACGCAATCCGTTCGCACACGGCGAAGTCTCCCGCCAGCCATGCGGCCAGACGATTCGGTGTATCGTCCGTAGTTGGCTTCATCGTGTGCACAAGCCTCTCGATTCGCAAACGCTGCTCCGGTTCCAGGCGATCCCAATCTAGTTTCGTGAGCGGAGTGAGGATTGCCAAGCCAAGTGAACGTAGTTCTCGGTGCGCCTTGTCGCGAGTCGAGGCATTACTGGAAGTAAATTCTTGAAGAAGCGTCTGTATTCGTTGCTCGGTCACCTGCGGCGCAACTTGGAAAACTTCTTCGAGTCGTTTTTCCGTTTCGGCAGCGATCAGCTCCAGATTCCAGTTGGGTTCAATCTTAAGAAGCATTGGAAAAAGATGCTGTTCACAAAGCTCGGGTTGCTCAAAGCGGAGGTGCCAGATACTTTGAGTCGATAAGGTTTGTGTTTTGTTTTCAGAGGTCAGGTCAATTTTGATGGGCCCATGAACCGGTTGGTTCCAAGTAATTTTGTAGTTCGTAGCCGAATTTGCGTAGTCGATTTTGCAACGCCCGTTGCTGCGGGCTTCGATCATCCAGCGTTCTGTAGGAGTCGAGCGATAGAGTACGAGATTAGGTTGACCTCGCTCCAGCGATACGGTCAATGTTCGCAGTAGTTGCGGAGATACGTCGGCAGGAGTTTCCTGGGCTTTAAAGCGAAATTGACCAACGCGATAGCGTTTGGCGTCGAGAATAATTCGCCCCAATGCCAGTCGGAAAGAAGCGTTTCCCTGCAACATCTCTGCGACGCTGGTCGTTTCGGGAAACTTAGGTACGCTGGGTGATTGCCCCAGGCTCGATGTTGCTAGAAAACCCAGTGGCAGAAAACCCAGTGGCAGAAAGCCCAGTGGCAGAAAGCCCAGTGGCAGAAAACCGAGGGCAGTAAAGCAAAAACGCAAGCTGCCTAGCAATTTCGTTATTTTTTCTGAGGGCTGGCCAATCAAACGCGACGGATACGGCATGAGAGACCTCCTTTGTTTTGTCCCCAGGCGTATGTTGTTGGGTCATAACATGAGCGGATGGATCAAGTCTAGGTCAGTTTTTGATTGGTCGTGCCAAAGTGGTCGTTGTATTGGGTGGAGTGCGAAATTGCTGTTGGCGCGCGCGCGTTCCGTATGCTACGACACTCCCATCAAGGTTTTTGGGACGCTAGCTATGGCACTACTGAAACTATTCGCCGATGATCGCGAAACGGATGACGTTTTCCGCGTTGCGGTTACCGGTATCGGTATGGTTTCCTCGGTTGGTCGCAATCGTGAAGAGGTGTGGCGATCGGTGCAGCGTGGTGAGCAAGGCTGTAAGCTCCGGCGAAACATCGCAGGTATCTCTGGACTCGATCTTCCTGTGGCGGGTTGTGATTGGGTTGATCTTGAGGCGCCAACGCCAGAGCGAGCCATTGTTATGGCGAAGATAGCGGCCAAGGAAGCCCTGGAAGACTGTGAGCTGGAGCTTCAATCGATTGACCGGTCGCGATTTGCGGTGTCGACGTCCGCCCATTTCGGTGACACTCATTTTATTTATGATCAGGTTCATCAATCGGAGCCGAGTTACCCTTGGTGGAATTGTTGGCTGCCCAATGCGGGTTGCGTTCGACTTGCCGAACATTTTCAATTGGATGGACTCAGACTTTGTCATTCGACTGCTTGCGCTTCAAGTCTGATCAGTATCATCATGGCAGTTCGGCAATTACAGGACCATCAGTGCGATTTTGTTTTAGCCGGTGGTATGGAAGCGGTTCACCCTCTCATGGCTTCCGCGTTTCAGCGAATGGGAGTTCTCGCTCCTGGTGGGGAATGTCCCGCGAGTGCTTGTAAGCCGTTTGATCGATCACGCAACGGATTCGTTCTTGGTGAAGGCTCGGCAATGCTGGTGCTGGAGCGATCGGTGGATGCGAAACAGCGTGGAGCAAAAATCTACGGAGAAATCGTTGCTGCTCAATTGCTTTCCGAAGCGTCGCATGTCACCAGCCTCGACGACAGTGCTGCGTCCTTATCTAGGATGCTTAACTCCCTGTTGCGTCGTGCCTGTTGGCAGCCGGAGCAAGTGGATTATATCAACGCTCATGGAACAGGTACGGAGCAAAACGATCGCAATGAACTGACTGCGGTTGAACAGGTTTTCGGTCGGATATCTAGTCCACTCGCGATGAGTTCGATCAAAGGTATGATTGGTCACACGATCAACGCGGCTGGAAGTTTAGAATTAGCTACAACTCTGCTGGCGATCCGTGATGGATATCGTCCAGGCACCAGAAATTTGATCGAGAGGGAATCGATCGGCTGTACCGATTGTCTTGCTGAAAACGGAACAAAGACAAACGTTGATCATGCCATCAAAATGTCCGTCGCATTCGGAGGGCATCTAGCAGCAATCGCGATTCAGAAATCCTCAAGCAAGCTGCAGCGTCCCATGGTAGGCCTGGATCCAAGTGCACGTGTTCGATCGACGGTCGGGACAAATGGCGATAGTTTCTCAGATCACCGGATGGCAGCTACATCGCGCAAAGCAAGTTAGCCCGTCGATTGTCGCAAGACCGTAAGCTGCACAGCTGTAGATTGCACCAAGACACAACCTAGGGCTTATCCGAAATTCCATCGGCCGCGTTGGCGATAGCCCAGATTACAGGAACAGCGGACAAGCCCTTTGTTCCTTGTGGTGTCAAAGCTCGCATGCCTTGATCAATTTAGATTCCAAACCAATACCACAGCATCGAAAGCGGTTTACCGGAAAGGATTTGTAGGCCGAAGCCAATCATAGAAATTGCATTAAGAGAAATATGTACGATCCAGCAAGCCCATATTCGATGCGTGCAGCGATAGAGATAGCCCAAGAGTAAGCCCATCAAAATTAGCGGGAACCAGCTGGGCCCATATTCCGCATGAGCCAAGCCAAATAAGATTCCTGATACGAATAACGGCCAAATAGGAACCGTAGTTGCAGTAGCCCTACTTTTTACTTGCGAGGCTGATTCATCCCAGGTTTTTACTACGTCATCTGAAGAAGAGGTCGGTAAACTTTGTTGGGATACTGTTTTCAGCGTCGACATTTCAGCCGTAGCTGGCAAAGGAACCGAGGGGTAAGCTGTTGCTTGAGCTACATCCTGCGGTTCATCGAACATGGTTCCGAACAGGAGCCTTTTCCAAGTGAATTCCGAAGTTGCGTTGGCTTCGAGCATTCCTTGAAGGATGACGCGAAATAGAAATTCTTCCGTGATGGGGGCTGCAATGACAGCCGAAAAGAAAGCGCCTAAATACATCCAGAGTACGGGCCCCGACTTTAATGCTTCCAGCAAAGGATGATCGTATTTTTGGTCGAGCAAATAAACGAGACTCGCCATGAGAATCTGAATGATTGGAAGGAAAAGAATCGATGCTCCTATTCCGAGTAGAATATCGTACCCCAATCTCTTCACGGTCCAGCCGAGGTCTGCCATGGTGGCCCGTGTGGAAACGGCGATCATTAGGGTAGCGACCATCATGGTGATGATTTGCGAAAAACTTCCTGAGAAGATACGCCCGATCAGACGTAAGCTCTCTTGCTGTTCCAGAGGTTGATCCGCAATCATGGAACTGACAACAAGCGAGTCGAAAGAGCAAATAGTCAGGCCGCCGATCAAAACAAAGAGCACAAAGATTGCAACAAAGTGAATCAAGCCCCATGGTGCGGGGCGACGTGGTTCGACCGGAATCGACTTTCCTCCGCGGCTGAACCAAGTGATCACGGCAATCCAACCAACGACTGACGCAGAAATCAACGCCAGCAGACAAAGTCCAAAAAGGCCAATCAACAATGAAGCTTCGGGGTTATCGGATGTCACGCTTCGATTTCTCGCTGGATCAGGCACTCGTTGGATCAGGATGGTTTGCTGCGGGCGGCGAGGAGAATATATTCGATGCCTGAGACGAGCGTTAGTAAAACGGCTCCCCATATGCAAATAAATCTTCCCCATAGCATCCAGTCTGGGGTGTTGCCGTGGTAGATGAGCGTAAGCATGCAGGCGACGACTGCAGCGCATTGCAGTACCATTTTCCATTTGCCCAGTTGTTTGGCGCTAAAGTCACCCCCTTTCCCTTCGATCATGCCTCGAAGGCTGGTAACAAGCAGCTCGCGACCAACAACCAGGGTCGCGATCCATGGAGCAAGGCCGCTTTCAGGTTGCCCTGCCAAACCGATCATCGTGCCACAAATAATAATTTTGTCTACGAATGGGTCCAGGATGCGGCCCACTTTGGTGACTTGATTGAATTTTCTGGCCCACCACCCATCGATCCAGTCGGTCGATACGGCGATGACGAAGGCAATCAGTGCCGCGATATACCAGTGCTGCTCAATCCACCAACAAACCAAAACCGCAATGATAAATCGCAGCGAAGAAAGCGCATTGGGTACATTGTAAGGATTATCAGACACCGCCGTCTTGACGGGCACGCTTTCTGTAGATGAGAGCGCTGGCGATATCTGGGCTGGCAACATCTGGGCTGGCAACATCTGGGCTGGCAACATCTGGGCTGGCAATGTCGGGGCTGGCGATGTTTTTTGGGTATCCATCGAGTCGCCTCACGATCCAAGAGTTCAAGTGTGATATAGGTAGATTACGGGATTTAAGATACCCTACATTCTACCATTTTGCGGATCGGTTGGCGATGCCAGGTGGTTGCTCGCCTGCTCGAGCCTGTTCCAAAGCCGCTTGCAGAATCCGGTCTGTGGGCAAGGTTACAGGGTTGAGTACTTCTCGACCAGAAGCGTCGATTACTGGTCGAGCAGTCACATAATGATCTGCATCAACTTTGATATCAGGACCCACTCCCAGCTGTGCGATTGGAGTTCCTTTCGGGGAGTAGAATTTTGATACAGTTAGTCGAAGCCCCGAGCGCACTAGATCCGTGTTGTACAAACCTTGAACGCTTCCTTTGCCATAAGTTGTCGTTCCGATCAACAATCCGCGTCGGTGATCACGAATGGCACCCGCGAAAATCTCGCTGGCACTAGCACTATCTCCGTCGATCAGAACGTAGAGTGGCATTTGCCAAGTGCCGGAGCGATGCGCTGTGAAGTTCTTGTTCTCGATTCCGTTGCGACCTCGCGTCGAAACGATCAGTCCCTCGGGAATGAACTTATCTGCCACTCGAACCGATGTTTCCAATAAGCCTCCCGGATTTCCACGGAGATCCAGAATTAAGCTCCTCATGCCTAGTTTTTGCAAGTCCCAAAGCGCTCGATCAAGTTCTTCATCGGTGGTCTTTTGGAAATTGGTAATTCGCAAGTAGGCAACACCTTTGGGTGCATCGATTAAGTGGACTGCTTCCACACTCGGAACATCAACGCGTTTGCGGACCACGGTCATCGGAATCGTTTTTTCGCCACGCATCAGCTTAAGTGAAACCTGGCTTCCTTCAGGTCCGCGGAGTAGATCTGCTACATGGTCGGCATTGGTCGCGGCGGTCGTGATGTTATCAACTTCCAAAATTTCATCATCCGGTTCAATACCGGCCAACGCAGCTGGTCCGCCTCGAATGACACTGACAACGGTCAGTCGCTGACCTAGCGGACGCAACTCAACACCCAAGCCTACGAAATTGCCTTCGATTTGGGATGTCATTTCGAGTAATTCCCCCTCGGTCAAAAACCCGGAGTAGGGATCTAGTAAACCGACCGCGCCACAAACATATTCGTAAATGGTAGCGGTCGAGTTGAGGCCAATCGTTTGCTCTGCCCTCTTGGCCACATGCACAACAAGTTGGCGGGCGTCAAAGCGGTTTGCGACTTCGCGGCCCAAGACTTCGCGATGAATGGCCAACCGAAATTGCTCAACCTGCTCAGGCGATGCGTTGGGCAAATGCTCCGCCAAGAATGAGGGTTCGGTGAGGGCAACTTCAAGAAATGCGGTACCGTTTCGCAATACTTCACTTAGATTGAGTGGATCGACGTAGTTGGCTTCAATTTTGGCCAGTATTTCTAAATACAGATCGGCTGCTTGCGACTGTGAAAGCTGGCTAACCGATTCTTTGTAAGTGATATCTCGATAGCGGCGAGTAACATCGAAATGAATTCGAGATATCAGTAATCGGCGGCGAAGATCGCTATCCTGCGGAAATTTCTTGCTTGCCTTCTCATACAAGTGAATCGCCTCACTCCAGCGACGGTCCTGCTCGAGTTGCATACCTTGCTGGAGCACTTCCGAGGCAGCAATCTGATCGGAAGGTGCAAATCGTCCCTCTTGACCGCGAACGATTGACCCAAACCCAGTGCTCATCCAAACGAGCAGGGTAAGGCAATACATCCAGTGTCGTTGACTCCGAGTCATGCAACCAATCTTTCCGCTATCGGCAGGAAGGAAAAAAGCTCACACCTTCTGGTCCAACATATGGTCCCAGCAGTGCGGAGCACCCTGGAAAGAATAAGGAAAGTGCTCCCGCACTTCGATCCCAGGGGAATATAGGTCACGATACGTGCATGGTCAAAGAAAGCGTACAATGATTTTTGTAGAGCATTCGTTACAAATCGCACAACGCGAACTCGACATTATCGAATATGCCAATTGTGTTTCGAGAACCGTTCGAATCGCGTTTGCCGTGCAACCTCGAAGTACGGCTAATGCGGATGGTGCCATCAATCTAAAAGAATCTCGCTGAATCGGCAAAGACAGTTCAAAGCTTCTAGCATCAATAGTCACGTATCGCTCGGTTGACTTTTTCCAAGCGAGTTTCGCTTGGAATCCGTGCAAAGTCTGGTGGCAAAATCGCGAAGAGTCGTCGGCCGAGTGTCGATGAGCAGCGAAAAATCTGTCATCAAAATCGCTTGCTTTTTGTGCCTCTTGCACATCAAACGCCCTAGAAGGTAAGTCCCCAAAAAAATGGGGAGCCCGGCGTTCGGAATACTTCCGTTGAAAATAGTACGCAACCCCTCTGCGAAAGGCAATGGAACTACTTCGATTTCCCGGGTTTTACATCGATCCAAACCAAGCGATGGTCTGAAGCTTCTAGCCATTTCGGATCGATCATTTGTATGCGTTTAGAAGTTGGCCAGAACACTCCGGCTTGAGCGATCTGCAAAGTCGTGGACGGCAATACATAATCGACTCTCAAATTACCCGGATTTCGATCATTGAAATCGCTTGTGTCTTCTTCGGGATTGCCTCGATGTGATGTATTCTTGTTCCCTTGAATCACTGCAGTTTCTTTTCCGCCAGGGGCGGCAGGAGTTTGGGAGGCACATACTCGATTGCATTGAAGCAATTGCCGAATGGCTTGACCATTGTCATCTCCATCGAGCGGATCTGCATTGAGGTCGCCAACAAGAATGAATGATTTATCCGGAGACAAGCCTCCTTGTTGACCTTGATCGTCGACAAGAAAAGTGGCCGTTGGATTATCGATGTACTCCTTCCATAAACGAATCTCATCATGATTTCGCTTGCCATTCCGATCTTCCGGTCCATCGAAGGCGGGTGGAGTAGGATGGCTGCAGAGTAGATGAATAGTGCCCAGTGGCGTGCGTATGGGGACGTCCCAGTGGCTCTTTGAAGACAACCTAAGTTTCACCCATGCTTCTTGGCTGTAGAAAGCTTGCTGATTAGTGGGATTCACGGGATTGATAGAATTTGGCAACGTATGCCAGAGGAGCTTTTGGAAGGTGCGTATCGCTTGGGTTTCGATAGGATCTTTGCTCAATAAAACCATACCGTAGTGACCTGGATATCGACCGAAACCGTAGGCATCGTTCGGATCAGCGGTGCGTCCATTTTTGTCCAGATCCAAGCCACTGGGCTCACCTGTGTTCACGGGAGCTGTAAAGTAATAAGGATATCGAATCGCTGTGCCTATGCCGTCGGAAGCTTCCAGATACTTCGACAAAAACAAACGTATTGCTGCGTGGTCTGCGGCGTAATCGAATTCATTCAGCAACACGATATCGGGCTGAACTGTGCGAATGATACCCGCGATTCGTCGAGCCTGTAAACTTTCGTTTTGCAATTCCTTCAGCAACGCACCCGCTTCATCTCGGCTGAACGCCGTATTGAATGTGGCGACTCGATAAGCTCCTTCAGCTTTGGGGGGGACCAGCGGTTCTTCCGCGTTCAAGGGTAGGGTCGACACCCAAAGAAAAGCGATATGTAGAAAAATCATCATCGTGATTTGAGAATAATGACGATTCATGGCCAACTATCTTTTCGTACAAGAGAATGAACTGCACCATCTTAGCAAGATACCTAAGTTTGCGCGTTTTTGAAGATGGTTAGCGGTAAATTAACCAAAGAGGCGGTGGAGATAGTGTGACTACCATGAGCCGCTTGGAGTTAGCCAAGGTTTTCAGGGGAGCGCATAGGGCTATTCGGATGGTTAAGCGAGGTCGAGCAATTGCTGATAGACTTCAGCGACTCTTTTCGCCATATGAGTGGTTGTGAACAGGGATTGTTGACGCTCGCGGGCAGAGCGTCCCATGGCTTGCCAACGTTTTCGATCCGAGCAGAGTCGATCGATCTTGGCTGCGAGATCCGCTGCGTTTTTGGGTTCAGCCAAGTAGCCATCTACTCCATCGCGTAGGGCTTCTGGAGTTCCTTCGACAGACGTTGCAACCACGGGAACACCTGCGGCCATCGCTTCAAGGACGACCATCGGCAACCCTTCTCCGAACAAGCTGGGCAGGATTAGGGCATCCATGGACTGCAATTTGTTGGCAACGTCGCGAGTGAATCCGCTAACCTTTACAGCGTCATTCAACTTCCAGCGGCACAGCAATTGTTCGATTTGGTTTTGGTAGTTAGTGGATTCAAAACTACCGATCAGTTCAAGTCGAATATCGCTTCGACGCGCGCGTAGGATGTAGAGAGCTTCTAGGAGAATCTCAACACCTTTGCGTGGACGCATTAGGGCAACCATACCCAAGTTCCATTGGGACGTCGAGGGCCTGGATTCCCAATCGATTGCAGGGAGTTGTTCGACCCCGTTGTGGATGGTGGTAACGCGACTTGCTTGCCAACCTTTGCGAAGCATTTCCGCGTTGAGGCTATTTGATACGGTAATCAAATGATGGCAAGAGTAAAGTGCGAGTCGTTCGGTCCAGGCGTTGAGGCAATTAAGCCAACGTCGCGTGCTGTCACGTGAGGTTGGGCTGTGGACATGATAAATCCAGGGAATCACAGTTCGCTTTGCCAGCATGGAAGTGATCATTGCGGATCGCGGCGTGTGAGCATGGAGCAGTTGATAATCGCCATCCAAAACGAACTGTGTCAATCGCGGTACAACGGAGAAATCCCGCCGCGAACTCATCGGAAATTCGAAAACACGATTAGGAGGAAGGTCGCACGCCTCCAGAAATTTACCCGTTTTTAAGCAGGCAAAATCTGAATGGAAACCGAACTGCTGCAAGCTTTTTCCCAGTCCCTGCTGAACTCGCTCAGCACCAGAGAAAAATTCGCCATTGATAATGTGTAAAACTTTGCTCTGTCCAATTGGCTTTGGAGTGTCGGTCGGTGCAGTCGGTTGACTGCATAATGGAACCATAGGTACGATCGAACTGAAATTCGCAGTTGCATTTGGAATGATTTCAGACATATTCAGTCGCCTTGCCTCGTTGTATGAGGCACACCATGGACATGGAGACACCCATGGAAAGAATACGCCATAGATTTTAGCGATACGGTGATTTGTATCTGACTTCATCGGATGATCGAAGTCTGGAGTGGAAAGTGAGGATCGTAGCGATTATGTCGATTGTAATTGTTTGAAGATATCGTTAAGCAATAGTCGGTTTCGAAGGCGAATCGACTGGCAACGTTCCGCAATAGGCACCGAGTCATGGACACCAAGCAAGAATTCGAGTAATCGCAATTCGCTTGGATCTGTGGGGAAATCATGCCGAGCGACCGTGTTCATCAGTCGCAACGCGGATTCGATGCCGCGCAGAAAACGATAGCCTTCATCGAGCAACCAGGCTTGCTCCGATGTCAAAGCCCCCGATAGCACTAATGGTTCAAGCGCTGCTAAGGTTCCTGCTCGTAGGATTTGAGGATGAGTTGAAGCCAACTTGATTTGCTGAGCTTGAATAATAAATTCTATATCTAAGGTTCCACCTTCACCCCGTTTTATATTTTGTGGGGACGCGGTCTGTTGCAATCGGAGTCGCATATCGTAAATTTCCTTTGCGACATCTCCCGTCCAAACGACGCTTTGAATAATGCGAGAGATCGCTGTCATGGTTGCCGCTTGAATGCGTTCACCGCCATAAACGGGGCGAGCTTTGCATAATGCTTGTCGTTCCCAAATTTGTCCTTGGCCCTCCTCAAAGTATTGTGTCAAATCGTCGACCGCGATTGCCAATTGGCCACTTTGCCCCGTGGGGCGAAGTCTCGCATCGATCTCATAAAGTCGACCCCAAGGGGTAAGCTTCGATAGAACTTGAATGACTCGTTGGCTGAGTTGGTTGTAAAAATGTCTATTGGTTGTGGGTTCAAAACGAGTACCCGGTTGTAAACTTTGGGTATGGCCATCGCTTTCGAACAAGAAGATTACATCGAGATCGCTATGATAGTTGGGTTCTCTTCCTCCGAGTTTACCCAAAGCGATGATGGTAAAGTCACAGATATCCCCCGCGCGTTCGCCGCACTCGAGCATTGGAATACCGAAGCGTTTGATCAGGCGTTGATATTCGTGACGAACGACTTGTCTTAAGCAAACCTCAGCGATATCGGATAGTGCAGCATGCGTGTTGACGATGCTCTCTTTTCCCAAGATATCACGCACACCCACTCTCAGATGGTTAAAGTTGCGAAAGCTCAACAAGATCGGTTCGATATCGCTCGCGTTGCGGCAGAGTTCCGTCAGTTCTAATTCAAGTTCTGCATATTGTGGTAAGCGATCAAGCAATAGCGAATCAAGCAATTCGTCGATCATCCCAGGATTACCGGTCAGCAGTTCCACCAAATAGGGACTGCTGGCGCAAAGGCGAACATAAAGTTGCATCGACGGGGGGTTAAAGCTAAATAGTTCCCACAGAACCGCTTTTCCTCCCAAGCTGTTGCTGACATTCGAAAGTTGGGCTAAGGTTCGATCCGGAAAGGGTGTTCGAGCGATACTGGCGAGCAACTGCGGAGCGATTGCAGCCAAGAAGTGCCGGCATCGGCGATGCGACAAAAAGGAGACGCTTTCCTTGGAGAGCTCCATCAACAAATGATAGGCTTCTTCGGGCTTAGAAAATGAGTGCTTCGACAGAACTCGATCGATCACTTCCTCCGCGGGCGAGGGTTCGAGGATAAGGTCGGATTCATCAGCATAATCGGCTTGGTCCGCGAAAGCGCGGTGCAACAAGTGATCTACAATTCGCCGAATCCTACTGGTTTTTTCTTCCAATAATTGCCGAAGCTGACGCTCAGCAGGCTGATCGGTTTGATCGCGAAAATCCATACGCAGGGCAAGTTTCCGAAGTTCGTCTGGTGTATCCGGAAGCGAATGGGTTTGGAGGTCGAACATGATTTGCAAATAATGCTCCACTTTTCGTAGCAGACGATAGCCGTCATCGAGCAGCGAGCTCTCTTGTAAGGTCAATATTCCAGTATCTGCTAGTTTCCCAATTGCCGTGAGAGTGTGGCCGCTGCGGATGGATTTCAGATCTCCACCGTGGAGCAATTGAAGGAATTGCACTACAAATTCAATATCTCGAATTCCCCCAGGACCAAGTTTGACATCCAGCAGGCCGCGTTTTGCGTTAGAGCGTTTTTCAATACGTCGTTTCAGAGAACCGATACCGACGATATCTGCTCGATTTAGGTACCGACGAAACACCCACGGTTGCATTTGTTCCAGAAAACGTTCACCCAAAAGCCGGTCACCTGCAATGACTCTTGCCTTCAAATATGCTTGTCTTTCCCAAGTTCTGCCGAGGCTCTCATAGTAATTCATGGCAGCTTGGGGACTGCAAACCAACGCCCCATCAGAGCCTAGGGGTCGTAAACGCATATCGACGCGATAGACGCGGCCGTCCGGTGTTTTCTCGTTGATAATTCGAATTAGCTGAGTCGCCAATCGTTCAAAATACTCCATGGATGAATTATGACGGTGCGATTCTTCGTCATCGAAATCGGCGAGAAAAATCAAATCGATATCGCTGGAGTAATTCAGCTCGGATCCACCCAATTTGCCGAGGGCCAACACGGAGAATTTGATTGCCGTTCCATTTCGATGCTGCGGTTCGGTCTTACGCCTTTGCCTCTCGCGTCGAACCCACATCAGAGCCGACTCGGTTAGCGCTTCAGCGAGGAACGAGAGTTGTTCGGTTACGACCTCCAAAGAATGTTGACCAATAAAATCGCCGTACGCTATTCGCAATAATTCTCGCTGTCTGCAATGCCGCAGCGCCCGCATAACCGAACTCTCGTCGGTAATCGCCATGATCTCGCTGACAAGTTCATCAAGCAGTCGATCTCGCGGTACAGCTTGCCCCTCGGTGAGACGGAGAAAATCAAAAGACTCAGGATCAGAAATCAATTGATCCGCCAGAAACTGACTCACCGAAAAAATTCGCAACAAGGTAGGTAACGAATCTGGATCGCGTTCAAAGAGCGAGGTCAAGGATTGGGGCGATCGCGATGTTTCAAAAAAACGATCGAGGTTATTCAAGACCGCTCCCGGATCACCTGTTTCCGGAAGGTGCCTTCGGAGGGCGTTCAGGAGAAAATATTGCAGGTCGGCCGTAAGTCCGCTGCGTACAATTCGCAGAAGGTTGGTTGCCCCTCGAACCGTGTCCATGACGCCAAGCTGCTCAAGCCAACGCTGCAGTTCGCCAGGATGTTCCATCCAGTTTAGGTTGTCGTTGGGCATCGTTTCGGCAGATTGTATCGCGGAAGAAGTGGAACCAAACGGTCTGAAAATTCATCCAAAGCCTCTTGAAGTGTAACGCTTGTTGCCAAAAAGCAACGTTTTTCCAGCGGTACAGCACAAAATGTTGCCATTGTACGCCCAAAAAAATATGTCCCGAAACCCTCCGGATGCTGTAAGTGCATGCAGGAAAGAGAGTTACGTCGAGTGTGTGGCTGAGGTCACCGTGGAAGGTACCCGAGTTGCAATAAAGCTTTTTCGTCCCGCGACAAGCTGGAAACCTCAAAAACGAGGTGGTCTCGCTTGCGTATCAATCACCGCTGTTGCTTGACGTGAAAGAGGTTGCCATGGCCAAGAAATCTACACGACGCGAAATTCAAGATGATCTAGATTCGGTCGATTTGCAAATCGGCGGCGATAACATTGAAATCGAAGGTACCTATCTGTCCAGTGGAATCTACGGCGGCGATGAAGAAAATGAGGAAATTCCTACGGACGAGGAATTGAGTACCGAGGAAGAGGAAGTTGTTGAAGACGAGAGCGATGCGACAGATGATCCGGTCCGCATGTACCTCATGCAAATGGGCCAGATTCCCTTATTGAGCCGAAATGAAGAAATCACCTTCGCTCAAAACATCGAACGCACTCGATCGTTCTATCGTCACTGGATGCTGGCCAGCGATTTCATGCTCCAGGGGGCTACCCGTCTTTTGGAATTGGTTCGCGACAGTAAATTGCGATTGGATCGCACGATCGAAGTGAGCGTAACCAATACCACTGAGAAAAAGAATGTAATGCGTCGCATCGGACCCAATGTGACAACGTTGCGAGCTCTCTTGGCTAAGAATCATAAAGATTTTTACATTGCCATCAGTAAGCGAGACACCGCCGAAAACCGCAAAGCCGCTTGGAAGCGACTGGTTCGTCGACGCAACAAAGCGGTCCGTTTGATTGAGGAAATGAATCTTCGCACCAATCGTCTGCAACCGTTATTTGAAAAATTGCAAGATATCAATACGCGAATGCAGGAACTTTTGGCACTGAAAAATAATCCTGAGCATAAGCAAAACGCTGAACAGTACAGCAAGACGATGGAAGAATTGCACTACTTGATGCGAATCACCTATGAAAGTCCAGCCACCTTGCGTCGACGTATCGAGCGTACCGATATGCACCGTCAACAATACGATGCGGCTAAACGAGAATTGTCGGCAGGTAACCTTCGTCTGGTCGTTTCGATTGCCAAAAAGTATCGCAATCGTGGTTTGAGCTTCTTGGATCTTATTCAAGAAGGTAACACCGGCTTGATGCGAGCTGTCGATAAATTCGAATACGCTCGTGGATTTAAGTTCTCAACCTATGCGACTTGGTGGATTCGCCAGGCGATCACCAGAGCTATCGCGGATCAAAGCCGAACGATTCGAGTACCCGTACACATGATCGATACCATGTCGAAGGTGCGACTGGTTACTCGAGAATTGATTCAAGAACTGGGACGCGAACCAACCGTCGAAGAAACCGCTAACCGAGCAGGTTTGACCCTCGATGATGCTCGAGTTGTGATGAAAATGGCTCGACAGCCTTTGTCGTTGGATCAGCCGGTCGGGGACTTTGACGACAGTTATTTCGGTGAATTCCTCGAAGATTATCGCGATGACGATCCGCTCTATGAGACCAACCAAGAGGCTCTCAAATTCCATATTCAAGAAGCTATGCAAACCTTGAATTATCGCGAACGCGAAATCTTGCGATTGCGATATGGCTTGGCCGATGGGTACGCCTACACTTTGGAAGAAGTGGGACGAATCTTCTCGGTCACTCGTGAACGCGTTCGACAGATCGAAAGCAAAGCAGTGCGTAAATTGCAGCAACCTTATCGCAGCAAAGCTCTGATGAGTTTTCTCGATGGCTCCACCGATTCGATACTACGCGACAGTTCGACGGGCACCGAAACAACCTGATCTCATATTTTGAAAAACTCGTGAGGAATGTGGCTGAAACTTCAAAAACAGACAAAAGAATTTGCTACGATCGCTCTTTCAAGTCGCGGGACAACGGCTTTAAATTCAGATCCATAGCCAAGTCATTTTGAAAAACTGTTTTGAGGTTCAGCCACATTTTTATGCGCATGGCACCATTAATAACCAGCCTGCAGAACAGTCGATTGAAGGCTCTTGCCAAATTGCATGATGCCAAATATCGAAAACGAGAGCGACGCGTATTGATCGATGGCCAACGCGAGATTCGGCAGGCAATCGCGGGTGGCATTGTTGTCGATGAAATTTGGTTCGATCCTGAACGCTTGGACGTTGACTCGTGGTGCGACGATTTCGAACGGAACGCTTTAGCTAACGCAAGCATCCAACCAGCGAGTGCGGAAGTTTTGCGTCGATTGCAGTACGGCGATAGGAATGAGGGCATGGTGGCTGTGGCCCGTACTCCGCAATGGAACTGGAGCGACCTGAGCGAGCACGCAAAACCGCTGTTTGTGATCCTCGATCGCATCGAAAAGCCCGGCAATATCGGCGCAGTTTGTCGCACCGCTGTGGCCGCGGGAGTTACTGCAGTCGTGCTGTCGGATTGTCCCGTGGAAGCCTACAATCCAAACGCCATTCGCTCTTCTCTCGGATTGATTTTTCGGATTCCTATCCTACTGGCGACTGCGACTCAAGTCGCAAGCTCACTCCAACAGTTGCAAGTACCGATTTATGTCGCTCGTGTGCAAGCGACCAAGCAGCCCTACCAAATCGATTTCAAGCAAGCGGCGGCGATCGTCCTGGGAAGCGAAGCGGAAGGCCTGGATGGTATTTGGCTCGAGGGAGGACTGCAGGGCGTTCGAATTCCCATGGATGAACGAGTGGACAGTCTCAATGTGTCGGTTAGCGCAGCCATTCTCATGTACGAAGCTGTACGACAAAGGGGGCAACCTTAAGCGAAACCGTTCACCATGCGAAGAGCCTTCTACGGCCGAGGTATTAGAATTGGGACAATTTCCAAGGAACATTGAACAGTCATCGAGTCACTCCCAAAGAGGTAGCCTCTCTGGTAGAATGAGATCGCTGGCATACCAAAGATGCTGGCGACCTTCAGATGCAGGCGAACTTAAGATGCTGGAGTGTGCTGACTAGATTTACGCTGAATGATCTTAGGGACTTTGTTGAACGAAATTAGATGCTGTCACATTTTGCAGATACTCAGGAGATTCCTATGAAGTTGTTTGGTCAATTGATGATGAGTTTGGGATTGAGTCTCGCTCTGGTAGCCACTTGCTGGGCCCAGGGGGATGAAAAAGTGGTGATCGATTTGGCGGATGGTGCACTCAACATGACCGTACCGGCGAATTGGAAGACCGTTCCTCCACGGTCGCGAATCGTGGAACATGAATTTCAAGCTCCGAAGCAAGGTGATACTGTTTCGCGCATCACCATTATGGCAGCAGGTGGATCCATCAAAGATAACGTCGACCGCTGGTTTGGTCAGTTCGCGCAACCCGATGGTAAAGCGACCAAAGATATTGCCAAGGTAGAAAAGAAAACGGTCGGCGACTACGAAGTTACCCTCGTGGATATCTCGGGCACCATGACCGAGTCGATGGGTGGGGGACCGTTCGCACCAGGAAAAACGGTCAAACGGGAGGGATATCGCATGTTGGGAGCGATCATCGACACCAAAGACAAAGGACTTCAATTTATCAAACTGACCGGCGCTGCTGAATTGGTTGAACAACAGGCGAAGGAATTTAATGAATTCGTCGAATCGATCAAAGCAAAGAAGTAAACGCTGCAGCAATAAGGTGCTCAGACTGTTACGACTTCTGCCACCTTAAATAAAGTTTCGACTCTCTTGAAGCCGAGCCGTTCGTACAAGCGAACGGCTCCGCTATTTTGTACAGTCACTTCGAGTTGAACACTCTGACAACCAACATTTCGAAAACCGATCAGCGATTGCATCAGCAGGGCCGAGCCTAGGCCAAGTCCACGATGCCGTAGGGTTACCCCTACGTTCTGGATCGATCCGAGTTGATAATCGGCTCGCAGTCCTTGAATGGTTGCACAAGGTTCATTGCGTCCGGTTTGAGGATCTCTGTAGACAATCATCCATGTTGCAGCAGCGACAAAATTGTTACGGCCGGAAATATCTCGCATCAATCGCAAGCAACCATCTTTATCGCCAAGGCAGGGAAAGACATTGGCATCAAGTTCAAAGCGAAAACTGTGCCATTTCACTTCAGCATGATCGCGCACGTGTTTGTCGTGCCAGGCAACAAAGGAATAATCCGACGGTAAACGAGGCGGAAGGGTCGGGACCTCGCGCAAGTCCTTCTCCATGCGATAACGTTTAAAGTAGGTAACCGTCATGATCGGTTCCACGATAGCCTTCAACCAAATCTCCACCTTCGGTAATCTAACGGGTAGAAAAACCAAGGTCAATTTTTTCGCTGCAGGTTTCCAGGAGCTGATCAGCACAAAAGCCTAAAAAGGGGTTGGCGCATGTTTTGACGGTTAAATCGCTTCACCCAGTCTTTTGCGTCGTGAGCACAACAACCAAGATTACGATTAGGATTAGGGCCAAAATGGACAAACCAACCAAAATGACTAAATTTCGCGAATGACTTTTTTTGCGTCTCAATTGAACATTTCTTCGCGATTCCACGTTGGCGTCTATTCCCGAAATCACCTGAGGTTCCGCTGTGGTTCGAGCCACTGATTTGGGGGGCGTTTGGACGGGCGGTGGTGCAGCAGGTGGCGGTGAGACATGTTTAGCTTTGGCGGGGGGAATCACCGGACGAAAGAAGTCGGGGAACACGTCCTTAGCCGCTTGCCAAGTTCCCCAGCCCTCACGCCAGACCAACGAGTTTTCGCCGACCCTTTTTTCGTTGAGCCAATCCCAAAAGACCGAGCCGATCGCTGGTCCATACTGGCCGCCACTCGGGGGACGCACATACCAAGCCGCATTCGGAGCTTCTGAAATGACGCTCGGCATCGCGACTTCAGATTTCGCGGCATGTTCTACCTGGGTTAGACCCGGCGAAGGTTGAGGACTTGCTTCACTTATTTCGACTTCGACCGCTATGCTTTCGACGTTCGCGTCAAGCGATTCTATGGCAGCGTTTTGCTCAGCCGGGTTCTCAGGGGTTTTGGAGCCATTCGATATTGGCAATGAGTACTCTTCGCCGCTTGCCGGTATGCGAATCGAGCCTCCACACTGCGGGCACTTGCCACGCTTGCCTGCTAAGAAATCCTTAACATGCATCGGATACTCGCAATGGTGACAGAGAAACTTGAGTCCCATAATTCGGCTGCTAATTAGATACCGTTTAAGAATTAATCGGATAGTGAAACAGGAAGAGTAGAGTACCTTTAGCGATAAGAGTTATGGCAGTTAGTACAGGCTTGGCTCATTTGACCAACAGCTTGTCGAGCCATATCGGCGTTCGATGTTTTGACCGCTTGCACGACTTCAAGCGAAGCAGCTAACATTTTCTCCGAATGCACTCGATAATCGCTATCGTCCGCATCCGGCATGCCTTCCTTCAGGAGTAGGGCAGCGTAAGCGGCCATCAACTCGCCGTATCGCAAAATATCTTCACTGCTTTCTTTGAACGCAGCTTCATTAGCGGTCATCGGAGTCAAACTTTGTTGATGTGCGATCTCGCAAAGTTTCATCAAGGGTTGGCGATCAATTATCTGTTCCCAGCCTTTAGGTTCCTCGGGAGCAGCCGCAGGAAACTCTGATCCATTGAGCATATCGGCAAGTTCCTGCAATCGAGTTTTCGCTTCGTTGTAGGCTTGCGTCGATCCCACTTTCGCATTGGCTGCCATTTGAGCGAAACCCTCTTTGGCAGCTAAAGCCGATTTTTGCCAACGAACTTGTCCTGGGTATTCGGCCACGATCCCAAAAAGAACGGCGAGCTCAGAAAATTGAAGTCGCGCGTCGGTAAATCCACCCGCAGCGAATTTAGAAGGCGTTGTCACGATTTGATCCAAACGTAACTTCGCTTGTTTCACCTCGTCTTCAATGGTTGTGGTGGAAATATACTTTGCCCAGCCATCTTGCGAGGAACCATCGGAAGGTGCTGCGGGCGAGTTGCTGGACATCGAACTACTGGCCGGACTAGAGGTTCCTGCTGCCGGTTTAGTCGATTCTGTTTTGGCTAGTGCACTGGCTGCCGGTAACTTGCCATCAAGAGCCGAAGCGAGATCTGCGAAAAACAGATCGCTGGTCGAATTGGGATCGATCTTCGGTGCTTCCGCTCGTTTGGGTTTGCGGACCAATTGTTGCGCAAAAATCGGTAAGGATACCAAGCCAAAAATCGCTAGGACCCAGCCGAACTTAGATACAAAAGACTGATATGTCAGCATAATGAATGAACGCTTCACGCTGTGGGTAAACGATTCAGTTTTCGACAACCATCAAGAAGGCAAAATGAGATGGACGACACTCAATATAATGACTCTGGGAGACTACAATGTTTGTTGGATTCCCCAAGTATCGGTTCACTGTCAAATAGGGCCGATTAAGCATTGTTAAAATCGACATAGCCCAAGTTTCTTTTTATTGTAACCTGAATCGCTGAGAAACAACCATGCTAAAGAACCAACTTGCTTCCAAGTGTCCGCTTTATCGACAAGCTTTATGATCACGTCACCGCCAGCTCCCGGTCCCGGTTGCCAAAGATGACTCTGGGTGGCGAAGATGACAAGGTACTGCAGTGGAAATATTCGATCAACCCGATAGTTTTTTGCTTTTGCTTTCGCGTAAAGCTATGGCTTGCGATTGGGAGGTTCTGCTTCCTAGGAATTCGCCCGACTTCGCCGTTGAGGAGGCTGAGGCGGCAATGGCATTGCTGGAGCGATTAGAGAATTGTTGGTCCATTTACAGGCCGCACAGTGAGTTATCGCGTCTCAATGCGGCTAGGGAAGTTTACGAGCATCCCATTTCGGAGGATGTTCGAGAGCTACTTTCGGTTTCCCTGCAGGCTTACCAGCTGACTCAGGGGGGCTTCGATATCACCTCCGGATCTTTATCCGAAACCTGGGGTTTTTCGAGACAAAAAGCTCGTAAACCAGATAGCCGTGAGATCGCTTCAGCGCTCACCACAGTCGGTTCGCACCATCTGCAGTTGGATTTTCAGAACAGCAAATTGACGGTTCGAAGACCTGGACTGAAGCTCAATCCCGGAGGGATCGGTAAGGGGCTCGCACTGGAGCGTCTGGCCGCGTGGCTCATCGCCAGCGGCGTGGAAAATTTCCTGGTTCATGGTGGGAAGAGCAGCATTCGCGGCTTTGGAAATCGACGTAGCGGAGAACGTGCTGGTTGGCCGATTGCCGTCCGAAATCCGGCCGATCCCAACCAAATTCTGGGGAAAATCCACTTGGTTAACCAGGCGATTGGCACCAGCGGACATGCACATCAATTCTTCCACTATCAAGGGGTTCGATTTGGGCATGTGATTGATCCCCGGAGCGGATACCCTGTCCAGGGGGTGGAGTCTGTTACGGTGATTGCACCCGACGCTACCCTCGCCGATGCCTTGGCAACGGGGCTCTACGTCCTGGGGCCAAGAGCGTGGGAGCGATTCGCACGGTTAAACCCTCAAATTGGCATCGTCGGATTGCTGCCTGGCCGCAGGACCGGTACGGTTGAGGTCCAATTGTGGAATATCGACGAGGGAGCTTGGGAGACCGTTTGACAGCGAGCCGGTGGCCACTAAAATATTAATTGGATTGGATTTCCGACGTGCTGGTCCCGGCGATGTCCGCTCGGCTTCGAGTGGATGGTCGACCTGCTTTCGCCAGCTGTTGGAGCATGCCGATAAAGCTGACGAAGCAACTCAAAACCTTGAGGCATTAGGGATATCGTTTCCCTGACAATTGAGTTGCTTGGTGGTGGCATGATTCTCTTTCAGCATTTCTCGCGAGAGGTGACCCTATGCTTGGATGGATTGGCTATCAAGAACTTTTGATTCTGATGGTAGTTGTTTTAATTCTTTTTGGAGGTTCGAGGCTTCCTTCCTTGATGAGAAACCTTGGAAGAAGTGCCACTGAATTCAAACGCGGAATGCGTGAAGATCCCGATGCGGATGGCAACAGCACAACCGAAGAGAAGTAAACCGATTGAGGTCAACCCGTGGTGTTTCCAATCGGGTTGACCTTCTGGCCCTGCCGGTTGATCGCGAGGTGTTGACCCGCTAACCGGCCCTACTGTGAATTCGTTTCTCGTTGGGATCTGATCATGTTCAACTTAGGACCAGCCGAAATGGTCGCGTTTGGCATTTTGGCGATTTTGCTATTTGGCAGCAAATTGCCGGAAGTCGCGCGAAAGCTCGGAGGGAGCTACCGCGAGTTTCGCAGGAGCATCGGCGATTTTCAGCGCGAGTTTCAGAATTGGGATCGCGACCCACCGCCCAAGCCTGTGCAACGTCCCTACGAAGAACAGGCTCCTTCTGCGATTACCTCGACACCTAAATTCACGCCGCCTCCACAAGAGAACGAGTAAGCGCTGGATCCTATTGAGATCAGGCCCTTTCTTTCTTTAAGCTTTCTTTCTGTCGATGATTGGATGGTGTTGCCCTCCAAATTGCCTAGTTATTTGCGGCCGATATATCTCAACAGTCGGTAAGATCTAACGATTCCGCTGAATTTGTTGATTGTAGCGATTATTTGGCGCCGATACCAATTTCTATTCGGGTGCGACACTGAGGGTGTTGGCGAAATTATGTTTCTCGCCGGTTTGCTGTGGATAGAGTTTCTGCGAACAGCTTTCCTATCCGGCCCCTGAATCAAGACTTTAATCTAAATCGATGACAACGACGTTATGCGGGGGCATTCTATGTTGCGTTTTCAGGGTCTGGCGCTACGCGCTATTGTTTTGCTGAGCCTCTTCTCGACGGGATGCTGTTGTATTCCCGCTTCGTCATGTGGGACAGGATGTGGTCCAGGCGCTTGGATGAACCACCATGCGTGCTCCAGTGGTTGCGGCGAGTTCTATGTAGGAGAGTGGTACAACCATCCCCCGCAAGTCGATCCATGCAATACCTGCGGTGATTATGTTGGTAGTTGTGGTCACCACGGATGTGGTGAAAACGCGTGCGTACCGTTGTTGCACCGGCTTTCTTGCCTCTGGGGCATTCGCTACGTCGACCATAACTGCGATGTTGGTTGCACAAGTTGCGATAGCGGCGGTATGGTTCACGAGAGTCATTTATCCCATAGTGGCCATTCGGGATGCGCTTCGTGTGGCGGTGGTCATGCCCCGGTCCATGGATCGCATACCCATGAATCCCATTCGCAATCGCATGATGGCCAAGTGATCTATGATGGGCCCGTTCGCAGTTCGCCCAGCCCAAAGGCAGCTCCAACGCCCGCCAAATCTGCCCCGACGCCACCTGTGTCCGGTCCAACCATCGCACCTACGCCGGAGCCAGGAGCGTCAACACGGTCCACCTCCCCTGCCCTTCGCAAAAAGTCGAACATTCAGCAAGCTTCGGTTCATCAAGCCATTCGACGTCGGTAAACACTCTATATCGATGGTAAACAGCTCAATTTCCGAGGGCATTGAGTCCACTCAATGCCCTCTTGACCTTGCTTGGGCTGTGGTCTAAAGTTTTTCTGAGACTGGGGTGTGGTGTAATTGGCAGCACGACAGATTCTGACTCTGTTGGTTGGGGTTCGAGTCCCTACACCCCAACTATTACTGCTCAACTGATACTATTCGGGCGAGTTTTGGCGATCGACCACATAAGACGCCATCTGCAAATTGCATCCTTGTAGGCACCACCTAGGTGGTGCTTTTTTGGTAGCATCGCTATTTGCTGCTAGGACACTGTTAGCAGATGAATGGATAAGCTTGCCGCTTTTCAAGCATTCGATGCAAAATCTAAAGGTCTGCGAACCAAGAGTCTATCGGCCTGGCTAGAAAAAAAGAGCCTTGAGAATTGCTACAATCCGAGTTGAACACTCGCTCCAGACGCTGCTACTAAGCTGGTTGCGGTTGGTATTCCCGTAGGCCAAAGCCGCATCATTAGTTGGCAGTTCAATTATTCGATTATTACTAATTTCTGTCGAATGCCGCTTTAACATCGGCCATTGAAAGCACAATGATACCCCAGATTCCCACGGGTAGTCCTAGGGCGCAGCAGCAGTTTCCAAGGTTGATGCAGGAGAGGATGCACGCGATCAATGCGAACACCCATGCCTTGTACTGGGTCATCATAATTCCGCCGGCGATGATCGCGATGTTCACGAAGATGAATACGGACTGAATAACGGCGGCAACTGGTCCATGCGCTCCTTCTTGAAATGCCTTCATCATCGGTGGCAGATTAGGATCGACGGGGCCTGGCTCGAGAAACACTGCGGCAAATGCGCTGAAGATACTAGAGATCAAACCGAGCGATCCGGCGATGATCAAACAGATGGCCGGCACAAGGACTTTGGCTTTTGAGGGAGGAGGGGAACTACTGTAATTGTTCCCCGGTACTGGGCTCGTGTATGGATTGGGAGAATTCCAACTTGACATGCTAGTGTCCTACAAAAAAGCCAAATTTGAATTTATCGTTATCGAGGCGAGTTGACATTCTAATGGAACATCGCGAGCAATTGAAAGTAGCCTGAGGATTTTGTGTCAAAACAAAAAAGAAACTCCCGCGGTGTAGCGGGAGTTTCTTCAGAAAAAGTGATTTGCTTGACGCGATTAATCTTCGATGTATGTTTCCAGCGACCGCGCTAATTGATAGAAGTCGCTGTTGGTTTCGATGTAGCGAACTTTGGTGACCAAGGTCGCTGGATCGACCAAATTTTCAAACGGAACGTACTGGATATCGAGTTGGCCTCCAACGGAGACCATCACGCCATTGAGTTTCTTTTCCACTAAAGCTCGGAAGGCACCTACGCCGATTTGCGAACCGAGCATCACGTCGAATGCTGTGGGACGAGCGCATCTGGATTCATAACCCAATTGCAATCCGGTTACCTTTTTGCTGCCCCCCGTTTTCGATTTATAAGCTTCCATAATTAGTTTGCTAATCATTCGCCCGAGGTTCACATTGGCAATGGAGATGTGTCCGTGGTCATCGCGAGTCACATTTTCCAGATATTTTACAGGCAAGTATTCGGCGAGGCCTTCGGCTAAAACGACGACGCCATACGCTCGACCGTCCGCCTCGCGCTTGAGCATCAATTTTACAATTCGTTCGACCACCTTCTCCACATTCATAATGGTGCGGGTAACCGATCCTCCGGTGCTTGGATCGGTCACAGTTTCCGAGCCGCGAAGTGGCCCGACAATATCCTCGACGCTGAGCACCAAGCAGGCTTCTCCAGCGATGGCGGCGCCATAGGCGAGCCAACCGGCGCTGCGTCCCATCGTTTCGGCCACGTAGTAGGCTCGCCCTGCTTCTGCATCATGATTTAAGTTTCTAATCTCCGATGCCAGCGTTTCTGCAGCGGTGAAATAACCGAAGGTGAAGTCGATACCCATGTAATCGTTATCGATTGTTTTGGGGAGATGCACGACGGGTAGCTTCTTGGATCCTTCAGGAAGAAGGTCCTGGTACATTTTAATTTTGTTGGCCGTCTTGAGCGTGTCGTCGCCTCCGATGGAGATCAGCGCGTCAGCACCGATCGATAAAAGGCCTTCATAGACACGTTTCAGTGGCGCGGATCGTTCTGGGTCTTTGAGGTGGTCGGGTGACGAAACGACCTTACCCGGATTGGTGCGAGCTGTTCCGATCATGATGCCTTGAGATGTCCGGGCATGATGGAGCAAACCGTGGTTGAATTTAAAATAATCTTTTCCTTCGAGCAGCGGTGAGTTTGGCGAATAGTCGATTAACTTGCTGTAACCGTGTCGAATCCCCAAAACTTCAACGCCCGCATTCAGAAATGAGAATGCTGCGGTAGAAATTACAGCGTTCGCGGCGGGAGCAGGACCACCCGCAAATAGAATCGCAACCTTCTTGATACCCGATGTGTTCACTGCAGGCATGTATTCGTTACTCCCTTTGTCCATCCGATGAATTACTTGCTTAACAATTCTCGTTCAACCCATTTGGTGTCGACAATTCCTTGCACAAAGTCCCCGTGCGAGAGAACCTTCTTGTGAAAATCCACTGTCGTACTAATTCCTTGAATTTGCAACTCAGCCAAGCAGCGGAGCATGCAAGAGATCGCCTCTTCGCGATTTTCCTTAAATACAATGAGTTTCCCGATCATGGAATCATAGTATGGTGGAACGACATAACCGGCCGATACGTGCGTATCGAAACGAACGCCATAACCACCTGGAACAAAGATACGCTCTATCTTGCCTGGGCAAGGCTGGAAGTTTTTGTTGGGATCTTCCGCGTTGATGCGGCATTCCATCGCTGCGCCGCGGGGAACGATTTCTTCCTGAGTGAACGGCAATGGCTTACCGGACGCGACGGCGATCTGTGTTTTAATCAAGTCAATTCCAGTCACCATCTCCGTCACTGGATGTTCCACCTGAATTCGCGCATTCACTTCGATGAAGTAGAAACGGTTTTCTTGGTCGACGATAAATTCCACTGTACCCGCATTCGTGTATCCGGCCGTTTTGACCAACCGCACCGCCGCTTCACATAGTTCGCGTCGAGCCGATTCGGGAAGTCTAGGAGATGGACTTTCTTCGATCAGTTTTTGATGTCTGCGTTGGACCGAGCAGTCGCGTTCGAGCAAGTGGCACACATTGCCGAAATGATCAGCAATAATCTGTACCTCGACGTGCCTTGGTTTCTCGATGTAGCGCTCGAGATAAACACCACCATTTCCAAATGCGGCCTTGGCTTCGTTCTGTGCTTGCTCCAGAGCCGCTTTGAGGGCAAGTTCATTGGCGGCAACACGCATCCCTTTACCGCCACCTCCTGCCGTGGCTTTGATCAGCACAGGATAGCCGATTGCTCGAGCGGTCTGAATTGCTTCCTCTTCATTTTCAATCAAGCCATCGCTACCTGGAACGACAGGCACTTTGGCTAGTTTCGCCATCTGTCGAGCTTGATTTTTATCTCCCAGCTTCTCCATCGCCTCTGGAGTTGGTCCGATAAAGTCGATGTTGCAAGAGCGACAAACTTCATTGAAGTGGCTGTTCTCGCTCAAAAAACCGTATCCGGGATGAATGGCATCCACGTTGCCAATCTCTGCAGCGCTGATGATATTCTCAATCTTGAGGTAGCTGTCTATGGAACGCGGTGGTCCGATACAAATCGCTTGATCCGCTAGACGAACATAGGGTGCGTCTTTGTCTGCTTCGCTGTACACAACGACAGTTTCGATACCAAGTTCGCGACATGCGCGTTGAACGCGTAGAGCAATCTCACCACGATTGGCAATTAATATTCTGTTATACATGTAACTAAAATTATCCGCGGGTGTCGATTTTGAACAACGGTTTGCCGAAATCGACCGGCTCTTCATTACCGCAGAGGATTTCTACGACCTTGCCGCGCACTTCGGCAGGGATTTCATTGAAGACCTTCATGGCTTCGATAATGCAAATGGTCGATTCGGGATTGATCGATTGACCAACCTTCACAAAACTATCGGACTTTGGATTGGGTCGTAGATAAAGCGTCCCGACCATGGGCGACTTGATTGTGACGATATGCGGTCCATCGGCTGCTGCCGGAGGGGGCGCAGCGACTTGGGAAACTTGCGCTGCCGGAGGCGGAGCAGAGGGGGCTGCATACTGAGGAGCGATCATCGTGGGGGGAGCCATAACTGGCACTTCATTGGTTCCGCGGCAAATTCGGATTCGTTGTCGAAAATGACGCAGATCAACTTCCTTCAGATCATGCTCCTTCATCAGTTCAACCAAGCTGCGAATCCGTTCAACGCTGAAGACATCCTCTGATTGTTCTTCCCGCCCTTGGTTATCACCTGAATCTGTCATTCGCCTGTGCTCCGCGCGTAAAACTTTCCGCGCTTAAAATGTTGAAGAGAATACAATCTAAATACTACCAGCACTTGGTAACCGTAGACTCGATGCTTTTGGGAAGTGTCGACAGCACGCGGCAGCCCTCTTTGGTAACCAGCACGTCGTCCTCGATTCTGATCCCGCCCCAGCCTGGAATATATATCCCAGGCTCCACGGTGACCACCATACCCGCCTGCAAGGGTCGCTTCTGTTCCTGCCCCATTCGGGGAGACTCATGGACTTGCAAGCCAATCCCATGCCCCAGAGCATGGCCAAATTGCTTTCCAAATCCCCCCTTTTCGATGATTTCTCGAGCCGCCCGATCCACATCGCAAGCAGGAATCCCTGGTCGAATGCTGCGGATGGCGGCTTCGTTGGCCCCGAGAACCAAGCGATACACCTTCTCAAATTTGGGCGGAATTTTACTGGTGACTAATACCCTGGTCAAGTCGCTGATATACTCCCCTTCTCGGGCTCCCCAATCGATTAAGACAAAGGGTTCGCTGCCGATTTTTGCATGAGTGGGGGTTCCATGTGGTAATGCGGCTCTCGGGCCGACACCAACAATGGGGGGGAAACTGCAGCCAATGCCTCCCAAAGCCCGGATTTCGTTCTCTAATTGATGAGCCACATTTCTTTCGGTGTATTCTCCTTTCAAGCCCGCTTTCACCACCAGAAAGGCTCGTTCTGCCATTTCGATCGCTCGCTCGATTCGAAGAATTTCATCTTTGTCCTTAATTTCTCGGAGTTGTTCTACCATTCCAGCGGTGCCAAATATTTCGCATTGGTTGAGTCGGCTCTTTAGAACCTCATAGCCGAACATAGGGAGATAGTGGGATTCCACTGATAAATGATGACATTTTGCCTTAGCGATCTGATGAGCAGTGGCTTCGAGCAACGTGGTGTCGGGCGTGCGAATAAAGCACTCCACTCCCGGGCATTCGGCCTGTATCTGCTCTTCATACCTCGGATCGCTTAAAAGCAAAAATTTTCCGCGATCCACAAGTAAAAACGTGCTGTCCCCAGTGAAACCAGTTAGGTAGGTCACGTTTGAAGCGTGGGATACAAGTAAACTGAGAATATTGTTTTGTTTCAACTGCTTCAGCAGTTTTTGGCGTCGCCGTTCAAAATCGAATGTCATGCAATTTTCTCTTGTTTCGGCTGGAGGCGTCTCAACGCACCGAACTGGTACGCACCCGTCTGGCACATATCGAACTGGCACATATCGATTTGCTACATATCGTCAAGCGAAGCGAAGCCGTACAATATAAAGTGTGCCGAAAGCTCGTGAGGTCGCGATATAAATCAGAGGATCAGAGATGTTGGCAAAAGTTTTATCGAAGTGGCGGGCAAGAGCAAGGTCTCTCCACCGATCATGGTAGCACTTCTCCTTAGGGCGGATTATGGCAGCGAAATCATTCGGAATTGAAGCCAGGGTTGATACGTTTGAGCGCGATGTTTTCGAAGCGAGTGAGCAAAAGATTGTCATCTTAGATTTTTACGCGGACTGGTGTCAGCCTTGTCGTATGCTAGCTCCGGTCCTTAAGGATGTAGTGGAAGCAAGGGAGGAGCAATTCAGTTTAGTGAAGGCTAATACGGAGCAACTTCAAGAGCAAGCGGCCTCATTTGCCGTTGAGTCGATTCCTGTGTTGTTCGCTATCTCTCAAAGAACGGTGATCGACCGCGTGGAAGGATTGCTCACGCAGGCTCAATTAGATCAATGGCTCGATTCGCTGCTGGTTCAGAAAAGATTTTTGCAAGCCTATCAGCTTGAAGAGACAGATCCGCAAGCAGCACTTGGGATTTATCAAGAAATTTCAGCGCAAGGAAACATGGCCGATGAGTTAAAGATCGCGATCATGCGAGCGATGTTCAAGTCGGGTGATACGGAGGGGGCGGCCAAGTTATTGCAAGAGTTGGAGCGTCGAGGATTTTTGGAGCCTGAGGCTGAGAAGATTAAATCCCAAATGAAGCTGACACCATCTGGTGCCGACAATCTCAGTGCGCTGGAAACTCAAGTCGCTAGTAATCCACAAGATCACGCTGCGCGTTTGCGATTTGTTCGAGCGTTGGTGGCTCATGGGCGACACGAAGATGCGTTGCAGCATGCATTACATATTGTTCAGAATGATCGGCAGCAGTTCCGCAAGTCTGCACAAGAATTGATGATTGACATTTTTCGGATACTGCCAGACGGCGATGAGTTAATCGGCAACTATCGTCGCAAATTGGCTATGGCGATGTATTAAAAGCTTGGTCAACCTACCTTTTACGGGTCGAGCGAAAGCAGTTTGCGTGTAGCCTCAATGACATCGGGTTGACGCATCAACGACTCGCCTACCAGCATGGCAGCGATTCCGTGTTCGTAAAGCATCTTCGCTTCGGCCGCATGATAGATTCCACTTTCAGCCACCACGAGTCGATCGGCTGGAATATTTTCCCGGATGCGGACCACATGCATCAGATCGACTTCAAACGTTCGTAGATCGCGATTATTGACTCCGATCAAAGTCGTGCCAGTATCCAAAACCGATTCCAAGTGACAAGCGTCGTAAAGTTCGATCAAGGCAACCATGCCAAGCGATCGAGTGTAATCGTAGAGTCGTCTTAGATCGCTGGGGGATAAGCATTCCGCGATGAGGAGAACAGCATCGGCTCCGACCGATCGTGCTTCTGCGATTTGGATTGGATCGAGTATAAAATCTTTGCGGAGCAGAGGAATCTGTACGGCGTTTCGAATTTGAGCGAGATACTCCAAGCTTCCTTGGAAGTAGGGTTCATCGGTTAGAACACTGAGGCAACTGGCACCTGCGGTTTGGTATTGTCGAGCGATGAGGAGAGGCTCGAAATCGGGACGTATGAGACCTTTAGAAGGACTTGCCTTTTTCACTTCGGCAATCAATCGAATCGATCCAGGTCGGCTGAGAGGAGCGATGAAGTCGAGCGGCGTTGGCGCTGCCAAGCATCGCGACTCCATCTGAGCCAGTGACGTGTGCGCGTAAGTCGCTGCGATTTCTTGACGTTTGGTGGCAATGATTTTGTCGAGGATAGTAGCAGGCATAAGAATGAATTAGTGTTTAAAGTGTCTGCGTCCCGTGAAAATCATCGGAATACGGAATTGATTGCACGCGGCGATCACTTCATCATCACGTTTTGAGCCACCGGGTTGAATAATTGCCACGATCCCAGCTCCGGCAGCTCGCTCGATCGAGTCTGGGAAGGGAAAGAAAGCGTCGGAAGCCAAGATGCTACCACCCACGCGTTCGCCCGCTTTTTCAATAGCGATTTCAACACTATCGACTCGGCTCATCTGCCCGGCACCCACACCGACCAGCGCCGTATCTTTAGCCAAAATAATGGCGTTGGATTTCACATGGCGAACCATTTCCCAACCGAAAGCGATATCATCCCACAATTCGTCTGCCACATTTGCTTTAGTCACTGTCGTCCATTGCAGCGGAGAGGGAGGGAGAACATCGGCTTCTTGGACGAGCACGCCACCGCTGATGAAGCGATAAGTAAGTTCGCGTTCCGACGGCGATATATGTCCAACTTGCATGAGGCGAATACTGTCGCGCCATTTCGGTTTAGAAGTGAGAATGCCCACCGCACTGGCTTCAAAATCGGGAGCGACAATCGCTTCGATGAAGCGTCCTGGTTCCACAAGAACTTCAGCCGTTTCTTCATCCACGGTCGTGTTGAAGCCCAGTACCGAACCGAATGCGCTTACGGGATCGCCATCGAGCGCTTTTCTGGCCGCCAAAGATTGCCGATGCGATGCGGCTGCTCCGCAGGGATTATTATGCTTGATCACTGCACACGAGGGTTGAGAGAAGGCTCGAACAATCGACAATGCCGCATCTAGATCGAGCAAATTATTATACGAGAGTTCTTTGCCGCTGACTTGTCGCGCATTGACCAAGCCGCTTCCTCGATTTTTGGCGAGCTGATAGACGGCTCCTTTTTGATGAGGGTTTTCACCGTAGCGCAACTGCTGCTTGCGTTCCATCGATACCGTCAGCGAAGGAGGGAATTCGCCCGTCCAGATGTCACCGCGCAGATAATCGGTGATCGCCGTATCGTAGCTGGAAGTCATCGCAAATGCTTCTGCGGCAAGTCGCCTGCGCGTCGTCAGCGTAGTTACTCCCTTCTCTTCGATTTCTTGCAGCACCAAAGCGTATTGATTGGCCTGAGTAACAACAGTAACGAACTCATGATTTTTTGCTGCTGCGCGAATCAAACTGGGGCCGCCTATGTCGATCTGCTCGATCGCTTCCTGTCTAGTAACGCCCTTTTTCGCGATCGTCGCCTCAAACGGATAAAGATTCACCACCACCAAATCGATACTCAAAATGTCGAACGATTGCATAGCTTGCAAATCTTCAATCTCGTTTCGTCTTGCAAGAATCCCACCGAAAATTTTGGGGTGAAGCGTTTTAACTCTTCCCGACATAATTTCAGGGGAACGCGTATACTGAGATACGTCTGTTACCTCAATGCCGTTGAGCCGCAGAAATTCCGCAGTCCCCCCTGTACTGAAGATTTGGATTCCAGCTCTCTGCAAGCCTTGACCTAATTCTGCCAGTCCCGTTTTATCGCTCACACTGATCAAGGCTCGTCGAATCGGCAAAGAATCAGTCACAGGCAAACCTCATCGCAAAGATCGAAAAACTTAGAGCTCGGAATAAGTATATCTAGCTACGGTCTCACGCTAGATCTCCCTCAGGAAATTCTCGGGCATGACACCTACAGCGGTGGGAAACACATTATCAGAACCAAATTTTCGTCGCCTAACTTGGAACTGACCCAGTTTCGGGATGTGAACCCAAAAATCAGGCTGCGTCAAGTCAACAAACGAGCCAGCGATGGCTCATTGATCAAAAACGGGCATCACGCATCCCTATGATTGTAACAGTCGTGCGTTATTGCGAAACGGCGCTTCCTGCGAACAAAAAACGCCACGAAAAAATGGAAAAAAGCGTGCCAAAGAAGCTTTGCCAGCAAAAAAACTGGGCCAAAAAGCGAATAGCCACGAAAGTGAGGGTTGCTTTCGTGGCAAATTGGGCGATCAGAATTATTGGGGGATCAGAATTGCAGCGAACCGGTTCGCTCAACCGTTCCCAAACGGATCGTCACCGGCGGGCGCTTCCATGCCGGGATCGGGAGTTTCAGCCCCGAATGGATCATCCGGATTCTCATTCGCGTCACGTTTAACTTCCGGAGCAGGTTTTTCTTTCGGATCTTTGGTGGCTGGCGGAGTTTTGAGTTGTTGGTGAACCAGTGGAGATACAGATCCCTTGGGAGCCAAGCATTGAATGGTTCCGTAGGAACTAACGAGATAGACCCTGTCGGTCACATTGTTGGCTAAGCCATGTACAAAGCCGGTCCCTTCTGCGCCGATGGATTTGCCCGTTGCAAAATCAAATCCTGCCAATTGACCAGACTTGTTGCGGACATAGACTCGTTCTTTCGTCACGGCCAGAACTTGTTTCATCCCGCCAATCGGCTCGGTCCATCCCGAGAGCAAGACTCCTCCAATAGCATCGTAGGCGAGCAACTCTCCAGAATCGGAAATAAGAAAAACTCCATTCTGAGCGACGAGGGGCGAAGAGTACAAAACCGAACCGGTGCTGGCAACCCATTTGATGTCTCCACCTGCAGCGGGATCAATACGAAAGATTTCTCCGCTTCGCGAGCAAACAATGAAAGTGTCTTGGTAGGGAGTAGGTGACGCAAATACGGGCGACTGTGCCTCCAATCGGGCAATCGGAACGGGTAGGGCGGCTCGTGAATTTTTCTCTGTTGCAGATTCAATCGAGAAAAAGTACACGTAGCGAGGTTCGACAGGCACTGCGATTGTGTTGTTGATTCGATTGACAGAAGGCTGAATCGCCGAACGTCCGCCATACACGAATCGACTCGGTTCGCGATTGCGCTCTTCGGTGTAGTACCCTAAAAATTTGCCTGTCAAAGTGGCTGCAAACAATCGGCCATTGAGTTCCCCTGCTGCTGCTCCAGGAGCATCCTCGCTACGAAATGAGAACATAGACTTGCCGGTCATTGCTTCCAAAACATATATCGTGGAGCCATTGGTGACCACGACATATTCATCGTTCATGAACCCTGGAAATGTCGGCTGGTTGACCTTACCTACCTGGGTTCTCCACAGAGATTTGCCTGTTTCTGCATCGAGCATTTCAACCGCTCCATCGGAGGCGGTGACCAACAGAAAAATGTTGGGACTGGTGCGTTCGGTGATCACCGGCTTGAGACCCGCGAATCGCATGCGCTTAGCGAGGGTTTCGGCCTGAGCCTTTGCCCCTTCGATTCCCAGCGGCTTGCCATCGGTTCCCAGGGTGGAAGTCTGTATGACGACTTGTTTATTTTCAGCCGCCACTTCGATCGAAGTTCGCACCGGATCCGACGACTGCCATATCATGATCGAAGTCTTAGCGGGCTGCGTTAAACTCACGTGTAAGGCGGCTGACCAGCGCGGTTCGAGACCCAAGCGATCTGCTTCGGCCGTGGTAAGTTGACCGTAGGCGGTTGTCGAGCAGCAAAGGGCGATAAACGTCCAGATCCAACCGAGCGTATTTCGAGTCATCATGGGTTTGACCAACGGAAAACGGCGAACGAAACAAATAAATAGCCTAAAACTGCCGAACGAAATGAACGTTCATTCGGCCGATTTAGGAAGACGGGTCCTTCCCCAATATAATTGGAAGCACCCCTTACTGCGAGGAAAAAATTCCCCAGAAAGCTTATCTTTCGCAATGTGAATGAGCGAAAAAACCGGCTCAATCTCAGCCACTGAGTCCCAGTTGCTGGCAAATATATCGCCTTTATTCCCTTCTCTTGTTGAACTGGAGGTCCTGGCTCGGTACGCTACGTACGATTCCGAGGGGATCGACTCCCCTGAGCGGAGAGTTATTAGCCCCAACTCCATTCCTGTTTCCCGCCTCTCTGGTTTTTGTGAGTTCCTAACTTTATGAGCTTATCCAACGATCCTAAGTCTTCCAATTACGCGATTGCCCCCAATGCCAACCGCCTTTTGTGGGCCGGTTTCATGGCGATTCTTGCCGCCGGTGTCGGCTTCTCAGTACGCGGAGCGAGCGTACTTGGTGAATGGTCCAAAGCGTTTGGTTTTACACAAACCGAACTAGGGGGCATCACTGGAGGTGGTTTGGTCGGATTCGGAGTGATCATCATTTTGTCCAGTTTCATCGCCGAAAAAATTGGCTACGGGAAACTGATGAGCTTTGCGTTTTTTACTCACTTTCTTTCGGCTGTCATCACTTTAGCTGCCCCGGCAGTATTTGCCGCGTCTGGTAAAGACGCCACTTATTGGTGCTTGTTCATTGGCATGTTCATGTTCGCGGTTGGTAACGGCGTATGCGAAGCTGTGGTAAACCCCTTGGTCGCAACGCTTTTCCCGAATAACAAAACACACTACTTGAACATTCTTCACGCAGGTTGGCCGGCGGGTTTGATTCTCGGCGGTATTGCTTCTATTTTTATGGCTGGCAAATTCCCTTGGCAGGTACAGATCAGCTTGTTCTTGGTTCCAGTGATCCTGTACGGGGTGATGATTTTCGGACAGAAAATGCCTCCCACGGAAGCAAGCGCCCGCGGCATCACCTTCTCGGAAATACTTATTCAGTTCGTTTCACCTGTCCTTTTGTTGCTGCTCGTTATTCATGCCATGGTCGGCTACGTCGAATTGGGAACCGATTCATGGATCGCTCGAATCACGGGTTCTATCCTCGATGAAAAGACTGGCCAGTGGTTGTTCGTTTACACGTCGGCCCTCATGTTTATACTCCGCTTTGTGGCGGGGCCGATTGTTCACAAGATCTCGCCCTTGGGATTGCTCTTTGCCAGTGCGATCCTTGCGACGATCGGTCTGTTTACTCTTGGTGGTGTGCAGACAACGGTTGCTGCCCTCCTTGCACTGACCATCTACGGCGTCGGAAAGACGTTCTTCTGGCCAACCATGTTGGCTGTGGTTTCTGAACGTTATCCCAAGGGTGGAGCAGTAACCTTGGGAATCATCGGGGGTGTCGGAATGCTCTCCGCAGGTTTGCTCGGCGGTCCTGGTATCGGCTTCAAACAAGATAAGTTTGCCTCTGAAAAACTCCAGGAATTGTCTCCCGATACTTTCGCTCGCTACAAGGCTGCAAACGAAAACCAATTCCTCATCTTCAAAACCAATGGCTTGGACGGAGCAAAGGTGTCCACTCTGGGAGACGAAGGTAAATCTTTGTCCGGTGAGATTGCCATCTTGCAAAAAGCTGGCGGTAAAGACGAGAGCCTTGAGAAGTTGAACCAGTGGTGGGAAAGCGATGCAAAAGCTCATGCCTCCGACGATAAGAAGCCTGTCGGTGAAGCAACCCTTTTCGGAAGCAGAACAGCATTGAAGCTAACCTCGATCGTTCCTGCAACTATGGCTGTTTTATTCTTGATTTTAATTGGATACTTTAAGTCCATCGGGGGTTACAAACCGGTTGAACTCGATGCCCACGAGCCCAAGTAGATCGCGAGTTTAACGCCGTAACCTATACCTTTGCACCTTCTTCGTTTGTGGGAAACTGAGGGGTTAATAAAGACTTTTCGCCGATTGGGAGACCTTTGAAGGAATCCCAATCGGTTTTTTTACGCAACTAGGATTATTCCCGCTTTCAGCGCTTCCGCCAAAGGTTTGCCCCGTATGTCGCCGAATGTTAGGCTGGGGAGTCGGAATCAACAAACGTAAGTAAGATTTGTGGGGTATTAACCCGGGATAAAACAATCATGGAAAAATTCTCACGCTATCAGCAGGGCGTCATCAAAAACTATTATCGCAATCGCGAAGGTATAGCCATACAACGCGTGCAAGAATTGGTGACCGAACTTTATCTGGCCGAGGGGAAAAAACGTAAAAAGATTTGGGAACAATTGCGACCGCATCTAATTTCGATCGGTCTTACTGAAAAACAGGTCGAACAGCTCGAACAAGAGGATAAACCGGAATTGGTTGCCAACATCGTGAAAGAAAAAATCTGATCCACTATATTTTCTGACCGTGTCACAGCACCTCCTGATTTTCTGATCATTCCCGAAACGAAGTCATCGCACCCCATGCAAAGTTGCCCCAACTATTGGAAGTTCTCCATCGCCAAGGAATTTGTGTTTGGTCGAGGTTGCGTGCAACATCTCGAGTCCGTTTGTCAGCGATTGAAACTGAAGCGTATCTTGCTGATCACCGATCAAAACTTGGTGAAAGCAGGACTGCTTGATCGAATCGTTCACTCTCTTCCCGATGCCGCTTCGCTTATTCATGTTTTCGATGGTGGTGAAGCAGAACCGTCTTTAAGTGTTTTGGCAAACGCGGTCGCGATGGGCGAACCGCTCAAGCCTGATGCGGTCATCGGTTTAGGCGGTGGTAGCAATATCGATGTCGCTAAGGCTACGGCACTTTTGTTAACGCATGGCGGCAAATTGAGCGATTACTTTGGCTTTGACAAAGCCCCAGGTCCTGTGCTCCCTTTGATCGCCATTCCCACGACGGCAGGTACCGGAAGCGAAGTATCTCATTCCGCCGTGTTGACCGATCCCGATGCGCATATCAAGGTCTCCACGTTGAGTCCTCATTTACGCCCTGCTGTCGCGATTGTCGATCCCTCTCTTACGGATAGTTGTCCAGCGAAAGTAACCGCACACAGCGGTATCGATGCCCTGGTTCACGCCATCGAAGGATACACAGCGCGTCGTTGGTCCGACATGCATCTTGCCGATCCACAAGCGCGGGCCTACGAGGGGGCTCATCCGCTTGGAAAACTCCTAGGGCTCGAAGCGATCAAACTCATCGGACAGAATCTCGTTCGGGCGGTGAATGAGCCCGAGAATCAGAATGCGCGTGATCAAATGGCCCTAGCGGCAAGTTATGCCGGGATGGCCTTCTCCAACTGTGGGGTTGCCTTGGTGCACGCCTTGGAATACCCACTTGGCGCGGCAGTTCATTGCAGCCATGGCGAAGGGAACGGCTTACTGTTACCCCATGTGATGCAATACAACTTGCCCACACGAGTGGCAGAGTTCGCGGAAATCGCAGAAGCTCTCGGCTGTATCGAGAAAGGTTTATCGCTCGAACAGCAAGCCGAGCGTTCTATCGAATCAGTGCTCCGCTTGCAGCAGAACGTTGGCATTCGCCCAACCTTACGACAACTCGGTGTCCAGCGCGATGCGCTTCCGGCAATGGCTCAGAAATCATTCCAAATCAAACGCTTAATGGACCTTAATCCTCGCTCGCCAACCGAAGCGGATCTGCTGGGCATTTTAGAAAAGGCCTATTAGTTTCTACAAGCCGATATCGCGAAGCGGCGAGAATCTCACGTAGGTCAAGTGCCGATACAATTCGCTGCGTTGGATGAGATCGGCATGTTTTCCGCTATCCACGATGGTTTGGTCATGAACCAAGACAACGAGATCGGCGGTTCGAAGCGTGGCAAGTCGCTTGGGCAACACAACAACGAGTGGCCCTTTCTCGGCAATTCTCTTCGTCGCTTCCGTAGTCGCAGTTTCAATCGCGGGCGAGACCGGTACATCAGGTTCCTCTGCCACAATCAATGCGGGCGATTTCAGCAGGGCCCGGGCGAGTCCCAGGCGATAGCGGAGGTCCGGATTGAGTCGTTCATCGTCCATGGTGACTAAGGTTGAGATTCCATTTTCAAAGGCTTGAACCGCGTCGTAGGCGTTGACGTCTCGCACTGCCTCGGTCAGGTCCACCATGTTGCAGTGTAGCAGTCCCGCCCGAAGATTGTCTTCGATAGTCCCTTGCATCAGCGGGCCAGTAGCAGATACCCAGATACATTTTTTTGGAAAATCCTCTGGGTCAATATCTGTCAACAAATGATCGTCAAACACCATGCGACCACTAACAGGTCGGCCGAAGCCAAGCATCAATTCGGCCAATGTTTTTGATTCCACCGCACGGCTTGAAACTAGCGCCACAACTTGCTGCGGCTTAAGATTCAGGCTCACGTCCTGTAACAATCTTCGCCCACGACTATCTTCCAAGGTAACATGCTCGATCAAAAGTCGTTCCATCAACGACAATGATCGCTTCGGCGAAGAGGCTGAAACATGGATCAGTGGAACGGGAGTATCCAAAAATTCCAGAACTTCACTGGCCACTTTCCTTGCCGATAGAAGTGAGTTTCGTTGTTTTTGGAGTCGAACAAGCGAAAATGCCACGCCGAAAATCGCGATGCCAAGCGTGATCGCCGCTGCCAGGTCAAAGTTGGTGTTTTTATCCAGAAGTTGAATCCCCAAAACCACACAGAATATGCTGATCAAAACGGCACAAAAGCAAATAAGTAGAGGCGTCTTCCAAGTTTGTGACGAGGCAAGAATCGATGCTGCTGAACGAAAATACTTCACTTCTTCATTCAACAGTTCATGCGCCGACGCCTTTGAACGTACCGTCGACAACAACGCGATACTGCGACAAACATCTGCCAATCGCTGTTCGTACTGCCAAACTTTTTGCGAGACGGTGTTCGCTTCGTTGCGCTGTCTGGTTGAGAGCCAAGCGATGAATTGTGCTAGTAAGGCTATAGAAATCAAAGCAATTGCGGTAATCCAAAAATTCATTAATGCTGCGATGGCCAAAAAAAGCAAAGCCTGCACGGCTAAGCGTGGCCATGATTTGTGCCAAGCAAAAAGACTCGTGCGAATACTTGGAATGTGATTTTCAAACCACTGCGCCAATTCGAAATTTTGACCCGATACTCCGCGACCTATCGCGAGTTCTTCATTTTTTGTCGCTGCTTGTACGTAGCACTGCACCGCAGCTTCGATGGCGAAATGGTAAACCATGCGGTAATAGACGAGCAGCAATAACGCATAGATTACGCCTAAGGACAAGCCACTTGTGACCAGAATGACCAATATTTGCAGTCCGCTTTTCGTACCGATCATCTCGGCAGAGATCTTCAGATAGGGACCGAGCGTTAAGATACTTTCGGCGGTGGGCAAACCCGTACCCAGAAAGACCGTCTCGATGAAAAATCCCAGAATAACCAACAAAAAAGGTGGAATAAATGCAGCCAGCACCCCCACCACAATAAGTGGAATCCGTGAGCCACGGATACCCAAACGAAGAATGAGTCTATCGAGTGCATCGCCTGCTTGCATCGCCTTCTCCCCCTCTCGGATGTCCAACTCTATGTCTGCAAACAACGTTGCCACATCGTTATGGACATGTGGCGACCGCCAAGCATCAAGGACGCCCAGCTTATTTCTTCGCCACAGGACTCACAGCTTATGCTAGGTCGCGATCCTCGAAAAACAACAAGGCAATGAACATAGACAATGCTACATAAAGCCCTGTGTAGACCAAGTTACCGCACAAAAGCGAGAATGGAATGGCGTTATTTGCATCGATTGCAGCTTGCATCGAATAATGATCCAACATGGGAATCACTACCGCGATCAATTGAGCTACGAACCGAACAATTTCAAATTGCTGCTCTGAACTACCCACCAAGGTTGGGGTTAAGTTTCCGACCAAATAAATTCCAAAACAAATCGCGAAGTTCGCCAATTGCGGCATTCGTGTTGAAACCGCGATGCTGATCGCACTCAATACGGTCGCCTGCATCAGGGCCATAACTAGACCAGGAATCGTACGCGACACCTCTAAGAAACAACCCTGCCACTGCGGAACAGTTTCGGACGTTTCTCTAGCTTCGAACAAAGGTTTATAGCTAACCGCAAACAAAAGAACTGTGCCAAGAACAAAAAACATCAATAGCAACACCCAGAAAATCCCAACAAATTTTCCGAGGACAAACGAACGACGTTGAATAGGTTTGCTCAATACCGTTAAAGCGGTGCGGCCTTCAATTTCGTCCGCCACTGAACCGCTAGCTGCCCAGACACCTTGGAAAATTGACAGTACCAAAATTACGGTGATGCCACACTCCTTCAGCGATTTTGTGTCTTCGCCAAGAGTGTAGAACGGGAGAAAAACAAAGATAACAATCGCGGTTAGTCCCAACAGCAATAAAACCAAAAACAGCGGTTGCGACAACTCGGATTTGGCTGTTGCAAAAGCGACGGCAGATAAACGAGGCGCTACAGAAGTCTGCGCAATCAATGCTAGTCCAAAGAAGAAAACGGTTACCGCTGTGATCACCACCATCATCATCTCGGGAACCGGTGGCAAGGAAAGAAGTTCGATTCTGAATTCAGCCGGTTCTTTCTCCAGGTTTAAAACGTAAAGACTTGCTCCAGGATCCATGGAAATCGGTGGCGACTCTGAGAAATTCTTTAGCCAAAACAACTCGCCACCAGCATCAACCCGCCGCGGCGTCATTTCCGATTTGTCCGCCAACTCAGCATCCGCAAGCAAGATTGCTTTGTCCGAAGTTATTCGCACTCCCGTGAGCAGCGATGGATTGAAATTCGTGTCAACCAATTGCAACAGCTTATTCCCTGAGCCGTCTTCCTTGGCAACTTCAATCTTTGCGTTGATGGCTTGAACGCGTGGCATGAACAAGCTTGGAATCGATTGAAGTTTCGCAATCGGTTCATCAACGAGGAACGTGATGCCAAGGGTCGTCACGATTAGCAACGAACAAAAGATCAAAAAGTAGAACGGAACACCTTCCGTTAGTGTGCGAGTCAATTCGCTGGCATACCTCGGCATCGATCCGAATACCAACCCCCAGCCCACCACAAAGGAGAGCAAAAGGGTTGCAATACCGAACATGACTTGCTCCTGGTTCGGCTTGACGGCTTGCTCTGTATTCCAAAGAGGGCTATCGATAGAAAGCTCGTTAGCGTCTGCGAATAGCGAGCAACCCAGTACATACAATGAGCCACCGAGCGCCAGCGTGATCGTCAACGCAATCACATGAGCCACAGCTCTGTTTTTCTGCAGTAAATCAAATATCGGAATCAGGCTCAGGCCCCTCAACAGGACAACAACGATTCCTATGAGCATCAAGCCTACGCCAATGCCGGCCCCCAGTAACCAAAGAGGAGTCAACCACTTGGTGAGCCAAAAATCGGACGCCCCAAGAATAGCAAGCGATGTCAAACAAGATTCCATGCTGTGCATTTGATTGGCCGTATAAAGATAAGCAAGAAACGATCGAAGTCCTCTCCGACACCCTTTAGGATATTCTGAGCGGATATTCCGAGAAAGGGTGGGTGGCCAGTAATTGCAAGCTTCTTTATCTCTTCACCGTCATAATCGGAAAAAGTAGCTTGGGCGACTTGCGCAGGTTTGGGAATGGAGTGGCTTGCGTTTCAGGTCAAGAATGACTCAAGAATGGTTACAAAAGATCACTATTTTTTAAAATGGTATTGGCTGAGTGAGCCACGCATACCATGACCATTCCGGAGGTTTAACGCCGGGTAGGATTCGATACCAGGGTTCAGCATCCAGGTCGATTGGGCGAACATGGTCCACTTGGACAGAACTGGTCCGAAATGGCTCGGGAAAGGCCCAACCTTCGATCGGCGTCGGCAGATTAAAGGCGCTATGGTACTCGCGCTGCCGCAGCTCGATCCACTGAAATGTATTTTGGTAGTGTCGACAATCCGAAAGTTCCAGGGCTCGGCGAATACGAATCTTGGCTGTCGAAAAGTCTTCCCTGGCTGCAGCCGCCAACGCTGAGTTATGCCATGCTCTGTGGTGCCCAGGATAGTTTTGTACGACCTCCAGCCATTCCTGTTCTGCCTCCATCCAGCGAGAATTTTTAGCCAACACGACACCTTTACGAATCTTGTCGGAACCGGGCCAAGCCCAGGCTACAGCAAGATTGGCCCGGTCTTTGGTGACATGCGGACCGATGGACTTCCAGGTTTCTCGGGCCGTAGCCTCAATGACACGCTTGCGCGGATCGGGATACTCCCAAACCATTTCTGGATATTTCTGATCGGCTTGGTTGCGATCCATGATCGTAGTAAAAGTAGCTATGGTTTCGCCCGTCACCGTATTGACGGCCCGCCATGCAATCGTCAAATGCTCTGGGCGTCGGACCGTGATCGGTGCCGTCGATGTTTGGGCATCGATCGCCGCCTGAACCTCCGGCGGTAAATTGCTCGCCGGTTTGTTGATCTCCAGTTCGTCTCGAAGAACTTCACCCATCAACAGAAAATCAGTTCCCAGTTTGCGTGCCTGCTGCATCGCGCCAAGTTCACCATGCCTTGGGGATGGTGGGCCAGTGGACGCTAGCTGAACCTGCGCAGGATCGATTAAATCTTCGGGAATAAAAGCGGCAATATGCTCTTGTGTCAGTGGGCGTTGGTTTCGAAAAGCGTTGTAAAAGTCGGTGGTTGTTTTTGTGCTGCCTTCAAGATGTCCAATCGCAACTGCATAATTCGGAGAATGGGACGTTTTGGCAGGCGACCACACATACATCGGTACAATCAGCCGACAGCCACAGAGAAAGGTTCCCAGTAGCAATACCAATCCAATTCGAGTTGCTCTCTGATTCCGCGTCCTCATGCAATCGATCAATCGGTCCATTTATTAAATGTCTCGATGCATTCTAGCTGTCAACCTATCGCTGGTTTTTCGCTGGCACTTTAAGCTTCAGTTCAATCGACCTCAACGCACGGGAATAGCAGAACCATGGGTGAGCTGGCAAGACCAAAGTTGCCCATAAAAAAAGGCTTTGTTCCGGAGAACAAAGCCTTCATCTGATTGCTGTGCGACTATGACGGCGATGCGTCAGCTCATCCTCTGGCAGACCGCTTGCTACGGTAGAATCAATTCCACCACCAAGGCTGGCCTACTTTGCTGTCATTCTCTTCTCGAATAGCGTTCAGCTTGCTATCGACAATTTGCTTTTCCACTACGGTCCAAGAATCCACCTGGACACCACCGCTGGCCGAAACAACCCAGCCGGCAGCACCCTTGATGAAGGAACAGTGTGGATCGATGGTTTTGGGGATTGCCATATGAGCTGTTTCAACGCCACCCTTGGAACCCTTGAGGATGCTCAGATCGCAGCCCGCAGCTTGACTTAGTTCGTTGTTTTCGATCAAAGCTGCCACAACGCAAAAGTCAACGATATTTCTTAAGTTGCCGAAGACTGGGTTAGCAGCGGAGAGAGCATCGTAGTTTTCGGTAAAAGAGTCAGCCCATTTTTGTGCCAGCTTATTGGCTTTTCCGGTCTGCTCGCGACTACCATCAGCCGCAACGATTTCCTCCTCTGTCAACGCCTTCACACCTCGACCGCTGATTTGGAACGCCAATCCATCTTCGCTTTTGCGAATCTGGTCATAGTCGCAAGCGAGCCACCAACGCGATTGAATATTCCCGGCGCGTGCACCATTTCGCGCCACCAATTGTAAGTAGCTGCCCAATCCATTCACGGGAGATGGGTCGATATTCATGGCGATGCGTTTCATGTGATAGTCAGCCGATACCATGACGCGTGCGAGATGACTGGTTTCTGGAACGCCGGTTAGACGAACCATTTGAGGTCCAAAAGCTTTCTGCATTGCCGGTTCCAGCGCGGTCGCGTTTGCGTTCGGCGAGAGCTGAACGGAACCGAGGAAGCGTTTGAGGTTTTCGATACCTTCGCTGGTCGGGTCAATCGAGCAACTGATCGCTTGATCGCGAGCTGCTTCGACCGTTCGGAAAGCGACCAACAGGTCATCCAAGTGCAAGACGGGCTTACCGGAGCGAACACCAACGACCTCTCCGTTGTCACCAACTGTCCAAGGCTCTGCTTTGCCAGCCAAAACGATATCCTGTTTGTCGGGATACACCAAAACATATTCGATGCGCTGAATGCCACCGAGGTAGGCCATTTCGTCGGGAATATCCGTTCCGGTCGCTACCGCGTGAGCGACTGCTTCTTGCAGCTTTCTTAGAGACACTTTGCGAAGGCCGTCTGCTTCCTTCATCGCTTCGGGTACTGCGTTGACCTGCTTTCGTAAGTTATCAAGCAGTTCCGAGCGTTCAATGGCAGTTGCGGTTCGCACAACGCCTTGTGCGTCGATACTGATACCACCGACTTGATTACCTTGGTTGAATCCGAATCCAGCGATTGCGGATAATCCGGCTAAGCTCGCGCAGATCGCGATACTCGTTACAATTTTTGAGAATACAATCACATTACGAATTGTCACTCGTAGCGACATCGGCACCACTCCGCAGACTGTTACTAGGCACAACCGCCAAAACCGACCACAATGCATACTAATCACGCATTCGAGGTGTTGCAACACAAAGCTGTTCTCTTTGCGAGTTTAGTGTGGAACGGGATAAGAAATTTGTACCGGGACAGAGAAGATTCACTGGAAACATTATGAATTCTTATCTAGTAATTCGTCAAGGTCGACGTTGGAACGACATTTTTCGCTTAACTTCTGGGCAAGCGATCACGATTGGCAGGGCGTCGAGCAATGCGATTGTGATTCCAGAAGAGAAGTGTTCGCGTGTACATGCAGAGATTGTTGAGGTCGAGGGGGAGTGGGTTTTGCGAGATCTGCAGAGCCGCAACGGCACCCTGCTCAATGGACTACTCATTGAGCAGGCTACCGTTTTGAGCGGTGGGGACTTGATCCAGATTGCTTCTGGGCAGATGGAGTTTGTGGAATCGTTGGCTGGCGTTTTTGAGCCGCCTTCGGAGTCTGCCAAAGGGGTCCTCGGAGGTTCGACCGGGCAAACCGAGTCGATCATTGCGCGTCGCGATCAAAGTGGCATACTGGGTGATGGCCCTTTTGGACACTTAGGCTCCACGGGCTCTTCTTTGCCGATCGATGGGGCCATTTTTCGGGCGTTATTTCAATTGGCATTCGATCTATCGTCGGTCCATACGGCGGAGGAGGCAAGTGAAGCAGCGTTGAAACTCTTGATCGCGCAGAGCGGTGCGGATTGTGGAGGGGTATTTTTGCTGGCAACGGGGCGAGAGCTCGAAATCACCGAAGCAAATCGCGAGTCGAAGCAACCGGATCTGATTTTGTTGGCGACGCAGCAGCAGGGTGGAAAAGGTTATCGACGCCCCAGCGATTTTTTAGTGAAGACGATTGCGGTCGAAGCAGAAGGTTTACTCGCTCGCAATATCACCGGTGACCAGGAGCTTCTTTCGCAGAGCACGTCGGCAGCACTTCAAGCCTCAAGTCTTGTCGTGGCTCCGATTCGGCACGATGGCAGAGTTTTAGGGCTGTTGCATGTCTATTCAAGCCGCAGCGACCATGAACTGACACAGGCTCATCTGCAAATCGCGATCGCGATCGGTGATACGCTCGCCTTGGCATTCCAAAAGATCGCATCGAAGCAGATACTCGAAGACTCTTTAGAAAATGCGAAACGCAAAGCACAGCAACTGCAAGAGCAATTATCACAGCAATCGCTACTGGTCGGTGAGAGCCAACCTTTGAAGAAGGTCAAAGATATTATTGCCCGTGCAGCGCCCACGAACGCAACCATTTTGATACGAGGCGAGAGCGGTGTCGGTAAAGAATTAGTTGCGCAGTTGGTTCATGAAATGAGTCCTCGAAAAGATGGTCCATTTCTTTGCGTAAATTGTGCCGCTCTTTCGCCAACGTTGCTGGAAAGCGAATTATTTGGACACGAAAAGGGGGCGTTCACCGGTGCGATTGAACGCAAAATTGGCCGCTTCGAAGCGGCCAGCGGTGGCACGTTAATGCTGGATGAAGTGGGCGAGATGAGTCCCGAAATTCAAACAAAATTTCTCCGCGTTCTTGAGACTAGAACTATCGAGCGAATCGGAAGCCATAAGCCTATTTCAGTGGACGTTCGCATCGTTTCCGCCACCAATCGCGATTTAGAGGAAGCGGTACAGGATGGGCAATTTCGGGCGGATCTATACTTTCGCCTCAAAGTGATTCAACTTACCGTGCCTCCGTTGCGGGAGCGAAGCGAAGACATTGTGATCTTGGCTCAGCATTTCTTGAGGCGGTACTCGCGAGAGATTGGTCGTCGCCTAGAGGGGTTCAGCAAGGATGCGCTCGATGCGCTGACAAAGTATTCCTGGCCCGGGAATGTTCGCGAATTAAAGAACGTGATTGAGCGAGCGGTGGTTTTGTGTGGTGGAGCTTGGATTACTGCGGACGATTTAGCGCTCGATGGACTTCGAATGAAACGCGAGGTGTTGCAAGCGGACGGGACGCCCTATCAACCAATTTCATTGGATGATTTAGAACGCGAACATATTTTGGCCACATTGCGTCACACGCGAGGCAATAAAAGTCGTACCGCTTCGATCCTCGGCGTGGAGCGATCGACCTTGGATCGCAAGCTTCAGAAATTTGCACTTGCGCCAGAGCATTGGAAAGACACAACCGATTCCAACTAAGCAACTTCAACTCTGAAAGTGGTCTTCAGCTTACTAGTAGAAAGGTTAGAGCAGCCCTTCCGCGCGATACCAGTGTATCGTCTGGTTGATGCGTTCTTGCATGGGCAGCGGAAAACGGAATCTCAAATCGCTGATTGTGGAGGCGGGGGACACGGCCCAGCTTGGCGCAGAGGCTTCGCGGATTTTATCGCGGGTAAGATTGCTTTTTCGTCCCCACATTTTCATCCACATTTCACTTCCGGTCGCGATACCATTGGCTACGAACAGAGGTATCGGTAGGTTGACCAGGCGCTTGATTCCCAGTGCGCGTCCAATGCGGTGCCCGAATTCGGCTAAAGAAGTGGGATCAGTTTCGGCCGCGAAATAATAGCCACGGCCTGCCGTTGTTTCTGGATCACCTTGAATCGCTTGCCCTTGCTCCGCAGCTCGGATGAGAATTTCCACCAAGTCATCAACATGAATCATCGATAACGAGGGTGAGGCGTAACCGGGGATTGGGATCATACGCAACCGTTTCAAGGTTCGGAACAATTGCAAAAATTCCATATCCCTCTGTCCATAAACTGGTCCGGGACGAACGATGACGACAGGTAGGTTGCCGCACATTTCACTGGCGACAATTTCACCCGCTCGTTTGCTTATGCCATAATTGGAAACAGGAGTGCAAGGATCCTGAGGTTGACGGGCGATGCCTCGTTTTCCTGGGCCGCTGGCCGCGACGGAACTGACTAAAACCAATTTTGTCTTGCCCGCTGCGTTTTTAGCTAAACTGTGGGCCACAGCCCTGGTCGCATCTCGATTGGAATGCATTAATTCCAGGATAGATGTCGCTGATGTTTGAGCGGCACAGTGGAAGACAACATCCACATCGCGGAGTGCTTTGTCCAAATCGTCGCTTCGCTGTAAACGACACTTCTGGACATCGACCCGTTCAGTATCGAGCCACTTGAGATTGCTGGAGGGGCGTACCACTCCACGCACCTTCCATCCGCGCGACAAAAGTGCGTCGCACAGATTAGAACCGACAAAACCGTTAGCACCTGTTACCGCTGCAAAGCCCGACATGTTTCCTCTTCCTGCTCAAAAAGGAAAATAGTCCAATCTCTAGTTAGTCCACCTTGTTTGTTAGCAGATAATCCTTTAACCACCGTCCCGTTAAACTTCTCGCGTTATTTGCAACCTCTTGTACCGTACCTGTTGCGACAATTTCACCACCGTCTGGACCACCTGCGGGTCCGAGGTCGAGCAAATAATCGCATACGCCGATCACATCGAGATTGTGTTCAATCACGACAACTGTGTTGCCGCGATCGACGAGTCCCTGCAATACCAGAATCAGTTTTCGAATATCTTCGAAATGCAAACCGGTTGTGGGTTCGTCAAGCAAGTAAAGCGTGCTGGTCGTTTGCGGACGAGCAAGTTCACTTGCCAGTTTGATTCGTTGCGCTTCGCCTCCGCTCAACGTGGTAGATGGCTGACCTATAGGAAGGTAACTCAAGCCGACCTGGAGCAGGCATTCAAGCGTTCGTCGAATCTTGGGAAGGTTTTCAAAAAACATCGCTGCCTCCTCGATCGACATTTCGAGAACATCGGCGATATTTTTTTCTTTGAATCGGACTTGAAGTGTCTGCCTATTAAATCGCCTTCCCCCGCATTGTCCGCATAACACGACCAAGTCGGGCAAAAAGTTCATTTCGATTCGTTCCCATCCCTGACCCTGGCACTTCGGGCAGCGCCCTGGACCGGAATTAAAACTGAATCGACCTGCATCGTAACCACGCTGTTTGGCATCGCGTGTGGTTGCAAAGACTTTGCGAATTTCATCGAAAAATCCAACGTACGTCGCCGGTGTGCTGCGTGGCGAGCGACCTATCGGTTGTTGATCGATTTCAATAATTCGATCGATCCACTGCGTGCCGGTCAACTTTCGAAAATCACCTGGCCTTCGCGAGGCTTGGCCGATCGCTCGATAGACAGCAGGCGAGAGAGTTTCGTTAATGAGAGAACTCTTGCCGCTGCCGCTGACCCCGGTGATGCCCACCATGCAGCCCAACGGAATTCTTGCGTCCACATTCTTTAAATTATTTTTTGTGGCCCCCTCCAAAACAAGCCACTGTCCATTGGGATTTTGTCGATTTTTCGGGGCTGGCATCCTCTGTTCACCCCTTAAATATCCTCCGGTTAGCGATTGCAAGTTTTGCTTTACTTCTTCCGGTGTGCCTGTGGCAACAATGTGGCCACCATGACGCCCCGCTCCTGGTCCCATATCGATCAATAAGTCCGCTTGACGCATCAACGCTTCGTCATGCTCGACCACCACAAGGGAATTACCGAGTTGTTGCAATCGTCGCAGCGCATCGATCAAACGCTGATTATCGTTGGGATGCAGTCCAATGGATGGTTCGTCCAACACATAGCACACGCCCACCAAACCCGTACCGATACAACTTGCCAGCCGAACTCGCTGCAGTTCTCCCCCACTGAGCGATTCAGAGTTTCGGCCCAGGCTCAGATATCCAACCCCAACTTCCTCCAAGAAACGAAGTCGATGATCTATTTCTGTTAGCAAAGGTCGCGCGATCCGCTCTCCAAGTTTGTCAAATGTTAATTCGCCTAAGAAGTGTCGCAGTTGCTGAAATGTCGCCCTGCAAGCATCTCCAATGGATTGGCCACCAACGCGAACCGCCATCGCCTCTCTGCGCAGCCGACTTCCCTCACAACCGGAACAAGTACGAAAGGTAGTAAGCTTCGCTAATTCGCTTTCATCCTCAACTTCGGCAAGCAGAGTTTGGTAGACCATGGTGAGCCAACTATTTGCATCTTGGATCGCATCTCGCATCCAAGAGTTCTGGGCCTTGGCCGACCAACGGTCGATAGGCTCTTTCCATGAACCACCCACTTTTTCTACGAAAGGCAACAGCCTACTTTTCCATCTCTTTTTTTCGCTATCGCTCAGATCCTGCCAGAATGATAAAGCGCCATCCTGCAAGCTAACCATTCGATCAGGAATAAGCAGTTCCGGGTCCATGGTTTTGAGTTGTCCAATTCCGTGACACTCAGGACAAGCGCCGTAGGGACTATTGAAGCTAAACGTCCGCGGCTCTACTTCTGCATAGCTGATACCGCACTCCGCGCAGGCATATTTGGTGCTGAACGTTGCTTCTTGCCATGGCGCATCATTGCGATTGGGTGGTTGCGAGGCCGATGTTACTATTCCATCGCTGAGTTTCAATGCGACGTTGAGGGATTCCATCAAGCGTGTTTCGACACCTTCGCGAAGTACAATACGGTCAACCACAGCTTCGATGGTATGGTTTTTTCGAGCATCAAGTTTCGGGAGAGATTCGATATCGAAGTTTTGGCCGTCGACGCGTACCCGATTTAAACCCGCCAAGCGTATGCTCTCAAAAACCTCCTGATGCAAACCTTTTCTGCCGCGAATCATGGGTGCCAAGATCATCAGTTTCGAATTGGCTGGCAGTTCTAGCCATTGAGCGACGATAGCATCGGGAAACTGTTGCCGGATGGGACTTCCGCACTGGTAACAATGGATCACGCCAGCCCGAGCGAAGAGGACTCTCAGATAATCGTAGATTTCCGTAATGGTTCCCACCGTGCTTCGTGGATTAGACGAAGGGGGACGCTGATCGATACACATCGTTGGCTCGAGTCCGTCGATCGAATCGACGTCGGGTCGCTCGAGTTGGTCGATAAACTGCCGGGCGTATACAGAAAGGCTTTCAACATACTGCCGCTGTCCTTCTGCAAAGATGGTATCGAAGGCCAATGAGCTTTTGCCGCTCCCGCTAACCCCGGTAATCACGGTTAATTTACCCCGAGGAATATCGAGATTCAGATTTTGTAGATTATGCGTCCGGGCCCCGCGGATCCGAATAGATTCGCTGGAAACTGGGAAGGATGAATCTTGTGCCATCGATATTTCCGATCTTTCCTGCCGCGACTTGCGCACCATTCCTCCCGATCCTCTATCCCTTCCAAGGCTCTCTTCTGGTAAGATATCCGCTCGGAAAGGTCTTGGAACTCACCGTTTTAAAGGCATGTTGTAGTTCGAGCGAGGGGGCAAACGGCCAAATTCTTCGGTATTTTGCCCAACTCATCAGCCGGCAACTCGATGGATCGAATTTATGTCCACAGCGTCAACCAATATGAACTCTCACCCCGGCATGGCAGCAGCCTCGGTTAATACGTATTCGTGGCACCAACGCGAACAACTACTGCTGGCCAGTTACGCAACGTTTAGCCGACACAATATTCAGCGAGTCTATACCGAACCGCTGCATCCTGCGAGAGGACCGTTTGAACGCGATCGCGACCGCATATTGCACTCTGCCGCCTTCCGTCGCCTGAGCGGCAAGATGCAAGTCTTCACCGGTGAGATGGGCGACTATCATCGAACACGCTTGACGCATACCTTCGAAGTGGCATCGATAGCTCGCACCATCGGCCGCGCTCTGCGACTCAATGAAGACCTCATCGAAGCCCTAGCTCTACTGCACGATATCGGACATCCTCCGTTTGGGCATTGCGGCGAAGATGTTCTGAATGAATGCCTCCATGGCCACGGTGGATTTTCGCATAATAAGTTCGCTCTCACGCTCGTTGAGGAATTGGAAACTCGATACAGCGCTTGTCCCGGCTTGAACCTGACCGATTTTGTTCTCAACGCTCAGCGTTTCCGAGTCGCGAAGGATCCCACGCATATTCCCTCTCTCGAAGTTCAAGTGGTCGATGCAGCGGACAGCATTGCCTACAACGCGCACGATGTTGACGATGCTTTAAAGCTTGGTCTCATTGGCTGGCAAGCTTTAAGGACGATCGATATCGTCAGACTTGCCGAGTCACGAGCGCGGCAAAATTCATCGACCGCAATACCGATGGATCGCCAACGCCCCGCCTTAGTGCACGCACTGATCGACCTGCAAGTGCAAAATTTTATCGGTACCTCGAACGAACGCCTGGAAACTTGCGATGGTCTCGATAGCCAGGCCGTGCGCGATATCGGAGTACGATTATCGCTTTCCGAGTCGCTGGCAATGCAGCGCCGGCAACTGGAAGTCTTTCTCTTCGACCGAGTGTATCGACATCCACGCTTGATCGAAGTTCGCCATACCGCCGCTCAGCAATTGAAAACTTTGTTTGATTTATTTCTCACACATCCCGAGCGAATGCCTCTTCGTTTTCAGGAACGCTCTCTTCGCACGTCGCTGCACCAAGGAGTTGGTGAATACTTGGCAGGGATGACGGATCGATTTTGCCGGGATCAATATCAAGCGATGATTCATCTTGGCCAGCAAGCTTCGCCGGAATGGTAGTTCGTGCTCCGCAATCAGTAGAAGGGTTATATGCCAAGCAATATCGAAATCAAAGTTAGGCTCAAGGACCCCGATGCAACTCTCGACGCTATCCGCAAACGCTGTACGGGCGAACCAGAAGAGATCAGTCAGGAAGATCATTTCTTCCAGATTCCCCACGGTAGATTGAAGCTGCGATTGCTGGGAGAAAATCATGGAGAATTGATCCAATATCATCGGACCAATTCGCCTGAGCCGAAACCGAGTGATTATGAAATCTATGCCACGCAAAATCCCCGCAGCCTACTTGCCGTGCTGCAGAGGTCGCTAGACTCGGGCCCGGTGGTCGTCAAGAAACGTTTGCTTTTCATGGACGGAAGAACTCGAGTGCATTTCGATCATGTCAAAGGTTTAGGTCATTTCCTTGAACTTGAAGTGGTTCTCAAAGAAGCTGAAGATGTCGCCTGCGGTTATCGCGATGCCAACGAATGGATCGAATATCTCGGGATCAAACAAGAGGATTTGATCGCGGTCGCTTATGCAGATCTGCTGCTAAATGATGCGCTATAATCGATCCGCACCAGATGAAACACAAGGTCGAAGGCAAAGGCTTGCCCCAAGCCAATATCGTACGAAGAGAACGTGGTAGGCAGTGGGCTTAATCCGCGATGGGGCGGTCAGCGGTCTGTGACTCAGCCGCAACAACCGCTTCGAGCGACCTTTGGTAGAGCATCCATAAACAGGCTGCGGCCAGCAAAATGCTGATAGTCGTCCAGCCCGCTTGGTAGGTAAATCCTTGTTCATCAAACTGCACAAAGATATCGAGCCAAGCGGGTGAAGTGTCGCTGGTAGCTGTGCGAGCAAGGATTAACGAAAGTCCGTTATGAATCGTGTGCATAACAATGGTACAGACGATTCCCCCCGTTCTCCAAGCGACCCAACCAAGAAGCAGACCCATGAATGTGGCTGCAATGGATTGTTGCAATAAGCCGTGAGTCAATCCAAAAAATACGGCTGATACCAGAATGGCTCGCAGAATACCGTTTTGGCGAATCAAGCCGCCGAAGATAAATCCTCGGAAAGCGATCTCTTCGCAGAACGCTGGCAACAAAGCCATCATCAGCAGGACCAGAAGGAGTGGAGCGGTTGAAATCGCCTCACCGACTCCCGACAAAGCGTCGAGCATCGCTGGCGAAAGAGGATAAACGTAGTTGACCGATTTGCTGAACCATGTAGCCAAAGGATGGAAGGTTACGGCTAGGACAATGCAAATCAAAAGATCGGGTAGCCTTGGTAACTGGAGTCTCAAACTAGTTCGCAGCGATTTTGTCAACATTAAAGCCATCAATAAAGTAGGCGTCAAAATCAATGCGATTTGGCTGACAAGCAACGACTTGGATAATCCATTCCAATCGGTGATCCCCTCGGTTGTAGCGAGACTCGCGAAGAAACGTGCCACCAAAATGATTGCGCCGCACAGCATCGCTTCCATCACCGAAGCGGTAAAGTCTCGCTCGCGCCAAATCGATGCAATCCATGTCCGCAAATTCCAACGCTCATTTTCGCGGAACATTACCGATTCGCTCTCGAATTGCCGCACGGCCCAGCGAATTGCTAACAGACAACAAGTGATTGTGACGATGGCAACGATCGGTAAGTAGCGAATAGCTTCAAGATATTGACCTTCAACCAGGGCTCGTGACAGCAGTACCATACCCGTTACGGGCATCAAACTAGTTCCTAAGGATAGCTCAATGCCCGGGAGCATCGGGATCATCACAAAAGGAAGCATCAGCAACAGCAATGGCATTAAGTAGTATTGACCTTCTTTCGTGCTGCGAGCCAGCGCAGCTACGGCCAGTGCCAAAGCGCTGAAAAGCGAGGCCATAGGAATAAGGGCTAATGTCAACCAACCTATTGCATAGATCGGTGGTGTACCGAGCGATTCCGCTAAACCTCTAGCACCACCCTCGGCCAACTGCCGACTCAATAACGATGCCGTGAACTGCATGCTGCCTAAATTTAACAATGCCGTCATACAACTGAAAAAAATGACGGTCAGGAGTTTACCCCAAACAATTTCCCGACGGCGAGCAGGACTGCTTAATAAAGTTTCCAGTGTTCCGCGTTCTTTTTCACCGGCGCACAAATCGACCGCCGGATAGAAAGCTCCGGTCAAAGCCCAAATCAACATGATAAATGGGAGTATCTTGGACCAAACGATAGCCCTACGCGTCGCTTCTGGAGCAACATCCACAGCAGCGATGTGCAATGGACGCACTAGCCGAGGATCAAAACCGGCACCTTTAAGCTTGGAGGCGATCCATTCCTGTTGCCATACCTCGATTGCAATCTGCCAACGATTGTGTGCGATTTGTGATTGATCGCGGCTGCGTGTTAAAATTACCTCAACACCTCGATCAGAATCATCGATCCAATCCCCTTCGACTTGATCGCCGACTTGCGTCGCTGCAAGGCGTTCCATGTATTCGCGAAATCGTGGCTTGAAAATTACGACCAGATCCTGCTCGCCATTGTTCAGCCATGCGGTTGCTTGTTTCTCTAATTCAGCTGCCGTGTTGCCGGATGGTAAAGGGGCGACCGAGAGCGTCACCAAGGGGGCGATCGATTCTAGGCCGGCCCGCGGATGAAGCTGCTCTCCCTCAATCAATTTGGGAGTTGCTGGAATATTTTCCGAGCCTAATATCTTAATCCGCACTGAATGCTCGCGCGAAAACTGCGCGACTTGCAGCATCAGCATCCCCATCAAAGGATAAAGCAGGATGGGGAGAATGGTGATCGTAAAGAGCGTCCGGCGATCGCGAAGCTGGTCACGCAGTTCCCGAGAAAAAATCAGTTTAACATGCTTCCAATTCATGCGCCAGAACCTCCAGCCGCCAGGCGGTCGGATCGTTGACGATCATAATTGGACAGCAGTTCGAAGAATAGCTCCTCAAAATCATTCTGTTGATGTCGTTCGCTGAGTTCTACCAAGGTCCCTTCGTCAAGAATGCAGCCACGATAAAGAATGGCGACTCGATCGCATATTCGTTCCACTTCGCGCATGATGTGAGTCGAGAAGATGATACATTTTCCTTCGTCGCGCAGACCAGATATGATTTTTAACAGCGAACGAGCCACCATCACATCTAAGCCTACAGAAGCTTCATCGAAGATGAGTACCGGAGGATCGTGAACCATCGCTCGTGCGATCGAAACCTTTTGTTTCATACCCGTCGACATTTTAGCTCCTGGGCAATCGCGAATGTCGCCCATGGCGAGTTGCTGAAAGATCATTTCCATTCGTTCTTTCAGACGATCGGCCGGAATGTCGTAGAGCTTGCCAAAGTATTCGACCATTTCCCATGCGGTCATTCGGTCGTAAATCGCCGTATTGTTGCTGACAAAACCGATACTGCAGCGAACTTCGGCTGGATGGGTGATGACATCGAAGCCATTGATGCGAACAGTACCGCTGGAAGGCCGAAGTACGGTGCTCAGGATGCGCAAGGCGGTCGTTTTGCCAGCCCCATTGGGCCCCAAGAGACCAAAAATTTCACCCGGGTGCGCGCGAAAACTAATGCCAGCGAGTGCTACGAACTCGCCTTTGGCAAGATCTGAATAGACCTTTTTCAGATTTTCGACTTCAACCATCCCTTGGGGTCGCCCTGCATTTGTCCCATGGCTGGGATTTGGATTTATATCAACCGACGAACGCGACTCGCTGCCGTTTGGCATAGTCCCACCACCGGCATAGTCCCACCGCACGTGTAGTCTCAGTGCACGTGTAGTCTCAGTGCACGTGTAATCTCAGTGCACGTGTAGTCTCAGTGCACGCCTAGTCTCAGCGAACAACTGGCAGCAGACTAGGTTATCTTGAAATCAATACAGCCTGCTTAGCGTCTGCGTCCCTTCAGAAGATGGGAAATCGTGGAATCGTTGCCCTTCCGTTGAAAGTGAACTGCTAAGATCGGCACAATCGTTACGATGCCTCCTTAAATCAGCGTCGCGGAAGACCGACATCCAAGTCAGCTATTCGATGGCAATGCTTCTCTTTTTGAGCATCAGTACTCTGCAGGCACACATCGGGACATTCGAGCAAGTCGCAGAATGAACGCTCTCACCTACGGAGCAGTTGTCAACTCGACCACCTTGGGGGCCCGGGCATCACGTCGGCGGTTGGACTCGATCGCCCGGTTTTCCAGGTCAGGATCCACAAGAGAATAGAAAACATCCCGCTGTCGTGGTTGGTAACCGAGCTCGCTGATCGCAGATCGGATCTGATCCAACGTCAAGAAGTGGACGGTTCCAGCTTCGGCGACCACGTTTTCTTCAATCATGAGACTCCCCATGTCGTTCGCACCGTAAAGCAGCGCCAACTGGCCGATCTTCAATCCTTGTGTCACCCAACTGCTTTGAATGTTGGGAATGTTGTCCAAATACAATCTTGCAATCGCCTGTACTCGAAGATATTCAAAACTTCCTGCCGGCGGTATGTGGCTCATCTCGGTATGGTCTGGTTGGAAAGTCCAGCAGATAAATGCTTTGAATCCCTTAGTTTCATCTTGTAAGCTTCGCAAGCGTTCCAAATGTTCCACTCGTTCTTCGAGCGTTTCGGCGTGAGCGAACATCATGGTAGCCGAACTGTAGCCTCCCAGTTGATGCCAGACCCGCATCACATTTAACCAATCGTCGGTGAGCACCTTGCCGCGGGTGATTTCTTTGCGGACTCGATCGACCAATATTTCGGCACCGCCGCCGGGTAAACTCCCCATCCCTGCAGCCTTCAATCGGGTCAATACTTCCTCGAGCGAAAGTTTATTGACCTTGGTAAAGTGATAAATTTCCGGGGGACTGAATCCATGCACGTTGATCATGGGAAATTTCGATTTGATGTCCGACAACATCTCTTCATACCAGTCCAATTTAAAATGGGGATGCAAACCCCCTTGCAATAAAATTTGGTTGCCCCCCAGTTCCACGGTCTCCGCAATCTTGCTCAGCAACTCTTCACGAGAAAGCACATAGCCTTCATCGCTTTTCGGCGTTCGGTAAAACGCGCAAAAGTCGCATACTGCCGTACATATGTTGGTGTAGTTGATGTTTCGATCAATGTTATATGTCCGATACGTTTCGGGATGAAGTCGCTGCGTGATCTGGTCTGCACCTTTGCCGAGCGCAGTGAGATCGCGGCATTTCATGAGTTCGCAGCCTTCCTCAAAAGTGATTCGCTCACCCGCAACGGCTTTATCAATAATGCGTTGACTCATCGAATACTCTCTGCATAACGGAACGGGAATCGACCAGAGGGTGCCAGTCCGAGGTGAACAGCAGCTTCGTAAAAACTTTCCAATCCTCGGCGTTGTTCCGAGCCGAGATGGAAATGTAAAAACTCGCGAAAATATCTGACACACATCTCATAACTCAAACCATAAGCGGACGCTTCTCGAGCGGCGATATCTTCGGCGATCGACAAACCATTATCGCGCACTTGAGACAATACATCAGACAATCCATGCGGTTCGAAACCACTGCGAGCGACCCACATGGCAAAAACACAAGGATATCCCGACCAACGTCGCCATTCCTGACCTATGTCCCAGTTCGCGACCCAATCTCCTTCGATCGGCTTCATCGCGCGATCGCCGATAATTAGGATGGCGTCCGCATTTGCCTGATGCCAATCGGCATCGATGGGCAACGGTACCGTGCGCGGTGATATTGCAAACTTTTCCGCCAACAAAATTTGAGTGAGGGCGGCGCTGGTTCTCGAACCTTCGTCAAGTGCCAGCGTTCTGACCTCAGCCGGCGGAACACGAAACAAAACTCGAACGCTCCAAACTGGCCCCAAACTTGCGATACAAGCATCCGAAAGAATGGTATAGTCTTCGCCGCGAAAGAACTCAATCGCCGGAATGAGAGCGACATCTAGTTCAGCTGCCGCAAGTTGATCGGCCAATCGGCTCGGTAGGTCAAATGACAACGTGACCGGCGTCGAACCACCAAGGACCAACGACTTGTCCAAGCCTTCGACGAGCGGTTTGGTGTTTAAATAGGATACGGCACCGATCCGCATATTCCGATTTACCCCAAAAATGGACCGATTGAGCGCCCTTACTGAGATCAAATTGTAGCCTATCGCCCGTTTCAGCTCTAGGAGCCTCGGGGAGCTGTAGAGCGACTCTCGCTCTACCGCATTCGCAGTAAACTGTTAACGAGTAAAACTTTACTGCGATTTCAGCTAAAGCGACTTAACCTTTTGCTCCAAGTTTTCACACTGTACTGCTGCTCTCCTGCTCTCCTGTCTCCTGTCTCCTGTCTCCTGTCTCCTGTCTCCTGTCTCCTGTCTCCTGTCTCCTGTCTCCTGTCTCCTGTCTCCTGCTCTCCTGTCTCCTGCTCTCCTGCTCTCCT
>Ga0169931_10000447_pt1 | contig 67540 bp, 94 predicted proteins | sample Kivu_15m_20L_FD_129675 | JGI IMG/M metagenome (GOLD analysis project Ga0169931, IMG submission 129675) | Freshwater microbial communities from Lake Kivu, Western Province, Rwanda to study Microbial Dark Matter (Phase II) - Kivu_15m_20L... | ecosystem: Environmental > Aquatic > Freshwater > Lake... | reverse complement strand
CAAAAACATTTTAATCTAGAATTAGACGAAATGAAACTAGCATACATGACAAATTTTGGTGTTTCTCACGCTAGTTGTCAAAAAGTAATTGTGCTTGAAAGTGACCGTATTCTTCCAGCAGGATATTTTGAACAAGTTTTTAATGAACTAAAACCAAAATTATGTATTACTTGCAGGAATATGAAAAAACTCACGAAACCAGCTACTGATGAGGAAATAGGATCTAATACTTTTCAATATAACAACGAACACCGAAGCGAAGAAAACCAAATTGGAACCAGAAACATGTGGTCTGGTAACACAGCTTTTTGGAGAGATGATTTCTTTGAAGCCGATATGATGGATGAAGGCTATATCGGCTATGGTTGGGCCGACAGCGATATGACTAACAAAATGAACGAAATCGGAGTAAAAAACATTTTCCGTGATGAAATAGAGTTGCATTTATGGCACGAACCACTCACTTATGGCAAAACTGATCAAAAAGCATTGTTCATACAAAATGGAATCCGATATTGTCGAAAGTGGAATATAGAATATCCTGATTGGTTTAAAGAAGAAATAAATCAATATAAAAAGAAAAATTTATTGTGAATGAGTTAGCGATTTACCATTGGTGGGATTCTGAGTCAGATCCTTTACCCTATCAAAATCTTCGTTCTCCCATTTTATTATCAATTGCCACACTCCGATCTGTGAGTGATATTCCTATAGTTGTGCTAGTTTCAAAAGATTCTAAATGCTATTGGAAAGATTATTGTAATATTCTAAATTTTGAAACACAAATAATAAACTTTCACTTAGAAAAAAATAAAGATTTAGTAAAAGGATACAGACATCTTTCTAGAATTTTCGATTTACATAACTATACAAAAAAGTCTTATAAAAACACCAATATTTTATATGTTGATAGTGATGTCTTTTTTTTAAATAATCCTATTCCTTTTTGTAAAAAAACTGATGGTTTTTGTTATGATGGATGGAATACTGGCTATTTTTACTACAACACATCAAGTGAAAATTATAACAAGTTTTTTGAAATATTTGATGCGTACACCAAATCTGCAATCCATTCTTCTTTTTTAAGAAAATTTTTTCAAGGATATGTTGGATACCATGATTGGTATGAAGTTTGGGATGAAATGATTTTAGGATATATGAAAATTCATCATCCAAATCTTTTTAATTTAATACCCATAGAGGAACATGGAGTTTGTAGAACATTACATTATGCAAATATTGATAACATTAAAATGTTTCACGCAAATGGTTCAATTGTTTCTAATCCCATCAACGGAGAACAACACGCACGTGGACTCGTTTGTTTAATGATTAATGAATTTTATAATAATATAAATAAAATTTTAAATAAAAATCAATTAATTGAAATATATGGAGAAAATTTAATAAATTATTATAAAAATAAAAAATTTAGTTTATTAGATAATATTAAAAATTTAAAATATGTAAAAACACAAACTGGGCATTACGATTTAAATCGTATAATTCATTTAAGAAATCTAACCTTATAAAGCGTCTGATAGGTTAATGAAACTATTTCGTCTAAAGTGTTATGAATATGTGTATCTTTTTTATTAAATAAATCTCGTGCGTTCTGGGCGTCGTCTGCGAACTTCTCCAGTAATGTTTCTGCATCTTTATCTTTGGATAAGCTTTGATCAATATTAACTAAACCATATTGGCCTTGAAAAATCTCTATTAAAGAATCAGTAAGCTCTGTGAGCTTGTCGTAAAAAGAACCTAATGCTTTGTGTTCGGCGTAACTCTTAGAATTTAAGTGTAAAATATGAGCATTTTGGCGAACTGCAAGAAGTTTTCCAAAAAAAGGAGATACGCTTTGATCGTTTTTATATTCATTATAGGTTTTCATGTAATTATTTAGTTTTTTTTTAAATTTTTGTTTTTTAAAAAATAAATATAGAAAATACTAAATAATTTAACAAGTTAATAAAGAGGTATCCCGAATGTTGTCATTTTTTGAATTATACAATTTATTAGAGGCAAAACGCAAGAAAGATTCTGGGGAAGTTTCACCAACAACACCAACAACACCAACAACACCAACACCAACAGACAGCACAGAGGAACCTGCTAGCGTAACAGTGCCGCCAACATTGGCCAAAAAAAGTAGAAGAAATTTAACAACTGCAACAGTATCGCCTCCTGTTGAAGATCCAAAAACTCCAGAAGTATCAAAAAATCCAGTTCCAGATGATTACAAAAGAAGATTTGGCCAAATATTAGCCAAGGTTGAAGACCCAAAAAAAGATCCTTATGCAGATAATGATTATGCAAAAGAAATAAGAAAAATTATAGCCGATCTAGAAAGTGGAACAATTGATAAAAAAGGAGCAGACGCAGCTATAAGAACAGTACAAGAAAAACACAAAATAGGCGTCATACCAAAAACATTTAAAGTCCCGATATACAAATATATTATTGACGGAAAGGAAGTAAGCCAAAGAGAGTACGAAAATTCTCCTTTAATCGCTGGTCCGAACGGGAGGAAACAAAAAATAAGGGTTGGAGAAACAGAGGAGGCCACGCCGGAGAAACAAATAGATACTAGTGCAATTAAAAGATCTCAACTTACCGGGCCGACAGAGAATCAAAAGGCGGCTTGGTTGTCTGCTCGTGATGAACTAGATCAAGAAATAAATAAAGTTTTGGGAAAAGTATTAGGAAAAGATAAAAATCAAAACCCAAAAAGAACAAATAACAAAAAGAAAATAAATGATGCCATTACGGCCGTGCAAGGAAATGAAAGTGTTAACAAAGCACTTCAAAAATTGAACATGGCTGCAAGATCTGCCGAAGAAGAACCATGGTCATTAGAGGATACTGAGGGCGTTGAAATGTTGAAAGATATGATAATGCCATTCGAGGATATAGATCCTTTCGCAGATGGAGATGAGGATGCTGACATGGCTGATGATCCTCATGCTGGAATGAGTTGGGATCCATATAAACGAGATAAAGAAACAGGCAAAATGGGAACTTATGTTCCCAATGATGAAATTGAAGAATATAATGGCGATCAAGAAACTATAAAATCTAGACCAAAACAAAGTACCAGAAGACTCACCGAATATCAACAAAGAAAAATAACTAATGGGATTATGGGATTTAATAATGTTCTAAGGAATGCGGCTTGGAGAGAATTGACTAAGCGGGCGGCATTATCTTTAGATTTGCCTTATAAATTTCCAGAGAACACTGCGAAACATAGTTTCGTGTTTCGTCTAAACACACCTAATCCTCAAGACAAGCTCAACAATCAAATTGTTATAACATTAAAAGATTTTAAAGACTTGTATTATGAAATAAGAAAAAATACTGGGCTTCAGAGTGAGTTTGAAAAACGTAAAGATGAGCTTTACAACCAACGTCGTGCTGGATTAATTAACGACGAAGAACTGCGATCTCAATTAAGTGATGCACGTAAAACATTAAGCAAAAAGCGTCAATCCACCAGAGAATCAAATTTGGCCATGGCATTGGCATATGAAGGACAAAAAAATACTCAAGATCTGGCAACCTCTGTGAGGGCTATGAGATTTTCCAATCACCTTGAAGATGAAGATATTGTTGGAAAAACATTCACTGTGAAAAGTTTGGCAGAAATTTTAGCAAGAAAAGCACCATCAGGCGGCTTGGAGACACAACCCAAAGAAGAAGAAAACATTGATGCAGTGGAGATGATTATTCGGGTAAGCTCTATTAAATTCCGTAATTTAGGAAAAACTGATACCGTAGGACGAAGAGGTCGTCAAGGGTTGAAAATGCGTTTTGCAAAGAAAAATCGACAGATAGGAGCGCCGGGTCGAGATCCCAGCAAAGAGTACACAGGAATTTCTGACACCAAAGGTGCTGAGCAAGAACAATTAGTTCAGACTTCTTTCAATATATTTAAAATATTAGATGGAACTAAAATGTCTCAATTAAGCCCAAGTACAAAAATTTATGTAAATAAAAAGAATGAAAGAACAAACGTTGAATCTCCTCAAGATGATACTGGTAGGTTCGCAGGCACCGGCGGTGGAGAATCACGAGTTCACAAACGATATCCATCGATGACGGACGATGTTGCTCCGGGTGTCGAAGAAGAGAAAGCAGCCAGAGCAGAGGAGCGAAGAAGACGCAGACAAGAGCGAAAAGACAGAAAAGCTGGCGGTCCTCTTGGTCAAAGAGGAAGAAGAAGAAGAAAAGAATCTGCTGTGGATAGATTAATGAGGCTAATTAATCCACCAAAAGCAGAAGAGTCTACTAATTGGCTAGATATTGTGGATCTAATGAATTATTGGAATAAACCACCCAACCCCTAAAAGGGATTGGGTTTTCTTTAAGTTTTAAGTAAGAAATTTGCAATTAAAACTATTTCTAGTAAAATATGTCTTATGGCAACTTACGAAAAGAACGGATCAATATCAAGTCACTTTAATAAAAAAAGATTTGAAACTTATGATTATTTAGGACGTAAAAACGCAACAGATTTTTTTGAATCTAAAGGATTCATTTTAAAAACAAACGATAAGACAGAAGAAAATAAAGTTTTATATAACAAAACAGATTTATTGGCCATTAAAAATAATAATCCTAATATATTTTCTAATATTGAATGTAGCGTGAAAAGCAGCAGATTGTGGCGGTATGTGCTTGAAGGAGTAGATGTTGAGTTGAGAAAAGAAAAGTACGGAAAAGAAGGATATAATTGCATGAGCAACGATGAGGGATCTGAAATATTAATAATACCTCTCACATATATTAGTTTGGCGGTAAATAGTTGTGGCAAAGAATTTGCCGGAGGGACTGGTGTTAAAAATAGCCCCGGATTCATCATGCCAGATCATGGTTGTCATAAAGTTAGAAAATATTGCAGGAAGGGCGTAGGGCAGTCTGGGGAGTTAGAGGACTTTGCAAGAATACCATACAAATATGTTTATCACTTCAAAAAATATTCAAAGGGATATAAATTACACCACAAACCAGAATGTAAAAAAACAATGAAATGAAATATTATGTTTATTCTGAGAGCAATTTATCTCATGATACTATAAAAGAAATTCAACAAATGGAAGTGGCCGCTGTGGTTAGGGAACCAGTGGCCACAAAGGTTTTTGGAAATTTTTCAGCGAATGAGGTTGATTATTTTATTTGCCCAGCTTATTTTTTCTCTGTAGAACCTTCTGATTATGTCTCTTTGGTGAAATATCTTAAGTATTTTAAAGAAAAACCTGAGCGTCATATATTTTTTGATCTTTGCGATTCACAAGAAAATTCTAGTGTTCTGTGCGATAGTATTGTGTTTAAGATATCTGCCCGTAGTGGATTCGGTTTTTATTATCCAATACCTAATGCTTGGTGTAGTTGGATAATGATGGAAAAAATCCCATCAATTAAAAATTGTGTATATGACGTTTGTTTTCAAGGGGCTCAAACACATTCAATTAGATATGAAATAAATAAAATAATAGAAATTTGTAATAAAAATAAATTAAAAACATATTTAAACATACAAAAACTATATCATTATAGCCTAGATTATAATGAAAGAAGTATAAGTGAGGCTTCTTACTACCAGTCAATTATTGACAGTAAATTTGTTTTATGTCCACGTGGAGGAAGCCCTTCAAGTGTTAGAATTTTTGAAACATTAGCTGCTGGCAGGATACCCGTGATTATTTCAGATGATCTAATTTTACCCTTGCCTGATATCGGCTGGGATAAATTTTCCATTAGAGTGCCCGAAAAAAATGCACATAACACTGTTTTCTATATAAAAAAATTCTTAAAACATAATAATTTGGAAAAATCTTCTAATTTAGCTAAAATAATTTGGCGTAAATATTTTTGCACATATGGGTTTTCTTTAAAACATTTTTTAGATAAAAGTTTAAAAAAAATTTACATATAATTAATTCAATGAGGATTATATGCAATTTAAAATTAGAAATATATTGCCAAATGATTATAATAATGTTTGTGATTTAGGAACTAAATCATATCCGGATAATTATTACGAAGGAGAAGAAAGTTTTATTAGCAAAATTAAAGGATGTTATGAAGGATGTTTAGTTGCAGATTTAGATGGTGTAATCGGGTATATTATATCTTTTCCTTATTTCATAGGAAAGCCTTATCCGATTGATCATTTTTATGAAACACCTGAGGGAGCAAATTGTTGGTATATACATGACCTTTGTGTTTCAATTGATTTTAGAGGCAAAGGAATTGCCAAAGATTTAGTAAAAATAATTTTAAAAAGAAAAGAAATTTTTTGTTTAACTGCTGTTTTGAACTCGGAAAATTTTTGGAACAAAATGGGATTTAGAAGTTTTTTTGAAATAGATTATTATGGTGCAAAAGCAAAATATATGATGCTTATATCCTAATCATTCATTATCATTGTCTAATTGAACAGACCAGTATGCTTGTGTCAAGAAGCTTTCCCAACTCTTGATTGGTTTGTAGGAATCAAATCTAAGCATATTTACAGTAGGCTTTTTTGGTTGTTTTAATAATTTCATTTTTGCTTGCTCAGGTGTTCTGTCCGCTTTTTTTCGGTTGCACGGCACACACGCAATAACGCAATTTTCCCACGTTGTGGCACCGCCTTGGCTTCTTGGAACAACGTGTTCAATAGTTAATTCTTCTACACCGGGCTTACACCCACAATATTGACACTGATTATTATCTCTTTTAAATAATGTTCTTCTAGAAAAATGTATTTTTAATTTAGGGGTCTTTTCATATCGACTTAAAAGAATAATCTCAGGAACTCTAAAAATAAAATTTGAAGCAGCTATCTTATCTTCATTATCCTTTGGCTTTAATTTGCTCCAGTCGCTCCAAGTAAATGTTCTAAAGGTTTCTGGTTCTATGATTTTAGCTTTGGGAGTTCCGTCTTTGTAGCTGGAATAAACCTTGCATATAGCGTCTTCTAAAGAAATTGTGGCAATAGGAGTCCAATTTTTATTCAAAACTAAGCATCTTCTTTTTTTTAAGAGCATGAAAGCACCATAAAATTAGGCAATTACATCCACATCGCTATATCCACCACCTTCTATGGTGGTGATGGTGACCTTTTTAAATCTAAAAACAATTGTATCAGTTTGGGTCATTTCTTTCAAAAGAATTTCTGTTCCGTTTGCTCTTAATAATACAATATCGAATGGTTGAAAGGAAGACACATTTCCGTCATCTATTAAAACATCAGGATCGTTCATCATGTCAACTATATCAGCATGTTCAAATCTTAAATCAAATGTGTTATCAACACGATCTACCTGTACTCTATATGCCATTTTTACCTCTTTTTTAAAGGTTTAATATATTTATGAATAATAAATCAATATATATTTTACAATATTTGATTAATGATAAATATGAAAAATTTTCACACATGGTTAAAAGAATCAAGCTTGGGAGATGAATTAAACTTTCCTCAAGACACGAAAAATCACCCAGAGGGTGGCGTAAGGCGTCATACCATGATGGTTCGCCACAGTTTGGATCAGGCAATCGATCTATTACAAAAACAACAGACATCAAATCCTGAAGGGCCTTTAAGTAATTTAGATTTATCGATCAGCCCAAATGAAAATAGAATATTGAGACTTGCCGGATTATTGCATGACATAGGAAAAGGAAATACTCTAAAAAGAACTAAACGTGCGGATGGAAGCGAAAAAATAACACACTATGGTCATGACGAACCTGTGTTTTTCGAACCAGCAATGCAACGACTGGGGCCAATATGGCAAAAAATATACCAACAAGCCGATCCAGCAGACAAAGACGATCTGTGGTATTTGATCAAAAATCACATGGCGTTAGATGACGATAAGGGAATTGAAGAACTAAACTTAAAAGCAGATATGCTTGATGATCAAGGAAAATACAAACCAGCACGAAGAGTAAAACTACTCTTAATATTATTTTTAATGGATCGATTAGGAAGAGGTGGAGAGCCCACCGATTGGAAAACTGCAAAACAATTTGCTCAAAGCAATGTAGAGGATGCAAAATTAGGTTTACATGCTATGGATATTACTTCCATAGCTCACAAAGAAAGAACAAATCGTATTGCATCACGCACCACCAAGCCAATGCCAAATGATCCTACGGGTTTTGTTGCAGGAATGAAACAAAAGGGAAAAGACAATAACATCATAAGACATGCATTAAGGGCGAGATTTCCAAATTTAACCGATCAAGAAATCACGCAACTTTTAGGCGAATCACGGATGAGTTTCAAAATATTCTTTGAATCTGAGGAACAAAAAATTCGAGCAAGGTTGCCATTAGAAAAAGATGTTTTCACTTTAGCAAAAGTTTTTAAAGATAACGGACACCAAATTTACGTTATAGGCGGTGCCCCTAGGGATTTCTTGCGACATTATTTTACAAAACCTGATGAGCCTTTTGATGCAAACAAAATAAAAGACATTGATTTAACAACAGATGCAACTCCGGATCAAGTAAGAGATATGTTGGATCAAGCCGGTATTAAAAATTTTGGTAAAGGCGAATCATTTGGAGTAATGGTTGCCAATATAAACGGTGAAGATTACGAAATAGCAACATTTCGAGAAGATTTAGGCTATAGCGATGGACGGAGACCAGATGGTGTTCGTTGGGCCGATATGGCTACAGATTATAAGCGTCGTGATCTAACCATGAATGCTATTTATTACGAAATACCAAGTTCTCCCGACGAGGACGGAGTTTTTATAGATCCCAGCGGGGGTCAAGGATTTGAGGATATTAAAAAATGGAAAGTCAGGATGATTGGCGATCCCTTTGAAAGAATCGGAGAAGATAAACTAAGAATAGCCCGAGTGCCACGATTTCATTCGTATTACAACAACGATGACATTAGAGACGTTCTGGACCAACCCACATTAGATGCTATAGATCAATTTAAAGATATGCGTAGTCACGGAGTTACAGGACCACGTATTCAATCAGAGTTTTGGAGTGGACTCAAAAAGTCGGCTAACACCGTGGCTTATCTAAAAAACTACAAAAGACTTGGCTTATTATCAGTTGTGTTTCCAGATTTGGATTTGGATATTGATTCTATTGATCGTTTAGAACATGAAGAAATACACAATACTAAAACAAATGGATTCGATCATGCAATTTTAGTTCTTGCATTGTTATTGAGAAAAAACGGTTCGCCCGATAAAATTCGTTCTGTGTTAAACAAATTAGAATGGCCCAATGAAGTTAGTGATGGTGTGGCTTTTCTTTTAAAAGCATGGCAAAGTGCCAAATCGCCAACACCAGAGTCTATGAGTCAACTAGCACAGGATGTCCAAAAAAGACGCAGGAATAGTTTGTTGTCAACCTCCAGACACATAGCTGGAGACGAAACAGACCTTAATCATTTACTACATATTGGGCAGTATCAACCGCCAGTTTTAAGCGGTGAAGAAATACAAAGAGATTTAGGTTTAAAAAAGCCCGGTCCAGAGATTGGTGAGGAAATGAGAAGAAGATTTGCTTCACATTATGCTGATAGTTTTTTTAGATGGAAAAACAATCCACCAATGAACCAATAAAAATGGGGGCTTCCATGCCCCCTTTTGTCACATCATGCAACAACCATCCGTGATGTCATCCTTAACTACTTTTCATCATGAAAAGCACACTCCATCCTTAGTTCAACAATATTTATGTTTATTATGATTATCGATTAAAATGCTTTTTAGCATTATAGGAGATCTTAATTGATTTACAACATATTAGAAATTATTTTTGGAATGATTGATAGATGATATCTGTCATAACGCTCGTTCTTGTTTTTTCATCGAGCCACAAACCATTAAATTCTTCATTTAAAAAATCACGATGAGGCTGAGCTTCCTCGCTGTCTAGAAGATTTCTTAAAAGGTTATCTTGTTTCTCTGATTTGAGCAGTTCTTCGCCTCTTCCTGCCAAAAATATTTTATTAGATTCTATTAATTGAAATATAATAAAAGCTTTAAATTGTTCATTATTATGCCAGTAATCTGGATCAAATTTTTTAACAGCTATACAAAGGCTCAAAGAATATATTGTAAAATCTAAACAACCTGATACGCCGTCTGTGTATTTTCCATCATGCCTATTGTTTTTTATATCATCAACACAAACTTTTCCTCCAATAATATAAGCGGACCATTCGTCAAGAATATATAATGGACGATCTTCCCAATCGCTTTTTTCAAAATATGTTTTCCATCTGTATGATCTTAATTTTAAAGGAACAAAGTTTTTAACAAAACTTCTTTTCATTTTCGGCTCTTCAATAACTGCTGCTTTTCCATTTAAAACATAAAAACCATTCATTGGTTTTTTTGTAGAAATAGTATGAGCATTCATTAAAACATTATGAATAAAATGTGCTGTTTCATGGGCGTTTGTAGATCGACTTTGCCCACTATAAGGGTTTTTCTCTGAGTGGTTTATAATATCTGCATAAACAGATTTTTCTTTTAATCTGTTTATTGCGGGAATTTCAATTAAATCTAAATGATAAACTACACTGGAATTTTTATCTATATCGCTAGACTGAGCAAATATTAATATATTGCTTAAGAAAAAAGAATAAAAAACAAATAAAACAATTTTTATTAACATTCATATTATATATGAATCTAATCGCCCAAAAAGTCTGTGACACATATCTCTGTGCCAAATTCATTTGTTCTTACAAATGCAGCATATCCCATTTCTTTTATCTCATTAAGTAGACTTATTGTTTTATACTTATCTTTTGTAATTATAGAAAAATAAATCTGCTGAGTTATTTGTTCTTTTTTTTCAATTATATTTTTAAGTTCTGATATCTTCATGATTGTTAATATTATGTATTTATTTTATTTATAATTTTTTTTACATTAAAACTTTTTATAGAAGCTTTAATTGGAACAACTTGATGTGAAGGAACCGTAATGTGTTTGCCAAATTCAAGCGAAGGAACTGGAAGTGCTATGTAACACATATTGTTTTGTTGAGCTTGTTGAGTAACATGTAAATAGCAAGAAACTGGCAGTTCGCCTAATTTTGGTTGTTGTTCCATCTCTAAAAAACTTTCTGGAATTTTCAAAGAAAAAATAGACTCATCACAAAGTTGTGTTGTAAAAATAAAAATTTCATCTTTTTCTAGATGAACTTCTCCTTTTAATTTAACTTTTCTAAACATTTAAACCTACTGTTAAAGGATCAACTTTGCGAGGTCTTTTTTTTCCTCTGTTCTCTAAATTAATATAAAAAACAAAAGTTTGACGATCAGGTCTAACGTCTTTTGATTTATCTACTCCTCTAAATATTAATCTTAATTTAGTATTTTGATTTTCAAATGAAATAATTTGTTTTAATCTAGCTAAAACAGACATTATAAAAGGAAAAGAGCCTGTGATTCTTACTCCGTCTTCGCCATAACTACTACGCTCTACTCCCTCAGGTTTTTCTATCATGGGCGTTAATATAATTGGCAAATCTTCTTTGAGATTTCTCCACATTCTTAAAACTTCTGCTTTTTTGGCTGACCAGACTTTGTTCTGTGGCTGATTCAATGTCTGTTGAGCTTGCATATTTTTTTGGAGTGTATTAAACTCATTTAATACATTATCAATAAAATAACTATTTTCAAAAAAACATTTAAAAGAATTCATACTATAGACTATTTATTAAAAAAAATAATTTTTTTAGGAGAAATTATGATAGAAAAATTATTAGCATTTATTGCAGGTTTAACTTTATTGGTTGTAATTAGTGCAATTTCTTTTAATGAATTTTATCAAAATGAAGTAAAAGTTTTAGTTAAAATAAAGGAAAATGAAGATCCTTTTTTAGTTATGAAGCAATTAATGCCACTAGACAGTAGAATAATAGACATAAAAGAGATAAATAAGTCTGGCGGTTGTTATGAGATAGTTGTTGTAACAAAAAGAAATAAAATTAATATATTAAATTGGATAAAAAATAGTACAAAAATACAAGAAGTAGAAATAAAAAATGAATTGTAATGAATTAAAAAATTATATTATTCCTACAACTTTTAGAGAGTTAGACTCTCCTTATTTGAATGCAAGTTCAAAAGAAAAAAATAAAAATAATACTCCTGAGTCTTGTGCATTAAAAAAACAAAAAACAAAAAAGAAAAAAAATTTAGTATTACAAAAAAGTGGTGAATCAAAACCTAAAAAAATAACTCAAAAAATAAAAAAAGAAATTAAAAAACCAAGTATACAAGTATTATAGTTAATTTTTAATATAAGGCAAATATAATTTTTTACATAAATTATTAGCAAATACATTATCAAAATTAAAATTATTTTTTTTATTTTTAAAACAATAAATCATTTTTTCAAGTAATTCCTCAAAAATTTTATTTAAATTTTCTTTTGAATAATTTTCGGGTTTAGTTTTTACATCTAGTAAAAAATTTCCAAAACTTTTATTTTCTTTCATAATGGAAACAGGGTAGTGGTCCGTTTCAAAAAAAACACATCCACAATATGCCAACCTAAAAAGATGAGAAAAATTCTTAGGACTAAATCCATATTTTTCAATATCATTTTTTCTTTTACCGCCTAACTTACCAGATCTCTCTCCGTTGGCCAACCTTTTTTCATTTTGTATATATCCAATCAGGCTTTTATAAAAAAATTGACTATCAATTAATTTATATTTATTGTCTTTGATATGTTTAAATTCATCTGTGATTAATTTAAAACAACTTTCTTCAGCAAATAAAAATTCAATCATTTGGGTGTTTGTTTTTTTTAATCCATTTAAAAAATGACAAAGTTCAAAAAAAATAGTATCTTCTTGTAATTTCTTAAAGAAACTAAAACGTTCAAGTCCAAGAATTTTAGCAGGATCTGTGTTTAAAAATACGCCTCTAATATCGACATCCGATGAGACTGTGTTTAGTCCATACAAATGACTACCAGCTATTATTTCAGCTAATATTTTCATGATGTTAAGAAAAATACAAAAGAAAATAACCAAACAAAACAAACAAATAAAAATATTATGTTTAAAATATACAAAGAACCATCATGTTCTTTTTTTAAATAATAAATAATATTATTAAAAACAATACAAGCAGATACAAAAATAGCAGCGGCTGTTGTGGCAACTGCTAAAGACATTAAAAAAGCTTTTAAAACAAATAATAAAAAATACATGTAATATTATATTATTTTAGAATGTTTTTTGTAAATAAAAAACACCTCAGATTTTATCTTTTCTGGTATGTGTATTTTTTTTTCATCAAACCAATCTCCGTCTAAAACATAAGCTTGAAATTCATCAAATATAACTTTTTTATGATATCCAATTTTTACTAAATAATTTAATGCTTTATTTAATTTTGTTTTATTTTTTATAATTAAATTATCAATATCTTTTTTATAATTTTCATTTGTGTAATATAAAGCATGACATAATTCATGTTTTAATACATCATCAGAATTTGATCCTATTACATAAAAATTATCATTACGGTATTTAAAAAAATTTAATATAATTTTTTCATTTTTTGTTAAAGGGTCAAATAAGCCTTCTTTAAAAGGAACAAGAACTTTACTTGGAAAATTAAAACCACTCCAATCCTTGGTGTAAGTATCGGCACCATATTTCTCAGAGTACCATCGCTTATATTGACCGATTGTGAAAATTTTACCTGCCCAGTAGGGGCTTTCATAATATTCTTGGAATCTTAAAAAAGATTCAGCCAATTCTTTATTAGAATCGGCTGATATCAGAACTGCGTTAAATTTTTGTTTTTTAATTTTTAACATTTCACTCTTTTAATAAAAATTCATTATTTATAACTTTAAAACTTATTGAATTACATTTGCTTCTAACAACTATTCCTTCACGATCTTGAAAAACTTTAGCCGATTCAAAATTTTCTCGATATTTTCCTTTAGCTTTTTCGAGCAATTGCTGGGGAGTGTAATCAAAACAATCACCCTGCTCTAAAACTGGCACAAAATTCATTTTTAGTTCTTTTGCCAAATCTTGCGAATCTTGAAGTGACAATCGCTTGCGAGTTGATGTGTCTACTATATTAAAAATATAATAATCAATTTTAGGCAAGCCGAGTTTGTTTTGCTGAATGCCGGGTCCAACACACTCACCTTGAAGTGCTATTTTTCCTCCAATAGATCGTAGTTTTTCTTCTACTCCGTATCGCTCATTTATGACCCAAAAACTGTGGTTTGGCTTTTGTTTATAACTATAGTTTCTTCCACAAACGTGAAACTCATTATCCTCTGGATCGATTATAAAAGAACAACTTGTACCATCTAATTTAAGAGTTAAGTAATACGGCCTTCCAATAAGGCTTGAAACCAAAACGATGCCCTCATCAGACTGTATTCTTAATTCATCTGTTTTGCTGATCGGCCACGTAAACCGCTTTGCATCGCCTTGTATTTGGGCGGGGATTGAGGGTTCATATTTTTCTACCCCTAAAATGTCAGTAACATCGGTTCCGGTCTCTAGATTTTGGAGATCTGGAAACAAACTTATTGGCAAAGCCAAACCTTGGCTTATCTGCTTTCTCAATTTTATTGTTTTTAATCGAAATTTTTTTAGATCTTGACGAAAGCAACTTTTTCTCAAGAACTCAAACACCGGAATTTCTGGTAGTAAACTGTCAATTTCAAAATAAACGCATCTGTCGCCTGTCTGGAACTCTCCTTTTTTAGACACGCATTCCCAACCCAAAACGCTAACAACCTCTATGGCGTCAGCGTTTGGTATAGGAGAAATATTTTTTATTATTTGAATTGAAGCTAATTTTCTCACGCTAATTTTGTTCTAGTAATTTTCTAATATTTAAAATCTTAACGCCAATAATTTCATTTGTATCAAATGAAATGTATAGGTCTAACTGATCATTTAAAGATTGAGTCATGCAACTTTCATCTTTAAGGTAAACCTCAATAGTATTCATACTTGAGTTATAAAAGGCATATGGTTTAAAAGAGTTTTTAGGAAAATTTCTCGCTATTTCCATTAAAAAATTTTCTATCAAAGAAACATTTTTATTAATTTTTTCTTCTTCAATGTTTTTTTTACTTATAGATTTTTCTTTAAAAATTTCTTCTAAAATTTCTAATTTTTTTTCCATACTATATGGAAAAAAAATATCAAAAATAAAATTTAAAATTGATGAAAAAAAATTTTTAAATTTTTTAATATTCATAATTTACCATTTCTATTATTATTATATAATTTTTTCTAACAATTTTTTTTGTTTATTCATTATAATATAATCTATTTTGATTGACTATTAGTTTGGATAACCATTTTTAATAACTCTTCGTTAGATGAAGTAATTTCTTCTAGCCTCTTCTTTGCCAGCCGCTCATTGTGAAGATGAACAAAATACTCAGCAGTTTGTTGATCTAAATTTCCTGCATCTACAATGCTAAATTCTCTTTTAATATCTGGTGACTCAGGATGAGAGTAATAAATTGGCTCAACAGGAAGAATAACCCTGCACCAGCAATCTGGTCCGCTAAAACATTCTACTGCTTTCCAAGTCACTAAAAAACTTTGTTCTCTTGCTTGTTCAAAATTTATCATGATTTCCTTTTTTTAAAGATATTCCATGTTTAACTCCATGAAAAAAACTATCTAACTCATAGCCAAATTTACTTTCATCTATATAATCGCCAATCGCTATTCCTATTTCATTGCCAATATCACCAACGTCTCCATTAGTGTATTTAATGCTATTTAATTGTTGTATAATTTTTTGAATTATTTCATTCATGTAGAGAGTCCCAAAAAGTCCAACGAAACCACTCCCACCAAGTTCTTGGACGATCTGCCATCCAAATAGTTTCTGCAATCATTTGATTTAATTCTTCTTCGCTCATCGTTTCGTTTAGATTTTCAAATTTCATGTCCATAAACTCTTCCTGATTTTAATTAAACGAATCAACATATCAGTTTCTTCTTGTTCTTGTTGTTCTTCTATTATTTGAAGATCATTAAAAACTTTATCTTTTAAATTTGGGTCCACTTCATTTTTATTTTTTTCACACAAATCACTCCAACCACTTTGTTGCATAGGGTCTGGTCTATTAGGATAATTTTTCCACCAGTTGTAAAGTTCTAAAATCTCTTTAGCGGACTCTGCTTGTTTTGTGGGAGTGCCTTCATCATCTTTTATATCAATAGACCAATCCAAATATTCTAATCCATCTTGTGCTGATCTTTCACGTATTTTTTTATTCTTTTTTGACCATTGATTCATCCAAGCCAAATCTTGTTCAACATAATTTACAAGTTCATTAAAAAGACCATGTAAAATACGGTGATCTAAATCATAGTAATTTCCAGCTTTAAGACCTGTGTGTAGGTAATGAATTTTATATATAAAACGATTACTTACATAATGTCTAATGTTTACGTAAATATCCCAAGGAAAATATAAAAAATTTTGAAGCTTATTGAGCAAAGTATCAGCAATATAAAATCTTATTGGTCTTTTTAAAGATTGTTTATTTTTCCAATCATCCCAATCTTCTAATGTTAAAGCATATGGCTTTTTTTCGCCACGAATCCAGTCGGCAACTTTACTACAACTCCAATAATTAACTCTATTTTTAGTAAACATTATAAACTACCCAACTCCTAAAAAAAGTGAAATTTATTGGCGAGGTCAATTAAATTATTACTATGATTTTTAGTCCAAGTACAAGTACTCTACAGGTTCAAATGGGTCTTTTTTTGTTTCAATTGTTTTAATTGTTTTTAAATATTCTATTGTTTTAGAAAAACATTGTTCACATAAATCAATTTCATAACATAAACCATCCATTTTAGAACCATAACCCCATCTAGCAAACAAAGAAGCATTTTCTATATTATAGTTTTCAATATCAATCAATTTTTTACAACTAATTCCACAAATATCACAAAGTACATCATCTAAAGCTGAACACTGTATGTTTTTGTAAGATTTCATGGAATAAACCACAAATATAGCGATTTTTTCAAGAACACCACTTATAGTGTACTCGAAGTCTAAAGTTTTGTCAAGCAAAATCACCAGTGGTGTATAACATTGGCGATCACAAAAGCACAGGTTATAAAGTTGATTAAAATAATAAAAAATCTTATAAAAAAAGAAATTAAAGCTTCTTTCATTGTGAGAACAGGAAGAGTTGGCTGGTCTGAATCTGTTTTTCCGACTCTATGGTCAATCGTTCTTGCAAGTATTAAAAAAAATCTATAAGTAAATGAATTGTTTTCCATAGTAAAAATATAAATAAAACTATATTTAAAAATATCGTAATGTAGTAACAAATTTTGTTTGTTCTTACATGAATTAAATAATAATCGTGCTTTGCATTATCTATTTCTTTTTTACTAAAATTTTTTTCTTTCAAAATCCAATTTAGCTGTGATTCATTTATTTCACAATTATAATATCTTTTTGTATGATAATATAAATCATAATTGTCGTCAATATTTCTATATTGCATGGCGGCTCCTTAAAAATGAAAATCTTTTTGCCGCCTAAAAAAGATTTTTGACTATTTTTCAACGATCATTTTTATACTCTCTATAGGAAACATGAACTACCCAACCCCTAAAGGGATTGGGTTTCCTGCTTCAGCCTCAGTTGCCCTTGATTACTCTCAGGTCTTACACCAAGTCCACAGGCTATTCCCGTAGTTCCTACGGTTCTTTTTGCTTCATTGAGTATGTTGATTGCAGCATTGGTGTCCCTGTCGTGTTTCATATTGCACTTCGGACACTCCCAACTGCGAACACTCAATGGTAAACTTTCTACCACAAAATTGCACTTTGAACAAGTCTTGCTAGAAGGAAACCATCTTCCAACCTTAATGACCGTTCTACCGTACCAATTTGCTTTGTATTCAATTTGACGAACAAATTCGCTCATTGATACATCAGCAACACTCTTGCTCAAACATCTGTTTTTCATCATGCCACTTACATTCAAGTCCTCCAAACAAATCACTTGGTTCTCGTTGATTATTTGGCGACTTACTTTATGCAAATAGTCATTGCGGATGTTTGCTATCTTCAAGTGCAACTTTGCCAATCGTTTTCTTGATTTTTCTTTGTTTTTGCTTCCTTTGTTTCTTCTACTGTGTTCTTTGTTCAGCATCCGTAGTCTAACCTCAAGGTTCTTGTAACTACGAATGTTCTTGTATTTCTTGCCGTTGCTCAGTGTTGCAAGGCTAGTGATTCCAAGATCAACTCCGACCTTGTTTTTGTTTTTCTTGAGAGGTTTGATTTCTTTCTCCACCAAGATTGAAACAAAGTATTGTCCTGCCCTGTTCGTGCTCAATGTTGCGTGTCGTATGTTGCCAGTGATGGGACGGTGTAGTTTAACCTTTATACCTTCGTTGAATTTGGGAAAATGAATCTTGTTTTCCTTTACTTCTACAAATTGTGGCACGGTAAAACTTTGTTTGTCTCGTCTGCTGTGAAACTTGGGTAGTTTTGCTCTTTTGCTGAAGAAGTTATTGTACGCTATGTCAAGACACTTGAGTTCAAACTGTAGGACTTGGCTGTTGGTTCCGTATAGCCAATCTTTTTCCTTCTTGAGGTTGGTTAGTTCCTTTGCTTGTTTGTAATAGTTGGGGCTTTTCTTGGTGTTGATGTATGCTTGTTTTCTCTGATCAAGAAAGTGGTTGTACACGAACCTACAACAACCAAAGTGAATGGCTAGTTTGTTTTGTTGCTCCTTGTTAGGATACAGTCTGTATTTGTAAGTGTAGTGAATCATAATTATGCAAAGGTTCTAACCCTGCATAATTATGTATGCATCTGTGTTAAAATTTTTCACACTAAACCGCCATTCATCCCAGCCCCTAAAGGGGACTGGGTTTTCTGGCGGCGGGGATATAAAAAACCCCACAGAGCATTAAAAAAACTACAAACCAAAAAAGCAAATTAGTCATAGTTAAGTCCTTTCAATTAATTATAGCATTAATTAACATCTTTGCAAGAAAATATTTTTTGCAACTCTTTAAAACTAAAAGGTTCACCGAAAACTTTTTTATAATTTACGCAATTATCCACCCCAACGTCCAAAGTTTTTTTGTTAGAAATAACATCTTCTTGATTTAACTTAGTGTGTACATGGCCATAAAGCATCCAACTGCCTTTATGACTTGCTGGCCATGATCTGTGTGGATAGTGACTGAGATATATTCTCTGATTGCAGTAAATTATTTCTTTTACTTCTTGAACACTAGAAAATCCTACATCTACTCTGGCGGCACCTAGATCGTCTCTATAGTCTCTTGTTTTATCGTGATTTCCCAATATCAGGTGAACGTTTTGGCAATTTATTCTTGAACGATATTCTATTGGCTTTTTTCCTTTAAAACAAAAATCTCCAAGAATATAAAGTTCATCATCAACACCAACAATATTGTTAATGTTATCTAAAATAGTTTTATTCATTTCATGAACATCATTAAAAGGACGTTCGCAATAGTTAATTATATTTTTATGACCCAAATGTAAATCTGATGTGAACCATATCATGGCATAATCCTTAATTTATAAATTAATTTTAAAAGCTTCTAATTCATCTAAACAAACAAATTTGGTATTACCATATAACGTAGTTTTGCTAACATGATAGTGACCATGAATCCAAAGTTTTGGTTGATGAATATTGTATAATTCTTGTAAGGCACAATTTGTATTGTTTTGATAAACTCTAGCATTTGGCCCAATATATTGAGAAACCAAAAACTCAGGACAATCATGAGTAATAACTATATCAGGTTTAATCCCTCTATATAACTCTCTTGCCTTCATAAATCCTTCTATATTTACTTCTTCTTGTTGCCACCAATCTATTCCTATGGTGCGATAAATTTTATCAATACTATAAGCGCCCCTATAATAAAAAAAATCTACACCATTAAAATTAACCATATATCCATAGTCGGGTAAAAAATGTGGATAACTATGAATTATATCATAATTATCATGATTTCCACCAATTATAACATGATTCTTATGATCTACATTTTTTAAAGTATCATACTTAAAACCAAAATCTCCTAATTGAATAGTATAAGGATGATAATCAGTCTGTCTGATAATCTTGTGATAACGGTCGTACTTGCCATGCACATCCCCAATAACTGTTACATTTTTTTTCATAAGTAAACATCCAATATTCCAAACTTTGAAATTTTGAATCCAAAACCTAATATTTTAAAACAAAATTCTTTATATGAAGAAGATAAAGAAAAAGTCAACTCAGTATCTATATTTTTGATTGCTACACCAAAGTTATCTGCGTATAAAAATTTTTTGTAACCAATAATAAATTTAGGACAATAAAAATTTAAAATAATATCTTTTTTAAAACTAAAAACGCCTAAAGATGAAGAATTACAAACAAAAAACAAATTTAAAATTTTTGCAAGTACATTGTCTTGAAAATAATATAAAAATGAATTGTTTTTAATTATTTTTTTGTATTCTTCAATTTTTTTATTTTTACTTTCATGAAATATTTCTTGAAATCTTTTAAGATTTATATCAACCAATTTTCCATCTGTAAACTTTGCATCATAGTCTATCAAATAGTCAACAAAATCTGTGGGGTGATAGGCTCCAAAATCAAGAATCCCATGAAAGTTAATATTAGTTGTGCTGGGTTTATTGTTTTTTTCATCATCAAAAAAATCCCAAGTTTTGTAAAGGCCATCCTTTTTTAATGTGTATGTGGACATGCAATTGTCCAGACTTTTTGTTTGAAATTCAAGATCATCAACGCTTAACCCCAAATCTAAAAGTTCTTTTGGCAATTGAATGTCAAAAGAAGGATCTATTTTTACGTAATCAAACATTCCCATAAATCACTTTTTTTTCTTCAAATAATTTTTAAGCTGTTGTTCTTCGTGTTCTGAGTTAAAATCGTATTCTGGTTCGGGTCTTTTTATTTTAAGTTTATCTAATTGTTTAACGCCAATATTTCTTATAAGTCTCTTTACTGCTTCAACACATTTTTTAGCTTGTTTTATATTGTCTACTGAACCACTGTCTAACAACTCCTCAGGAGTTTGTAATTTTCTATGAGAATAAAAAGGGCCTTCAAACCTCTCTATTGTACCGTCAGATGAGTATGCGGTCAAGTAGTCCTGTGGCACATGAAAGCATCCAAAACACATTTTCGGATACAATTTTCCGTCTATAAACGGTTTATTCTTGTGGCTTAAAACGAAGAAGTCCATGTATTGGCCACAAATTGGACAATCATAATCCTTTACAGACATGGTGCTTTTTGATCTTTTTCAGAGAGTGTGTATGCGTCAACCTCAGGCCATTTTATAGAAAGTTTTGGATCTTGCCAGTGTATTTCTTTTTCGACACTCGGAGTATATGGCAAATCCTGCTGGTACAGCAAAATAGTTTCATCTTCAGCAGAAAAAAAACCATGAGCACAGCCTGCTGGAACATATACTTGCCTACAAGAATTCGAATCAAGCCATACACCAAACCAATTTCCAAAAGTAGAAGAGTTTTCTCTAACATCCGCAATCACATCAAACAACTTTCCCTTTACACATGTGCAAAGTTTTGCAAATGGAGCAACATGAAGTCCTCTAACAACATTTTTATTAGAAAAACTAAGGTTAATTTGAGCCGGTCTCCAAGCAATATCCATGTACTTGTTAACTGAAAAAGTTTCTTGAAAATAGCCACGATTATCGTAATGACGATCTATTTCTAATAAAAAAGCATTATTTATTTCTTTAACAATTGTTTTTTTCATTTTTTAATTGTATCATAATTTTTCAAAAACCAATCAACAGTTTCTTTTATTCCTGTTTTAAGATCTTTGAAATCATATTTTATTTTACTAATGGCTGTTTTTTTGAATTGGCCATCTGATTTTGTTGAGTCAAATCTAATTCTGTCTCCATAATCTAAACTATCTGCCACCATTTTTGCAACAGCACCAATACTGTATTCTTCTTTGGGACAAATTATTTTAGGATTTTTGTCCAAATTGTCAAACTCATTTAAAATAATTCTAGCAAAATCTTCGGCGTGCATAAACTGTCTTAACGGTTTTCCTGTGCCATAGACAACAAAATCTTCATTATTTTTTTTCGAAAGATAACAACGATGTATAAGAGAAGGAATTACATGTGCGTCTTCTAAATTAAAATTATCAAAAGGTCCATATAAATTAGTTGGTATAAAACATCTAAAATCTGAGCCGAATTGATCTCTATAAGTTTTACAGTGAATCTCTAGCATTCTTTTTGCATAAGCATAACCATAATTTGAATCGTGCGGAGGGCCATCAAAAAGCACATCCTCGGTAATAGGATAATCAACATCATCAGGAAATATACATGTTGATAAACAGCCAACAAATTTTAAATTCAACAATGAACATATTCTAACAATATTTAAATTAATTAACATATTGGTTTCAAACATAGAAACTTTTTGATTGATGTTTTTATACAAACCACCAACATTAGCAGCTAAATGAATAACACAGTCAGCTTTTTCATCCGATATTTTATATAAACTTTTTTCATATTCTAATAAATTGCAATCTTTACTAGAATAAAAAACAAAACTATGATCATATTCTTTTTGAATTTTTTGAAAAGCATTTCCAACTAAACCAGAACCTCCGGTAACTATTATTTTCATTTTTTCTCCATGGACATAGTGTGCATCAGACAATCTGTTGATTGGGCTAATATGACAAAAGAAAAGTTTTTGTCTCAATATTTTCCTTATGCACAAAACTACTGGAATTATGCAAAAAATAAAGTTTTTGAAACTATGAAAATTTGGGACGAAAACTTAAATATAAGCTATTTTGATTATAGAGCAGAACTTAAAAAAATTACATTTAAAAATTTAAAATTAATTAACTGCGATATTATTGAAAATAATTATATAGATTTTAAAAAATATTCATTATTTATACCAATGGATGATGATGATTGGTTATCTCCTGATGTTTTTGAAGAAATAAAAAGACATCAAGAAACGAACAAAAATGTGGATGTGTTTTTTTGGAATCATACAACACTTAATTGGAATGGAGAAATCAAAATATACAAAGAAAAAAAATTATTTTCTAATAATTTTGCAATAACAAATAAAGGATTAAAAAAAATAATAAATTTAAAAAATAAAGAAAAATTTAAGGATTCCGTTGCAATTGATCCATTATATCCTCATTATTATGTACATCGAAGAATTTTTAAAACAAAATTTTCTGAAAAAGAAGGAGAATTGCCTAAAATTAATGAAGAATTTAAAATATACTACATAGATAAACAATTAAACATAAGTAATAAATCAATATGTTCTGTTAGTGAGATATTAAAAAGTAATGACATAATTAAAAATATAAAATATATTAAAGAAAAAAAAATAAAAAATTATTTATGGGCAAATAGTAGTATAAAACATTTAAATTCTTTAAATAAATTTTTAAAAATTAAAAAAATAATATAAATAGTACATATTATATGCAAACTTTTGAAGAATGGCTAATTGAAAATCATCCAGAGATGCTAGATGAAAACTGGCGTCAAACTATGGGTGCTTTGGCACTGGCTGGAGCATCTTTATTGCCAGCAGCAAATGCTCAAGCCCAGCAACCGAGTGTTCCAAGAGTTGCGGCAACACAGTCAGTGTCTCAAAACCAACAAGCAACTACATTAGATCAGCGATTGCAAGGACAATTTCCAAAAAAGGGAGGTGGAAGAACTGATGATCTTCTTCAAGCCGATGTAGACAAATTTAGTGCAGGTGATTGGATGATTGTGGCCACAAAAAAAGATGGCAAATACGCTATGGCCCGTCAAGTCGCACAAATAAGACTAGCAAGAGAATACGGCATCGAATTAGATAGAAATGGATTTGCGACACTGGCCGATAACTCTGGCACAATAACAATAAAAGTTTACCCAGTTTTAAAAATAGAAAAAGGATTTGTAAATGTTAGAACAGATGAGGGGGAGGATGTTAAATTGCCTCTTAATTGGCTTTCACCGGGAAGCCAGCAACTAGTAAATAGTATTGCTGCTGCTATTAGCCAGTGAACTCACCAAGGTCTTGACGACTTCAGGCCAACAGATTTAGCGAATCTTGCGATGTTGCACGCCCAGTACCCTGCTTTGGTTCTGTCTTTCTTCTCAGAACATTTGTGTCTTGCTCTAAAGCTTTTTGCACGAGCGGGGCTATCGTTTTTGATACTCAATCCCGATGCTTTTGAATCACCGAAACGGATCATTTTAATTCTGCCGCTAGGTGTTTTTACATAAACTTTAAACTTCTTTGGTCCACCGGGAGTTCTCATCGGTTTATTTAAAGGTGGATTTTTCTTTTTGTTTTTCTTAGATTCGTTTATCTCGTCATCATTGGCAAAAGGAACATCTAAAAAGAACACCTCGCCATTATGTTCTACAACAGTGCCGATGTCTGTTTCTAGCAACTCGGCGTCTTCGTCATTAACCTCAATAAAATCTTGATCGTAAAGATCTCTTACTTCATTAATTAAATCAAAATATGACTTGCTACATATGCGAAAAATGTTCTCACATAAAGACAAATTGTTATCTAAGTGATATTTGAGGTTTTCACTAATTTTAGCTTCTTTTACCAGCCTCATAGGCGTAGATGAAGAATTGTTTAAATAATCTTTAAATTTCATACATATATTTAGCAAAAAAGTGAAATTTTATGAAATTACCCTTTAAAGAAAAAAAATTATTAAGCAATGAGTACATCAGAACTTTTTCTGAGGACTTGGACAGCCATGAATTAAAATGGCATCAAGATCGTGAAGATCGCACAGTTGTGCCGCTAAATAATACGGACTGGTTATTTCAACGGGACGATCAATTGCCTGAGCAAATTATTGGCCCAATAAAAATTAAAGCTAACGAATGGCACCGTGTTATCAAAGGAACAGGGGACTTGGTTGTAAAAGTAATTAAACACTAAGGAGAAAAAATGGAAAATTATTTAATGATAGCGGCTTTAGTTAGTCTTTTATTGGGAACTGTATTTTTAGGAAGATATTTATATTTAGATTATAAAACTAAACAACAAAAATCTTTTGTTATTATTGGGTTAGGACTTTTAGCATTTTGGTTTTTCGGAGGCACAACGCTGATGATTGTTGGGATAGTAATATTTGCACTTTTATTTTTAAGATGGATATTCTGATGAATTTTAAAGAATGGTTTGAATTAAATGAAGCTAAAGATGCTTGTTACCATAAAGTAAAAAGCAGGTATCGGGTCTGGCCCAGTGCCTATGCCTGTGTTCCGGTAGAAACTTCCAAGGCTCTCACAAGAGAGGGTTGGAAAACGCATGAAGAACTTCAAGTGGGAGAAGAAATTTTAACATTTAGTCTCGAAAAAGACAAGCTTGAATTTAAACCAATATTAAATTTATTTAATTACAACAATGCTGAAACTTATGTAATAAAAAATGGCAATACTGGATGGAAGCTTGAATGTACTCCCAATCATAAATGGGTCATTAAATATCCAAAATGCACAGGATCTAGGGGTAGAAAAAAATATACTGATATTGTAAATGATATGAGACTAGTATCCATAGAAGAATTGCTATCAGGTTGTGGAAGCAACAGAAAAATAGTTATAAGCTCAAAATACAATGAAGGAGAACAAGTTAGTTTAGATAAAATTTATAAATATCAAACTAATTGGATTGAATATCTTTTAAATTGTTCCCCTGAACAGAGAGAGTCTTGGTTGTACAGCGCAATAGTGTATGATGGAAATCAACTAAAAACACAAAGATTAACTGCACAAAAAAATGAAAACAATCATGAATATTTGTACGACACACCATATGGAAAACAATCTTTTGGGTTCAAACAAAAAGATATAAATCATAGAGATGCATTCTTGTTATCTGCTTTTTTAAATAAAGGATTAGTAACATTTAAAAAACACAAAAATGCGGATATTTATTCTTGTCATTACACTGCTTATAATGGCACAAAAGTTTTAAAAATTTTAAATTAATAGAAAAAAGAAGGGCAGAGGTTTGGTGCCCTCAGACGGAAAACGGCACTTGGGTTATGATGCAGGAAACCGATGGAAATGGACTAATCACAATCACGGGCAATTCAGGGTCGCTTGTGCGTTGTCGTAAAGTTGGAGCAAAAAATTGGGGCAATTCTAAAAATAAAAAATCTAAAAAGAAAAAACACATGCAACAAGAGGGCGTGCAATTAGATGAAGTTTTAGCTAACAAAAAACAATACAATGATGCGGCAAGTGCCCTCAATGCTTTAATGTATCAAGATATGGATGTATCCAATATGTCGGGTAATGAAATCATCGCAGCCCTAAAGTCGATAGGCAAAAACCCACCAGAGGGTGTGGAGGCCAGTACATTTGCGGCAAGAATAAAAGCCATTGCAAGTGGCAACACAATAAGTGATGATTTTGAAAAAAACCATTTTGATGAAGGAACATTTGATCTTGAAAAAGAACGTGGCCTTAAAGGCTGGTTCGATAGGAATAATGGTAAGGGTTGGATAGATTGCAAAAAAAGTAGCAAAGGTCACTTAGTTCCATGCGGAAGAAAAACTGCTGGCAAGGGTGCTGAGCGTTCTTATCCTGCTTGTCGCCCAACATTATCTGCATGTAATAAAAAAGGGACAAGAAGAAAAAAAAGCAGCAAACCAATTAGTTGGAAGTGAACTAGTACTTGAAAAATATAAAAAATTTTATTAAAATGACCACAAAGGATTATTTTTATGTGGTCAAATATATTTGCAATTTTAGCTTCATTTGTTGGAGTTTGGGCTGTTTTTAAATACATTATTTTAATAGAAATAAGAGTAGATGCAAATACTTTTAAAACTTTATATGATTTATGTAAAGATGATAAAAAAATTATTTTGAGTGAAGAGTTTGTTTCAGAAACAAGACATCCTATAAGTTACTCTGCTTTATGCTTTTTCAAGAAATCTCCTTGGTTTTATTTGGCTCATGGAGAAAGACTTATGCAGGCTGGTTGGCACGGAAAAGATTATGTAACAAATATAATTTGTTTTAGATGGAATTATAAAAAATTAAAAAAATTCTTACAAAATAAAATACAAGACATGCAATTGCACACACTTGGTGTACCTGTTCAGCTATTATTGCCAGACTATGTGGATAAAATTGGATCATTAAAAGAAAATACTCCCGAGCCCATAATAGAAGAATCTATTTGGAAAGATTTTGAAAAAGAAGTTAGTGAAGTTGCTGCCGGTACTAGAAGAAAAACATCTGCATTATTGTACGGACCACCGGGAAATGGAAAAACATCATTAGTAAAATTTTTATCTACAAAATATCGTTTGCCAATAAATATTTTTACATTAAACCCAGACTGGAGTAATCATGAGTTGCTTCTTTTATTTTCTCAAATCCCAAAAAAATGCATTGTTTTATTGGAAGATTTTGATAATTATTTTGATGGAAGAAAATGTATTTTTGGAGGAAGTAATGAACTTGCTAAAACAAAATTTACATTTGATATTATATTAAACGGATTGGATGGAGTTTATAATACATATGAACATGTTGTATTTATAATGACTGTGAATGATATTAACAAAGTTGACTATGCTTTAAGAAATAGACCAAGCAGATTTAAATTTACAAGATGTTTTGATAATCCAAACTATGAAATGAGATTAAAATTACTCCCAAAATCTTGGGCAAAACAAACAAATGATTTTAATTTAGATCAAATATTTCGTTTAAGAGAATATGAAAAAAATGGATTAACTTTAATAGATTCTATAAAAATGCTAGAAAAAGATTTGCCAAAAGAAGAGATTGAGAAAATAGCATTTGAAAGATATGAATTTAGAAAGAATAATAATATTAAAGGCGATGAATTACAAGATTGGAATTATGCTTTAAAAAAAATCAATAGTTAAAGTCATAATAATATAGTTCATAACTTTTACACAAATAATTATATTCTCTTAATATATTGCCAATTTCTTTATAGGCAAATTTAATAGTTTCTTCTTGAAGTTTTTCCATATACTCAACATGATTCAAAACTCTTTTATGAGACTTTGATTTTCCATTAACTATATCTTCGCTAAAATCTTTAGTGAATACAAATTCTTCTTTGAAATTTTCATATAAATTTAATGACAAATCTTCCCTGCCAACTTTTTCTGAAATGATATCAAAAAATTTGATAGGATTGACCATCATGAACTCATAAGGAATAACTAAACTTTCTTTATATTTTAAAGCCTCTTCATATTGTTGTTTTTTATTTATTATATTATTTACTATATAATCATCCAAAGAATTTGTTCTTATTTTATCTCTTCTTTTTTTAAATTTTTCTAATTGTATGATTCTTTGATCAATATCAAAAATCCAATCTAGGCTATCTGGATGTGTCCAGCCAAAAGAATAATATTCTGATATAAGTCTATTTATAGGGTGTCTTATAATTAAGATAACATCAAATATATTCGAATCTTTTTTTTGTATAAATCTATCTGTGATGATACAAGGGTAATTTATATTGTGTTTTTTTTGTTGTACATCAAAGTATTTATAATACTCAACTCCTATGGAATCAGCCATGTATTTAAATATTTTTTCTTGTAAAACTGTTGCTGTTTTGTGCATCGATAAAACAGCTAAACTTTTTTTTATCATTAAAATAAAGGAATCATAATTATTTTTTTATCAGCATATTTATTTATTTTTTCATTTATAACTTTTTCATTATTTTCTATTATTTTTTTAGCTGAATTATTTACTTTATTATCTAAATCCTCAATCATATATTTAGGTATAATTCTTTCATAATCTATAATAACACTAATTACAACTTTTGTTTTATCTTGATTAAATGGAATAATTTCAATATGTGTTTGTATATTTTTTAAATAACCACAAGATTTTTTTAAATTTGTTTTAAAAATACAATTAAATTTAGAAATATTAAATTCTTGATTAAAATTAAGAACTATTTCTCCTAAATTTTCATCTTTTTTACTAACAGAGAATTCTAAGTCTCCTTTTAAATCTATGCCATTTTTAAATATTTTATCAAATGAAACGGTTAATTGGGACCAATTTTTAGAAATTAACTCTCCATGCTCGGCCTCCACTATCTCTTCCAATATGTCTGATCTCATCAGTATACTTTTTACTTTAGCGTAATTAACATCTAAAAAGTATTCGTGATTTAGATTAGCTTCTGATTTATGATTAATAAAAAAATTAAAAAACCCAAATAAAAATAAAGAGCAAAAAAACACAAAACAAAAAGAAGCAATTTTATATTTTAAGCTTAACATTTGATTTTGGTGAACTACACAAATCCTAAAAAGTACCGGGTTTTAAATTAGCATATTTAATTTTTTTTTGATTTTATTTTTTGAATTTCTTTAATTATAAACCTGTGGCTCTTGTCTTTTGGATTAAACATTTGTTTTAGTTGTTTCATGGAAAATTGAGATAATTCTTTAAGTTCAACAGCTATTTCATAAAGAATACTAACCTCTTCTGGAGTAAATTCTATTCCATTTTCTGCTAATTCATTTCTTAGTTTTTGAATTTCATTCATTTTTATATTCCTGAAGGCACTATAATAATAGTAAAAAAACTAACCACAGTCAATAAAATGGAATATTTTTTACATATACCAAAAACAGCGGGTTCTTCTTTTACTTGTTTTTTAGACGAACACTATGAAAAAGAAAAAATTTTTCCATTCCAAAATTGGAACGATTTTCTAAAAAAAAGACCAAGCAACATACCAAATTATGAACTAGCTCGTGGTCATTTTGGATATTGTTTTCATCATGTCTTTGGAATTGAAAAAATAAATTTTATGACAATATTAAGAAACCCAATTGAAAGAACAATTTCTCAATACCATCATATGACTGTGGATCGGGTGAATAATAACTGGATTTATGAATTTCCTTATTCAAAAATTGAACATATGCTATATAAATGTCCTTGGGTGATATCAAATATACAAGTAAAGCATTTAGCTTATGATGAAAATATATTAGAAAAAAAAATAAAATTTCCTTATATTTTTTTAGAAAATTATGAAAACAAAAATATGGAAATATTATTTGAAAAAGCTTGTTTTAATTTAAATAAATTTATTTTTATAGGAATTTTTGAAAAAATAGAAAAAAGCATAGAATATTTATGTGAAAAAATGAATTGGCAAAAAACCCAAATTAATCATATTAATTTTTTAAAAAATAGACCTAGTATAAAAAATTTTAAAAAAAGAACTATTAAAAAAATTGAAGAATTAAATTAATGGGATTTAAAACTTTACGATCACATTCTTAGTAAAATTAATTATTAATAATAATCCAAGTCTGGATTAGTGTGTACAAATATCGGTGTTGTTGGACCAACATAAGCATCCACTACATTAAATTCCATCCATTCAATAGCATCTTCATGCGACATTCCTTGTTTTACAAGAATATCAACACATTTTTCATAACTATATACTAAAGAATCTTCAGATCCTTTTTTTCTTCCAACGCCCAATAAAGCATCTTCGAAACCATCAGCTTGAAGCAAGTCAGACATGTTTTTTTGTCTCCATCAAATTATCATCTGTTTTTGAATCAAAACTTTCTAATTTAGAAACAGAGGAGTTAATTCCAATCGCTCGATATGCAGATGACAGGGGTCTATTTTGTTCGTATAAAGAAAGTGCTTTTTCATTTAAAATGATTAGAGTTTCTAATGGCCACATATTTTTCTCCTTTAAAAAATTATAGACTTAAACCTAGTTAAAATCAACAACACAAATGTTAAAAACAAATCACATATTGGTGGCTGGCGGATATCCCAGAACAGGTTCTAGTCTTTTAAAAAATATTATAATAAATTATAAAAAAATTACAGAAGGTTTCTGTTATCTTTTCATAGAAGATTTCTGCTACGCAAAAAAAAGTTTAAAAAATAATAGTCCCCTTCTAATAAAAAGACATCCATATGAAATAATTATGTCTGGAGTCAGATATCATCAACTAGGACTCGAACCTTGGCTTCATATTAAAAAAAAAGAATTAAATTATAACAGTTATTTTAAAGTATTAAAAAATAAAAAAACAATAAAAGAAAAAATTTTATTTGAAATTAAACACATTTCATCAAAAAAAATAAATAATATATGTTTTGATATAAACAATATAAATAATAATTTTTGGATTAAAATAGAAGATTTATATAATAAAAATTCCCAAGAAGAAACAGCAGACAAAATCATATTAAAATACAATTTAAAAAAATATTTCAAAGAATGTGTTGTAGAGTCTTGTAAAACTAAAATAAACAAAACAAAAGATAACTTAGATTACACTTGGTGTGATATTTTTGATAAAGAAATTTATAATAGTATAGAAAAATTTTGTGTTAAAGATTGTGTATCTATTATGGGCTATTAAGAGCGGGTAGTCGGTTACGCTCCGACACTTAAAGCTTGGAAGGCTATCGTGCTACTACTACACCACACCCGCAATTAAGTCTTAAAAGAGACCAATTTTTCAATATTTAAAGTCAATATTTATAAATATAGTTGAAATCTTTTGATTTTCACTTTGCAAAGGAGAAAATATGGCAACTTATACAGTAGATCTTTCACCAGCTTTGGTTAATCTTGCAAGCGAAGGCTCTTTGGACACAGTCAAAGACGCCAGCGGTAATTCAGTTCAAAGACAATATTTTGGTGTTCACGTTGTGAACTCAGGTAATCGCAAAATTGTTGGCATTGTAGCTGACGGCGGCACTTTTGACGATGTTATTGCCGGTATTGGCGATTACCCATTTCTTAGCTGATTAGGTTTTTTTTACAACAAGAGAAAAGCGATTGGTGTCTTCGGGTGCCAATCGCTTTTTTTAATTAAAAGTCGGGATAACACGATTTGAACGTGCAACTTCTTGCTCCCAAAGCAAGCGCTCTACCAGATTGAGCTACATCCCGTCAATTCAGTGGACTGTGGGAGAATCGAACTCCCACTCTCTGGATGCAAACCAGAAGTGCTCCCGTTATCACTAACAGCCCATAGTTATTAATAAGTAAAACTATATATAATCTATACATATAATTAAAAGAAAAGAATTAAAAAATGACAACTTATGAAGAAAATTTTAATGGAGGATTATCTCTATCTGGAACTACTGATTCAAATTTAAAAATTCAATTAAATGGCCAAGGAGGGATATTAATTACTCCAATAAAGTATCATTTTTTAAACATAAATCAAACTTCTATTGCAAATGTATCGTGCGGACAATCAGGTTTGATTTATTCTATAACTGTCGGCTCTTCAGGCGGAGGAATTCTTTGCTCTGGTTCGTTGATTGTTCTAATCAACGAATTGTCAAGCGGTGGAATTGTTTGCTCCGGAGTTGTTTCAGAAGAATTCTTCAAACACGGATCTGCTGCGTGTGCAGGAGAGGCGATAGTAGATCAATTCCAGTTGAGGGGTTTGTATGTATCTGGACTAAATGATTATGGGCAAGTTGGAGACGGAACAACAACATTTCGTTATACTCCTCAATTCATAAATAATTCTTTTATTAAATTCTCAGCAGGTCTAAGACACTGTTTGGCAATAAATCAAAATAAAGAACTTTATGCTTGGGGTCAAAATTTAGACGGAAGACTAGGGGACGGAACTCAAACAAATCGATATATTCCAACAAAAATAGGTAATCAAACAAATTGGGAAAAAATAATAGGAAGTTGGAATTTTTCTTTAGCAATAAATTCAAATGGAGAATTATATTCTTGGGGAAATAATATATCAGGAAATTTAGGATACGAACCAAGAAGCGATGTATTTTCTCCTAAAAAAATAGAAGAAATAATAACATATAAAATAACAGTTAATTCCGGCACGAATTCTTTTGGTTCTGGAAACAAATTTTATTTAAATGGAAAAGTAAGCCCTAGTATAACTTTAGAAGAGGGCAAAACATATAGATTTGATCATTCAGACGTTTCTAACTTTGGCCATCCTTTTAAGTTATCAACAACATCAAATGGAACGCATGGATCAGGTGTGCCTTTTGATGTGCAAGTAACAACAGTTGGGGTTGCTGGGACAAGTGGAAGTTATTTGCAAATAATCGTTATTGAAGGCATTCCTAATTTACATTATTATTGCCAACACCACTCTGGAATGGGAGGCTCAATAAATATCATCGCAGATGACGGTTCTTTATGGGAAAAAATTTCTGCTGGCCGACACGTTTTGGCAATAAAATCAAATGGAAAATTATATTCTTGGGGAGAAAATGAATTTGGTCAATTGGGAGATGAAACATCTGGTGGATCAACCAGTAGATCAACCGTTATACAGTTGGGCTTAAACAACAACTGGGTGGAAATCGCTGCCGGATATGATCACAGCTTAGCAATAAACTCATCGGGAGAGCTTTGGGCTTGTGGAAGAAATGATTATGGCCAAATTGGAGATGGAACTCAAACTAATCGTTCAACTTTAGTAAAGATCGGATCAGCAGATAACTGGGTTAAAGTCGCAGCAGGAAGAGATCACTCATTGGCAATCAACAGCTTGGGAGAATTATACAGTTGGGGTCGAAATCAAAATAATTATTTTCAACTAGGGCTAGGAGATGAAACAGAGTCCTTCAGGTCTTCTCCAACAAAAATTGGAACTTCAACAAATTGGATAGATGTAAGTGCTGGTTTTCATCATTCCATTGTTTTAAATTCAAGCAATATGGTCTATGGATTTGGATATAATGGATATGGATCTTTAGGAGATAATACTAGTTCTTCCAGATCTCAACCAACATTAATTAATTCTATCGAAAATGTTTTAGATGTTGAGGCTGGTGGTTATGTAACATTAAGCTTTATTTTTTCCAATATACTAGAATCTGCTATTGGTGGCATTTTGACATCCGGAGATTCTTGGTTTTCAAGCGGAGTGCCAATTGAAGGAGGAATTTCGCTAGATGGAGAAGCTAATTTAGATTCAGTTTTAGAACAACAAAACAAGGTCGGTATTGTTTTAAATGGTTTAAGTATTTTTTATCTAATAATTTCACAAACAATTGAGAGTAATGGATTGTTGTGTTCTGCTGAGTCTACTGTCACAAGAACTTTTAATGAAATAGCATCAGGTGGTGCAAATTGTAGCGGTCAGTCTATTTCTGGGATTTCTTTGGTTTTTACTGGAGGGATTCTAAATGAAGGATCTGCTGTATGCACTCACTTTATGACATCGACAAATTCAAAAACCTCAATAATTTTAAATGGTTACTCAAACTTTACATTTAAATTCAATTTAATTTTTTCAGGGGGGTGCAGCAACAATGGGGCTTCAATAATAGGAATACAACCAAAAGTAGGAGGAGTTTGTTTGGTTTCTGGAATCTCACCAGAGCTTAAGCTTTCCTTACCCAATATTGGTCTAGGATCTATATCAATAAAAAACTTTAGCGATTTTTATGTTTTATTCACTATACAGAAGTATCAAAGGGGCCAATTAAGAGCTAAGCCAAAAGGAAGAATAGAATATTTAAGAAAACTTATAAAAGTTAAAGTAGAAAATATTGGATTGTCAATGGATGCACAAAATATATTAAATTTTGAAGAAATAAATACCGATAAATTAATACTACCCACGCAAATTCCATTAGAAAACTTAGAAAATATCTACAGGGTTGAGTATTATCCCGGATGGTGTGAGTTTGGAGAAAATTGTGATAGTGCTTACGTGCCAGATGTGGTTAAAAAAAGACAAGGCAAATATATGCCGTCTAAAAAACGAGATATTGTTCCAAGAGGAGGACAAATAGCTTTTTTAACGCAAGAATAATTAGTTTCCCTTAACACCTGCTTCTTTAATAAACTCTAAAGAATCTCCAGCTTTAAGAACAAAATCATTATCAACATTTTGGCCAGAGACAATTGCTTGTGCTTCTGAAGGAATGTTAAAAACTTCTTTTAAGCTTTTTTTAACATACCCTACTGTTTTTCCTTGGATATCGAAATAATCTTGATTTGCACCATGAATAACTCTAACTTTTTCTTGATTTTTTGATATATCTAAAAATTGTCTTTTTTCCGATATATTTTGTGAATTATATTTTTCTTCAACAGATCTATTTTTTTCTAAATCTTCTTTAATTCTATCTTGCGACATTTTTTCCTCAATTCAAGCAGGTCTGGTACAAAGAGTGTCTATATCAATATAAACTTGATTAAATGTTATTTTTTTGTGTTCAATCTTACGATAGCAATTTAACATCATAGAAGCAATAGCTAAATTAGTAAAAAGCAACTGAGGTTCGGATTCTATAATCTCTTCACAGCCCGTTCTTTCTTCAGAAGATGGTATTTTATCAATAGGGTTTGCTATGCTAGAATACAGTTTGGTGGGCGGATTCGTAATGTTTTTTCCATCTTTTTTTACATAGCAAATTACATTGCCATCTGTGGTATCGTTTCCTCCACTTATAAGAACTATATTATTTAATTCTTCACAACGATCTGATACAATTTTTCTAGTAGCATGATTATCTACACATAAAAAAATATTATCATCTTCCCTTATGGTAGAAAAAACATTAGAATCGTTTATGTAGTGTGATTTAAATTTTATATGTATTTTTGAAAATATTTCTTTTAACAATCTGCAAGACTCTTCTGCTTTATTTTGAAAATTAATAAACTTTTGTCTATTTTTATTTTTTTCTTTATAAACATCTCCATCAATCAATGTTAGCTCTATATCATTTTCAGACTCGCTTAAATATCTACATAGTGGCTCTACAATATAAGATCCTATGCCTCCGAGTCCTATAACTTTAAATTTAGATGTTTTTTTCATATTTTTTTACATTATTTAACCAAAAAAAAGTTTCTTTTAAATCTATTTCACAATCATTAACAATATATCCATTGTTAATTTTTTTAATATCCTCAAAATGATCCTCTGGCAAAGTTTGTATTCTAAATCCATTGATAACAATACTTGATTTAATAGTTACTATGCTTTTGTCATTATTCCCTATTGTTACATGAATTCCGTCTAGATCTAACTCGTCATCTATGTCAATATCGCTATGAAATGCATCAAAATCACAATGAGAGTGGATGGTTCCAACAAAAATAAAACCGTCTAGTTCTATCGAATCAGAGACAGGTTTTCTTTTATATTTTACGCTTGAGTGAGAAACAATTTGTTCAGGTGCTATTATTTTGTATTGTTTTTTTTCTTTATTAAAATAAACTAAAACAATTGATTCGCTGTTATATTTTTCTAAAATAATTTTAAAAAAATATTTAATTTTATAAAAGTCAGGGTAGGGTATTTTTGGTAAATCAATGGATAATTGATTTTTAACATCCAAGTCTTCTAAAAAAGAAGCACGATTGACAGGGAGAAAACAACGACAAATTCCTGTGTCTTTATGCATCCATAAACCGTTACCAGCTAAAACAAAATAATTTCCTTTTTCTGGAAGTTCTTTTTTACAATCATAAATTAAAATAGGAAACATTTATTCACTTATTGATTGAGTTTAATAACATATCTGACATTTTTTCTAATAAATTGTGTGTTATATTTGATTCTACATCTTTTGTATTTTCATCAAAAATTTTAATAACTTCATTTAAAAAATTATCAATAATATTATTATAAATTTCTTCGTTTAAATTATTGTTTAAATAATCATTTTCAAACATTTTTACAATAATATCACCAAAATTGTCCTCTGAATATTCTAACCAGCTAACGTCTTCTATGACAAAAAAAGGATCATCTAGGGTGTTGCTTTGCCAACTTTTTAAATTTGATAATCTTTTATCATTCTCTAAAAACCAAGAAACATAAGCCCAATAATGACTAGACCATTCATCGCTAAAAGAAGCATTCCAAAAATGATCTAAAACTAATGCACACTGTTGTGTAAGATCATTTTTAATCAATAAATCTTTATTAAAACTACTTCCTAAACAAATAGAGAGATTAGAATCTATATTAGATAAAAATGGCCTGTAGGGTTTTTCTTGTAAATTTTTCAAAGGTCTGTCTGCAAAAGCACATCGTACTTCAGAGAACATTCCATCTATGAATTTAAACAAAAAAATAACATAAGGTAAAGAAAGAGTAAAATTATAAATATTTTTTATATCATTATTGTCAATCACATCTGATTGTTTTTCTTTGCAAGATAAAGAACCATGAAATTTTAATATTCTGGTTTGAGGCTGAAACTCCTGAAGCAAAACTTCTGTGTTCCCTTTTTTATAATATATCCTTGTACAATCGGGCATTAAGACTGGTCCTTCATCAGACCATTTGCACCATTTCTGAGCAGTTTTCCATGATAGCTTAGAAATTTTTGATCTATAATCTCTAACAAGTCTATCTAAAAACTCTTCATTTTCTCCACACAATTCTTGTCTAAATCTTTGAAAGGATTTAGACAAGATATCTTGCACTATAACTTTTGCTTCTTCTTTAGTTATGTTTTTTATCATTATGATTCAAAAAAATAATCTTATAAGGTAATAATACTAAATAAATATATAAAAAGCAATACCCGGAGGGTGTGTATGTTTAAAAGGATTTTATTTTTGTTCATGGCTTTAATTTTAGGTTGTCAAAAGCCATTGAATACACGTGATTTCTCAAACCTACCTGTTTGGGATCCTGAATTCAGAACTACCTATATTCAAGAGTACGATTCAGGTAAGCCCGATGCTAATGAATTAGAAAATGTACAGTGTCCAATACCAATGGAATGTAGAGTAAAAAATTATACAGGAGTACAGTGTGTTTTTTCATCATTAGAATGCCTAGCAAGATGGGCAGAAATAAAAGAACTGTTAGAACCAGAACCTTTGACGAATCGATCTGGGTGCAAAAGTTATTCTGGACCGATAGATGCAGCAGAAAAATTAAAAAAATATGATGTTAGATTTGAAAATATCTATAGAGATAAAGCGGATGCTTTAGTTTTATTAAAAAAAGCAATGAACGATGGAAGAGGGGCTTTAATGGATGTTCCGGGACATGCAATTGTTATTTGTCATTATGATGAAAAAGAAAAAATAGTAAAGATAATTGATAATTCAGATAGGAGTTTAAAGATTCAAACTTGGTCCATGGAAAAATTTAATAAACTTTGGGGAGGATGGATTTTGGTAATCTATGGAAAAAAAGATTTATTTCCTGACAAGGTAAGATTTAAAGATCTAATAAATCAAATACCAATAGTTGACAGGAACAATCCACAAGGAGTTTATCCTCCTGACTACATTCCTAAACCTAATTGATTTTATTTTTTTATAAACTTTTTTTTATTTTTATTTAATTTTTTAAATTTATTTTTCTTTTTATTTTTGTAATTTTTATTTATATTATTTTTATTTTCTATTTTATTTATTGTTTTTTTGAAATAATTTTCTTTTAGATGGTCTATTGTCATATAATAGTAAGATAATAAAACACAAAATATAATTAAAATCTTTAGCCACCAAATAGGACTATCAAATGAAAAATCTAATTCAAGTGATTTATTATAAAGACTAAAAGGAATTAAATTGTATGTGTTCATAAAACTCAAGGACAAAAAAAATAAACGAGTTCAGCTAATTTTCGAATGTAAACCCGTTTGACATTCCATGAGCAAAAGGCAGACAAGATTTTGTCATAGTCATAAGCCTTTGTTAATGTAGACCATGACGGCATTCTGCCATAGTATTATAGTTTTTTTTAGCCTAAAGTTCAATAGCTTTAATTTCGGAGACCCAAGCATCTGATGCTAGATTTTTGTTGCAAAAATCTGCTATGACATCAAAAACATGATCAGAGAACCCTCCGACCTGTAGAGTATCTTTGTTGCATGGCATCTGAGAGTTGTCTCTAGGAGTTAGATCACAACAAATTAGTTTAGCATTGGAATTGTTTGTTTTAAATTTATTCCACTCTTTTGACAAACAAGTTTCTCCATAATAATTATTACTAAAGTCTAGCCAACTTTCATAATCAGATACATATAATACCCAATCGGCTTTAATGCCCATTTCATTGAATTTGATCATAGGAGCAGATATGTTGGTTCCTCCACCAGCATTATTTAATTTTTCAGTATTGAATAAAACACTATCTTTAGGATTTATTTCTACAGGCACAGCTTGATCTGAAAACGTCCAAACCTGAGAATTTGGATTTTTTCTAATAACAGCAGAGGCAATTAAACCTGCAACATCAGCACATGTTATTGAGGAACTGTTGTTTCTTCGAAATCCTGTTATAGGCTGGCCCATAGACCCAGAAGCATCTACGCATACTAGTCCGTTGCCATTTATTTCGGGAACATTGCTAAGTGATATTTCAAATGCTTCATGAAGAGCCTTTGAGACAGAATCTGGAATATCTTTATTATCTTTAATTGTTTTCCAAGCAGCGAATAGCTGATATGGGAAAACACGAGATTTCTCTATAGTTTCACGATTCTTCAAACGATTTGCAATTATTGAAACAATTTTTTCATTATTAAAAACTCCATGTCTTGCAAAAGTAGCTAAATTCATTCTTGTCATATGCCAAGGCGCATTCTCGGCAATAACACACCATTCTCGCTCACCAAGATGCAAAGAATCTAATAATCTAAAATCAATGTCTGGCGGTATTTTGCTTGATGGATTTTTCTTAAATTCTTCAAATAAACGAACCTTTTCCGGTAATTTATTTAAATCTATATCACGCCCTACAATATATCCAAAAAGCGATTCTTTTTGAGGACTATTAGGTTTGGGATGTGACATTTTCAAAATATCACTTAGCGTTGGATTGTTTCCCACAATAGCTCTAAAAATATCATCTTCATTATGATCATTAAACCATTGTTGAATGGCATGACGCCATGTGCCTGCACTTATATTGGCTTTTTTGCCCAAAATACCGCTACGAGCAATTTGGATAACATTTCTCAGCATTTTTCCATTATCAACTACTAAGGGAAAAATTTTACGAAATAAAGATGTGTTAATTTCCGACAGTATCGCAACTAAAAAAGCTGGCATATCTTTCATGTAAGATTTTTTTCTGGCATAAACAGCCACCTTAGCGATGAACTCTGGATCATCTTTTAAAGATAAAGCAGCTTTTTTGGCAAGTTCCAAATTTTTATCAGAGCTTGCATAAAATGTTCCATTAAAACAATTAGTTGCTGCTATCTGTGATAAACAGTGTCTTGCATCAAAAGAAAAAGCATTGCCTCCAGCATTGTTCGTGCTATTAGCAATTTTTGTTTTTGTATTAAAAATATCTGTGTTCATTTTTTTCCTAAATAAATTTTAGCACTCTTTTTTTTCAAAACAAAGAAATCCCGCCATGTGTTCCCACGTTAGCAAACCAGCCCTAGGAGCTTTTTTGTTCGCACAAACACCCCAATCGTTTCCTAGACTACCGTTCAAAGACACCCAATATGCGCAGCCTCTAGAGCAATCTGGATAGTCTATAGTTGGATCCTTCCAGCGTTCTACATCGCCGCCGTATTCTGCGTAATCTGTTGGGAGCACCCTTAGGGACTCAAACAAATTCATTGCCATATACTCTCCTCTGTTATTCCTATGGAATGAGCGTGTTGATTAATTCTAATTAAAGCTCTTTTTTCAATTTGGCGTATTCTTTCTCTTGTTACTCCATATTTTTGTGCAATGCATTCAAGAGTTTGTTCCTTCATAAATCGCAATCTTAAAATTTCTTTTTCTCTAGGATTACACAAATCCAATAATCTCGATACAATCCCCTGTATAGTGCGATGCTCAGACACAATCTGTGATTCGCTAGTTGGAGCCACGACCTCGACTGATCGATCTCTGTATTCCTCACTGGCAGCAGATGCTGATTTGATTTGCGAATCGTATCTCATCAGATCTCCAGCCGCACCTCCTACCGTTCGAGAAATCGACCATGTAGCATAAGTGCTGAATTTAAAACCTCGACGCCAATCAAAAAAATCAATAGCTCTACAAATTAACAAATAGCTCTCAGCGACCAAATCCTCGTAGTGTCGAGTTTGTCTGTATCGCTGTAACAACGGAATCGCCAGACGAGCATTCGCAGATACAAGATACTGTCTAGTCTGATCAGCCCGTTTAATTTGTAGTATTGATTTTTTTAGATCATCTGTTAGACTGATGTAAGCTTGATATTTATAAAAATTATATTTACGAAACAAATGAATTTCTTGCGATCTAGTCAATATAGGAGAATCATAACATGGTCTCATGGATTCTGGTATAGATTGGGTGAGTCGTAAGCGGATTTGCCTCCGAGACTCTAAGTATGCCTCAAAATTAGGCATTGGCCCTTGAATAGATTTTGATTTATTTTCACAATCAAAATCTTCATGATTAAAAATTTTTTTAGTTCTTTGTTTTATCTTTAATATTATTTTATTTTTTGTTTTATTGCTAATTTCTTTCAAGAGCATTTTCAACATCCGTGTTGGGTTTCATGTTTGTGACCAAGCAAGAGAGCATTATATCAGAAAATTTTTGAATGTCAAATTTTTCCTTTTTTCCCAAATTCCCTAAGTTATCATTTCATTCTGAAGGTGATCCTGCCTCTAAATAGATCATATGGGCTAACCTCAACCTTTACCCTGTCTCCGGGAATAATTTTAATGAAATTTTTTCTGAGATTTCCTGCCAGATGAGCTAAAACCTCATACGTAGACCCATCAGGTTTTCTGCTATCAATTTGCACTCGAAATTTTGACCGCATAGCCTCTACAACAACCCCCTCCAATTCAAGTGCTGGTTCTTTCTCTGACATATATTTTCCTTATTTTGAGGAATTCTATGAAAAAAACTGACGTTTGTCAATAAATTTATCCTTTGCAAGGATAAATATTTTAATCACAAAAAAGAGGTAAAAAATGCCATCAGTGAAATGGGAGTCCGGAGCGGTTTCAACTGTTCTAGATTCTGGCGCTAATTCTTTAGCCGATGATGCAAATGCGATCAGTTCTGAAATCAATAATACGGCTGATCTTTATCTATTTAATGATGTCGAACTGTATACGGCAGCTTTGGCATATACTCCTGCTGCTGGATCAGTAGTCGAGTTGTACCTTGTTGAGTCTTTGGATGGAACCAATTATGAAGACGGAGGTTCTTCAATAGATCCTCCAGCAACAAATTTAGTAGGAATATTTAATATAAGAGCAGTCACCGTTGCACAGCGTCATGTTATTAGACAAGTTCCTATTCCTCCTCTAAAGTATAAGTATGTTATCATAAATAAAACAGGAGGAACTCTTGCTGCGTCTGGAAACACGCTTAGGGTTATTCCTTACAGATACCAGACGACAACAAATTAAGCGTTTCTATTGGGTCTAATGATGATATTGGCAGGTTCCAACAATCACATTTTGCACGCCAGCCATTAGATCTGTCAATTTGTCCCTGTTTTATAAAAACAGCTTTTTCATAGTAAACATTCTTGTCTATGCAACCTAAAATCCAAGCTTTAGAATAATCATTTAAAATTCTAACAAAAACATATTTATCGCACTTTTGACTTGTATTATAATCACTCACAGAGCATTCGTAATGTTCTTCGGGCTTTGATTTACATCTTTTTGTTTTGACATCTATCTTAATTCCATTTTCAAAAACAATATCAAAATTACGCTTATCTTTAATTTCTCCGCCCAAAACCTTATTAATAGCAAGCTCTCCCAAAATACCAGCTAGATTTCCCTCGCCCCTTGTGATGCTATTTCTCAGTTGTCCTAGTTCTTCTGCTCTCTTTTTTGCTATTTTCATCATGTTATCATCTATTAAAACTTCTATCATAATTGTAGTCCTTTACTTAATTAACAATTATGATATGTCTAAAATTTTAAAAAGTCAACAATTCACTCCAGAATGTCGTAATAATTAAATAATTTTCTATTGTCTTGGATAGCTGACAAAAAATTACAGTCCTCCTCTAGGCTATTAAAATTTATTTTTTTTATTTTAGCAGATTTTTGTTTTGTGACATTAGAATTCTTTGGTAATAAAATAGAATTTAAAAATTTTAATTTATACTTTTTGTTAAAGTTTACAAAAATATCACAATCAAAATAAGAATTATTTCTCTCACAAACAAAAGTTAATTTTGCAACATTTTGTGTGCCAAAATTTTTGTTCAAAAACTTAGAAACATTTTTGTTGAGTCTAAACCAAAAATGTTTTTGTGTACAATTTTGGTTTATCGATCTGGAAATTTTTGAATAAGAAAAATCTTGAGGATCGTCAATTTGATTTTCACAAAAAAAAGACTCCTCGATCATTTCAAATAAACAAATATTTGTGTAATTAAATTTACAAACAATTTTATCATCAATTAAAAAATCATTAAATAGAACAAATTCTAAAATTTCTCCGGGAACAATCTTAATTTGAAAGTTTTTTGGATTTACTATAGTTAAAAAATTATTTTTTAATAAATTTATACTATTTAAAATAAAAATTAAATTAGAATTATTTTTTTTTGATTTAATTTTTATTTCTCCTAAATAAAAATTTGAAAAATTTTGATAGTGCTCTATGTTTTTTATATCTTGTTCTATAATCCAAAAATTTTCTTTCTCATGAATATTCAGGTATTCAGATCTTTTCTCAAGTATGCAATCTGGGAACGATTCTTTACTTAAAAATAAATTTACATTTTGTTTTAAATTTATTTTTATTAAATTATTTATAGAAATAGGATCTTTTATAACAATAGATTTTTTCATAATTTTAAAAATAAATTTTTTAACCAAATATTATCATTATTTTCTTTTGTTAAAGGAGTTAATTGATATTTCCAAAAATTAAATATTTTTATATGATTTTTAGAAAAATAATTTAGTAAATTTAAAATATTCCTTTTTCTAAATTTAATTGATTTATTTTTATCTAAAGAAATAACAATTTGTTCAAAAACTTTAAAATCACAATTTTCAATAAAATATTTTTCACATATACTAATAAAAATTTGCCATAAATAATTTTTAATTTCTTTTGAATCTATAATAATAAATTTTTCTTTTTTTATTGATTTAATTAAATCATACATGTATTTTTCATAATTTTCCCAAGAACAATTAAAAGACTTTAGAAGATAATCAGGATTGTTGTTCTCTAGAGTATTTGAGTTTATATTAAAATAATTAATCTCAAAATAACCCGGAGAAACATCATTCTTTCTCCAATCAACAGATAGGATTCTCCATTGATTGTTTTTTTTAAATAAAACAAAGTATTTTCCTTTATATAAAATTAAAGGAAAATTTAATTTTTTTCTTTGGCAAAATTCTTGATAAATGGAAGTTTTCATTTTATTGATTTGAATATTTGACTTTGAAGTAAATCATCTGTTTTTTTCCACATTCTTGTTTTTTCGTCCCAAACAATTGGAAATTCTTTTGGTACTGTTTCAAGTATATCAAAAAGTTCGCCATTTGTCTTGGATTTTTCAAGACTTCTTTGAAAAATTAAAGGATGTAAATCCGGATACCTTCGCTTTAAAGAAATTTGTATTTTATTCATATTACCTCTAAATAAGATAGATATGAAATTCAAAAAATTCTTAAAAATAGTAGAAGACAACAGCGGTTCCGACAAAGGACTAATGGGTTATCCAAATTCCTATTATGCAAGAAGACCATCTGATGGTCGTCCTTTTAAGAATTTACGATCTATAGCAGGAGCAACTCCAAGAGGTAATTCTGGTGGCGGTGGAGAAGCCCCGAAAATGATGAAAAAGAAATGATCAATACCTTACTTCGTTAACTTGTAAGTAACTATTTGGGGTAATGTCATCAGTGACATCGTTAGATAAATCTATCATATATCTTTTAAATGTTTTATCCAAGTGTAAATAATCACTAAATTTTAAAATATTTTTTAAAGCAACATCTGGAGAACTCTTTGAACTTTCTTTGACAAAATCAAGATACACACTTTGACCAAATTCTTTTCTCAAAAAAAGACAAAATAAAACAGATGATGATGAGAATAGATTCTTTTTATCTAAATCTAATTCTTTATATTGATCTTTATTTAAATTTAATAAAGATTCAGAGTAATAGATGGGTTGTTTTTCATTTAAATAATTTTTTAAATTTAAAATTTTATATTTAATTTGATCAATTGTGCCATTTAGTTCTGACATTCCAATTTCTGACCAAGGAGAAAAACTTAAATCGTGAACCTGAGAAAATTCCGAATAACAAACCTTTGATAGTGGAACAGGAACTGTTTTTGATGGAGGCCCATCTATTAAAAGAAAAATTACTGACTCATTGATTCTTCCATTCGAATCATGTCTCAATTCAACTTTTGTTTCTTCTATATTAAATAGTTTTTTAAATAAATCTTTATTATCAACACAAATTAGTTTACAAGGGGCAGAAAACTCTATATCCTCTAAACCCCAACGATTATAAATCCAAGTTTTTACTAACTCTAAATGTTTATGCAAATATTGTGCTTGAAGATCATTTAAACTACAAACTACAAAATTTTTACTAGTCCAACGATTCCAAGATAATCCCTCAATTTCATTGGGATTTTCATTGATCTCTACTAGAACTTCTTCAGGATTGTAAACTTTTATTATCTCATCTTGTGCGTGTATTTGAATACAAAAAAAAGAAAAAATAAAAATCAAAATATAAAAAAATTTTTTCATGTAAATCCTCCAAACTATTTATCCAGTTCGAGTTCAGAAACCTATTACGAGTTATTAGACAATATCATGCTGCACTTTTTTGAAGTTTATTTTTTATTTTTAATTTATATTTACTCAACAATTGACTCACTCTACTCTCTGAGCATTTCATTTTTTTTCCTATTTCTTTCATTGAGTATCCTTCTATAAAATAATAAGAAATAATTTTTTTTGCATTATTATCTAAATTAAAACAAAAATGATCTAAAAATTCTTTTTCATTAAAATAATCTTTAGAAGAAAAACAATCTAAAATACCATCCTTACTATCTGGCTTTATTTTTAAATAATCTTGTTGTCTAAGGTAATCTTGAATTGCTCCAAAAATTCTAATATATGCAAAAGTAGAAAAAGAAAAACCTTTTGATGAGTCAAAACGATTAGCAGCTTCTGTTAGTCCTAGATAAGCAGCAGATTTAAGATCTTCAATGTCTATGAAATTAGGAAGACTTTTTTTTCTTTTATAAGCAATCTTATTTGCTAAAGGTAAATATTTAACAATTAAACAATGTATATCATTCATGTTATCTCCTGTATTTTTTAAGTAATTTAAAAGTAATTTTTTAAGTAATTAATATTATTTATATTTTTGTATCAAAAATATTTTTATATTTTTTAGCTTCATTTATCAATTTTTTATTTTGAGATTTTTCAATAATACTATTTAAAATCCAAACTTTTGTATTAATAAGATCAGGACATAAAAATACAAAATTATTATCGTCTGATAGACCTAAATACTTTAATATATCTTTTAACGACTTTGATGGCTTTAAATCATCTAATTGTTCTGTGTTATTTTTACAATTTTCAACAAAATTTAAAATTAAACGAATCCAATTTTTTGTATAATTTTCTTGAAGACGGCATTCTGGCAATCTTAATTCTATAGTATTTCTAGAAAATTTAGGATTAATTTTGCTAATTGCAAAATTAATTGTATTTAGTGTAACTCTTTTTTGATAATTATTATATGTCGATAAATCCATCGGCCTAAACAATTCCCACAAAGTTTCTGGTTGATTTTTTTTATAAAAAAATTCTAGTGTTTTTTTATTTATTTTTTTTCTAAGGGGCTTACAATAAGGATTATCTTTTCTGGAAACATGACAAATAGAAATTAGAAAATTTTCAATCTTTAACCAACGAGACAATAAATTTCCCATTAAAATATTATCAAAATCTTTCACTTCAACATGAATATGAAATCCACAATTTTGATTCACCTCTGCACCGGCGGAATCTAGGAATCGAGCCAATCTAGAAATGTGATTGACATCATCGATGCCTTTTCCGATATAGGAAGCAATTTCCCATCCATGATCAAAATTTTTACCTAAGGGGCCACAAGTTCTGTCGAATTTTACATGCCAAAAATCATTTTCTTTTGTTTGTGCCCAACCTTCTTTTCCGGGAGTCAAAACAACATTTTTTTTATTTTCATTATAAATATTTTCATATTCATTTATTATAAATCCTAGCTGTTTTTTTGTAATATTATTAGATAATTCAAGCTCTATGCCAAATCTTCTTTCATTTGGGAAATATTTATAAATTATCTGCTTAGATGCATTATTATTAATTTTCAATTCCATCCCAGTTCCTATTCTTCGGAATTCCATCCCAATTTGTTTCATTATTCTGGTCTAAGATGTCTAATTTTCTTTTTTTTATTACATTATCCCAATTTTTTTGTATAAAATTTTGATTAGTTCTAAAATAAGAAATTATTTTTATCAAAGAACCAGCAATACCTATCAAAAATATAGTATTGATTATAGAAATAAATAGTAAAATATAAATAATAATTTCAATCATAAAACCTGTGCTATTATAGCAGAACGGGTTCCGTAATATCAAGTCTTCTTTGTAATGGAGCAGCAGGTGATTGAGAAACAGAGATGATGAGATATGGTTCTTCTATCCACGCCCTGCTCTTGAACAATCCAATATCATCAAATATGGTTGATTGATAAATAGTTGAATTGGGGGAAACAACTGCAATTTTTAATAAAGTATCAAATTCAATTCTATAATTTAAAGAAGAAACTATTCTGTTGCAAACAGAATCAGGAAGAATAGAAACTATTATTCTAGAATCACTATACAAATGCTTATTTAAATTTCTTCTAAAAAATTGAAAAGAAAGCTTAAAGACGCTGGTGCCAAGTTGAATGCTGCCTGTATTAGATGTGCATTGTAATTCTGTAATAACATCCCAATACTCTGTTGTGACAGAATCTTCAGATAAGCCAGAGTAATGCAGATTATGCTGCCAAGAATTATTTACTTGATTGTAATTTAAAGTTAAATTTCTGCTAATTTTTAAATTATTTCTTACTAAAAATTTTGCAAAAATATTATCTTTGGCAAAATTATGAGAAACATATAAAATAGGAGACAATTCCACACAGTCGCATTTATTTATTGTTGTAATATTGCCTGTTGCATTACCTAAATGAATGTCATTTAAAAAGTCAATGGATGTTTCCAAAACTTGCATATCAAAAATAATTTTTTCATTTGTTAGACGAATACTACCACCTTTATAATCGGACTGCCCTAGTATAAATAAAGCACCTTCCGATTCGAATGACCAATTTTGTTTTTTAACATTTGCTTGACCCAATAAAAGTATTACCTGTCCATCAGAAACATAAGACATTCTTTTTTCTGGGGTAACAGCCAGTCCTGAGATTTCGATTTCTCCACTAGAAACAAAGCCATAACTACCAGATCTGTTAGACTTTCCTGAAAGAGCAACACCACCTTGCATTGGCTCTAGATAAGGTTTAACCAAAGCTTCTCCTGATAACGAAACAGAACCTTTAGCCAATTCCAAGTAGGGCTTAACAACACTCTCTCCACCACAATAAAGCATAATAAGAGAAGAATTGCTCACTGGTCTTAAAAATTGACCATTAGCTAAAACTCCTCCAAAAGGTTTAAAAGTCAATTTTCTCTTTAATGAAAAAACAGACTGACTGCCGAGTGTTATTTTACCAGAAGATATCGAGGTATAACCAGAAGACTTGGAGGTACCGCCTGAATCAGACGAAATAGATATTCTTCCACTAACGATATCTTGATAAACAACTTGTAGCTTTATACAATCTATTCTAGCAATAACAGCATTAATATTTGTTATAGATTTTACTTTTAAATAAACTCCAAAATTTTGATTTAAAATTTCTTCAAGACTAAAATTAGTATCTTCAAAAACACTTGTTGGGTCTCGCCATCCATTTAATCCATAAACTCGGGTAGTTTTTAATAAAGGCCAATCCGTGGCTGTGAATGCCTTATTATCTGTGATGATTTGATTATTTGAAACAAGATAAACTTCCAAGTCTCTAACGCCTGTTTTTGTTGCAAATCGATCTATGGAAACAAGAACGTTTAATATGGAAACATTATCAGGAAGGTCTATATTAAAATTACTTACTAATAAAACATCCGACGTTGAAGCGAAACTTAAATCACTTATTGTATATTGATTGTCATCTTCCAATACTCGCTCTGGAGATATCCAAGATTTATTAGAAGATTGTAGTTTTATATTTTCAACTTTACCTGCTAATAAATTGGATGTGAAATATGGGTAATCTCCACCAGAGTATGCCCATCTACTTTGTGCAGATTTTGAAGTGCCGCTAAGTTTTGCTCCTCCTCTTCCTTTAAAATGATTGGGAGCAAAACTTGATGAGCCCTCTATTGTTAAAATTTCACCAGATGATGAGAAACTATAAACAGGAAACTCTCCATCTATTGAATATGAAGCTGACCCGCCTGTGAATAATAGTCCATCTGCTTCATGAGACTTAAATGCATCAAATTGCACCTTAATTGAAAATCCAAAGAATTGTTTAACATCTTGTTCAACACAATAATCAGAGCATTGTGGGATATTACAAAATTCTACATTAGTTAAATTATTGCAATTATAATTAATGCCATTCTGTTCACCTTCCAAAACAACTGTTGTGTTTGCTGGTCTATTAAATCTTTGTATAGTTTTTATTGGAAATTTTATTCTTCTTTCGCTTAATTTCTGACATAATTCTGCTAATGATTTAGCATGAACATTTAAAACCACAGTTTGGCAGCAATCTTCTTGAGGCAAACAAGGATCATTGTTGGGTTTGCCAACAACACGATACCAATAAACTATAAGTTGCCCTAAATTCCAAACTAATGATAAAGACCTTGTTATTCTTGCATTTATTTTCCACAAAGAATCAAAATTTTTAATAAAATAAAGTGAAGCTATTGAATTAGAGGCTAAACTTATTCCACCCTTTCCTAAAAACTTAGCATCGGTAATAGAATATTCTGTTAGAGAGTCTATAATTACTTCACCCTGAGACTCAGCAAATTTAACTCTTTTAAAAATATAATTATTTTCTCCGCCCAACAAGGAACCGCCATTAGATAAACCATTTACTGGCTCATTAACAAAAGATGTTATTGAAGCAGACCCAGTGACGGTCATTCCTCCTAGGGGAGAAAATCCAATATAATCAAAAAAATCTCCAGCTATTTCGATCCCGCCATCACCAACCCACACTATTTGAACAAACGACTCTCCACTTGCTTGCAGACCAAATGCATTTATTATTGCATTATATGTGAAATTAAATTGAGCAATAACTGCTGATGCCTGCAATCCTCCTTGGGAAATAGTGTTATAACTTGCAAAAACCAAAGAACTGCCAGATGATGAGGTTCCTCCTTGTGTTATAATTCCAGATACGATAAACGACTCTCCACTTGATTGCAGACCAAATGCATTTATTGTCGCATTATATGTGAAATTCAATTGAGCGATAACCGCTGATGCCTGCAATCCTCCTTGTGAAATATTATTATAACTTGCAAAAACTAAAGAACTGCCAGATGATGAGATTCCTCCTTGAATTTCTTCTGAATTGAATCCAGAAACTAAAGAACTGCCAGATGACGAGGTTCCTCCTTGTGAAATATTATTATAACTTGCAAAAACTAAAGAACTGCCAGATAATGAGGTTCCTGCTTGTGAAATATTATTATAACTTGCAAAAACTAAAGAACTGCCAGATAATGAGGTTCCTCCTGATGTTTCTATATCATAAACGGCCATTTTCTATTCTCCACTTTCATATTTAATTTTTATAAAATTAATATTATAATCTTTCAATTATTTTTCCAACTAAAGAGTGCCTTACAATTGAATCATTTTGAAATTCTATAACTCCAACGCCATCTAAATTATTTAATCTTTGAACAACCTCAACAAGAGCAACTTTTCCACCTATATCACTTTGCGAAGGATCTCCTGTGATTATAATCTTGCTATTTTCTCCAAATCTTGTTAAAAATAATTTAAGTTGTAACATTGATGCATTTTGAGCTTCATCAAAAATACAAATTGAATTATGGAACGTCCGACCCCGCATAAAAGCTATAGGGGCAACTTCAACACAATGATCTATTCTATCTCTCCACGGCCCCTCAGAGCCGACCATTTGATCTATACAGTCGTAGAGGGGCATCATATAAGGGAGAACTTTTTCTTCAAATTCACCCGGCAGAAAACCAAGCGATTCGCCTGCTTCTACAATGGGCCTTGTGAGGACAATTTTATTTTTTTGTTTAGTAAGAACTTGTTCAACAGCGAATGCACTTGCAAGAAAAGTTTTACCACATCCGGCTGGTCCTATTAAAAATAGGACATCATATTTTTTAAAAGCTTCCCAAGCTTGATTTTGTGCTTTATTTTTAAATTCTATATGAAAATTTCTACTAGATATAGCCGCTTTGTTCTCTTTTTGATTATTTTTTTTAAAAGAGTTTTTTTGTTTTCTTAATGCCATTTATAATCCTTTCATAAATTCTCCATATTATTTAGGAGTTTACAAAAAGAAAACCCCCAAAAGATTTGCTCTTTTGGGGGTTTTTAATTATCACATTTGAAAAGATATAAATTTCGACTAAAAATCTACCCATTTAATCAAAAATTATATTTGGAATATAAATTAATCACATTAAATGTTATCAACCAGACTGGGTTTTTTCGAAAAATCTTGTGATTGTGAGATTTATCTTAAAAAACATTTAATACTTGCCAACCTCCTAATTCATAAACCAATGATAATATAATGCACAAACTAAGAAAGATTTCTGCTCTTTCGGCTTTCCGCCTATTTAGGCTAGGTTCGCTGCCTTTGTCTAAGCGTCAGACAAGAACGAAAGATTCTGTATGGCAGTTTCTTTTAATGCCTCTAATTTCGTATAGAAACGCTGTTTTTAAGGTCTGCAAGGAGACCGGCTTCGTGAGAAGCCTTGCCTGTGCTAAATATTATAGAAATAATATGATAAAAAACTAAATAACAATATGATTAATTTTAAGCAATTTATGCAAGACAATATGGAAGAAGAAAAAGGAGATATTCAAAAAACCCTTTCTAAATTGCCCCCATCTCATGCGGCACTAGTAAAAGGATACAAGTGGAAATTTCATGCCGGAAACACTTTAAACGGCGATGACCAACATGTTGGCTATATAGATGATCGTGAACGAGAAATAGCCGTTTCTGGGCCTTGGAATTACGGTCGTGAATTTACAATTCTTCATGAAGTTGCTCACAAGGTTTGGGAAAAATATGTTGCACCAAATCCTAAATTAGTACGCCAATGGGAGCAGATAGTTGAAAGAACAAAAAATAAACAAAATCAAAAACCCGAGGAACTATTCTGCCATGCTTACGCTAATTTTTATGTAAAAAATAAAATTGTTATACATGATCACCCTGAGTGGAAACAATTTATAGCAAATATAGAAAATTAATTATGAAATTTAAAATTTGGTTAAAATTATTTGAGCACGACTATTCTTCCAAAGAAGACCAGATAGAGCATGAGGTTTTTAATTTTGCCGCAGTGAGATTATGAGGGGACAAAGAAACAAATGGAATACTTAGTTGTTCTTTTGTGCAGCAACCATTAATTTGCCAACCAAACCCATGGCTTGTTCGCACATTCTTTCATATTCACTAGGATCCATTCCAAATGCTTTATAGTGATGTACAATGGTGTTTCCGATTGCTTGAGGGCTATGGCCTTTATATTGAGCACGCAAAGTCATAATAAAAGCCATTCCAACCAATGGAAGTTCCTCTGGCCAAGGTCCAATATCTTCCCAGCACTTACGACTAATCAACATACAATATTCTTGAACAAAATTAACTTGTTGTTTTTGAATATAGTAAGAGTGTAAACTTGTACCAACTAAACCGGCAGATCTACCTTCTGATAAATTGACCATAACATCAATCCAAGCAGGATCTAAAATAACTGTATCAGCGTGTAAGAAAATAAAATAATTTGAATGAGGATCAGCAACAGCAACTCCTTGATTGGCTGCTTTTGACCAATATTCATTTTGTGAATTCCTTATTACTTTTATGCCTTCTTCTTGTAAAACATCAAGATATTCTTGAGTTTCTTGATCAGAAGCGTTATCTACAACAATAACCTCATAATTATTAAGATTGCTCATTGCGTGAATAGATTGAAGACAAATATTCAGATACTCTGGCTTATTGTGGTGAATAACTATTATTGAAACTTGCTCATTTGAACCATCATGCAAATTAACCGTAAGTGTGGGTTTTTCTGTAGGGGATTCGAGAGGATTAAAAGGTTGCGTCATAATTAGCCTCAAAATTTTGTAAATAGTGAACGCTCCAACCCCCCCTAAAGGGGTCGGCTTCTAGTGCCGAAACACAAAGATTCCGTCCGAATCTCATACTAGTATAGTGTTGATTTTCAATTTTTATACATTTTATCGCCACTCATCCCAGTCACTAAAGGGGACTGGGTTTTCTAACAGCAGGAGAAAAAACATATTTTTTCAAAAAAATACACTAAATAAAAATGATCCAATATTATTAAACACAAAAAGGAACAAAATGAAAAAATTAACTGCCAAACAAAGAAAAAAGCTTCCTCCTAAACTTCAAGCAGCCATTGCTAGAAGTGGCAAACGAAAACATATGGATGATGATGATGATGACGATGATAATGATAATGATAATGGCCCAAAAAACAAAGATAAGGCCGATTTAAATAAAGATGGCAAACTTTCACCGTATGAAAAAAAGCGTGGAAAAGCAATTGAAGATGCCATGAAAGGTGACAAAGAATGTTCTTGTGGATGTGACGATCTAAAAGATTGCACATGCGATAAAGAAGATGAAGATAAAGAAGACAAAAAAGAAGAGTGGTCAGGAAAATCTCTGCCAACTTTCTCTGAGTGGCTTGAGTGGAGACAAAAACAATGAACTACCCACCCGCTAAAGACGGGTGGGTTTCCGCTCCAACCAACAGCCCACTAATAGCGGGTCTTACATCAGGACAAGCGGCTAACTCGGTAGTTCCTACCGTTTTGTATTTTAATCCCTCTTGCAAAATATTCAAGGCTGCATTGTGGTCACGGTCATTATATTCAAAACAATTAATACAACTCCATTCTCTATCGGTTGGTTTTAGTTCTTTGTTTTGAAAACCGCAATTATTGCAAAGTTGACTTGATGGAAAATATCGGTCAACTTTGATTAATTGTCTTCCGTACCACTTCGCCTTGTAGGTCAATTTGTCAACAAAAGAGCGAAACCCACAATCAGCAATATCTTTATGTCTATTGCGTTCCTGTTTTCTTGTTTCTTCTCTCTTTTCAACACCAGCCTTTTTAAGCATGGATTCTACATTCAAGTCCTCAACGCATATCACTTGGTTTTCGTTGATTATGCGATGAGTTAACTTATGCAAATAGTCTTCACGCTTATTTGTTATCTTCAAGTGTAACTTGGCCAATTTACGATTAGCCTTAATTCTACCATTACTTCCTTTTTCACAACGACTAGCACCTTTGCTCAAAAGTTTCATTCGCTGTTCGTACTGTTTCATTGGTCTTGGATTTTGTATTTTATTGCCGTTGCTGTCCACTATGTTTCTAACATTAAGGTCAAACGCAATAGCCTCTGACGATTCTTTCAACGGTAGTATTTCTTTTTGAACAGTGATTGAAACAAAATATTGACCAACTTTGTTCTTGCTGATTGTTGCAAACTTAATTTCTCCCTCAAACTCACGGTCTTGAACAAAGTTGATGCCCGACAAAAACTTGGGACAAATCAACTTTTTGTCTTTGATTTTAATATTTTGCTTGACTCGAAATGATTGTTTGTCGTTTCTACGCTTGAATCGTGGAAAACCTTTTTTGCCTTTGTTCTTTTGTTTGACTTTGCGGAAAAAGTTGTCATACGCAGTTTGCAAGCACTCAACAGCATATTGCAAACTTTGACTTCCCACTTCTTTTAGCCAAGGGTTTTCTTTTTTCAAAATAGGCAGCTCTTTTTCATTGTCTTTTCGGCTTATTGACTTTTTGTTGTTTTTGTATTCTTGAATTCTCTTATCCAAAAAGTAGTTGTATACAAACCTTCCACATCCGAAGTGATTATTCAGCAAAACTTCTTGTTGTTTAGTAGGATACAACCTAAATTTGTAAGAATACAGATGGTTCAATTGTCCTCTTTTTTGATGTAGCCAACCATAAGATCACGAACTACTTCACTTATTGTTTTGTAATTACTCTTGCATTTTTTTTGAAACTGCTTGAACAATGATGGTTGCACTCTAACAACCACATCTTTTGTCACTTTTTCTTTGTCCATACACTTATATAGTGTTGACAAGACAAATTTTTTTCAACAAAAATCTGTTTTGATCCGAATTTTAGGGGAAACATTGAAAAAGGTATGGATTCGTGCTAACTTATGATTAAACGGCGATTCATCCCACTACCCTAAAGAGGTTTGCCTATTTTGCTCGTTCGCTATCGCTCACGATCTTCAATAGGCAAACTTTCTGCGAAAGTAGGGGCGTTCTCGCCTCAAGATAGGTAAACTTAAAAACAGTACGGTTTCTTTCGAAGTCAGAATTAAAAAAGAGGACTAGAAAATTTCTAGTCCTCTTCTATTTCTATATCCTCAATTACGCCATATTCTAAAAAACACTCAACATCACCTAATTTGACTGTTTTTGGGAGATCGTTTTCTCTTAAAAATTTAAATAAAAGTTCGCTATTTTTATTGGCTTTAACCACACGAACAAAAACATATTCGCCTTCTACTTGCCTAGCTATGCTTAAAAGTACAGAAGCTTTCATAAAACATCCTGATTTTCATCTTCAACATGTCCATCAAAATCGGCATGATCTTCAACATCTATTGACAATTTATTTGTATTATTATTTTCGATTTGTTTTTGTCCACGTGCTTCTTTTCTTCTTTTTACACGAACACGCTCTATCATCAAATTGAAATTTTTTCTAAAACTAGGCAAAGCCTGAGTAGGGTAACGTTCTGCCATTTGAATCAATCCATTTGTTGTGTATTCGTCAAATCCTTGCATTTTAATCCAGTCTGTGACCATCTCTAGTGTCAGCATTTTTTGCAATTTTCCATTTGATTTACCCGGAATTACAACTTGTGCTTTAATTGATGAAGTTTCGCTCATTTATTATTCTCCTGAATATTCTCCTAATTGGACTTGTTTCATTAACTCATCGTTTTCTCTTTGAGCTTCCCAAACTTTTTGCATGGAGTCATCACTGGCAGCATAAAAATCATCTGGTATGCTATTTTTTTCTTCTAAATAATTGAAAAAAAACTCACTTAATTTTGTTTCGCCATTTTCTTCGTATACTTTTTTATTAATTAAATCTACACCAACAATAATATCTTTATTTTCATTATCAATATCAACATTTATTTTAGCTGGAGTTAAAAAAACTATATTGTTTATTTTTATTTCTTTTTTTTGCATAATTTAGTAAATATATTGGTATAAAGTATTAGAGTGATCAAAATGGGAAATTTTAAAAATTTTTTATTAAATGAAGAAATAAATCTAGGAAATATTGGAGAAAAAATACAAAAATTTATAAGCAATAATCATATAAGTAATCAAATTAATGGCACATTTTTATCCTCTCAAATGTCTAATAGTTATACCCACGCAAACTGGAGGGGTAACGATAATGTTAATAACGCCAAAGAGCCTATTGATTTAATTTTGCCATCTGTAGTAAGGAGTGGGAGAATAATAGAACTACAAAAAACAAAAAACCCTATTCAAATAAGAATTTCTGACGGAACTATTTGTTCGCTAACATATGATCAATTTAGAAAAATAAACCCTATTCCCAGAGAAGGAAATCATATAAGCGTAATTTTTCAAAGAAATTCAGAGGACGATTCTGATAATTTTTCTAAAATACAAAAAATTATTGTAACAGACTGAATCCTCTATCTAATTCCCAAGATTGTCTCCAAAAATGATTTGTTACAGCGCCATAATTATTCAACAAATCTTCTGATGTTTTTTCAAAAATTCTAGGATCAACTTTGTCTGGATCAAATCCCGGTCCATAAGGCGATGGCGAATATTCTTTTTGTAATTTTTCAATTACATTAGTTGTTATTTTTTCTATTAAAATTTTACCAAATACAAAAAATAATAAATTTACCGAAGTAATGACAACTAAGGCAATTAAAATTTTATTATTCTTTAAATTTTCCATTTTTATTCTCCTAATTTTTTAAAAAATTTTTCTCTAATTTTAACTAAATTTAAATTATCTTTTTTATATAATTTTTTAATTAAATTAATGCATCCTTCATCTATTTCATCAGGAATGTTAAGAACAACATTTACATATTGATCTCCTCTTTGGTATATAGTGGACTTAGGATTGAATATAGGAAAGCCCAATTCTTTTAAACGAAACTTAGTACCCGGTTTAGTTTTTGGAGGCATCTTTAAATTCACTCTACCCTCTAAAGTAGGTATATCTAACTCTGCTCCTAAAATTAATTCACTATAACTACAAGGCCAGTTTATAACTACATCTCCTTTAGGAAATCTCTCAAAGAAATAATCAATTTTAACATTTACAATAATATAAAGATCACCAGCAACACCCTCGGGATCAGCAGAAGGTTCTCCTAGACCTTTTTTAATAAACCTCATCTTATTTTCAACTCCCGGCCAAATTTTAAATTTTACATTACACTCTTTAGGATCTCTATAACCTTCTGAGCAATAATGACAATGATCTTCGATAGAAAAACCAAGTCCATTACACGCATGACAGGTTGTTCTAACGCTCATTGCCTGTCCTCTGATTAACTTTACGCCTGTTCCATTGCAATGGAAACATTCTTTTTTCGAGCCACCCAAACCATCGCATTCATTACAAATAGATCCTCTATTAAAGAAAATATCTACTTCATCTCCTTTAATAACTTGATCTATAGTTGCATTATATTCCACAGTAATGTCCTTGCCTTTTATTACATTTTTTTGTTCCCTAAAAAATTGACTAAACATATCTTCAAAAACAGAGGTAAAAGGCTTACCTTTTGAATTAAAAGGATTATTTGAAACTGTTCCAAAAGTATCGTATTCTTTTCTTTTGTCTGAGTCTGACAGCACTTCGAATGCTGCGGATACCTCTTTGAATTTCTCAGCAGCATCAGGATCTTCTTTGTTTATGTCTGGATGGTATTTTCTGGCTAGTGTTCTATAAGATTGTTTTATTTCTTCCATAGAACAATTTTTTTTTAAATTTAATATTTCATATAAATTTTTCAAAATTTATCCCCCACAAATTTTTTTAAGTTTTCATTATAATTTATTAAAAAATTTTTTGTATTATTTTTATACCATAAAAGTTGATACTCGTGAATAGCTTTAAATTGTGAAAAAAAATTAGTAGGATAACAAGGGCCACAAATATCAAATAAATTTTTAAAAAAAGAAAAATCTGTGTCTAATAAATATGGTTTATCTTCCAGTTTTGTTGTCTCATTAAACCATGCATTTTTTTCTTTACAACAACTTATTCTCCAACAAATTTGAGATGCATCAAGTTTACCAACAGGATTTATAGGAGTTTTATATTGATTATATTTATTTTCTTGAATTTTATTATTTATATTTTTACTTTTTTGAAATAAAGGATTATATAAATAAATTTTAGAATAACAATAATCTATATTTTTATTTTGAATAAAAAAATTATTTAAATTATGCAAATAAGAAGGAACCAACTCATCATCATCACATAAAAAAATTCCCAAATCAGCATCTGAATTTTTTATTATTTCATTAGCGTATTTTCCTAACATTAAACCATTTTTTAATTTTTCTTCTATAGAATTATTTGTTTCAAAAAATATAATTTTATCTTTAAATTCTCCTAATATATTTTCAACTATTGGCTTGCCGGGAATGTCACTACCGTCATCTCCAAAAAGTAAAATCCAATTTTGATGGAAATTATTAGATTCTAAAATACTATTAAGTGCATTTTTGACTAAAATAGGTCTATTATAATAAGGCATTAATATAAGTATTTTTAATTGATTATTCATAATTTATGTTTTATATAAACAATAGAGTAAAAATAGTTGCAACTATTTTAGCAAAAAATGAAGAAGATATAATTGCAAAAAATATAGAACATCATATAAACCAAGGTGTTTCAAAATTTATTATAACTGACAACAACTCGACAGACAAAACACGATCTATAATAGAAAAATACTCTGAAGTTATTGAGATTATAGATGAAAAAGAAGAAGATCATAATCAATCAAAGTGGGTTACAAGGATGGCTAGAATAGCTTGTAAATTAAATCCTGATTGGATAGTACATTTAGATGCGGATGAGTTTTGGTGTGGTCTAAGTGAACTAAGATATACTCAAGAAAAATATATTGGAAATACAAGAGTTTTCATTCATCCACCTGTAGGTTGCAGTTTTGATTTTTTAAAAATGAGGTTTTATTTAGATTTTGAAAATTTTAAAGATTTACCCGGAGAATGTAAAATAGTACATAGGCCAGATCCTAACTTGGTTATTTCTCATGGCAATCATGGATTTGAAAATAAAGTTAAAGTAGTTTATCCACATAAAATATGGAGACATCATTATCCCATAAGAAGCTATAATAATTTTGTAAAAAAGGCAGTGGGGGGTACAAAAGCTTTAAAAAATAGAGGCGCTGTGTGTGAGAGATGGAAAAAATGGAATGATTTATACGAACAAGGAAAGTTATACGATGTTTATAAAAAAATATGCGACAATTGGCAAGATATGATTGAAAATCTAAATAAAGAAAATTTTATAGAAATAATAAACAATTGGTGTGAAGATAACGTAATAAATTATTTTAAAGAAAAAAAAGAATTGCCAAAAATTGGAGAATGGCCTAATTTGTGATTATTGATCTTTTTTTTAATTTTTCAAAAAAAGTATGATCAAAATTTGTATTACAACTATGTTCATATTTTTTTATTCTATCACAATTTTCCCATTCTTCTCTTAAAATTCCTAAAATATAAGAATCATAATATTTTCCAGATTTATAGACTGATTTTCTTTTACATCCCTCTACTTTGAAGCCAAGTAATTGAATCTCTATTTTTTGTGCCATGATATGATAATCCAAAACCTCGGCCTCAACTCTGTTCATGTTTAAAATTTCAAAAGCAAAATCTAAACCAGCACAAAAACTAATTTCTGCATATTTTGAACGATATTTTTTTTCAATAGACCCAGATATTTTCAAGGATCTAGATATCCAATCTATATCTGTGTAGATTCCTACTCCAAGCTTTTCTTTTTCTAAATTTTCCGCCATCATAAACAAATGATTATTTGGAATAGAATCAAACCATTTTTTTTGATCTAATTCATTTATAATTAATGTTGAATGTGTACCCCACCAACTTTCTTTTTTTAGATCTAATAAAAAATTTAAATCATATTCTTCAATTTTTCTTAAAATTATTCCATTTTTATGATTATACATTATATTCACTCAAAACAAGTATTAATTCTAAATTTTTGATAAGCATTTAAACAACTTAATTGCATAAAATTTATTTTATCTTTTTTAATAGATTTTAAAATATCAAAAAAATTCTCTGTGTCTTTTTTATTTATAAAAACAGCTATATCTTCCCAATTAACGTTGGGTAATTTTGGAGGAATCCAATCATTTTCAAACAACACTGGAATAGTGCCAACAGCCATACTTTCCCACAATCTGATGGTATTCGGCCCGCTACCTTCTGGACATAAGCTAAAAATAGAATTAGACAACACATGATTGTATCTAATTGTTTTTTTCATATTATTTTTATAAAAAATTTTATCTAAATCGACACCACAAACTTGTTTTTTATAAACTAAATCCTCATAAAACCATTCTTTATTTAATTCAAAAATGCAATTTTTAAAATTATTTTTCTTAAAAATAATTTCTAAATTAGGTCTAATATCCGATCTGTAGTGTTTTTTTTCGTAAGCTCCTATGAAAGAAAAAAAAATTTTTTTATCTTTTTTAAAATTCAATTCTAAATTTCTTTGTGGAATTTCATAATTAACTGCCATCAAGTGCCAAGGTCTAAAGTTTATGTAATCATCTTTAATATTATTGGACATATGCGATAGAAAAACATTTTTAATGTTTAATTTTTTCCATAAAAATCTTAGTTTTTTCCATTTGATATGTTGACAAACTGTGAATGATTGTTTTTTATCTAAATCATATTTTTTTATACTACTTAGAAAAGATACAAAATGTTTACAGTTAAAAAAATCTTCACAATTCCAAGTATTCCAATAATAATCTATTATACTGGCCCAAGGTGCTGCTATATAAACAAAATCTTTGTTTTCAAAATTATACTTATTTGAGTGATTATAATAAGCTTGTTTCTCTGTGCAGGCGGGATATTGCCAATCTAATTTAAAATCACATTTTATTAAATTCATATGAATTTACGGATTAGGATCAAATAATAAATTGTGACCATTAGTGTCGGTCCAATTGATCTGAATATTGCCTACTTGATTATTGTTTAATTGAGATATAGTGAGATCGTTTGTATTTATTGACACATACTCTCCCCCATTAATATTCATTAACATACTTGGATCACAATAACTAACGTCTTTTAATTTATTATGTGAGAAAAATAACTCGTCTATAATATTTTTCACAAAATGACTTTTCAATTCTATGCAACCACTCCAGCCTGCCTCATAAGCTTCTTCTAGTATTTTTTTTAAGATATCTTCTTGTATACTTATGCTTCTCATATGAAATAACTTATAAAATAGTTTTCTCCATTTCTTTCACCAATTAAAGCACCGACAGTATTTTGTGTTTTTAAGATTTGACAATCTAAGTATCTTTCTGCTTTTTGTTTATCTTTAAAACAAATAACTTTATTATTTTTATTCTTAAAATAAAAATAATTATTTTTATTTATTTCCATTGGAAAATCTACAGTAGGTACGATTATCCTATAATAGTCAAATAAAGATTTATTGCCAAGCTCTGGGAATTTTTCACAGAAATTTACAATGTTTATAACATCTGGGGAGGCTATGTCTTTTATTTCATGTATATTATATAATTTAAAAATAACTTTAAATTCTTTTTTGTCACTTAATATAGGAAAATTTATATTGTTTTTAAAATAAAAAAAATTATTTTTAAAATTTAATTTACATAATTTTGCTAAATTTAAAGTTATATTATTTATTTCTATTTTATTAAATCCAAAATATTTAAAATTTTCAATTTCTTTTAATTTAATATTTATTTTTTCATTTATATTGACAGACATCTCCTGTAGGCCGACCTCTAGGAGAGTCTTTTTCATATTTTCTATTTGTTTTATATTATCTAAATATTCATTATTTTTTCTGGAGAATTGAATTAAACTTTTTTTAATTTTTTCATATTTTAAAAATTCATTTTTAGTTATAAAATATTGATTTATTATTTGATTTTTTTTATATTTTCTTATTTTTTGTCTTTTTTTTTCACATTTTAAAAATCTAATATTTAATTTATTTTTAACAGGAGAGTCTATTATCTTTTCTATATTTTTAATTATTTCAAAATTATTTATATAACTAGTTATTTCTATTAAAAAATCAATAGAAACATTATTTTTTAAACAATATTCAACAACATTAATATTGTCAATGGCTCTTTTACTAAACGTATTTACTTTATTTCCTACTAATTGTCCATCAAATAAACTAACCAGATCTGGATGTTCAAGATCTACCAATTTTGCAAAATTTTTTAATTTTTCTCCAACACTTCCTAGAGAATAAAACAAAACGTTGTCTTTAATTGAAATAATTTTTTTTAAAAAAGTAAGTTTTATCTTGCTAGATTTAAACTTACTATCAAATATATTTTTTATTATCTCTTTCTGCTCTTCTTTTATTTTTTTTATATTCATAAAATTTTATTTCTTATAAGATAATTTACAAATTAAATTAGATCCATCAAATTTTGGACCAAATTCTACAATTGAAATATCTTTTAGCATTTCTAAAATTTTATTTAAAACTTTAAAGCCTTGATCTTTGTGAGCATTTTCTCTATGCATGAACTTACAAACACACTTTACTTTATGTCCTTTTAACAAAAAATTTTTAACTTGATTTACTTTTGTCAATAAATCTCCATCACCTATAACATATCTAAATTCTACTTCTTTTTCTTTTATAATTTTATTTATTTTAGATTGTTTTTGTTTCTTTTGTTTGTCAAACATATATTTCCCATAATCTAATATATGACAAACAGGAGGACGAGAATTTGGAGAAACCTCAACTAAATCTAAATTTAACGATCTAGCTAATTCTAAAGCAGACCGGTTATGCATTACTCCAAGATTTTTACCGTCATGTATCACTAAGATTTTGGGTATACGAATTTGTTCATTGCGTCGAACCCAATCTTTTTTTAAATCAGAATCTGAATTCTTTGGCATATTTGCCATAATTATTGTTATTTTATCCTTTTGTTTAAATGATTTTTGAAAGAAACTCAGTTACTCTTTTCAGGGAGTCAGATGAGTCTCTTCGATTTAATATAATATTTAACACAACAGTCTCTTTTAAGTCAAGAGCCTTATTTGTAAATTCTTCCAAATCTTCTTCAGTTTTTACTAAAAAGCCTTTACCTTTACCAAAAACATCAAGAATTTTCTCATAATTCCATTGATTTAAATTATTAAATTTTCCTTCTAACAAAAAACGCTCTGTTGTGTATCCATCATTATTTAAAATAAAAACTATAGGATTTAAGCCTCTATTTACAATGGTACTTAATTCTGTGCAGGACATTTGAAAAGCACCATCACCGATAATTACTATTGGCCTAATATTAGGAAATAATGTTTGTACACCTAATGAATAAGGTATAGAAGCACCCATTGTTGTGTAAAAAGCCGGACTTAAAAAATGATGTTTGTGATGTACTATTAGCGATAAAGCCCCAAATAAAGAATCTCCTATATCGGCACATATGGCCATGTCTTTATTTAAAATAGAATTTATTTTTTCAAAAATTCTATTAGAAGTGACTAATGTTTCTTTTTTTGGACAAAAAACATTGTCTGACTCCTTGTATTTTAAATAATTTTGGTCAGCTTTGGGTGAATCTTCAAAACAAAATAACTTATTACAAAAATCTACAAAATTTACATTAGCATAATTATGATTTCTAATTTTTAAAGATTCAACAGTTGTCCACAAGCTTTGTTTTTTAATAAACTTAGCAGGCTTAAAACAAAGATTTATATCATGATGATAATCGCCAAATACTAAAAGACAATCTGAGTCTTCTACTAGTTGTTTTGTGTGATTTAAACTTGCAGGGCCTTGATAAATTCCTGCAAATAAATGATTTTTTTCATTTATTACACTTTTTCCTAACATTGTAGTTGTTACAGGAATATTATTCTTTTCGGCAAATTTCATCATTTTTTCACCGAGATTATATCTGGAAATCTCGACACTTGCCAATATAACTGGATTTTTTGAATTTTTTAGTAATTGAAATGAATCTTCTATTGCTTCTTCTAAAATATCATTATCTGTTTTGGGTATTGTCGGGGTTCCAACTTTATAAACATCATAACTTAAAGATTGTTTTAAAACATCTCTAGGAACTTCAATATAAATAGGTCTTTTATAATACTGTAGGCATTCAAGAGCCTTATCAATATCATATCCAGCTTTATTGGGATCGTCTAAGACAATAGAAGAACATGTTATTTCATCAAACATTTTTTTTTGTGAATTAAAATGTCTAACCATATGATGCAATAATAAATCTTCATTTCTCTCAGCAACACCGGGAGCACCCGATATAACTATCATTGGTGAACGTTCTGCATACGCACACTGAACTGCATTAATTAATTTTGAAGCACCAACACTATACGTCACAACAGCACAGCCTACGCCATTTATTCTTGCATAAGCATCGGCAGCAAATCCGGCATGTGCCTCGTCTGTTGTATTGACTACATCGATTAAATTAGATTCACATAAATCTTTATAAAAGTCTAAAACATAATCTCCCGGAACACCAAAAACATGTTTTAATCCTAAATTTTTTAATCTTTCTATTAAAAATTTTGAAACAAGCATTAATACTCCAAATTATGACAACTCTGTTGTGGGACTAAATTCTATTTTTATTAAAAAACCCTCTCCTTTAGTTGGAAATCTTCTAACCCATTCAACTCCCTCACCTAAAACACAAGAAAAATCAGAAGGGGTGAGACTGATGTCGGTAAAGCTTGGAATTATGGAAACATTATGAAAAGCAATTAATCCATTTTCATTATAAGAGTCATTATCTGAAAACATACCATCATTATTTAAAAGAACAGATCCATCGTCGTGAGAGGAGCCAGTGTAGTATTTGTTGTCTGTGTGCAAATGTAGCTCGCCCTGCCAAGGTAATTGAGGTATGAAATATTTGTTCTCCACTTGATTAAAAGACAAAACGACAGAGGAGTCTGTTTCTAAAGATCCTGTTACGTACTGTCCGTCTATTTTTTGAAATTTTGAACCTGCCCAATAACCGCCCGGTAAGTACCAAACTGTATCAAACATTTTTAAAACTTTAAACTCAAACCAATAACAACCGGGCAAACAAGTGTCATTAGGTTGCCATTCGTAAATTAAATAAGATTCTCTTAAAACATTCTCCGTTGTTGTGCCATCAACATTTTGAATGTCTTCAAAAATCATTTCAGAAGTTGCTTGACCATTAAGGATACGAAAAATTCTTAAAATTGTTCCCTTTTTAATATAAGCTGGGTTTGTTCCATGATAACCACGTTGTACTTGAATAAATTTATTATGTTCATCAAAACCTAAAACAAGCATTTTTTCTGGATTGCGTATTTGGTCAACAACTATTATGTCGCCAACCATTATTTGATTAAATCCAATATTATCAACTAATTTAAAATAATCATCTGTTTCTGTGATGTTGTCCTTTATTTTTGTTATTGCCCACATATTACACTCAATCACCAAGCCACGAAAATCCATTGGACCATCACAGTCTTCAAAGGAAATTTTTAAAACAGGCTTTGTGTCGTGCCTTCTTATTGAAAAATCAGGACAGATATTTTGTGGACAGCCAAATAAATCATTACAATTATTTGACAAACAAGAACCTAGTCTCAGATTATATTTTAATGCCATAAAACTATTTAGTTAAAATAAATTATTTTGCTTTAATTGCAGGCACCAATCCATCATCCAATTAAGATTGCCAGAGAATTTTTCTAGACTTATATTGGCTAATTTGGCTATTTCTAATGACTTTTTAATCCAATCTTTATTTTGCAAGCTAGAATTTTTAGATGATTGGAAATCAAAATACACCACCCTTCCAATTCCTTTGCCAGCTATCTCTAACATGCACCTAGGACAAGGCAAGGCGGTAACATATAAGGTTGCATCATTTAAATCATTAGTATGACAATGATTAATTGCATTAATTTCTGCGTGTATAATTAAATCATATTTGGAAATTTCATCAAAATTATCTTTTTTTGGTCTGTCCCAGATGACATCCTCGTCATTAATTGTTCTTGGAGGACCATTATAACCTGAACCAAGCGGTTTATTGTCCAAGGAAACAATTTGAGCACCTACTTGTGTTGATGGATCTTTAGAAAAACCAGCATGAAACCATGCCAAGGCCATATAACGAGAATCACGATCAGGTGTTTTTCTGGGAAAAATTTTTGACATAAAACAATCACATAGAATTTAAATATTGTATAAATTTTATAAAATATAAATCTTTTGTAAATTTTTTAGACCATTTTAAATATTTTAGTTTTTTGTCTTCATCCAAATACTTTTTTATAATATTAAAATTAAAAGGAATATGGCAATCCCAATCAGCATCATCAACAAATATTCTAAAACTAAAAGGTATTAACCCTAATTCAAAGATATCAAAACCTTCTAAATAATAAACATCTCTAACAGTATCATAAACATGTGGATAAAGAGGCTCACCATACTCTGTTTTTAACTCTATAATTTTGTTAAAATCATTATCTTTGTGGACGACTAAGGCAAAAACATTAACTCCAAAATTATTTTTTTCAAACCTTATTGATTTTTTTAAACTTATAAAATCTTTTGTATCATTATTAAATGAATCATTTTTTTCTTCAAAATAATTATTCATCGGACTTTGGTTTAATTTTTAGAGGCTT
>Ga0169931_10000446_pt1 | contig 67640 bp, 69 predicted proteins | sample Kivu_15m_20L_FD_129675 | JGI IMG/M metagenome (GOLD analysis project Ga0169931, IMG submission 129675) | Freshwater microbial communities from Lake Kivu, Western Province, Rwanda to study Microbial Dark Matter (Phase II) - Kivu_15m_20L... | ecosystem: Environmental > Aquatic > Freshwater > Lake... | reverse complement strand
TAGAGCATATGGCGCAGGCTGTGACTGAGGGCGGGGCGGACGCCGTGCTTGCCGCCTCGATTTTCCATTTTGGCGAAGCGACCCTCGCTGACGCCAAGCGCGCCATCGCTGCAGCTGGCGCCCCTGTTCGCATGATGGAGCCCGCCTGAGATGAACACTGAACCGCTCGGCGATGCGGCCCTGCTCTCTGATACTCTGGCAGACCTTGCCAGGACCATTGATGCGCGCGCTGGGGCCGACCCCGCCACGTCCTGGACGGCAAGGCTCCTTGCTGGCGGTCCTGGCCTTGCGGCGAAGAAGCTGGGTGAAGAAGGCGTCGAGGCGGCCCTTGCTGTCGCCGCCCAGTCAGATGCCGAGGTCGCCTGCGAAGCCGCCGACCTGATTTATCATCTGATGGTCGCCCTGCGTTCGCGCGGGATAAGCCTGGATAAGATCGCCCGTGTGCTCTGCGACCGTCAGACGCAATCCGGCATTGCAGAAAAGGCCTCACGGGCCTGAGGGAGGGAGGACGTCGGGGAGCCTATCGCCGCTTCGGAAATATGTTCATAACGTATCATTTTTCGAGACTTTGAGTACAGATTTACTATCTGACTTAGGCGAGAAAGCGCGATCTCCTCTGGCTGCCTCCTCTGGCCGCCGGGCGCCCCAGGCGATCAGGCGAGGGCGTTTACCCGGAAGCTCAAAACGCGCTCATCTGCTGGCTCTGCTGGTGCTGGCTCTGCTGTGCACATACAAAAGCTCAAGCGCAGGCGCCATGAAAAGCGTGATCACCCCGTGCCTGCCTCATCCGGTCCCGCCCTCCTGAGGGGGTCGGGACGGGGTCCGGGCTTTCGGTCGCAGGAAGACATAGACGGCGCCCGCACCGCCATGGCGGACGTGCGCCTCGGCGAAGCCGGCGATAAGGGGGCTCAGGTCCGGATCGGCGATCCAGTCAAAAAAGCGCGCCCGCAGAACGCCCGCTCCCAGACGCCCCTTTCCGGTAATGACCAGGACGCAGCGTGCGCCCTGCCCGGCCTGCCGGCTCAGGAAACGCCCAAGTTCGCGCCGCGCGCTGTCCTGGGTATGCCCGTGAAGATCAAGGCGGGCGTCGATGGCATGCTGTCCGCGACGGATGCGCCTTTGACCGGAAAGATCCTCAGGCGGGCCCCTGCGACCCGGGGGAGGCGCCAGCGGCGGCGCGGGCGCAGCGGTGCGTATCGCTGCGGTCGCCGTCCCGTCCGGACCCTCATCGTTCCCGATGACTGTCTCGATGACCTTGCCAGGCGCCGGCCGCACGGTGCGTGCGACCTTTGACCAGAGTCTGCGCTCATCCGGGGAGAGCCTGCGCATCATCGCCGCCCGCCTATCCTGTCAGCCAGCGCAACATGCGATCAGCTGGCGGCTTCGACCTCATCAAGGAGCCAGTTCGGATCCTGGCTGCCGAGCGTCCGTTTGAACGTCCACATTTCCCTGGCGGGTCGCATCAGCTCGGTGTCAGACAGCTCGCTTTCAAAAGCTACAGTGACGCGCGCCACCTCCGCCTCATCCACGGAGGCTGACGCGATACGGGCCTGACGCAGACGCACCAGCCGCATCGGCTCGGCGCCCGTCTTTTCCCGTTCAGCGATGGCGGCGCTGTAGGCGTCAAAGACGTCCTGATCGACCAGCTGACGCAGCGTGTCACGATCGCCATCGGCGAAGGCGGCGACAGTCATTTCGTAGGCCTTTGCCGCCCCGCGGGTAAAATCCTCAGGCGAAAAGCCGGGCTCGCGCGCCGCGATCGCCTCAAGACCGGCGGCGGCCGGACCGGTGAAGGCGGGCCGCAGGTGTCCGCGGACGCCCTCCTCCTGCCCATCCGGCGCCTCTGGAATGCGCGAGGGCGCCTTGGCGTAGGGCCGGGCCGGCGGCCGGTTTTCAGAACCGGTCTTCTGTCCCAGAACGGAATAGAGCCTCGAAATCACGAAGACCGCGATTGCAGCGAGGATGATGAGATCAATGCCTAGGCTCACGGGCGACCTTTGAGAAAGCTTAACGAAGGCCAAGGCACGGACCCTGCTCTTCTCTGTTCAATATAGACACAAATGCCCCAAAGTCAGCCCGTTGTTGCGGCTGTCTCGCGAGCGTGATAGCCGCCCTGTCTTCCTAATCTCCCAATTTCGGACGGGAAATTCCCATGACTGACGCAAATGAACCCGAAACACCCCAGCCGGCGGCCGCGCCCGGCGCCCCGATGATCCGGGTTCTCGCCCAGTTCGTGAAAGATCTGTCCTTCGAAAATCCGGGGCTCTTCAGCGCCCAGGCCCAGGGCGGGGCGACCCCGGAGATCGAGCTGGGAATTGATATCCGCGTCGAGCCCGGCCCGCCCGACCAGGGCCTTTTCTCCGTCGATCTCAAACTGTCTGCCCGCGCCAGGCGGCAGGAGCAGATCGTCTTCATTATCGAACTTGTCTATGGCGGCGTCGTGCAGCTCCAGGATACGCAGCAGGAAGAGGCCGAACCGATGCTGCTCATCGAATGCCCGCGGCTCATGTTCCCCTTCGCGCGCCGCATCATCGCCGACATCACGCGCGAGGGCGGCCATCCGCCGCTGATGATCGACCCCATCGATTTCGTCAGTCTCTACCGTCAGCAGCGTCAGCGCGCACAGGAGCAGGCGGCGCCCGCCGCCTGAGGGCGGGCCGGCTCAGGAGGTCTGTTTCCAGATCGCCGCCGGACCGAGCGTCTCGATGAAGGCGGCGTGAGCCGCAGCCTCTTGGGGGGTCAGGAGGGGGGCGAGGGTTTCTCTGCGCTGAGGGCGCCGCGGATAGGAGGCTTCGCCTGCCCGCACGCGCGTCGCGTCGGTTGCAAAATCAAAGGCGCGCGCCCGTCCGCCGCGCAGTTCGAGATAGGCCATCGCCAGAAGCTGAGCGTCCAGCAGCGCCCCGTGGAGGGTGCGGCCTTCAATTGAGATGTTGAAGCGCTTGCAGACAGCGTCCAGTGACGCAGGCGCACCCGGCCTGTGCTCGCGCGCCAGGACGAGCGTGTCGATAAAGCGCTCTTTAGGAAGAGCAGGACGTCCAAGCCGCGCCAGTTCGGCGTTAAGAAAGCCGCGGTCGAACTCGGCGTTATGGGCGACAATGGGCGCATCCCCGAAAAACGCCATCAGCCTGTCGACCACATCAGGGTGTTCAAACCGGTTCTTTCCCCGCAGGGTTTCATTCGTGATGCCGGTTATTCTCACCGTCGCTTCGGATACGGGCCGGCCCGGATTGACATAGATCTGCAGCTCCCGCCCCGTGGGCAGGTAATTCAGCAGCTCGATACAGCCTACTTCAACGATGCGGTCGCACAGCGCCGGGTCGGGGTGCTCGGGGTTGAGGCCTGTGGTTTCCGTATCGAACACGATCTCGCGCATGCACGCAGTCTTTCCCGATCAGCTCTCTGGTTTCAGTCGTCGTCCGCCACGGCGAAGGACACGGATCACCTCCTCCACCTGAGCCTCGGCGCAGGCAAGACCAAGCCCCGTATTGATAACAAAGTCGGCGGCTCGCCGTTTATCCGCATCGGGGGTCTGACGGGCGAGGATGGCCTCGAACTGGGCCTGTGTCATCTGTCCGCGCGCCATCACACGCTCGCGCTGCACATCCTGAGGCGCCGAGACCACGACGACGACGTCAACGCGCTTATCCCCGCCATTCTCAAACAGGAGCGGAATATCGAGCACGACCATGTCGGCGCCTTGCGCCGCGGCCTGCTCAAGGAAGGTGCGCTGGCTCATGGCGACCAGGGGATGAACGATGGACTCCAGCCGCTTCATCGCCGCCTCATCGCCCGCCACCCGCTCGCGCAGTCTGCCGCGCTCAATACCCCCATCGGGGGCCGTAACGCCGGGGAATTCCGCCTCAAGCGGCGCCACGGCCGCTCCGCCTGGCGCATAAAGGGCGTGCACGGCGGCGTCAGCGTCATAGGTTGGAACGCCCCGTGCGGCGAACATGCGCGTGGTTGTCGACTTACCCATACCCATCGAGCCGGTGAGGCCGATGGTCAGCGGCGAATGCTGCGCGCTCATGATGACTGAGCCTCCTGTGGACCAGCCAGTCGGGCGCGGCACGCGCCAAGCGCCTGCGCCTGATCCGGATCGCGTCCGAACCATAATCTGAACGCGCCGGCCGCCTGGGCGACCAGCATGGGCAGCCCGTCATGGGGCGTCCAGCCCGCCGCAGAGGCGGCGCGCAGCGCGCCCGCGGCAGCCGGTCCATAGGACAGATCGAGGAACACCCTGGCGCCTCCCGGACCCAGCTCGGGCAGGCCTGCGCCGTCATGGCCAAGGCTTGCCGAATTGACGACGAGATCCGCGGTCCTGGCGAAACCTGCGAGCGCCTCAAACCCGCCCGTCGGGGCGCCTGGCGCCAGCTCGCCGGCCAGCTGCTCTGCGCGATCCCGGGTGCGATTGACGATCCGGACGCGGGCGCGGGCGCCCACGAGGCTCACCAGCGCTGCGCGGGCGGCGCCGCCGGCGCCTATGAGAACAACCTCAAGACCGGACGGCATCTCTCCCAGGGCGGCGCGCACGGCCTCTGTAAAACCGCCGACATCCGTATTCCATGCGGTCCACTGGCCGTTGTCATTGACGAGCGTATTGGCGGCGCCGACCTGCAGGGCCAGATCATCCGCCCTGGCGGCCGCCTTCAGCGCTGCGATCTTGTGAGGCAGCGTGACGTTGAGCCCTGAATACTCAGCGCTCATGGCGCGCAGGTCCTCTGCGGCCTGCTGCGAGGCGAGGCGGACGCGGCCGTAGTCGGCCGCGACGCCCGCCGCCCGGATCCATTCATTATGGATCAGGGGAGAGAGCGAGTGGGCGACCGGATCCCCGACCACCGCATAACGCCTGGGGGCGCCATCCCGGCTCATGAGGCCAGCACGCCGCGATCACGCAGCCAGGCCATCAGCTCCAGGAGCGGCATGCCAAGGATGGAGAAGTAGTCCCCCTCTATCCGCTCAAACAGCTGGGCCCCCTGCCCCTCAAGCTGATAGCAACCCACGCTCTCAAAGGCGGCCTCGCCGATACGATCAAGATAAGCGTCGATAAAAGTATCAGAGGCGGGTCGCATGCTGAGCCGCGGCTGCGACAGATGGCGCCAGACCGGCGCGCCATCGATACAGGCCACGATGGCGCTGTGCAGCCGATGGGTGCGGCCCCGCAGGCGGAGCAGCACCTCGCGCGCCTCGGCCCGGCTGCTGACCTTGTCCAGGCCTGCCCCGTCAATCTCGAGCATCTGGTCGCAGCCGACGACGATGCCGGGACGCGCCAGGGAAACCCTGAGCGCCTTTGTCTCGGCCAGAAGATCTGCCTGGCGGGCGACGCTCGCGCCTTCCGCGCGCAGCGCCTGCCTGAGGGCCTCCTCATCCACACCTGAGCTGACCTGATCAAAGACAAGGCCCGCCCCGCGCAGCACCTGCGCCCGGGCGCGGCTGGCGGACGCCAGGGTGAACAGCGGCTGATCGCTCATGCCCTGCTGTCCTCCGGACCCTGAGCTGCGCCTTCATCCGTTCTGGCGTTATACTCCTGTATGAGGTTGAGGATGGCGGCGGCGGTCTCCTCCACCGAGCGTCGGCTCACATCAATCGTCGGCCATTTCATCCGGGCGAAGAGGCGGTTGGCCTCAACAATCTCAGCTCTGACAAGTTCCTCGTCAGCATAGGCGGTATCAGCGCTTTCGTTGAGTGACAGAAGGCGGTGGCGGCGTATCTGCACCAGCCGGTCAGGGGAAATCCTGAGACCCACGACGAGCGGAGCATTGCGTCCTGTGAGGGATGGCGGGATCTCGACACCGGGAACCAGGGGCACGTTGGCCGCCTTGACCCCCCGATTTCCAAGGTAGACGCAGGTTGGCGTCTTGGATGTGCGTGAGACGCCCACAAGCACCACATCGGCGTTTGTGAGATCTTCGGTGTGCTGGCCATCATCATGCTGGAGAGCAAAGTTGATTGTCTCAATGCGCTGAAAGTATTCGGCGTCGAGATGATACTGTCCCGCCACTTTGTGTGCGGACGGAAGACCCAGATAGCGTGAGAGCATGTTGACCGCCGGATCGATCACGGCCAGCGTCGGGGAGCCGAGCTCGCGGCAGCGCTCTTCCAGGCGCGCGCGAAGGTCGGCGTCGGAGACGGTATAGAGAACGACGCCGGGCGCCGCTTCGATTTCACGCAGGACACGCTTAAGCTGTTTGGGACTGCGCACGAGATAATAATTATGTTCAAGCGGCGCGATTTTGTCGAACTGTGCGCACGCCGCGCGCATGACAGCGTTGAGGGTTTCACCGGTCGAATCTGAGACCAGATGGACGTTGAAATAGGTCTCGTAGGTCATTCCACAGCTTTTTGAGGCGGACGTCCTCTATGTGGACGCTTCCTCCAATAGCGCTGGGAGTGGTTTGTGGACAAGCGCGGTCAGCGATTCCCCTCACGATCCGCTCACATACTTCTCGACAGGTGGAAACAGTTGAAAAGACTCCGCCCCGCGGCGCCCATAAACTTGGGCTTCAGGGCTCGACTTTCGTTAATCTGTTGTTAACGAAGAGGTAAATGAAACATTAAGACGTCGCGGTGGGTGGGAACAGAGCGTGATTCCCGGTGGGTCATTGTGTGGACTGTCTGGGGAGAGGCGCGCGGGCGTACATATTCACGCTCCTATCACCATCAGATTCTTCTAGATGAGATTCATATTCTAGACTGACCTTTCTTCTTCAGGTGACGCTTGACCGATAAGAGGCTGCTAAGAGTTCTCAGGGGCGAACGGGTTGATCCCGTTCCCGTCTGGATGATGCGGCAGGCTGGCCGTCATCTTCCCGAATACCGGCAGACGCGCGCCAGGGCGCGTGATTTCCTGCATTTCTGTTATTCCCCCGATCTTGCTGCTGAAGCCACTCTCCAGCCGGTGCGCCGCTACGGGATGGATGGGGCGATCCTGTTTGCCGATATCCTGCTCATTCTTGACGCGATGGGACGCAATGTGTGCTTCCTTGAGGGTGAAGGCCCGCGGGTAGATCCGGCTCAAAAAGCCAGCGATCTTGGCCATATCTCCCTCGACAGGATGATGGCCCATCTTTCTCCGGTTGGAGAAACCGTTGAGCGGGTGCGCTCCGGCCTTCCGGCCGGCGCGACGCTGATCGGTTTCTGCGGTTCGCCCTGGACGGTCGCTGTCTATGCGGTCGAGGGACGCGGCGGCACCGACAAGTCCGATGCGCGGCGGTTTGGCTATGAGCATCCCGCTGAACTGGATGGCATGCTCGATCAGCTTGTCGAAGGCTCGGCTCATTATCTCAAGATGCAGGCTGATGCAGGCGCAGATGCGCTGATGCTGTTTGAAAGCTGGGCGGAGGGATTGCCTGAAGACGCCTTTGAGCGATGGGTGATCGGACCCACCCAGCGGCTCGTAAAACGCCTGCGCGAGCTGGGGGTTGGGCAGCCCGTGATCGGTTTTCCGCGTGGCGCGGGGCTTCTTGCCGTCGATTACGCGGAGCGTACGGGCGTTAACGCGCTGGGTCTGGATACAGCGATGCCTCTTGGACGTATGCATGCGCTTCTGCCTGCCGGCATGCCCGTACAGGGTAATCTTGATCCCATGCGGCTCGTGGCGGGCGGACCCGGACTTGAGACCCGCATCGGCGAGATCATCGCCGCATTGAGGAACCGGCCGCACATTTTCAATCTTGGCCATGGCGTCACCCCGGAGGTTCCGATCCGGCATGTCGAGGCTGTTCTGGAGGCGATCCGCCGATGAGCAAGACAGCAGTCGTTCTGTTCAATCTCGGCGGCCCGGACGGACCGGCTGACGTTGAGCCCTTTTTGAAAAATCTTTTCAGCGACAAGGCTATCATCCGTGCGCCGGGTCCAGTGCGCATGCTGATTGCACGTCTGATATCAAAGAGCCGCGCGCCCTCCGCGCGCGAGAATTACGCACGCATGGGCGGGGGCTCTCCCCTGCTGGCTGAAACCCGCCGACAGGCTGACGCTCTGCAGGCTGAGCTTGGGCGGCGTGGCCTGGACGCGCACTGCATCATCGCGATGCGCTACTGGAAGCCTTTTGCAGAAGAAGCGGTCAGGCAGGTGAAGGCCTCAGGCGCTGAGCGTGTCATACTTCTGCCTCTGTATCCGCAGTTTTCATCGACGACGACCGCGTCGTCTCTTAAATCCTGGGCGGACGCCGGGGGCCCGCCGGGGGTTGCTGTCTGCTGCTATCCGGAAACGGAAAACTTCATTCTCGCCCACGCGCGTAAGCTCATTGAAGCCTGGGAGGCGGGCGGGCGGCCTGGCAATGTGCGCTGCCTGTTGTCCGCTCATGGCCTTCCTGAAACCGTTGTCAGGTCCGGCGATCCTTACCAGTGGCAGGTTGAACTGACTGTGGAGCGTCTGCGCCCGCACCTGCCGCCCGACTGGGAGATCGAGATCTGCTATCAGTCGCGCGTGGGACCTCTGAAATGGATAGGCCCGGCGACGGAAACTTCCATCGAGAGCGCGGCAAAGGCCGGAAAGGCCATACTTCTGAGCCCCATCGCCTTTGTTTCGGAGCATATCGAGACGCTTGTCGAGCTTGACGTCGAATACCGCCACCTGGCTGAGCAGCACGGGGCAAGCCACTATCTTCGCGCCGCTGCGCTGGGCGTCGATGATGGATTTATAGCTACGCTGGGAGATCTTGTGGAAGCCGCGCTCCGGGAGCCGGACGGGGCCATCATGTCCGGCTGCGGGGGACGCATATGCCCCGGGAACTGGAAGAATTGCCCCAACCAGCGTCCGGCGGTTAAACGCTAGGCGTCTGGCGGATCGGCCCGGAGAGGGGTTATGCCTGTCCCTCGCCGGACGCGGGCTCTGCATCCGCCAAGGCCGGGAGGCTCTGCATGGACTGGCTTGATTATAACTGGGTTCGCGCTTTTCACCTGATCGCAGTGATCGCCTGGGTGGCGGGGCTGCTGATCTACCCGCGCCTTCTCGTTTATCGCCTGGAGGCTGAGGGCGATCAGCGTTTCGAGGCCGCGATGGACAAGGCCGCGCGGGCCACGGCGCGGATTATCCTCAACCCGACCCTGATCCTGACCTGGCTGATGGGACTGCTCCTCATCCATCTCAGATGGGAGTTTCTTCAGCTTCAGCCCTGGTTCTGGGCCAAATTCATTCTGGTTCTCGCCTTGTCGGGCGTCCATGGCTGGTTGCTCGGCCTCGGTCGCAAGGTGATGCGTGGAGAACGGCCGCTGGAGCCAGGAAAACTACGTATTTTCAATGAAATACCTATGATCGTTACGATCATTGCGGTCATCCTGGTGGTTGTCGAGCCATTTTCGGCGGCCTGAGGGCCATCCGCTGCGCGGCGGGCTGTTCATCTGCCCCATTTTCGCTTGACCGGTGGGGCAATCAGCGATCTAAACGGAGCGCTGGCCGTCCGGCCAGCATTCCACCCTCGCAGTCAAGAATGTCCGTTCACTTTCCCGGCGAATCGTTGCGCGGGGGACGTGCGGACAGCCCCACCCTTAGACCCGTCTGATGATCCATGACCGATGACGTGACCGAAGCGCACGAACGCGTGCTCCTCAACGATCTCAAGAAGAAAACGCCGGCTGAGCTTCTGGCCGAGGCGGAGGATCTTGAGGTGGAGGGCGCATCCCTGCTCTCCAAGCAGGAACTGATGTTCGCTGTCCTCAAAGAGCTGTCTGAGCGCGACGTGGAAATCATCGGCGCCGGCGTCCTGGAGGTGCTGCCTGACGGTTTCGGCTTCATGCGTTCTCCGCAGTCCAACTATCTGGCCGGACCGGATGATATCTATGTCTCTCCCCAGCAGATCCGGAAGCTCGGTCTGCGAACCGGGGATACGGTGGAGGGAACGATCCGCGGGCCGCGCGACGGGGAGCGCTACTTCGCTCTCGTGCGCGTTTCCACAGTCAATTTCGAGGATCCCGAGCGCGCGCGGCACAAGGTGCCGTTCGACAACCTCACGCCGCTCTATCCTGATGAACGGCTGCACATGGAGCCAAAGGATCCGACGAAGAAAGACCGTTCAGGCCGCGTGATCGATATCGTGGCGCCGATCGGAAAGGGTCAGCGCGCCCTCATCGTTGCGCCTCCGCGCACCGGCAAGACAGTTCTGCTTCAGAACATCGCCCAGTCGGTCGCTGAAAATCATCCAGAATGCTACCTGATCGTTCTCCTCATTGATGAACGTCCTGAGGAGGTGACGGACATGCAGAGGTCGGTGAAGGGCGAGGTCATATCCTCAACCTTCGATGAGCCGGCCACGCGTCACGTGGCCGTAGCAGAAATGGTGATCGAAAAGGCCAAGCGTCTTGCAGAGCATGGACGCGACGTTGTCATTCTTCTCGATTCCATCACGCGCCTGGGACGCGCCTACAACACGGTGGTCCCGAGTTCGGGTAAGGTGCTGACCGGTGGTGTGGACGCCAACGCCCTGCAGAAGCCGAAGCGATTCTTCGGTGCGGCGCGTAACCTCGAGGAAGGCGGATCACTGACCATTATCGCCACCGCCCTCATCGACACGGGCAGCCGGATGGACGAAGTCATCTTCGAGGAATTCAAAGGGACCGGCAACTCCGAGATCATTCTCGACCGCAAAGTGGCTGACAAGCGGACCTTCCCCGCTATCGACATTCTGAAGTCCGGCACGCGCAAGGAAGAGCTGCTGACGGATGCGCGCGAGCTCCAGAAGATCTATATCCTGCGCCGTATTCTCAACCCGATGGGCGCTCAGGATGCGATCGAGTTCCTGCTCGATAAGATCAAGCAGACAAAGACCAACGCTGAGTTTTTCCAGGCGATGAACAACTGAGGCTGGTGCGCGCCGGCGCATGAGGCTGAAGCTGACATGAAAACCCCGGCCTCTGCAAAGAGGCCGGGGTGTCTCATGCAGCTGCCGGGTGTCCCGCCTGTTCAGGCGGCCGCCTCTCCGATCCCGCGCAGCACAATCCTGGGTCGTATCGCCGTGTCCTGTTTCAGATATCTCGCCTGTTCTTCTGCAGCCGGGGCCGCCACGCCCAGCCTTTCCCTCAGTTCATCGATTGACCAGCTCCGTCGTGTCTGTGCTCCTCTTGCCGTCTGCTCTGCCGCCTCGAACACCGGTTGAAGGTTCATGCGCGCGTCATTCCTTTCTTCCGCCCACGGATCAATCATCGCGCCGTCTGGTTTCCACGATATCAACGGGGCGGCGTATGCGATCGCACCTGTGCGAAATTTTTGTGACGCACGATCACCTGACTGATGGCGCCCGAGGCGCGCCTCATGTGCAGGGGCGTATCGCTCCCGGGCCTCCACGTGACTCTATTCGCCCTGCGAGACGGATATCGCCAGCATCCTTCGTCATGCGGCTGCGACCTGAAAGGCGCAGACCGCGAGGATGAGCGCAAGCGGCGTCATCGTCAGACGCTCCGGCAGGGAGCGCGACAGGGCGTTCATCACCACTCCCAGCGACAGGAGCGCGGCTGTGACCCACGCACCGGGTGAGCTGATGGCGTCGGGGATGGGGTCAGCTAGAGCCGCCCGGTCAAGAACAATGACGGCGCATGCGGCGTACAGCGGCGTGGCCAGGAGGCTCGCCACCCTTAAGGAGGCTGGCGGGCGCGCCTGTGCTCCGCCCCAGGCGAAGCGTCCGAGCGGCGCACCGGCGGCCAGAGCGATCTGAAAAAGGCTGAGGCCGGCGATCAGGATGATAAAGGTCCATGCGGCAGCCTCGGTCATATCCATCCTCCGGTTAGGAAAGATGCACCCTGCCCGTCCGGGCGACAATACCGGGAGCGGAGCGGGCCGGTCGGCCTGCCATGGACCCAACTGACCGGGTATGACCGCGCAATGCGTCCCCCATCAGACGCTGACCTCAGCGGTCGGATGGGGTAAGCACTCAGGAATGACAGTATCGCGCTACTTTTCGACTGGGATATACCGACAGACGATCGGTACGCCTGAGCTCAATTCTGAGCTTGCCGAGGCGGCGCGCATGCTGTCGAGGGAAGACCGGGCGGGTCGTACCTGGTGCCGGGAGAACGGCTATCAGGGCTATACCTCCTATGGCTCGCTGGACGATCTGCCCCGGCGCGTCAGCGTCTTCGAGGAGCTTGTCCGTCGCCTGCGGCCACACGCGGAGGCCATGAGCCAGGCCCTTCAGATGGATCTGAGCGGGCGCCGTCTGAAGCTCGACAACATATGGGTCAATATTCTCGAGCCGGGCGGATCGCATTCAGGGCATATCCATCCCTACTGCGTCCTGTCGGGCACTTATTATGTAAGGACGCCCGACGGCGCCTCCTCGCTCAAATTCGAGGACCCGCGGCTGCCCATGATGATGGCCACCCCTGCGCCTCTGGAGGACGCCCGGGAGGACAACCAGCGGTTCGTCTATGTGGCGCCCCGGGCGGGGGAGGTCCTGCTCTGGGAAAGCTGGCTGCGCCATGAAGTGACGGTCAATCGCGCCGCCACATCCCGTATCTCAGTGAGCTTCAACTACCGGGTATGACCGTCCGTATACGGATATATTGAACCGTCACATGTCGACTGTCAGGAACTATGTGAGTTCGCTGCGGAAGAAGGCGAGCGTGCGGGCGTTGGCCAGGGCGGCGTCTTCAGCATGGTAGTGCGCTCCACCCTTGCGTGCGAAGGCGTGGTCGCGGCCTGGATAGGTGTACAGCGTGAAGGCGGGCGGTGTCAGTTCCGCGGCCATCCTGGCCTGGCTGTCCTTTGAGACAAAACCATCCTCTTCAGCGATGTGAAGCAGGCCCCGTGCGCGGGCCCTGGCTGCTTCGCTGAGATAGCTGTCGATACCAACGCCATAATAACTGACGCTCGCATCTGCATCGGTGCGCGTCAGTGTCAGGTAGGCAAGCAGGCCGCCAAGACAGTAGCCAACGGCGCCGACTTTCCGCGCCCCGTTCTGACGCGCCAGGGAAAGAGTGGCGGCGATATCGTCAATGCCGGTGTCGACATTGAAAGCCCGATAATAGGAGAAGGCCTTCTGCCATTCCTCCTCGCTCCTGTCGGTGATGTCGATGCCGGGCTGGATTCGCCAGAACAGGTCCGGGCAGATCGCATAGTAGCCTTCCGAGGCCAGCCAGTCGGCGGTGTCGCGCATCACCTGATTGACGCCGAATATCTCCTGGATAACCACGATGGCGGCGCCGTTGGGCGTCTGAGGGCGCGCCACATAGGCGCTGAAGGATCCATCCTTTCCCGCTACGCTGACCGTCTGCGCCATGCTCATGCTCCTGTTCTGGATTCTGCCGTCGCTCAGTTGTAGTCGTGAGACAAAGAGGGACAAGGCGCCAGCTCATCTGTCCCGAGAGGTATGACCGTGGCGGCCCGTCCATCCGATACCATCATCGCGCTTGCATCCGGCGCTGGCCGGGCCGGCGTGGCGGTCATACGCCTGTCGGGCGCCAGAAGCGGCGCCGTTCTGGCGGCGCTGTCGGGCGGCCCGGGACATGTGTCACGTGATGGCCCCCCCGCCCTCGACCTGCCAGAGCCGCGTCGGGCCGCGGTGCGCATCCTGAGGGATGCGGCCGGAGGTTTTCTCGATGAAGCTCTGGTCCTCTGGATGCCAGGTCCCGGATCCTATACCGGCGAGGATGTAGCAGAGTTGCACGTGCACGGCGGTCCGGCCGTGGTCGAGGCGGTGATGAGCGCGGCAACCGGCGCTGGCCTGTGCCGTATCGCTGCTCCGGGCGAGTTCACGCGTCGGGCTTTCGATGCCGGGCGCATCGATCTCACCCAGGCCGAAGCCATCGCAGATCTGATTGATGCTGAAACGGAAGGCCAGCGCAGGCAGGCTGCGCGTCTGTATCAGGGTGAAGCCGCGAGGGTTTTCGACAGCTGGCGCGGGCTTCTGATCGCCGCGATGGCCGCGCTTGAGGCCTCGATCGATTTTCCCGATGAATCCGACATTCCGGCGAGCATAGCCCTGGGAGCGCTGGGCCCCATTGAACGCCTGGCGTCTGACCTTGAGGCGGCTCTTCGCGATGCAGGTCGCCTGAGCCGTGTGCGCGAGGGCCTGTCCATCGCCATACTCGGCCCACCCAATGCGGGGAAGTCCTCGCTGATCAACCGCCTGGCGCGTCGCGAAGCGGCCATTGTTTCCCCGGTTCCGGGAACGACACGCGATGTCGTGGACGTGCGGCTTGTCATGGCTGGCTATCCGGTCTGGATCGCCGATACGGCCGGGCTCAGGGAGGCTGCTGACGCCATTGAGGCTGAGGGCGTTCGTCGCGCGCTCGCCCGCGCCGAGGAGGCCGACATCAGGCTCTGGGTCTCCGAGGCGGGAGAGCCGGAGCGCCCGGCTCAGGCCGTGTCACGTGAAAAAGGGGCGTCGTTCCGCCCAGGCGACCTTGTCATTCTCAACAAGGCCGACCGTCTGGCCGATGGCGCCGTCGCATCTGAGGGCGACGTGCTTGTGGTTTCGGCTCTCACGGGCGCCGGTATCGACCGTCTGGAAGAACGGCTGGCGCAGCTGGTGCGTGAGCGCCTTGATGCTGACGAGGCGCCTCTTGTGACCCGGGCGCGTCACAGGGAGCTGGCTGCAGAGGCCCATGGCGCCGTCTGCAGGGCCCTTCAGGCTGCGCGCCAGGGGCGGGGCGCCGAGCTTGTCGTTGAGGATCTTCGCCTGGCGGCGCGGTCACTCGGACGCATAACCGGGGCGATTGACGCAGAGGACCTTCTCGACACGATCTTTTCCAGCTTCTGCATTGGCAAGTGAGGGTGTGTCGTCACGTCCCAAAAACACCCACGCTCGTAGGGAAATGTTTCACGTGAAACACTCCCCTTACGTCAACTCTGGCGTGCGTTATGGCTGACCGCTGAGCCGACACTCACACCGCAGGCGGTTTCTCACCCAAAGTCAAAGCCGGGGCAGGCGCCTCTGTCCTCCTCCGATCGAAGGGTTCTGCCGCCGGCGGAAGGCAACCTATTCTGCTGCTCGCTGTGTGGAAATGTTTCACGTGAAACACTTCCCTTGCGTCAATAACGCTGAGGTCTCCGCCCCCTGATGGGGCGGGGAGCGCCCGAGCGTATAGCCAGGCCTCCAGGACCAGGCCTTCAGGATCAGGCCTGCAGGGCCCTGGTAACCGATCCCCCTCGCCCGGCGTGGGAGACGCGGTCTCCGTTTTGTCCAGCCGAAACCCATACACCAAGAGGGGAAATGTTTCACGTGAAACACTTCCGCAGGGTTATCGGGCTCCGATGAAAGACGGCGAATGGCTATCCTCTGATAATTGGGTTCAACGCCCCTTCTTCGACGGAGAGGCGGCATCCGAGGAGGGCTGCGCGCTCACCGGATCTGACCGGGCGCGCTGGGGTATGTCCCTCGGGCCTTTGGACAGAGGCTCACGCAGACATACGGTACGTGAAACATGTCTTGCCGGAGTGAAGCGCTGTCGACACACGGAGGCTCTGGCCTGACGCATCCCTGTCGGGCGTTGCCTGATCCACCCCAGATGAGCGCTGATCGTGTCTGATCGAGCCCAAAAGAGTTGACTGCATCAATTGCAATGTGTGGAGTGTGGAAATGTTTCACGTGAAACACTTCCCTTAGGTCAGGGTGTCGTCTCCCGCTGCGCCGTCAAGCGCCCCCTGATGATCTGGCCGTCTCAGGAGCTGATCGTCCCTCCCAGTCCCGTGCAGCGGCTGTCGCGCCGCCTTTTGCCACACACAAGAAGGGGAAATGTTTCACGTGAAACACTTCCTCAGGGTCATTAGCCTCGGGGTGAAAGTAAGGGGCGATCTGCGCTATGGGATCACCTGTGACGGTCGTCGCCTGGACGGATACGATATGTAAGCCGTCAGTCTGCTCGGGGGTCACAGAAACGCCACCGATGGGGCACGACTGGCGTAAACAATAGCATTGTTTCTTGTGTGGAAATGTTTCACGTGAAACATTTCCCCCCTCGGCTCAGGGTATCTCCCTGCCGGAGCCATCGGGGACATCGGGTTATGGGGGTGGCTCGCCGATGAATGAAGAGGCGAAGGCCCTGGCCATACGCGGTGCGCTCCTGCCGGGCCCTGGGAGATAGCTTTCAGCCGGCTTGTTACCACATTCAAAACAGGGAAATGTTTCACGTGAAAGACGTCCCTAGCGTCACACCCGGATCGAGGAGACAATTGTGGGTCCCCGTCTGCCGTTCGGCTGCCCTCGGCGGTGATGGGCGCGACGCGCGGCATGCTTCCAGAGGCGACCCGTCGATAAATGCAACACGAGGTGTATGGAAATGTTTCACGTGAAACATTTCCTCCTTCGGCTCGGGGTATATCCCTGCCGGAGCCATCGGGGACATCGGGTTATGGGGTGGCCCGGCGATGAATGAAAAGGCGAGGCCCTGGCCATACGCGGTGCGCTCCTGCCGGGCCCTGGGAGATAGCTTTCAGCCGGCTTGTTACCACATCCGAAACAGGGAAATGTTTCACGTGAAACACTTCCCCTGCGTCATCAGCCGCTCAGGCGAGGGGATGTCCGGTAGGCGGCAAGGTTATGACTGTGACGGGTCATGCGACGCGCTTCCTGAGGGTTGCCTGGCCGACCACATTGAAGCGCCGCTCAAGCGGCATTGAATCGGCCGTCCACCGCAGGAGCAAAAGACACCATATCAACGCGAATTATGTGGAAATGTTTCACGTGAAACATTTCCCCCCTCGGCTCAGGGTATCTCACTGCCGGAGCCAGCAGGGACATCTGGTAATGGGGGTGGCTCGCCGATGAATGAAAAGGCGAGGCCATGGCCATACGCGGTGCGCTCCTGCCGGGCCCTGGGAGATAGCTTTCAACCGGCTTGTTACCACATCCGAAACAGGGAAATTTTTCACGTGAAACACTTCCCTAGCGTCATACCCGGATCGAGGAGACAATTATACGTCCCCGTCGGCGGTAATGGGCGCGACGCGCGGCCATGCCTCCGGAGGCGACCCGTCAACAAATACAACACGAAGTGTATGAAAATGTTTCACGTGAAACATTTCCGAAGCGTAATGTGGGCGATGGCTATATAGCCGCCAGAGCCGATGACGGGCCGCGCTGCCAGGCGCGTCGCCGATGGATAAGACGCCTCTCGCCGGTGTCTGCGGGAGTCATGGCTCTGTGCGCCCGGGGACCGGTGAGGCGCACAGCCCCCAACCTCGTCAGGCCGGCCTTATGAACGATGCGCGGGAAGGGAGCAGCGGGATTGCATGAGGCCTGTTGCATGCATCCTGGCCCCGGCAGGTCAAGCGGGTCACGTGCAACATGGCTGAGGCTGGCGCCTGCAGGTGTTACTCTCGACGCGGCGTGGTCCTGACGCTAGAGGACACGCTCACGCTTATCCGTCCTCTCACTCTGCTCAGGGCAGCCGCCGCGCAGCATCATGGAAACGTTCGACGTCATCGTTATCGGCGGAGGTCATGCCGGCGCTGAGGCCGCGGCGGCGGCTGCGCGTTTTGGCGCCCGGACGGCGCTCATCACCCACAAGCTGTCAAGCATCGGCGAGATGTCCTGCAATCCCGCCATCGGCGGTCTGGGCAAAGGTCACCTCGTCAGGGAAGTTGACGCGCTCGACGGGGTTATGGGACGTGCGGCTGATCGTGGCGGCATTCAGTTCCGGATGCTCAACCGTTCAAAAGGGCCGGCGGTGCGCGGACCGCGGACGCAGGCCGATCGCCAGCTCTATCGTGAGGCGGTTCAGGGTCTGCTGGAGGACTATCCCTGTCTCACGCTCATCGAGGACAGCGTAGAGGATCTCATTGTCGAACCGGTCCCGGATGGTCCCGGCCGCGTCGCGGGCGTGATCGGCGGTTCGGGTCGGTCGTGGCGCGCCGGCGCGGTGGTTGTCACGACCGGCACTTTCCTTAAAGGCCTGATCCACATCGGCGAGAAGCGTATTCCGGCTGGCCGCGTCGGCGAGGCGCCGGCGATCGGCCTGGCCGATCGCCTTTATAGCCTCGGCCTCAGAATGGGGCGTCTCAAAACCGGTACGCCCGCCCGTCTGAGATCCTCCAGCATCGACTGGTCAGGCATCGAGATGCAGCCGGCCGACGCCGATCCGATTCCCTTTTCTTTTCTCAATGACCGGATCGACGTTCCCCAGATCGCCTGCGGCATCACCTGGACGACAGCCGAGGTCCATGCCGTCATCGGTGACAATCTTCACAGGTCGGCTGTCTATTCAGGCGCCATCGCCGGTCGCGGTCCGCGCTACTGCCCGTCGATCGAGGACAAGGTCAAGCGTTTCGCCGACCGGGACAGGCATCAGGTATTCCTTGAGCCGGAGGGTCTGCCCGGATCGCCCTATGGCGACACTGTCTATCCGAACGGCATCTCCACCTCGCTGCCCGAGGCGGTGCAGGAGGCCTTCATTCGCAGGATACCCGGCCTTGAGCGCGTTGAGATCCAGCGGTTCGGTTACGCCATCGAATACGACTATGTCGATCCGCGCGAACTCACCCCCGATCTTGCGGTCAAACGTCTGACCGGTCTCTATCTGGCCGGACAGATCAATGGAACGACGGGCTATGAGGAGGCGGCTGGGCAGGGGCTGATGGCCGGTCTTAACGCAGCGCGCTTCACGTCTGGCGACGATCCTTTCATTCTGGACCGCAGCCGCGCCTATATCGGCGTGATGATAGACGATCTGGTGACCCGGGGGGTGTCAGAGCCCTATCGTATGTTCACCTCCCGCGCTGAATACCGTCTCAGCCTTCGGGCGGATAACGCCGATCAGCGCCTGACCGGGGAGGGCTTCCGGGCCGGTGTCGTCGGCCAGACCCGGCTCAGGCATTTTCACGTGAAACAGACCGCCATCGATCAGGCGCGCGAACGGCTGAGCGCGCTGGATCTGACACCTAACGAGGCGCGCGCCCATGGCATCCGCATCAACCTTGATGGCCGACGCCGGACTGCGATGGAGATGCTGTCCTATGAGGGCGTTGACTTCGCCCGGTTGCGCGAGGTCTGGCCGGATCTCGCAGACATCACCCCTCAGGTCGCCGAGCAGATGGAGATTGAGGCGCAGTACGCCGGCTACCTTGATCGCCAGGAGGCGGACATCATCGCCTTCCGGCGCGAGGAGGACATGCGCCTTCCGGCAGATATCGATTACCGCTCCATCGGTGGTCTTTCAAACGAAGCCCGGGAAAAGCTTCTGGCTGCACGGCCAGCGACCCTTGGACAGGCGTCCCGGATTGAAGGGATGACGCCCGGCGCCATCAGTGCGGTTCTCGGCCATCTCAAGCGCCAGGCCCGCAGGGCCTCGCCCGGCTAGGGCCCAACAGGCCGGCGGCGGAGGCGCTGGGCCTGTCGCTGAGGCCCGCCTGGTCAGGAGAGAGCGGACATGACCTTCCCCGCGCACGATGAGGATGGCTTCGGCCCGCAACAGATGGCGTTGCTGACGCATGCCTCGGAGCAGACGCTGGCGCGGATCGGCGCCTTTCTGGCTCTCCTGGACGTCTGGCGGGAGCGAATCAACCTCATCGGCCCTGGCGAGGGACGCCATCTCTGGCGCCGGCATGTGCTCGATTCCCTTCAGCTGATGGCGTTTATTTCATCGGGGGATCAGGCGCTAGTTGACCTAGGGTCAGGGGCGGGTTTTCCCGGCCTGGTGATCGCCTGCGCGCTCTGTGAACGTCCGGGCGCGCATATCACCCTTGTGGAAAAAAGTCCCCGAAAGGCTGCGTTTCTGGCCGCCGCTATCGCCGAACAGGACCTCCCCGGCCGGGTGCTGAACCGTCGTATCGAGGAGGCTCCCAGCCAGACATTCGACCTCGTGACAGCGCGGGCGCTGGCGCCCCTGCCCAGGCTAATCGGGTTCGCCCACGCCTGGCTTAAACCTTCCGGTAAGGCCCTCCTGCTGAAAGGTAAGGACACGGACGCCGAACTGACGGAGGCGCGGCTGGACTGGTCATTCCAGATGGATGCCCGGCCAAGCCTCTCCAGTCCGGAGGGCCGTGTGCTGAACCTGTCGTCGATTGTTCCCCGGAGGGCCTGATGCGCGTGATCGCCGTCGCCAACCAGAAAGGCGGAGTGGGTAAGACCACGACCGCCATCAATCTTGGCACCGCCCTGGCCGCGGTTGGCCGCCGCGTCCTCATCATGGACTGTGATGCTCAGGGTAACGCCTCCACCGGTCTTGGGGTCGAGCCGGCTGCGCGTGTGAGAACCTCCTACGACGTTCTGGTCGGCGAGTGCGCAATGGCGCAGGCGATCCTGCCCTCGAAAGTGCCCGGCCTTGATCTCATTCCCGGAGACGAGAACCTCGCCGGCGTCGAGACGCTGCTGCACTCTGACCCTAGGAAAAACTTCAGGCTTCGCGACGCCTTCGAGGCGTTCTGCGCAGCCGGACAGCAGTATGACACTGTCCTCATCGACTGCCCGCCGTCTCTGTCGACGGTGACGGTCAATGCGATGGTTGCAGCCAACGCCGTCCTTGTCCCGCTGCAGTGTGAGTTCCTCGCCCTTGAGGGTCTTTCACAGCTTCTGAGAACCGTAGATCTGGTGCGCGGCGGCCTTAATCCCGCCCTTGAGATCCAGGGCGTCGTGCTCACAATGTATGACAAACGGAACAATCTCTCTGACCAGGTGGCTGGCGAGGTGCGCTCCTTCTTCGGGGCCAAGGTTTACCAGACAGTCATACCCAGAAACGTAAAGCTGTCCGAGGCCCCGTCCTTCGGACTGCCGGCCATACTTTATGATCACAGATGCTCAGGGAGCGAGGCCTACATCATGCTCGCTCAGGAGCTGATGCAACGCGAACGCGAGAGGGCTGCAGCGTGACACAAACTTTAAAACAGGCGAAGCTGGGACGCGGTCTGTCGGCTCTGCTCGGCGACTATACCGGAGCGCGCAATGTAATGGATCAGCCGGCGCCGGCGGTCGGGGAGGATGAAGCGGCTTCGGACGCCGCCGGCCCGTCGCTGATCGCCATTGATCGCATCGCGCCCAATCCCAAACAGCCGCGTCGCACCTTCGTGGAAACCGAGCTTGAGGACCTGGCCGATTCAATACGCACCAAGGGCGTCATACAGCCCATCCTGGTGAGGCCCGACACCGCTCAGCCCGAGATGTTCGAGATTGTCGCCGGCGAGCGGCGCTGGCGTGCGGCGCGTCGCGCCGGTCTGACGGTCATACCGGCGGTTGTCCGGGAGATGGATGATCGCGAGACCCTCGAGGTTGCGATCATAGAGAATGTGCAGCGGTCTGACCTCAATCCGATGGAAGAGGCTGAGGCTTACCGGGCGCTGATCGACCGGTTCGGGCGCACCCAGGACTCCATTGCAGTCCAGGTTGGTAAGAGCCGCGAGCACGTGGCGAACATGATGCGTCTTCTGGCTCTTCCTGAGGACGTGCGCGAGCATGTTCGCGAAGGTCGCATCTCTGCAGGGCATGGCCGCGCCCTTCTCAAGACAGACGATGCATCTGAAATGGCGCGGACGGTCATAACCCGAGGTCTGTCCGTTCGCGAGACCGAGGCGCTCTCCCGGGACGCCCGTCCCGGCCGGCCGGCGAAGGACGCCGCTGAAGAGAAGGATGTCGACACCAAGGCCCTCGAGCTTGATCTTCAGCGCTCCCTCGGGCTCAGCGTTGATATCCGCCATGTCAACGGCAAGGGCGGCGAGGTGCGCATCCGCTATTCTCAGCTTGAACAGCTTGACGAGATCTGCCGGCTGCTCTCGCGCCCGCGCAGCGCGCCCCGCAGCGAGGATCCGCAGGGCCTCTGACATCAGTTCCTAGAGAGCCCGCGTGGCGATCTGATGGATCAGGATGCGTACAATCGCCTCTGAGGGCGCGCCGGCCTGCTTGCATCCTTTCTCGGCCTCGTAGAGGCGACGCAGGACACGCTGGACAGCCGGTGGCGACCAGTCCTGCAGTGTGCGCCGGAAGGCGGGCCAGTCGCGTTCAAAGACCGGCGGGCGCAGCCGTATGCCGCTGGCTGCGCCTGATGAGATCGCCTCCAGCACCCGCAGCATGCGAAAATGCAGGATGCGCAGGGCCGCGACCGGGTTGCCTCCCGCATCCAGGAACCGGTTGATGGAGACGCTGGCCTCAGCCGCATCACCGCGTATGGCGGCGTCAGCGGCGTCGTCGGCGCCGCGCGGCTGCTCGGCCGCCGCAATAAGCTGAACATCGGTGATGGTCAGCGCCCGCCCGAGGTCTGCGCCATAGAGTTCCAGCTTGTCGATTTCGCTGAGCGCCATGCGGCGATCGCCAGGCAGCTCGGCGGTGAACGCCGCAAGCGCCGGGGCGTCGATGGATACGCCAGCGGCGCTGAGGCGTTGTCTGACAAGGGCGTCGACGGCGCCTTCATCGTCGGCAAACAGCTGAAGGGCGATGGCGCTCTTGGCCGCCTCAACGCCGGCGCGCAGACGGTTCGCCTTGCCAAGTTCGCCGGCCTCGATGATCCAGAAGGCCTCTGGCTGCAGGCTCCCCGTGTCGACATCTGCGATAAGTTCAAGCACCGGCCTGGCGCTGGCGTCCTTCTCGATCCGCAGCCGGATCAGGCGCGCACCGCCCAGAAGCGAGCGCGCGACGAGTTCGTCCGCGAGGATCTGGCTGTCACGCCGGATCTCGTCATCGGACAGGCGGACGAGGTTGAACGGATCCAGGCCGGGCGCCCAGGCGTTTGCAAGGCTGTCTGCGGCGGTCGAGACCAGCCCCGCATCAGCGCCGAAGATCAGCGCTATACGCGGCGCGGCGGGCGGTTTCTGGCAGAACGCCAGCGCACGGGCGCCGGTCTGTTTCATTGCGCCGGTGTGATCCCGGACTGCAGTACCGGCTGGCCTGTACGGGGGTCAACCGGCCTGCCGGCTGCAAGCATCATCTGCGTGCGGATCGAGCGGGCAAGCAGGCCTGCGAGCCGCTCCTGGGCTGCAGACTGGGCGGCGATATCGCCATAGGCCTGATCGCCGAAATTGAAGCTGGCGCGGTCCTCTGCGACACCTGTTCCAAGGATGTCTCCGGAGGCGCTGCGCAGCGTCCAGGCTGCGCGCCCCTCAAAGTCGGAACGTGAGGCGGCCTGGTCAGGCGCGAAGGAGAGGCGGCGGATCGTCTGGCTCAGCGAGACATCCAGAACGCCCGAGGAAAATCCCGGAACGCCCTGGCCAACGGTACGGACCAGTTCCTGCCGGAGAAAGTGTCCCGTCCTGCCCGGAGCAACGCCGGAGGCTGCGGTCGCTATGATCTCATTGATCTGGATGGGTCCTGATCCGGACACAGCGCCGCCTGCGGCCGGGGCGTAGACCGGCGTGAAGTTACAGGCGGTCAGACACAGTATGGCCAGGCCAGTGAGAGCTGCGCGGATCATGACGCGACGATATTGACGATACGGCCAGGAACCACAATCACCTTTTTCACCGTCAGACCGGAGAGGTGGGAGCGGACGGTCGCGTCGGCAGTGGCGGCCGCCTCGATGGCGGCCGCATCCAGACCTGCGGGCAGGGTGAGCTCGGCGCGCCGCCGTCCGTTAATCTGAACCGGAAGGGTTATGGTCTGCAGGACGAGCAGATCCGGATCGGGCGTTGGCCATCTGGCGGTCGCCACAAGACCCGTCCCGCCCAGGCGGCTCCACACTTCTTCAGCAATATGCGGAGCGAAGGGCGCAGCGATCTGCGCCAGGAGACGCATGGCTTCGCGCCGTGCGGTCGCCATGCCGGGGGCCTGCGAGGCCTCGGCCCGCCGCAGGGCGTTGGCGAGTTCATTCATCCTGGCGATGCCGACATTGAAGTGGAACTTCTCAATGCCCTGTGTGACGTCCCGCACCGTCCGGTGGGCCAGTCGGCGCAGCTCAAGAGGCTCGCCGTCCGTGGCCGGAGCATCATCGGCCAGCGGCGTGGCTTCGGCCAGCGCCCAGAGTTTCTGGATCGACCCCCAGGCGCCGCGAACGCCCGCCTCCGACCATTCGAAGTCACGCTCTGGCGGAGAGTCGGACAGCACGAACCACCGCGCGACATCGGCCCCGTAGTCTGAAATGATCTGGACGGGATCCACCACGTTCTTTTTTGATTTTGACATCTTCTCGACGCCGCCGGATGTGACCGGCTTGTTCGTCGCGATCTCGATCAGAGCCCCGTCGCGCCTCTCAACCTCTTCAGGCAGGAGCCAGGCGCCGGAGGCGGACTTGTATGTCTCATGGGTGACCATGCCCTGGGTAAACAGTCCGGCGAAAGGCTCGCCTGAGGGCAGGTCGATCAGACCGCAGTCACGCAGCGCGCGGGAGAAGAAGCGGGAATAAAGAAGATGCAGAACGGCATGCTCAACCCCGCCGATATACTGATCGACCGGAAGCCAGTAGCTGGCTTCTTCGCGGTTGATCGGCTCGCTCGCGGTAGGGTCGCAGAAACGGGCGAAGTACCAGGAGGAATCGACAAAGGTGTCCATGGTGTCGGTTTCACGTTCCGCGGCTCCCCCGCAGGCCGGGCAGCTGACATGCTTCCACGTCGGGTGGCGCGCCAGCGGATTGCCTGGCTCGGAGAAGTCTGCATTGTCCGGCAGGCGCACCGGCAGCTGGCTGTCGGGCGCCGGAACGACCCCGCAGGCCGGACAGCGGATTACCGGGATCGGGCAGCCCCAGTAGCGCTGCCGCGAGACGCCCCAGTCGCGCAGACGGTACTGCGTGGTCGCCTCGCCGACGCCGAGCCTGACAAGTTCGTCTATGGCGGCGCTGATCGCCTCGCTTGTGGACAGGCCATTGAGGAAGCCCGAGTTATACAGAACGCCATCGCCGGTATAAGCCTCGCCGCTGACCGAATAGGTGGCCGGATCCGCGCCAGGCGGCAGGACCACCGGGCGGAATGGCAGACCGTATTTCTCGGCGAATTCGATATCGCGCTGATCACCGGCCGGGGAACCGAATATGGCCCCTGAGCCATATCCTGACAGCACGAAGTTCGCAGCCCAGACCGGCAGGCGCCAGGACGGATCGAACGGGTGAGTGACGCTCAGGCCCAGATCGACGCCCAGCTTTTCACCCTGCTCAAGATCAGCTTCAGAGGTGCCCCGTGAGGCCGCCTCTGCGATGAACGTCGCCACCGCCGGCTGCGTCCTGGCGATCTCCCGCGTAATCGGGTGATCCGGTGCGAGGGCGAGAAAGCTTGCTCCGAACAGCGTATCGGGGCGCGTCGAGAAGACCTCGATCTCCGACATACCGGCCACCGGCTGCGTCAGACGCCACCGGAAGCGCGCGCCTTTGCTCCTGCCGATCCAGTTTGACTGCATGAGCCGGACCTTCTCTGGCCAGCGTTCCAGCTGTTCAAGGGCGCAGAGGAGGTCATCGCTGTAGCGTGTGATGCGGAAGAACCACTGCTCAAGCTCGCGCTGTTCGACGATTGCTCCCGACCGCCAGCCCCGGCCGTCGACAACCTGCTCGTTGGCCAGCACGGTGTTCTCAACCGGATCCCAGTTCACTTTGGCCGAGCGGCGGTAGACGAGATCATGGGCCAGCATTTTGAGGAAAATGCGCTGCTGGTGCGCATAATATTCAGGTTCGCACGTGGTCACTTCCTTCGACCAGTCGAAGGACAGTCCCAGAGGCGCAAACTGCGCCTTCATCGCTGCGATGTTATCCAGCGTCCACTGCCGTGGCTGTGCTTTCTTTTCGATCGCTGCATTTTCGGCGGGCAGCCCGAAGGCGTCCCAGCCCATCGGATGCAGGACATTGTATCCGGATGCGATGCGGTAGCGCGCGACGACATCGCCCATGGCGTAGTTGCGAACATGCCCCATGTGCAGGCGGCCGGAGGGGTAGGGAAACATCTCCAGCACATAGGCTTTTGGCCTGTCCCCCGCCTCGCGGGCGGATTTCGCCCGGAAGGCCTCTGCGCGCTCCCACGCGGCGCGCCATTTGGGTTCAGTTTCCTTAGGGTTGTAGCGGGTCGCCATATCCTCGCTCGTTATCTCGCTCTGCAGACGCCTCGCATATCGCGCCGCTGAACGAAAAGCGACGGTTCTTATTCGGTTGACCCGAGGCGCAGCTGGCGGGCCTTCGCGAGTATGGCGTCTTCCAGGGCGATGTTCGTTTCGGCCGCCACTTCCGCCGGCCGCCAGGCACCATTGACCAGGGTTTCACGGAAGACGGAGGCTGAGACGCCGTCTGCGCGCAGACGTGTATCAAGAATATAAACGGTCGCCTTGAGCCTCTCGTCGGCCTTGGACGGATTGGCGTACCAGTCCGTGATAATCACCCCGCCATAGGGATCTGCGGAGGCCAGCGGGAGGAAGGACAGGGTATCCAGCGTGGCGCGCCAGAGGAAGGCGTTGACGCCGATCCCGCCGGTTTCGCGCGGACCCGGGTCGCCGCTGGAGCTGGAGGCTGAGCTTGCCGTATCAGATCCGAAGATCTCACAGCCCCCCGTCGCCAGGGCGGCGGCGGCTAACAGTGCGGCGGCGGCAACGCGCAAAACCATAAGCGACACTCCGAAAGACGGCGTCCGGCGCCTGCCGGGATCGCTTCCTTAGCTGTGAGCCCGTGCATGGCGCAAGGCCTGCCAGACGTTAGCGTCTTCCGGGCGCTATCTGATACTACCTCTTCTGGAACGGGATTAGGGAGGAATTCGGGCATGATCAGGTCGCTGAGCAGGGTTGTCCTGACGGGGCTCGCCGCCATCGGGCCGGCCGTGGCCCAGACCCCGGGCGTCGGGGGCGCCGATGGCGGGGCGGCCGACCCGGGGGTATCTGAGACGCAGATCGCCGGCGCGCAGGCGCAGGACTGGGAGGCCCGTCTCGACGTTGTGTTCCTGGCCTCCGGGGCGGACAGTCCGGATCCGGGCGTCGCACAGCCCGGGCCGCTGATGGGATCGGCCCTCCTGACCCTGTCGCGGGAGGATACCCTGGAGAGCGGCCTGACGCTGAACTGGCGCCTGGCGGGCCGATACGAGCAGGATGCGCGCGCCCGTCCGGCGTTTGCGGGGGTTCTGGGCGCCTGTCCTGCATCGGTTCCGGACTGCGCCGGGGTCGGCGGGCGCCTGCCTGTTTCGCCCCAGACGGGCCTCGCCGCGGGCGGCGCGCCGCCCGGGCCGAGCGGTTTTCTGGCTCTTGAGACAGCCTCTTTGTCGCTTCTGTCGGGCTGGGGCGAGACCGTTCTGGGTTTTGACGCGGGCGTCGCTGCGCGACTGGATGCGCGTCCGCCGGGGCTGATGCAGCGCGCCTCGGTCCTGTCGACCGGCCTTGATCCGACCGGCGTGTCGATGATCCGCGCCCGCAACGACGTTACCGGGGCTTCGGCCAAGGTCAGCTACATGACCCCGCGCTGGCTCGGGATCAGGGCGGGGGCGGCTTTTACGCCTGAGGCCAATCTGAGAAGCGCCGACTACGACCCCGAACCGGACGGCCCGGGCCGCCTGTCTGCGGGACTGAGGGAGGTATGGGAGGGCGCCCTCTCATTCGCGCGGCAGTTTCCCGATTCTGATCTCAGGGTGCGAGCGGCGCTGACCTATTCACACGCCCGCGCCCGCGCCGGTCAGAGCGTTTTTGGCGACTATGAAGCCTGGGGGGCCGGTCTGGAGCTGGAGACGGGCGCCTGGTCGGGCGGACTGCGGTGGCTGACCGGCGACAACGCCCGTCCCGGATCCTCGGGGAGATACGAGGCCGTTGAGGCGGGGCTGGTGCGCCAGGAGGGAAACTGGCGGATCGGTGTTGAGGCTGGGTGGGCGCAGGATAAGCTGACGTTAACGGAAGGCCAATCCTGGCTGGCCGGGGTCGGCTGGCAGGCGAACGAGCGGCTGGCGCTGAGCCTTGGCTGGGCGTCCTCGCAGGCCGATTCTCCGGTCAGCCTGGGTTCCGGGCTGGGCGTGCGGCGCGCACGTCAGTCCGGGCCTGTGATTGAGGTGAGTGTGCGCAATTAGCGACAGTCGGATGGGAAACGCGGCTTCCGGCCCCGACTTAATTCCTGTTAACTTTTTTAACATGACTCAGGTATACTAAGCGCATAGAGAGGGTTGGATATGCGTCGTTCTGCATCCATCATCTGTCTTGCCGCCACCCTGGCGGCTGCGCCGGCGTTTGCCCAGGGCAAAGCGCCTGGCGCGGCTGTGTCCGGGGACCTCGCCCGTCAGGCTCCTGCCGGCTTCACGTTTGGTCTGGGGCTTTCGAATGATGAAGCCGAGCGCACGCTGCTGCCGGTGGCTCCGATCCGGAAGGATAAGCTCGCGCTGAGCTGGAAGCCGTCCAGCAACTGGGATGTGACGCTTGATCTGACATCGCGTTCGCAGAACCAGATTTTCGCCCGTGAAGAGGTCACGGCCGGCGTCAGCTATCAGGTCACCCCGCGCTTTCGTCTCGGCGGCGGCCTCACCGTGAAGGGCGATTCGCTCACCGCCTCCCTGTCGAATCCGGCCGAGATTGCGCGCAACCCGAGTACGGACGCATCCGTGCGGATCGAGTCAGCTTTCTCCTTCTGACGCCCGCGCCCTCAGGCTGGCCCCCCCTTAGGCTGGCCCCTCAGGCCGGGGCGCAGCGTCCCCAGGCGTCAAGAACCCCCTCGATGGCCGCCCATCCGGCGGCATGATGCATGACGCGTCCGACGTTGGCGGCGTTGATCCCTCCCAGTGCGAAGACCGGCAGGGGTGCGTTACGCGCCAACTGGCGAAAGCGGACGGGTCCCATGGGGCGTCCTGCACGCGCGCTCTGGCTGGGAAAGACTGCAGAGAGGAGCACGGCGTCAACGCCCAGCCGCGCTGCGCGGCGCACCGCCCGCCCGGAATGGGCTGCTGCGGTTTCAATGACACCGGGCGGCCTGAGGCGCACGCCCCTGAGACGGTCTTCCGGCCAGTGAACGCCGTGCGCGCCTATGGCCAGCGCCAGCGCCGGATCGCCAGACACAAAAAGGATGAGACCGCGCTGCCGGCACCGCCGCGCCAGCCGGCGGCCTGTCTCGACCCTGTCGGGGGCTCCGAAATGGCGCCATATCACGCCAAAGCCCCGCGGCAGACGCTCAATAATCCGGGCGACATCAGGCGTGCGCGCCGGGTCGGTGAGGAAGAAGGCGGGCGGCAGCCGCGGGCGGACGCTCCTGCGTGCGGCGCCGGTGCGGCGTGCGGCTGTGGCCAGCCTGCGGCGGATAACGGCCTGGGGTTGAGAGGTTGACATGAAGACGACAGTTCAAACGCAGGTGGCTGAGGCGCGGGAGCATGTTCTGGCGCGCATCGCCGCCGCCGCCAAGAGAGCCGGGCGCGATCCCTCCAGCGTGCAGTTGATCGCCGTCTCGAAAATGCAGCCGGAGGATCGTATCGATGCGATGCTCGCCACCGGCCAGCGCCGGTTTGGGGAGAACCGCGTTCAGGAGGCGGACGGTCGCTGGGCCGCCAGGCGTGGGCTGTACAGCACGCTTGAACTGCATCTCATTGGCCCGCTCCAGACAAACAAAGTGCGCCAGGCCCTTGGCCTCTTCGATGTCATTGAGACGCTCGACAGGGACAGGCTTGCAGCGGCTCTGGCGGAGGCGTGCGCCAGGGAGGGCCGTCAGCCGCGGCTCTATGTACAGGTCAATACGGGCGAGGAAGCCCAGAAATCCGGCATCCTTCCGCAGGCGGCTGACGACTTTATCGCGCGCGTGCGGGGCGCCTATGGTCTCGTCCTCGAGGGACTGATGTGCATTCCCCCTGTGGGCGAGCCGGCCGGACCGCATTTTGCGCTGCTGGCCGGGATTGCCGCGCGCAACGGGCTGACCCGGCTCTCGATGGGCATGAGCGGCGATTATGAAACCGCCATTCTGTTTGGCGCTACCAGCGTGCGCATCGGATCGGCCCTGTTCGGGGAAAGGGGCTGAACCTCAGGCGCTCCGGCCGGAGCCCTGGCGCGCCGCCCGGTCGCGGAAGGGGGCGATGCGGCTCATGCCCCAGGCGATCATGATCTGAGCGGCGGCATACGTGATCCAGACGGATCCGGGAACAACATCAGCCCCGGCGAAGCGGTCGGCGGCGATGAGGCTGTCAGACAGCATGAACAGGACAGCCCCCAGGCGCGCCAGCATGGGCGCCTTGACCACGAAAGCGGTGCAGACCATCAGCGTGATAATGGCCTGATAGAGAATGGCCGGCGCAAACAGATCGCCCATCCCCGGCGCCAGCCAGATCAGCATCAGCGCCGAGATCGCCAGAATGATGACGACGACGGGAAAGTCCCGCCTGTTCAGCCCGAGGGTCCGGCCCCACTCGGCGAAGGCCAGACAATAGAGGATATGTCCTGCCGCAAAGGCGGCCATGCCATAGACGAAGACGATCTCAAGCAGCACATCGCCTGCCGCGCACACCAGCAGTCCGGCCCCGGCGAGCCAGGCGCGCTGGCTGAGCGCATAGAGCCCCAGAAGGATGATGCCCGCAGCTTTCCACGCCAGTCCCGCCGGCGGGTCAAGCTGAACCCATTCATTCGCCAGATGCGACAGGGCGGTCAGGGCGGCGGCTGCAAAGAGGAGTGTGAAGATCTGTCGGGAGGGCGTCTGGGTCATGACCGGGTGTTAGCCGCCTCAGCCCGCCTTGTCGAACCGGCTGATCGCCCTGCCGCCGGGACATCAGCGATCGTCCTCAGGCCTCCTACAGGCAGATCTCCAGATGGTCTCCGGGACCGGCCGCCGCCAGCAGGGACAGGAGATCGGGCGCAGCGCAGGCGATGCAGCCCTCCGTACCGGACAGGTCAGGGCGGGCGATATGCAGAAAGATGGCGCTGCCCCGCCCCGAAACAGGCGGGGCGTCGTTAAAGCCAAGAACGAGTATCAGATCGTAAAGGTTGTCCTGTCGCCACAGACGCTCATGGCGAGCCGGGAAGGGCAGGACGACAGCCTGGTTGTAGGCGGGGCTCTGAGGGTCATCGCACCATCCCGCCTCGGGGCTGAGGGGGAATGCGCTGAGGCGGGTCGCCGGGCGCGCCAGCCGGTCGGGCCGGAACAGGACCTGCCGCATCGGCCAGAGCCCCAGCGGCGAGGCGCCATCACCCTCGCGCTTGAGCTCAGGCCCGATCACCCCGCATCGCCCCAGGGCGCAGGGTCCCGCCCCGCCCGGCCAGGACAGGCGGCCCCGGCTGGAGGCCATGAACCGGGAGGTAGGCATCAGGCCTGTCCGTTTCGTGATCGCTTCAAGGTTGGCCCCGGTAATCTAGACTTGTTATGGCCGGATACAAATATAGCCAGAAACAGGCCGGAGAGGCGCTTATCCATGACAGCGGCAAAGACCATCCTTCTGGTCGATGATGATCAGGACCTGCGCGAGGCGCTCGCCGAGCAGTTCGAGCTTCATGAGGGCTTCCGCATCGAGCACGCCGCGTCGGCAGGCGAGGGCATAAAAAAGGCCGAGGAGGCGCGCGCCGACCTCATCATTCTTGATGTTGAGCTGCCAGATATGGACGGGCGTGACGCCTGCAAGCTGATGCGAAAGCATGGCATCGCCGCGCCTATCGTCATGCTGACCGGGCAGACGACGGATGCAGACGCGATCCTGGGCCTTGATTCCGGCGCCAACGATTATGTGACCAAGCCGTTCAAGTTCTCCGTTCTGCTGGCGCGCGTGAGGGCGCATCTGCGGACATTCGAGCAGAGCGAGGATGCAACTTTCCGTCTGGGTCCCTACGAATTCCGTCCGGCTGCGAAACTTCTTATCGACGACAAGGACAAGAAGATCCGCCTCACCGAAAAAGAGACGAACATCCTGAAGTATCTCTACCGGGCGGGCGGTAAGTCCGTCGGACGCGAGGAGCTGCTCTCCGAGGTCTGGGGCTATAACGCCAACGTGACCACGCATACGCTTGAGACGCACATCTACCGGTTGCGTCAGAAGATCGAGCCGGATCCGGCCAACGCCCGTCTCCTGCTGACCGAAAGCGGCGGGTACAGGCTGCAGGCCTGACGCTCAGCGGCCTGCATCTGGACGCCTCAGAGGGCGAACCCCGCGCCGAGCGCGAGCGCGCGCAGATCGGATGCCGGCCGCGGGCCGATATGACCGATCACCTCTCCGGCGCACAGATTGCCCAGTCTTGCAGCCTCCGGCAGAGGCATGCCGTGGGTGACGCCATAGAGGAGGCCCGCGGCGTACTGGTCGCCTGCGCCGGTCGCGTCGACGACAGGCGAGGGGACGACCGGGGCCAGCCAGGTGTCAGCTCCCGAAACGATGACGGAGCCTTTGGACGATCGGGTGATGGCGGCGGTCTGACTGTCGTTTCGGATCTGGCTGATCGCAGCGTCGAAATCATCGGTCCTGTAGAGGGCGAGCAGCTCATGCTCGTTGGCGAACACAAGATCGCAGTGGCTCCGCACGAGATGGATGAAGCTGTCGCGGTGCCTCTCCACGCAGAAAACGTCTGACAGCGTGATCGCCACGCGTGCGCCTGCGGCGCGAGCGATCTCTGAGGCATGCACGAAGGCTGTCTTGGCGGCCGGCTTGTCGAACAGATAACCTTCCAGATAGAGCCATCCGGCGGCGCTGACGGCGGCTGCATCAACGTCCCCTGCTGCAAACTCAGTCGAGGCGCCCAGGAAGGTGTTCATGGAGCGCTCGCCATCAGGCGTCACGGCGATGATCGAGCGCGCTGTCGCCGGGCCGCCGTTCAGCGGCGAGCCATAGAAGTCCACACCGATCGCGCGCATATCCTCCACATAGGCCTGGCCGATCCTGTCGTCGGCGACCTTGCCCATAAAGCCGCACGCCCCGCCAAGACCCTTAAGACCCGCAATCGTGTTGCCGGCCGATCCACCGGACGTTTCAACGCGCGCGGCGGGGAGGGCGTCGTAAAGGCGATGGGCCCGCGCCTCATCGATAAGGTTCATCCGGGCCTTATGAATATCGTGGCGGGTCAGGAAGTCGTCGTCGACCTGCGCGATCACATCCATGATGGCGTTGCCCAGGGCGATCACGTCATATCTGACAGGCATGATGTCTCTTTCCGGGCCAGGCGCTAAATCCCCTGTGGAAAGCGCGGCTCAGCGGCCTTAAAGACCGCTGCTGCGCCAAGCGCAAGTGAGACGATGAGAGGGTAAGCCCGGATGCCGTCAATCGCCCTTCTGACTGCCGGAAATCTCATGTCCGACGCCCCTGACCGGCGTTCGGACGCCCACCTGTTCGATATACAGCTTGATGCTCTGCGTCAGGGCTTCGCTGGCGAGGGGTTCGACCTCCGCCCCGCCAGCTGGAGCGATCCGGATAGGGACTGGCGCGAGTTCACGGCTGTTCTCATCGCCTGCGCCTGGGATTATCAGGACCGGCACGAGGCGTTTCTGTCGGCCCTCGAGCGTATCCGGGGTCTGGGTCCCTTGGTGTTGAATGAACCCGACACGGTGCGCTGGAATATTCGGAAGACCTATCTGCGGGAGCTGGAACAGAAGGGTGTGGCGGTGATCCCGACCCTCTGGCCGGATGCCTCGGCGGGCGAGGATATCGCGCGGGCCATGGACGCCTTTGAGGTCGACGAGGTCGTTCTCAAGCGGCAGGTCGGCGGCGGCGCCCGCGGCCAGGCCCGCTATCACCGCTCGGCCTTGCCTGCGGAGGGTCCCGTCCTCGACCGGCCAGGCATGATCCAGCCCTTTGTTCCTGCGATCCTCAGCGAGGGGGAATACTCCTTCCTCTTTGTCGACGGCGTCTTCAGCCATGCCCTCATCAAGCGGCCCAGGGCGGGCGATTACCGCATACAGGAAGCCTATGGCGGCGTCTGCGAGGGCCTTGATCCGGCCCCTGCCGACCAAGCTGCGGCAAAGGCCGTTCTCGATGCGGCCGGACGCCGCCCGCTGTATGCCCGCGTCGACATGGTCAGGGCGGCTGACGGCGGCCTGATGCTGATGGAACTGGAAGTGATCGAGCCCTATCTTTTTCCGCTTCAGGGGCCCGGGCTTGGACCCATGCTGGCGCGTGCGCTCGCCCGCCGTCTGGCCTGAGCCTGAGCGCGCTGTTTATCGGGCCGGCGCCATCAGCAGCTGAGCTATGGGTTCTTCCAGAAGCGCCCTGAGCTCGACGCCCATCGTATTGCTGAGAACAGCGATGGTGATGTCCGTCTCCGGATAGTGGGACAGGAAACTGGAAAACCCAACGATGCCTCCGGGATGAGCGATGCGTGTGCGCCCGTTGAATGTGCTGATGGCCAGCCCCATGCCGTAGGCTGTCGGCCGCCCGTTACCGAGGCGGGAGGGAGTGGTCATGAGGCTCACAGACGTCTGGCTCAGAACCCTCTCGCCAAACAGGGCATGCTGCCAGGCGACCAGATCAAGCACGCTTGAGAGCAGGGCGCCGGCGGCATAGGGACGGGTGGGCGAGTTGGGCGGTGCGTTGGAGAACCCGCCATCACGATGGACATAGCCGCTTGCGCGGCGCGGGATGATGTCGGCGGCGGCGTCATAGCGGGTTGATGTAAGGCACAGGGGGTCAGCCAGGAGCCGCAGAATCGCCGCGCTGTACGTCTCGCCGGTCAGTCTCTCAATCACGAGGCCGAGGAGCCAGTAGCCGGAGTTATTGTACTGGTATCGCTCGCCTGGCTCAAAATCGAATGGTGCAGCCGAGAGCCATCCCAGAACCTGCTCTTGCGTAACATCAAGCTCCGGATAACGCATGGCGGGCCCTATGGCGCTCAGGCTGGCGATGCCGGAGGTATGATCAAGCAGCTGTCGGATAGTGATGGTGCGGCCGCGCGTGTCAAAGGCGGGAATGTATGCACGGATGTCATCCTCAAGCTTCAGGGCGCCGAGCTCGGCCAGCCGCAGCACGGCCGCGGCGGTGAACTGCTTGGTGAGGGATCCTATTCTGTAGACCGTATCAGGGCCCGCCCCTGCCCCAAGCTCGATACTGGCCTGACCATAACCTGCGGCGTGAATGATGTCCGCCCCGCGCATGACAGCGATTGACACGCCCGCCAGCGGCGCGCCCGACAGCGCCTGCTGTGCGATCTGGTCGATACCCGCCATCCGCGGCAGGCCTGCGCCTGAGGAGGCCGGTTCCGGGCAGGGTGCGGCGGCGACCTCGGGGCCAATGGCCAGACTGAGGGCGAGGGCGGCGAGGGCGCTGGCGACACGGCTCAGCCCCTTGCTGCGTGAGGAAGACGAACGGGCCCGGCGTGGTCGGTTCTGGAGGAGACCGGACGTCGGACTGATCATAACGGGTTTTACCTGTGAGGACGCGTTCAGGCGGCGGGTGAGACCATCATGCTGACCGGCACGTGATCGGACGGTTTCTCGCCCCCCCGCTCATCGGTATGGATGCGATAGCTGTTGATGTCGACGAGCGGCTGAGCGCGGCGGTCGGCCCACAGATGATCGAGGCGGCGCCCGCGGTTGGACGCTTTCCAGTCACTCGCCCGATAGCTCCACCATGTATAAAGCTTGTCGCCCGGTCCGTGCCGGGTGCGCGCAATGTCGGTCAGCCGGCCCTCCAGCAGGACGCGCCTGAGGCCGTCTGTTTCCACCGGCGTGTGGCTGACGACATCGAGGAGCTGGCGATGCGACCAGACATCGTTTTCCTCCGGGGCGATGTTGATATCGCCAGCGACAAGCAGGGGCAGGGCTGATCGTTTCTGCGCCCGCGCAAGATAGAGGCGGCGCATGCGTTCGAGAAAATCGAGTTTATGAGCGAACTTCTCGTTGACGGCCGGGTCGGGAATGTCAGCGCCGGCTGGCACGTAGAGGTTGTGCAGCTCAAAACCGGCGACAGCGACCGCCGCGCACCGGGCATGATTGTGACGACACAGGTCCGGGGCGGCCAGCGCCTCGACAGGCAGGCGCGAGACGATCGCCACGCCATGCATGCCCTTCTGGCCGGACAGGTGAATATGTCCGTATCCGGCGGCTTCGAAGGCTTTTCGGGGGAACTGGTCCTCCAGACATTTGATTTCCTGCAGGCAGAGAATGTCGGGTGTCTCGCGCCGCAGAAAATCAAGGATACGGTCGATGCGCAGGCGAACCGAGTTGATGTTCCAGCTCACAAGAGAGAGGCGTTTGGCGGGCAAGGTGGGGTGAAGTCCGGAACGGAGGTTGGGCGGGGAGCGCGGGGACAATCGGCTGAGCCGCTGGCGCAATCAAGGCGCAGAGGGCCTCAATGGTGCGGCGAATTCATCGGTCAGGCGAAAACCCCTTCACCCGGCGGGGGCGCTACCCGAGCTGTTGTAAATATGCAACACATCTTCATGCTCACCCCGGGGCCGGACCCCGCAAGGATGGCGGCCGGGGAGGATGGCGGACGGTCCTCTCAGCGACGCTCCTCATCATTGGGGTCGCGCACAAGAAAGAGCGAGGCCTTGAGCGGAGGGTTCTGACGGATATCGGACAGCCTGATGGTCGTTTCCGCGCCGGTCCCGTCAATCTGACGCCAGCCCATGAGGGCGAAGTCCGACTGCCGGAACTGCAGGACCATACGGCCTTCCGCCTCGCCGGTCCGGTCGACCAGCGTGACATAGTGGAAGCCGTTGGCGGAGCTGACGTCTGACACGCTGCCGTCGCGACGCAGGTCGATATCCGGTCGCAGGAAAAGGCTGAGCGGCGTGGAGGCCAGCGGGATGGCGTCATAGGCTTTGCGACGCGGCTCCTCGATCGAGACAGTGGCGCCGTCGGAGATAATGAACATGGGCTCAGGCGTTGTGTATTCAAAACGCACCTTACCGGGACGGCTGATATAAAAGAGACCGGATGAGGGCCTGCCCTCGGGATCGACCTGGGTGAAGCGGCCCTGAGCCGTCCGTGTGTCCGACATCGCCCGGGCGACGTGGTCGACGATGGCGTTGCGGTCCAGAGGAGCGGCCGGCGCCTGTATGCGGATAAGGCCCGTCTGCGCCGCAGAGGCGCCCTGCGGGGGGGAAACGGGGCGAGCGCGCCTGTCGGCAGGCGCAGGCGCCGGACCGACGGCCGGGGCAGCCGGCCCTGAGGCGGTCAGACCGGTCGGATGAGGCATGGCGGGAATGGCCCCGTCAACGGAGAGCGCCCCGCCAGGCGGCGTGACGGCCGGACTGAGCCCGGACGGGCGTGTGTCCGTGGGCGCAACGGCGCCGTGGGCGGACAGCGAGAGGGCGAGAGGCAGGAGGCTATGCAGGATGCTCATGGCCTTAACCTCCCCTCCGGGGCGGGCGAAAACAAGACCGCCGCAAGGAATCTTCGCCCTGTTTTGCTGAACGCGCATTCAGACTGACTGGCCCGGACGCCCCTGGCTCTGTCCGTCATATGCGACTGCCGATTGCAGCCGGCGGCGCCAGCCGTTAGCGTTCCTGTCTGTGGGATGATCTGTGGAGGGACTGTCTGATGAAACGGATGTGGTCGGCGCTTGCGCCTCTGGCGGCCGGTTGCCTGGCTCTGGGCGTGGCCTTGGGTCTGTCGTCCCAGGCTGCGGCTCAGGCGCCAGGACAGCAGGCGCCGCGCGTTATCCTGGCGCCGCCATCGGCGCCGACGGCTCTGCAGCTGGCGCCGCCCGAGCGGGCCGTGACGCTGCGCACCCCGCCCGATGTCCGCTTCACACCGCCCACTCCCGCAGAAGCCGAGCGCGCCCGCAAGACGGCCATGCTGCGCGCCGCCGGCCTCAATGCGCCTGTGGGCGCCCTTGGCGCGTCATTCTGGCTGACCCCGCAGAGCCCCTATCTCAACCCGACGACCTTTGTTCAGGTGGCTGACGAGTATCCCATGGCTCCGGACTATACCATCACGCCGCAGTTTCCCTTTGGCCGTATCCCGATCGTGGTGTCGCCGCGAACGGGCGCCTGGTGGGCGGGGCTGACCTTTCCGGCCGGGCCCTTCCAGTACGTGCTTGTCGAGTGCACCGTCGGAGGGGTCAGCGAGTACGGGGTGCAGTACCGCATGTTTGAGGTCGGCGGCGATGGGATCACGTTCCTGCGTATTTACCGGCAGCCCGGCGCCGGCAAGCTGAGCTTTGTGCTGCCTCCCGCGGCCAGCGGCCGCCACGGGCCAATCATCTGGGGTGTGGGAACGCGCGGCCGCTGGGATTTTGGCGGCTGTGAGATAACGCCGGTCAACCCGTTCTAGACCGGCCGCCCGGGCCCGGTGACAGACGTCGTGTAAAGGACCTCCAGATGAAAACCCTGATCATACTTTTTCTGGCCGGCGCGCTGGCGCTGGGCGGCTATCTGACCAAGCCGACCGAAGAGGCGCACCGGGCCAACGCCGACACGGTTCTGGCTGACCAGCGCGGCGGCTTTGATGTCGGCGAGCTGATCGGCGCCGTTGTGGGTCAGGCCCGGGAGGAAAGGCGGTTCGAGGACCTCGTTGTTGCTACACGTTACACGGTTCTCTCCGGGGAGACGGCCGTTCTGGAGTGTCTTGGTCTTTATGCCCAGTTTCTCTGCTCTCAGCCGCAGGCGGGCAAATAGAGCTGCCTGGCTCCATGACCTAAGGGGAGCTCTTTATGCTTGCCATGCGTGTAACAGCCGTCAGCCTTTTTCTGGTTTTCCTGGCTGCTATGGCCGCCTACATGACGCGGCCGGGCGAGGCGCAGCATCGTGATGTCGCCCGCGCTCTCAGTGAAACGGGCCGCATGACCCCGGAGCTCTCCGACAGCCGGCGTCTCTTCGATGATTTTTTCGTGCTGACGCGTTCACGTATACTCGCGGGCGGGCGCGTGCAGCTGGATTGCTGGGGCGCCTATACGCGTTTTCTCTGCATGGGCGAGCCTGGCTCAGCGCCCGCGCCGTCCGGGTCCGGCGCATCCCTGCCCGGAGCATCCCTCCCCGAAGCATACCTGCGATGAGATCTGACGGCCGTTCGCCGGGGCGGGCGCGAGGGTCGGGCCGGAGCGAATGAGCCTGCGCGTGCGCCAGCCGAGGCCCAGCAAAAAAAGCCGGCCCACTGCAGGGCCGGCTTTTCCCGCTCACTGACGGCGCAGCGGCTGCACGCTTCGCCTGTCGGGTGATGGTCGTTGGGTGTCGGCGCGTCCGAGGAGCGCTCCCCGGTCTTAGCTGACCTTCAGGTTAACAGCGGACATCTTTCCCGAACGCTTGTCAGCCTGCTCTTCAAAAGAGATTTTCTGGCCGTCCGAAAGGGAGCGGATACCGGCGGCTTCAACGGCGCTGATGTGGACGAACACATCCTTGCCGCCGTTATCGGGCTGGATAAAGCCGTAGCCCTTGGTGGAGTTGAACCATTTGACAGTTCCGGTCGCCATATCGCGTCTTCCTTCAGAGTTTCGTGACAGCGGCCGTGCGCACACGTACCGCCCTGCGGTTGATCAAGCTGAGGTGGATGTCGTCAGCGCGCGCCGGGCGCCCGGAGGCGCTTGGCCTTGAGGGCAGGGCAGGGGCCAAGTCGTCGGCCGAAACTCGATTGCGGGCGCTTTAGCACGTTATCGCGGCGGCGAACAGGGGCCAGTCGCGCTCATTCGGTCTGCCTGGCTCAGGCCGCTTCTTCATCGGGCCCGCCAGACCCGCGCGGATCGCGCGAGAGGATCTGGCGCTTGCCGGCATGGTCGGGCCCGGAGATGACCCCATCCCGCTCCATGCGCTCGATCATCGAGGCGGCCCGGTTATAGCCGATACGAAGGACGCGCTGGACATAGGAGGTCGTCGGCCGCTTGTCCCGTATGACGGCGGCGACCGCTTCGCGGTACATGTCCTCTTCAGGATCGCCCGAGCTTGTCCCGAACGCATTGTCGGCGACAGAGGCGTCCTCTTCGATCTCGTCGGTAATGCCATCGACGTATTGCGGGCTGCCCTGTTCCTTCAGCCAGGCGACGACCCTCTCGACTTCCTCATCCTTCACGTAGGGGCCATGAACGCGCGTGATCCTGCCGCCAGCCTGCATCCACAGGAGATCGCCCATGCCGAGAAGCTGTTCGGCTCCCTGTTCCCCCAGGATGGTGCGGGAATCGATCTTGGTCGTCACCATGTAGGAGATACGCGTCGGGAAGTTCGCCTTGATCGTGCCGGTGATGACATCGACCGAGGGACGCTGAGTGGCCGTTATGAGATGTATGCCAGCCGCGCGCGCCATCTGTGCGATCCGCTGGACGGCGCTTTCGATTTCCTTGCCGGCGACAAGCATGAGGTCGGCCATCTCGTCGATGATGACGACGATATGCGGCATGGATTCAGGCTTCATCGCCTCGTTTTCCCAGATGGCCTCGCCTGTGTCCTTGTTCCATCCGGTCTGTACCTGGCGGGTCAGGTGCTCGCCGCGCGCAGCGGCTTCCTCAGCTCTCTGGTTGAAGCCGGCGATGTTACGCACGCCCATCTTGGACATGACCTCATAGCGGCTCTCCATCTCGCGAACGACCCATTTGAGCGCCAGAACGGCCTTCTGCGGATCGGTGACGACGGGCGAGAGGAGGTGAGGAATTCCCTCATAGATCGACAGCTCGAGCATTTTCGGGTCGATCATGATGAAACGGCACTTCTCCGGCGGAAGCTTGAACATCAGCGACAGGATCATCGCGTTGATGCCAACGGACTTTCCTGAGCCTGTGGTGCCTGCAATCAGCAGATGAGGCATCTTTCCCAGATCGCCGATCATCGGCTGTCCTTCGATCGACTCGCCCAGCGCCAGCGGCAGCGCCATGCGTGAGCGCACGAACTCCTGAGCGTTGAGAAGATCGCGAAGATAGACTGTTTCCCGGTTGGGGTTGGGAAGTTCGATACCGATGGCGTTGCGTCCGGGTATGACGGCCACGCGCGCCGAGGTCGCCGACATGGCCCGCGCAATATCCTCAGCGATGCCGATGACCTTCTGGGATCTGACGCCGGGGGCCGGCTCGAGTTCAAACAGCGTCACTACCGGACCGGGTCTGACTTCCGTTATGCGGCCCTTGACGCCGAATTCCGACAGAACCTCGCCGAGCCGGTCGGCCATCTCCAGAAGGCGGGCTTCATCGACCTCCGAGCGCCGCGGCGGGGGAATGTCGAGGAGGTCGATCGGCGGAACGAGGGACGATGGCTCGTGCACGCGAATGGCCTGCGGCTGAGCCGCCTCGGGCGCCGGGCGTGCGGGGCGCTGCGGCTGCTGGGCGGCGGCCTGCCGCGCCGCCGGGCGGGCGCCGGCCGGAGCCGGGTGCTGGCCGGCTTCAGGAACCGGACGGCTTTCCAGGACGCGCGGGGCGACCGGGCGCTGCCGGTTCTGGGTTTCGGAGTTCTCAACGGCGTTGAAAAATCCCTGTTCTCCGGTCTCGAAACCATCTTCCTCGGTAAAGACGATCGGCTCGATAACGTCGCGGGGCCTGCGCCCGATCAGGCGCATGAGGCTGTCGGCGAGGCCGCTGGCGGCGGCCGGCTGGGAGGCGAGGGCCGGTACGCCGGCGACGACGGGACGCTCATCCTCGCGCTCATGTTCGCTCGGCCGGGTCAGGGCGCGCCACAGCGAGGTGGCGTCGGATGCGCCAAGGCCCATCGCCATGGCTGCGAACAGAATGGCCAGGAGGCCGGCGATCGCCGAGGCCCACACATGAGGCTCAGGTATCTGCAGGGCTGCGAAGGGCGTGGAGGCGAGGGCGAGCATCGCTTCTCCGGTGACCCCGCCCAGACCGGCGGACATGTCCCATGACCTGGGGATTGGCCATTCGGCCAGGCAGCATGCGGCGAAGACGATGGCCGCCAGGGTCCAAATCCAGGCGGCCGGATCGCGCTGGCCGATGCCGAAGGCCCGCCTGACGCCGCCGATCATCAGCGCGAAGCCCAGGAGGATGGCTGTCCATCCCAGGCTCTGCATCAGAAAATCTCCGGTCGCCGCGCCGGCATGGCCAAACATGTTGCCAGGGGCGGCCTCGCTCAGCAGTCCGGTTTCCGGGTCGCGCAGGCGGGCCACGGCGACGTTGAAGCTGGCGTCGAGCGGAGAATAGGAGGAACACGCTCCGGATACGAAGACGCCCGCAGAGAAGGCCGCAAGGCCGCCGAGAAAACGTCCCAGCGCCCCCGAGCCCCGCGCCTCGGGGCCATCCGTCTCGACAGGGTGGGCGGAGGATGCCGGCATGCCTGTGTCCTTCATGCCTGTGTCCTTACCGAACATAGCTGATGAGAACCGGCAAAGTGCGCCGAGCGCCTTAACACCACCCTACCAGAGGCTGTTATCCACAGGCCTGCGCGCATAATTCTGGCCGTGGTGCGGACAGCAGCGTTCCGGGCGCGTCCGGCGGGCGGGGTCGCCGGCCTTCGGGCGCCTCCTCTCTTGCCCTCAAGCGTGGCGCGGGGACCCGCTGGCGCCCAACATTTATGCAATTGTGGGGGAGTCTGCTGTCCCACGGGCCTGCATGCCTTGCCGGCGGGAGCGCCGGTCGCGCCTAGTGGTCCTGAATGCTCCGCAGATCAGGCGCGGGGTAGTCGGACGCATGCGCGGCGCTTTCAGGTCAGGCTCAGGGGATAACAATGTCTTCTAAAATCAGTAGATTGGGTAGACTTTCAGCATGGGGGGGCGGGCTAAAGGCCGGCCTGGCCGGCCTTTTCGCCGCCCTGATGCTGTCATCGCTGAGCCCGTCCATGGCGCAGCCCACCGCCCCGCCTGAAACTGAGGCGCCGGTCATGGCGCCGGCTGAGAGCGCGCCGGCTGATGCTGCGGCTCCGGCTGACAGCCCGGCTGACAACGCTGCAAGCGAGCCGGCCGGGGCGGAGGCCGCGGCGGTCGAGCTGACGGTCGACAAGGGCGATACGGCCTGGATGCTGGTGGCGACGGTGCTGGTGCTGCTGATGATCATCCCGGGCCTTGCTCTTTTCTATGGCGGGCTTGTGCGCGCCAGGAACATGATCTCGCTGCTCAGCCAGGTGCTGATCGTCACGGCGATCGGCATGCTCGCCTGGGTCGGGTGGGGCTATTCGATGGCTTTCACGGACGGGGGCGGCATCAACGCCTTCGTCGGGGGCTTCTCGAAGGTCGGGCTCGCCGGCGTTGACACCTCAACGATGGTCGAGACCTTCTCCGTGGGCGTGGCCATTCCTGAGATCGTCTTTGTCGCCTTCCAGATGACCTTCGCCTGCATCACGACGGCCCTCGTGCTCGGTGGTGTCGCCGAGCGTGCTAAATTCTGGGGCGTCGTGCTCTTCGCAGTCCTCTGGCCGATTGTTGTCTACTATCCCATGGCGCACATGGTCTGGTGGTGGGGCGGTCCGATCATGGCGTCTGATCCGGCCAATGCCGAGGCGCTGGCCGCGGGGGCGGGCCTCATCTGGTCGTTCGGCGCGCTCGACTTCGCCGGCGGCACGGTTGTTCACATCAACTCCGGCATCGCAGCGCTTGTCGGCGCGCTGATCCTGGGGCCGCGCAGGAGCTACAGGCGCGAACCGATACGGCCTCACAACCTGACCTTTACTCTCATCGGAACGGGTCTCCTCTGGGTTGGCTGGGTCGGGTTCAACGCCGGCTCCAACCTGGAATCGAACGGCTATGCCGGTCTTGCGCTGATCAACACCTTCGTGGCGACGGCTGCGGCCGCACTCTCCTGGGCGCTTGCCGAGGCGGTGTTCAAGAAGAAACCGAGCCTTCTGGGCATGGCGTCCGGGGCGGTCGCAGGTCTCGTGGCGGTGACGCCTGCGGCGGGGTTCGCCGGGCCCGTCGGCGCCATCGTCCTCGGCCTGATCGTCGGCCCGATCTGCCTGTTCGCCTGTTCAACCCTGAAGAACGCCCTGGGCTATGACGACAGCCTCGATGTCTTTGGCATCCATGGCGTCGGTGGCATCGTCGGCGCCATTGGCACCGGCATCGTCGTCGCCCCTCAGCTGGGCGGAGCTGGCATTGTTGATTACGCCAATGGCGGGGTGGCTGTGTATTCCGATTACGTGACGCAGGTAATCGCCCAGCTGAAGGGCGTGGGCGTCACCATCGTGTGGTCGGGCGTCGGCTCGGCGATTGTCTGGTTTATCGTCAAGCTGCTGACGGGCGGCCGTGTCAAGGAAGAGGTGGAGGAGGAAGGTCTCGACCTCAACGAGCACGGCGAGACAGCCTACCACAGCTAGCCTGTGCGCCGGGCCAGGCCCGGCGAACCCCGGCCCGGAGAACCCAGGCCCGGAGAACAAGAGGGACCCTTGGGGCAGGGGGGCGCGGTCATTCGGCCGCGCCCCCTTTTTTGTCGTTCGCGCCTTTTGCTTCGGTGCGTGAGAGGGCAGTGTCGACCGCATGGCAGAGGCGCAGACCGCAGGTTGCTTTGACGTTTGTATCGCCGGGGGCGGTCCCGTCGGGCTCACGCTCGCCCTTGGTCTTGCCCGACAGGGCTTGTCGGTCCTGGCTGCAGATGCGGGCCCGCCGCCCGGGCAGGGCTCTGAGGACGGCCGCGCCTATTTCATCGCCTATGGCTGCTGGCGGATCCTGAGGGCTCTCGGCCTCGAAGCAGAACTTCTCGCCTCTGCGGAGCCTGTAGGGGAGGTTGATGCAGACGGACGGCTGGGCGGCATATCCTTTCTGGCTGGCGAGTGCGGGGAGCCCCTGCTGGGGTACATGATCGAGCACGCAGCGCTGCAGGCGGTCCTTTACAGAGCGTGTCTGCGCCAGGCGGGTCTGCGTCTTCTGACCTCCGCGCGGATCAGCAACCTCACCTTCGCTCCGGACCGGGCGATCCTGTCAGTGGGTGAGACATCCGTTTCGGCCCGTCTGGTTGTCGGCTGCGACGGCGCCAGCTCGCGTGTGCGTGCGGCGGCAGGCATCCGCTTCGAGGGCCATCATTACGCTTCGGCGGCCATCTCAGCGACACTGAGCCTGCCGGCAGGCCACGGGGGCGTGGCGCGTCAGATATTCCTGCCGCGCGGACCCATGGCCGTTCTGCCGCTTCGGGATAACCGCGCCAACCTGATCTGGACCGAAGAGCCTGCCGTGGCGGAGGCGCTGCTGGCTCTTGGCGATGGCGGGTTTGAACGTGAGCTTGCGAAGGCGGCGGGCGCCTTCCTTCCCGAGGCGCGCCTGGCGGGTCCGCGACATGTCTTCCGGCTCGGACTTTTCCTTGCAGAGCGTTTTGACGGGCATCGTTTCGCCCTGGCCGGCGATGCGGCGCATGTCATTCATCCTCTTGCAGGTCAGGGTCTCAATCTGGGACTGAAAGATGTTGCAGCGCTCGTGGACGTTCTGTGCGAGGCGCGCCGTGTCGGGCTGGATATCGGCGAGGCGAGCGCTCTTGCGCCCTATACGCGCTGGCGGCGCGCCGATGTCGCGCTCACCGCGGCGGCCATGGAGGGTTTTGCGCGCGCTTTCAGCGCTCCCCTGCCGGTTCGACTTGCAGCCGGAGCCGCGATGGCCATCGTGGGGCGTCTGCCGGTCGCCAGAAGATTTTTCGCGCGCCAGGCGGGCGGCGATCTGGGCGAGCTGCCGCGTCTCATGAGACCCGCGCCCCCGCAGCCGGGATCCTGATCGCGTCAGCGGACGTTAATCGGATGGTCAGCACAGGGCGGCAGGCTGGCCGCCATGAGCAGGAAACAGACCTCCGCCCCGCCCGGGGACCTTGCAGCTGCTTCGGCTCTCAGCGCGATAGCGCGGGGCTGGCCGGGCATGGCGCTTGTCATTGACCGGGACGGCCGGATTACGGGGGCAAGCGCTCTGTCGGGCTTTGCTGAGGGAATGGGCGCGCCCTTCGCCCTTCCGGCTGCCGATATCGCATCCCAGATCGTCGACAGGGCCGGGCGGCGCTGGCGGCTCTCGGCCCCTGTATCGGGATGTCGGCTTGCGACGGCTGACATGAATGAAGCGCCGGACGCAGCCCATCGCTTTACTGCGGCCGTGAGCCATGAGATCCGCACGCCGCTCAACGGTATTCTGGGCATGGCGGCCCTTCTCGAGGAGACGGAGCTGAGCCCCGTGCAGCGCGATTATGCGCGTGCGATCCGGAAGTCCGGGGCGCGTCTTCTCGATCTTCTCAATAATGTCCTCGACTTCTCGCGCATGGAGGCTGGCGACATTCCGCTTGAGGCGGCTCCCTTTGATCCCTCCGATCTTGTCCAGGACGTTGCTGAACTGCTTGCGCCCCGCGCCCACGCCGCCGGGCTGGATATTGCCGCGATCGTTGACCCGGATCTTCCCGGGCGCCTGATCGGCGACGCCTCCCGGCTGCGTCAGCTCCTGTTCAACCTCGCCGGTAACGCTGTGAAATTTACCTCCAGCGGAGGGGTGCTCATCGAAGCGCGGCGCGGGCCTGGCGGACAGGGTCTGGAGCTGCGGGTGCGTGATACGGGCATCGGCGTGCCCGAGCATGCCCGCGCCCGACTGTTTGAGGCGTTCAGCCAGGTCAACGCCGCCGACGCCCGGCGCGACGGGGGGGTGGGCCTGGGTCTGGCCATCGTCGCCCGGCTCGTCGAGGCGATGAACGGGGAGGTCAGCCTGGCCTCCTCTTTTGGCCATGGCGCCATGTTCATCGTCAGGCTGCCGCTCGGGGCCGATCCGCACGCCGCTCCTGTGATGCCCAGGCTGCGGGGCTCCCGGCTGCGCGTCGCCATCGAGCTGCCGCCGGCCTCCAAGCTGGCCTGCATCAGCGCCATGGCCCCCGGTGGAGCGCAACTCGTTGATAACCTCGCCGAGGCCGATCTTGTTCTTCTCGACGCCGCCCTGCCGCCTGCGCATATCCAGGAGACATCGCGCAGGCGCCAGAGCCTTGTTGTTCTCAGGCCCGAGGATCGCTCGCGCATCGAGCAGTTCCGCGAGATGGGCTGTGCGGGTTATCTGATCCGGCCTCTGCGTGCGGCCTCCATTGTTGAGCGTGTGGGCCTGACGCTGGCCGGCGCCGATCAGCCGGCGGCGGCGCCCGACGTCGTCCGCCCCGGACAGGCGGGCACCGCCCTGATCGCCGACGACAATGCGGTCAACGCCCTTCTGGCGCGCAGCGCGCTGTCGGCCGCCGGCTTCAGGGTCGACACGGCCGGAACCGGTGCGGAGGCGCTGGAAAGGGCGGGGGAAAACGTCTATTCGGTCATTTTCATGGATATCCGCATGCCAGTCATGGATGGGCTTGAAGCAACGCGGCGTATCCGCCGGCTTGGCGGGCCAGCCGGCGCAACGCCCATCATAGCCCTGACAGCTGATCTGGATCCTGATCTTGAGCTCGCCGCGCGCGCCGCCGGCGTCTCGCAGCTGGCCGCCAAGCCGATCGATCCGCCGCGTCTGCGGGAACTGGCGCTGAGCTGGGTGCGGCGCCAGCAGCGGGCGGCCGAGTGATGGATGAGGCGATGTCCCAGCCGGCCGCGCCTGGCAGGCGCAGGCGAACCCGGGCCGAATATGTCATGTATGGCCTCGGCTTTTCCGCCGGGCTTCCCTTCGCGCTGCTGTCCGGATCGCTGGGGGTCTGGCTGACGAATGCGGGCATGTCGTTCGGCGCCATCGGGGCGCTCTCATGGATCAGCCTGTTTTACGCCTTCAAGTTCATATGGGCGCCGACATTTGACTGGCTCGCCCCGCCCTTCGCTTCCAGCGTTGGTCGTCGCAGGGCCTGGATCGCGGTGTGCCAGGTCGTTATCGTCCTCTGCCTGTTCGGCATGACATTCACCGATCCTCGGCAGAACATCATCCTCTTTGCGCTTCTGGGCGTTCTGGGCGCCTTCGCCTCCGCCAGCCAGGACATTGTCATCGACGCCTGGCGTATCGAGACCGCCGAGGATGGACGCATGCTGGACCGGATGTCGGTGCAGTACCAGATGGGCTACCGGCTTGCCGCGCTTATCGCCGGGGCGGCGGCGCTTCTGCTGACGGATATGTGGCGGACCATCGCCGATCCTGCAGCCGGCTGGCCTCCGACCGTCATCATCCTGTCGGTCATGATGATGTTCAGTCTGATTGCAACCTGGTTTGCGCCTGAGCCGGTCTTCCGTCCGCCTGTCGCCACCGGGGAGATGGCGCAGACAACGCGCCGTATGCGCTCACTCTCAGCCATGCCCGTGGCGGCCGGATGGGCCATCGCCGCCTGCCTGCTGCTGGGTTTCATGTTCTACTCCCTCAGCAATCCCTCCGCTTCCTTTGCGGTGTTCCGCGATGCGGCGACCCCGTGGATACTTCTGCTCACCATCGGCGCGCCGCTGCTGGTGTCGTTCTGGCTCGCCCGTCAGCCCGGCGTGATAGAGGCGCCGATGCGCGCACGCTCCTTTCCCGACGCGCTGTTCGAGCGCGTGCTGGCCCCGATGGCGGATCTGGTGGCGCGCTACTGGCTCTGGTCGCTGCCGATCCTGCTGCTCGCCATGACCTACCGGATCGCCGATTCCATGTGGGGCTCCTTCGCCCAGCCTTTCTACATCGCTATCCTGGGCAATTCGAATTCCGATGTCGCTGTCGCTCAGAAACTGATCGGCGTGGCGATGACGATGGGCGGCATTGCTCTGGGCGGGATGGGTGTCATGCTGCTTGGCCGCATGTGGGCGCTCATCCTCGGAGCCGTTCTGGCGGCGGTCACCAACCTGCTTTACGCCGACCTTGCCTATGGCGCTGCGTGGACAAACGCGTTCCTCTCGCTCACCGGCCTCGGCGCTGTCCTCGACTGGCTGATTGGCGGTATCGTTGAGGGGGTTAACAGCACCGGGGCTGCGATTTTTCAGGCGGTGACGCCTGGAGCGAAGATCAACCAGCTGACGGTTGTCATTGCAATGGAGAACCTGGCTGGCGGCTTTGCGAGCGCCGTCCATGTGGTCTGGCTGTCCTCGATCATCAATAAGCGCTATGCGGCTGTTCAGTACGCGCTTTTTGGGTCTCTGGCGCTTCTGATCGGCGTGATCTTCCGGCCCCGGCTGGGTGAGTATGTCGACGCGGTGAAGGATCTGGGCGTGGAGGCGCAGGCGGCCCGGTTCGCCGATATCTTCCAGCTGGCCATGTGGGTGGGCCTTATCGCCGTAGCCCTGTGCTTCCTCGAGATGTACCGCCAGAAGCAGGAGGCTAAGGCCGCCGCGGGTCGGGCTGTCTGAGCCGCTCGTGAAGCCAGGAGCGGCAACTGGCCGGATCGCTGCAAACGGCGGTCCCGGGTTAAGGAGGGATTAAGCAGCCCGCGCCATCCTCCGTACATGGTCCTGCCGCTGTCATCTGTTGCCATGCTGTTCAGCCCGCTGTCACGCTCGGGCGCGTCCGGCCAGGGCGCGTCCGGTTCGGGCGTGACCTCTATAACCCTTCCCACAGCCGGCGGCGCGACCGGTGCGGCAGGGGCTGGGTCGGGAGGCTTTATCAGCGCCGGCGCGATCAAGGCGGCGCTCGATAATGCTGAAAAATTCGAGGCCCGACAGCTCGCGCAGGCTGCAAAGGATCCCCAGGTCCAGAGAGAAATGGCGCGCTATGAGAAGGTTCTCAAAAGCGCCAAGTCGCTTGACGACGTGCTTGATGACCCTGTCGCCCGGCGCGTCTTCATGACGGCCAACGGGCTGAAGGGTTATGTCGACTACATCGGCATGGCCAAGAAGGTTCTGGCCTCCGACCCCTTCGACAAGGCCTCGCAGGCCGCAAAACTGCAGGCCGTCGAAGGCGCCTGGCTGGATACGGTCAGAAAATACCCCGTCGGACGCACGGGGCTCAGCGTCCTGACGGCTCCTGCAGCCATCGCCGAAGTCCGCAATAACTACATCGCGGAGAAGCGCCTGGACGCCCTTGACCAGCAGATGCCCGGTCTGGGCTCGGCGATCCTTTTCAAGCAGGGCGCACCCAAGCTCAAGAACGCTGTTGAGGTCCTCGGATCGGGCCTTGGTCGCGATGTCATAACGACCGCATTCGGGATCCCCAAACAGATCGCGGTCCAGTCCATCGAGGCCCAGGCCAGGATCATCAGCCAGCGCATCGACATCGCAAAACTCCAGAAGGAGAGTTATGTCGACGCCATTGCGCAACGCTATCTGCTTGTCCTGAATGGTGGCATTGGCGGCCTTCTCGCCTGACAGGAGTTCATGGCCGACCAGGCAGGCGGCCTGCGGCCCCTTTATGCGCCAGGACCGCCGGCTACTGCAGGCCGCCCGGGCCTGCGCTGACGGCCACCATGGCGGCCCTGAGCGTGCGCTCGCCGATTCGCCAGCCAGACTGGAAGAGCTGGGCGACCGAGCCGGAGGGATGGGGTGAGGGGATCTGGGTCACCGCCTGGTGCAGGGCCGGGTCGAAGGCCGATCCCGGGGCGGCGTCAATCGCCGTGACGCCGTGACGGGCCAGGACGCCGACCAGCTCCTTCTGGGTCAGCTCGACGCCCTCCAGGGCCGTTCTGACCGCCTCGGTCATCAGGCCGCGGCTGTGCTCGGGCACGGAATCAACCGCCCTCGTAAGATTGTCAGACACGTTCAGGAGGTCGCGCGCAAACTTTTCGACGGCATAGAGGCGGGCGTCCTCGATCTGCCGGTTGGCGCGTTTGCGGACATTATCGGTTTCTGCAAGGGCGCGCAGAACCGCGTCCTTGAGGGCGTCCCGCTCTTTTTCCGCCGCAGCGAGCGCCTCGGCGAGGGGATTGGCCTCATGCGCCGGGCCGCCGCCGGGCTCGGCCAGCCCCGCCCCCTGCTCAGGGGTGTCAGCCGGTTGTCCGGGATCATTCTGGTTCATCGCGCCTTACTCACGTTTGCCTGAAGGGATGCGCGACCCGCCAAGGAGCCGGCCCACGACCTGAGCGGTATAGTCCACCATGGGAATGACGCGAGCATAATTCAGCCGTGTTGGCCCAATTACGCCCAGCGCCCCCACAATCTTCCTGTTTCCGTCCATATAGGGGGCCACGATCATGGCCGACCCTGAGAGAGAAAACAGCGGGTTCTCCGCCCCGATGAACAGCCGGACGCCAGCTGCGTCGCGGGCGGTATCGAGCACATTGAGGAGGTTCTCCGACCGTTCGAGCTCTGCGAACAGGTCGCGTACACGGTCAAGATCTTCGGTCGCCCGCGGATCATCCAGCAGGTTCGCGCGTCCCCTGACGATGAGCGAGCGACCTCGCTGGGGGTCTTCCCCCGACCACTGCGCCAGCCCGTCCTCGACGAGCCGCGCCGCTGTCTGATCGAGGAGGGCGCGGCGCGAGCGGATCTCGCCGAGCACGGTCTCGCGCGCCTCCGCCAGGGATTTTCCCTTGGTGCGGGCGTTAAGATAGTTACCGGCCTCGACCAGGGCTGAGGCGGGAAGACCGGGCGGCAGGGCGAGGATCCTGTTTTCGACGTCTCCGGTCTCGGTGACGATCACCGCCAGCGCCTGCTCGGAGGAGGTCCGGACGAACTCGATATGCCGGATGGGTGCATCTGCTGTCGGCGTCGATACCAGACCGGCTCCGCCCACAAGACCGGACAGCAGTTCCGAGGCTTCCGACAGGACATCGCCCATGCGGCGTCCCGAGCCGGCCAGCCGGCTTTCTATCTGTCGTTTGTCGGCTTCGCCGGGTTCGCCCAGCTGCAGAAGGCTGTCCACGAAGACGCGCAGGCCCGCATGTGTGGGAATGCGTCCGGCCGAGGTGTGCGGGCTGTCGATGAGGCCCAGTTCGGTGAGGTCCGACATGACATTCCGGATGGAGGCGGGCGAGAGGGCCACCCCGCGTCGGGAAATCGTGCGCGAGCCGACGGGTTCGCCGGTATCAAGATAAGACTGCACAATCTCCCGGAATATGTCGCGCGAGCGCCTGTCCATGGCCGCAAACGCGGACAGGGCGAGGCTCATCGCGGCGGTATCCCGGGGTGGTGTGGACATATCCGCAGGGAAGTTATGGACGCTTTGGCGTCTGTTCAACCCGCCCTGCGGGGGCGAATTCAGCAGGCGGGAGGCCAGGCGGCCCTTGTCCAGCCGTCCGGAAGGGCGGAAGCTGCAGGTCCACAGACAGGAGGCGATCATCATGAGCCGGCTGAGGAGACTGCTCTTTATCGCTGCGGCGGCACTGGTCCTGCCCGCGCCGGCGCTGGCCTGCTCGATTTTGCCGCCGCCACCGCCTCCCGCGCCGCCGCCGGGCGTATCCGAGGCCGATGCTGCGGCTCTTGTCAGGGCCTGGAGCCAGGCCCAGCAGGTCAGGTTCGAGCTCGGCATGCGGGAGCAGCGCCTGTGGCGTCAGGCGCATCTGTTTGACGAAGCCGGGACCATCCTTCTGGTCCGCTTTGACAGGAAGGTCATGTCCGGGGAGGAGGAAGTGGCTGTTCTGCAGCCGATCGGCTGGCTCAAGGGCGCCAGCCCGTCGCGGGAACTGGTCCTGCAGCGCGGCCTCCAGCCGCCCTGCAGCGCGATCATCGCTCATGAGGCGTATTATGGCTCGCCCGGAGAGGTTTTCGTCGTCTTCCTGAAAGAGACCGGCGGGGCTGCGAGAACCGTTCTGGAGGCTTTTGCGGTGGAAGGGCTGATTGAGCCGCGTCTGATCGCCGGACTGACGACGGCGCCGCAGTAGGAAGCCGGCGAGTGGTCTGCTAGGAGCGGGCGTCAGTCACACACCAGAGGCGTCCATGCGTCCATCCGGCCGGTCTGCGAGCCAGCTTCGCGCCGTCTCTCTCGAGGCGGGCGTCACGCGATATGCGGAGGGATCATGTCTGGCCAAATTCGGTCACACGCATGTCCTGTGCACCGCCTCATGGGCCAGCGAAGTCCCGCGCTGGAAAAAAGGGAAGGGCGAAGGATGGGTGACGGGCGAATACGGCATGCTGCCGCGCGCGACCCATACACGCGGGCGTCGCGAAGCGGCTGAAGGTAAGCAGTCCGGTCGTACGCAGGAAATCCAGCGCCTGATCGGCCGGGCCCTGCGCTCTGTTACCGATATGCGGATTCTGGGCGAAAACACCCTGACGCTGGACTGCGATGTCCTGCAGGCCGATGGCGGCACGCGCACGGCTGCAATCACCGGGGCCTATGTCGCCCTGGCGCAGGCCTGCCGGTATCTGGCCGAGGAAGGCGTCATCAGCGGCAATCCGCTGCGCGCTCAGGTCGCCGCCGTCTCATGCGGCGTCGTCAACGATGTTGCTGTTCTTGATCTCGATTATCCCGAGGACTCCTCGGCCCAGGTCGACGCAAATTTTGTGATGGCCTCCGGCGGACGGATCATTGAGATTCAGGGGACGGGTGAGCAGAGGAGCTTTACGCGGGCTGAGTTCAGCGCGCTGATGGAGCTTGCAGAGGCTGGCTGTGACCAGCTGTTCGCCGCCCAGAGGCAGGCCCTCGGGCTGTGAGCGCGGCGGACCCTTCCGGCGAGGGGCGGCGTCGGGTCGATATCACATCCCGTACGACGCTTTATGAGGGTCGCTACCGGCTTGTCGAATATGTCTTCAGTTTTGACAGCGCCACAGGAAGGGGCCTTATCACCGGCGCCAGGCGCGAGGTGTTCGAGCGTGGCGACAGCGCCGCCGCCCTGATCCATGACGTTGAGCGCGACGTCATCATTCTGGCCGAGCAGTTCCGGATCGCCACCCATGCCAGGGGCCCGGGCTATATGCTTGAGGCGATGGCCGGGTCGCTGGAGCCCGGAGAGGATCCCGAGGACTGCATCCGTCGGGAAATGATGGAAGAGGTCGGCTATCGCGCCGGTGAGCTAAAGCTTGTCGCGCGGGTCTTCGCCTCCCCGGGGGCGAGCTCGGAGCGGATGTTTCTTTTCTATGCTCCGGTGAAGACCTCTGATCTCATCGATCCGCAGGCCAGCGGCCTTGCTGCGGAAGCCGAGGACATCCGCCGCGTCGAGCTCAGCCGCAAGGCATTTCTCAGGCGCGTCCGGCTGGCTCAGATTGAGGACGCCAAGCTCATGACGCTGGGACTCTGGCTGCTGTCATCGCCACGCAGGGGAGCTCCGGCTGGGCCGGGGCCAAAGACCGGCCGCTGACCGGAGGCGAGGAGGCCTGCGCAGCGTCGGTTCAGGCGCCTATTCAGCCGCGATGGCGTCGGGGCCGTCTTCTTCGCTGTCCACGGCGACGTGGGGGTCCCAGACGAGTATGTCGCCGGGCTGACAGTTGAGCTCCCGGCAGAGGGCCTCAAGGGTCGAGAAGCGGATGGCCCGCGCCTTTCCGGTTTTAAGGATGGAGAGGTTGGCCAGCGTAATCCCGACGCGCTCGCCGAGCTCGGTGAGCGACATGCGCCTGTCGAGCAGGACGCGATCGAGAGTGACGCGGATCGCCATGGGCGCCGTTGTCCGTGCCTGTTCGTCGCCGGCCCTGACCGCCGGCTGGTCCTCAGTCTGCTGCAGGCCTGTCCGGCCTCTGCCGGCGGCGTCCTGTCGGCAGGGCGCGCCGGGGTTGTGCTGTCTGATCGAGCGCCCTGCGGCGGGTTCAGATCGTCATTTTCTGTTCCTCGCGCATCGCGGCGCCTTCACGGAAGACCTGGGCCAGAACGAGGAGCGTCAGGACGGCGAACCAGACAGACACGTTCAGCCGTATCTCCAGGCCTGAGCCGCCTGCCTCTGTGGACGGGTCGAGAAGGGCGAAGCCCAGACGTATGCCAGTCGCCGCCAGCATGCCAGCTGCTTCCATGCCAGCCAGGGCCGCCCCGATGAGGCTGAGCCGCCGCGCATTCTCCGGAACGAACGGATCGCGTTGGACGAGCGTCTCAAAAAAGCCGCGCAGCCAGCCGCAGACCATCATGACGCCGATACACTGGATGGCGCCTACGAGCGCCCATGCCGCCAGATCGCGCGGGGCGCTGTGTGAGGCCTGTTCGACTTCGATGAATGTCGGCTGGCCCGACACCAGCGTGTAGGCCACCAGAGCTGCGACAATACAGATAAAGCCGAGCAGGGCGCAGGACACCACCCATGCGACATCCACCGCCAGTTTCAGAAATGACGAGATTGATCCACGACCGGTCGCGCTGATCACCATCGGGTCAGCCGCTCCGTTCGCTGCGATCGCCTCATGCCGCCTCTCCTCGCCTCGGGCGGGCGCTGATCGCCCGCCTCACACCCGTGGCGTTCAACCGCCGGGCTAATCTGGGCGTACACATATATGATATCGACAAACAATAATGGTGTCCATCCGGTCGGGACGGGTCGCGATCTCAGGCGGTCAACGCTCCTCGCGGAGGGGCGGACTGAGCCCGGGCCCGCTGGCCGCACCCGCAGGCGTTAACCGTCCGGCCGGGAACCGCTGGCTTGAACCGCAGAGCGAGCCTGTTAGGAGATCTGGAGACGACAGCCCCGCCCCGCGCCCGGCCCCGCCGGGCGGCGTGACATCGCCGGCTGCTGCAGGAAACCGCCCATGTTGAGGAAAGATCATCTCATCCCCGGCCGCCTGATCGCGGCCACGCACAACCCCGGAAAGGTCCGCGAGCTCGCTGACCTTCTGTCGGCCGCCGGGTTCACCTGCGTATCGGCCGGCGAGCTGGGCCTGCCTGAACCTGAGGAAACCGCTGACACATTCCGGGGAAATGCGGAGCTCAAGGCGCTCGCGGCGGCGCGTGCTGCGGGCGAGCCGGCGCTGGCGGATGATTCCGGTCTCAGCTGCGAGGGGCTCTCAGGCGCGCCGGGCGTCTACTCGGCGCGCTGGGCCGGGCCACAGAAGGATTTTCGCCTGGCGATCGAGAAGGTCGAGGACGCCCTGACGGCGGAGGCCGGCGAAGGCGGGCAGACCGACAGGCGGGCGCGCTTTGTGTGCGTTCTGTCGCTTGCCTGGCCTGACGGGCGGGTGGAAAGTTTCGAGGGCGTGATCCGCGGGCAGCTCGTCTTTCCCCCACGCGGGGATAATGGGTTTGGCTATGATCCGATCTTTGTTCCCGAAGGCGAGAGCGAGACGTTCGGCGAGATGGATCCGGCGCGCAAGCACGCCATGAGCCATCGCGCCATAGCGTTCGCAAAACTGCTCGACTTCCTGAAGGGCTGACAGGCGTTGGCGTATCCGCATGTCTCTTGTCGGGCGACGCCGGGAGGCAGCCATGATAAGCCGGTTTGATCCAGCGCGCGGCTTTGGCGTCTATGTTCACTGGCCGTATTGCGGGCGCATCTGTCCTTACTGTGATTTCAACGTCTACCTCGCCAAAACGCGCGATACTTCTCCTCTGTTCGAGGCTCTTCTCAGGGATCTTGACGGCTGGCGCCTGCGCACCGGCGCGCGCGAGGTCACGTCCGTGTTTTTTGGCGGCGGCACGCCATCGCTGATGAGCGCATCACAGGTCGAGCGCCTGATCAGTCATGTGCATGATCTGTGGGGTCTGGGGCCGCAGGCGGAGATAACGCTTGAGGCTAACCCCGATGATGCTGCGAGATTCACCGCGTTCGCGGCGGCGGGCGTGGGCCGGCTGTCGCTGGGCGTGCAGTCTCTGGATGACGCCCGTCTGGCTTTTCTCGGGCGAACACACTCTGCCACCGATGCGCGGGCTGCTTTCGACAAGGCGAAAGCGTGCTTCGCCTCGGTCTCGGTGGACATGATCTACGCAACGCCTGGTCAGTCGCTGGCGTCATGGCGCGAGGAGCTCTCGCTCGCCCTTCTGATGGAAGCGGATCACCTGTCGCTTTATGAACTCTCCATCGAGCCAGGCGCGGCGTTCGCTCATGCCGTCAGGCGCGGGGCCTGGCGGCCTCCGGACGAAGACCTCGCCGCGGACCTTTATGAACTGACGCAGGATCTGACGGAGGCGGCAGGCCTTCCGGCCTATGAGATCTCCAATCACGCACGCTCAGCGTCCCACCGATCTGTCCACAATGGGGTTTACTGGCGATCGGGCGACTGGGCCGGCGTTGGCCCCGGCGCGCACGGACGCCTCAGCGCCGGAGGGCGCAGATGGGCCAGCGAGGCTGCATCTGCGCCGGGCGCCTATCTGCGCCAGATTGAGCAGACGGGTGTGGGCTTCCCCGCCGCAGAAGAACTCGACGCCCTCGCGCAGGCCCGCGAACGGGTCGCTATGGGCCTGCGGCCTGTCGGTGGCTTCGCCGTATCAGACATTGAGGAACTGGGCCTGTCGCTCGACGCCGACAGGCTGGCGGATCTGACAGCGCTGGGGTTTGTGGTCCAGAGCGCAGGCCGTATCGCCCTTAGTCCGGCCGGTCGGCTGCGCGCCGACCGCATCGCCGAAGAGCTCTCTCCCTAGGCCCGCCGGGCCGCAGCCCCCGGCCATCAGAGAGGCCGGCGGTCGTGTGGCTATGTGTCGGTCGCGATCTGTCGGTGGCGATGTATCGGCGGTGATGTATCGGCGGCTGGGTGATGCGCTCTTTGTCCTCGCTGTCAGGACACCGTCCTCGCACAGGCGCCTGGATTAAACGTGTTGTCCCAGCGCGCCTGGCGGTTGTCCGCCCCTGTCGTCTCCTCACTGTGACGCCAGCCCCGGCGCGGTCAGCTTCCTGGCGTGAACGCCTGCAGGGCCGGCGCGATCAGTTTGACGCCGCCGCGGTCCTGCAGCTGCATGATCGCCAGCGCCCGCTCCGTGCTGCCGTCCGGTAGAAAGCGGAACAGGCCGTTGACCCCGCCCCAGCCCTGCGGGCGCTGAATGGTCGCCGCCTCGAGGCGCCCGGCGCCCGCCAGCGTCGCTGCGAGGGCCCCGGCGTCATAGCCGAAACTTGCCAGCCGGGGCGGCGCCTCGCCAAACACAGCCTGATAGCGCGCCTCGAAGTCGCTGACCGCCTGCGGGTCGGGGGCGGGAAAGGAGCCGCCATAAAGACCCGGTTCGCGCCATATCTCCGGGTCGTTCCACTGACCGGTGCCGATAAAGCGCACTTCACGCGGCGTCACGTTTGCAATGGAGCGCAGGAGCGCGCCGACTGAACGCAGCTGTACGCCCGCCTCAGGTATGAGCACGGCGACTTTGCCAGGAAAGGCCTTGTTCTCGTTTTCGATGATGCGCGCGATTGTTCGCGCCTCCGCCTGAGGGGAGGCGTTGCCTGGCGTATAATAAGCGGCGCCCGCCACGCCGCCGCCCCGCGCTGCGGCTTCCTGGCGGAGCGCCACCTCGATGGCGCGCGTGTTGGCGTTATCAGGCCCCAGCATGGCGAAACGCGTCACGCCATCCCGGCTGGCCCACTCGACGATGCGACTGACCTCCGAGGCCGGGGTCATCGAGACGAGGTAGGCGCCCTGGCCGATGGCCGACAGGTCGGTTGAGAAGGCGAACACGGGCGCGCGGACCTCGGCGGCCTGTGCTGCGACGGGGGGAACCTGCTGAGCGAAGACCGGACCGATGACGGCGACTGCGCCATCGCGGATCACATCTTCGGTAATCCCTGAAATGACCGCCGGGTCGGCGCTCGAGGCGTCGCGCGGCAAAAGGACGATGTCGGGTGCGCCGACCTGGAACAGCGCCATCTGTATGCCGTTGTAAATGCCAGCGCTCTGGCGCCGGACTTCGGCGTTTGCTGAGGAGAAGGGCAGGAGAACCGCGATCCGCTTGAGCGTGTCCGTCTGCGTCCCGGACAGATGCCGCGGCGTCACCGCATTGCGGCTCTGGGCGTAGACGTCGCTGACGGGCGCGGAGGGCAGAGGCTCGCCGGGGCGGGGCGGGCGTGTCGGCTCGGGCCGCTGGCCGGTCGTTGACAGAGGCGTAGTGGGGCGCACCGGCCCGGTTGTGCACGCCGCCAGCGCCAGTGCGGCCGACGCCGCGAGCAGCATCAGCTTGCAGACCTGACGGGTGAGTGGCATGCGCGATCCCTCCTGAGGATGCATCAGTCTCCGCCACAGGGCGGGGGCAGGGTGGTGACGGAGGCTAGGGCGTTGCACGCAACACCACAAGAAGAGACCCCGCCTGAAGACCCGGGGTCGGCGCGCCTGTTTCGCGCCGACCCCGCGCTTGCGCCCGGCCTTTATGTTGTTTCTACGCCCATCGGCAACCTTCGTGACATCAGCCTCAGGGCCCTCGATATCCTTGCTTCAGCAGACACCGTGTGCGCTGAGGATACGCGCATCGCGGCGAAGCTCCTGTCAGCTTTCGGAGTATCGGCCCGACTGCGGCCATATCATGACCATAACGGCGCACAGGCAAGGCCGGCCCTGCTGGCCGAACTGAAGGCGGGCGCGCGCATCGCCCTGATGTCCGACGCAGGCACGCCTCTGGTCTCCGACCCCGGCTACAAGCTGGTGCGCGAGGCGGTGAAGGAGGGACTGGCCGTCTTCAGTATACCCGGCGCCTCAGCCCCCCTTGCCGCCCTCGTCTCGTCCGGCCTGCCAACTGACTGTTTTACGTTCGCCGGTTTTCCCCCGCCGCGGACGGCGGCCCGGCGATCCTTCCTGCGCACGCTCAGCGATGCGCCGGGTACGCTGATCTTTTTCGAGGGACCCTCGCGACTGGCCGCCAGTCTGGCGGACATGGCCGATGTATTCGGTGAGCGGGAGGCGGCCGTGGCCCGGGAACTGACCAAGCTGTTTGAGGAGACGCGGCGCGGCCGTCTTGCCGATCTCGCCGCCCACTACGCCGGTGCGGGCCCGCCGCGCGGCGAGCTTGTCGTCCTGGTCGGCCCCGGCCAGCAGGGAAGCTGCAGCGGACAGATGCTCGATGACGCGATCAGTTCGGCTGACCCCTCCCGTCCGGTCAAGGAGGTCGCGTCCGAGATCGCCGTTCGCCTGGGTCTGGGGCGACGCACCGTTTATGAACGCATGCTTGAGCTGAGGGGTCAGGGGCGTGGGTCCACGGCCGATCAGGACTGAGCTGAACCCTCCGGGGTCTGTTATCCGGGGTCTGTTATCCGGGGGCTGGCGGTTCATAAGCCCTTCAGCTTGCCTGCGGCAGACTGCAGACTGCCCGAAATTCGCCCCAACCGGGGCTTATCGCATGAACCACTTTACCGGAGTTCGCCCGAATGACCGCACGCCTGCTTGCCTGCCTTCTGATGGCCGCCCCGTTTCTGGGCGCCTGCGTGTCGGACCGGACGCTGTTCCAGTCGCTGGACGACACGTCTGCGGCCACTGAGGTCAAGACGCGTCTTCTGGGCGCGGGCATGGATGGTCGCTTCATGGAGGTGGATGTTGCGGTCGTTGACCGTTTCGTCCTGCTCTCGGGGCGCGTTGCTACGCAGGAACATCGTCGCCAGGCCGAGCGCATCGCCTGGGATGTGCCCTCCGTTGACGAGGTCGCCAATGAGATTGTCATCGATTATCTCGATCTTGGCCGGGACCTCAATGACGCCTGGATCACCGAGCAGATCCGGCTGAGACTTATCGGGGATGATGACATCCGCGGGACCAACTACAACATTCAGGTTTATAGCGGGCGCGTCTTTCTTCTGGGTGTTGCACGGTCCGAGGATGAACTGCGGCGCGCCGCCGAGCATGCCAGCCTCGTCGGAGGCGTCCAGAAGGTCATCTCCTACGTCAGGGTGCGCACGCGGGGGGCTCCTCCCGATATCAGCCTCGCCGCCTCGCCACAGGATCAGGACATAGCCGGAGCCCCGATCCGGCTCGCCCCGCCGCCTGCTGTCCCGGCCCCGATCGTGGCCCCGGACAGCCCGCCGATGAGCCGCCAGACCTATTCGGATCCCTACGCCGCCGGCGCTGCGGCGCCGCCGGGTTCAGTAGCCAGTCCGGGGGCCGGAGGCGCGGGCCTTGAATCCCGGCCGCTGCCTCCGCTCAGGGCGAACCGGTAGCGATCCGCCTGCCGCTGCGGCCTCCATTGCGCCGCCCCGGCGGGCGACCTAGGACGGTTGCATCCTGACCGGAGACCTTCATGTCCCTGCGCATCGCCGTCCAGATGGATCCGCTGGAAACGGTCAATCCTGCCGGCGACAGTACGTTCATGATGATCGAGGAGGCGCAGCGGCGCGGGCACCGTGTCAGCGTGTACGGGGTCAGCGCCCTTGTCTATGACACCGGTCATGTCCGCGCCCTCGCACGCCCCGCCCGGGTCTTCCCCGGGCGCACGCCGCACGCGGAATTCGAGCCGGCCAGCCTGCTCGACCTGCGACGGGATGTTGACGTTATCCTGATGCGCCAGGATCCGCCTTTCCATATGGGGTATGTGACCGCCGCCCATCTGCTCGAGCTGGTCAGCGATGAAACCCTGGTGGTGAATGATCCGGCCGGCGTGCGCTCCTCACCGGAAAAGGTCCTTCCCCTGCTGTTCCCCGACCTTCAGCCGCCCACGCTGATCACCCGCGATCTGGCCCGGGTTCTCGACTTCCGCGAACGACACGGCGATATCGTGATCAAGCCGCTGCACGGGCATGGCGGGGCCGGCGTCCTGAAGATCGGCCGTGAGGATGGCAATCTGCCGGCCGTGGTGGACCTCTTCCTGAATATGGCGCCTGAGCCTTTCATCGCGCAGGCTTTTCTGCCGGCGGTCAGCGAGGGCGACAAACGGATCCTTCTGGTGGACGGCGAGGCTGTCGGCGCCATTAACAGGCGTCCGCCGTCCGGAGCGATCCGCTCGAACCTTGTGGCTGGCGGCGCCGCCGAAGCGACCGGCCTGTCGGAGCGTGAGCGCGAGATCTGCGCCCGCATCGGTCCTGAACTCAGGCGGCGCGGTCTTATCTTTGTTGGCATCGACGTGATCGGCGGCATGATGACGGAAATCAACGTTACATCGCCGACGGGCGCACGGGCCCTGCAAAAACTCAGCGGCGTAGACGCCATTGAGTTACTGTGGAGCGTCATTGAACGCCGCCTTGAGACGGCCGGAGCGCCAGCCCTCTGAGATCGGCCGCCGGCCGGTCGGCGGGCCAGGCCGGGGTGGGTGTGTGTTGTCCGATTGTTAGGATGAACCCGGCATAGAGGCGGCGTCTGCGGGAGAAACCGACATGATCAAGGGGACCTCGCCCCTGCTGGCCCTCGCGATCGCCTGGGCGGGCTTCGCCCCGGCCGCCCTGGCCGGAGAGTTTCTTCTCGCCATCAGCGACGTACCGCTGGCCGACGGGCTCAGCGAGCTGCCCGATCCCCTGATTTTTGAGAGCGAGCAGGGGCGTGTCGTGAGCGCCTCAGCAGCCGGCTCCGTCGGCGCCAGCGCAGTTGCAGATTTCTATACGGCCTCTCTGCCCGCCCTTGGCTGGCGGCCGGCCGGCGGCGAGGCCCTCTCCTTCACACGGGAAAATGAGCATTTAACCATCACGGTCATCGCATCCGACGGCGCACCGGGGCTCAGCGTTCGCTTTGAGCTGGTCGTAAAGGCGGCGCAGCTCCGCCTGCCCGATCAGGAGCCAGCGGGCGCAGAGGCGACTGACGAGGCGTCCTGAACACGCCCCGGACCGACCGCCCGGCCACGCCCCTGGCCGGCGTGCGGGCTTCCCCAAAGGCCTCCCCGGCCGCTAGATAGGGGGCAAGAGGAGACACCTATGGCTTACGAGACCCTGCTGACGGAAACTGACGGCGCCGTAGGGGTCGTCACCCTGAACCGCCCGGACCAGCTCAATGCGCTCAACGCGCGCCTGTGCGAGGAGCTGATGGATGTCCTCGCGGGCTGGGAAAAGGACGAGGCCATCGGCTGCGTCATCATCACCGGGGCCGGACGCGCCTTCGCCGCCGGGGCCGATATCAAGGAGATGGCGCCCCAGTCCTATATGGACGTTTACGCGAGGGATTTGTTCGGCGCCTTTGAGACGGCCCTGTCCTCCTTCCGGAAGCCCCTGATCGCCGCCGTTAACGGCTTCGCCCTTGGGGGCGGATGCGAGCTGGCGATGCTGTGCGATTTCATTCTCGCCTCAGAGGCGGCCCGTTTTGGCCAGCCCGAGATCAATCTGGGCGTCATGCCGGGCATTGGCGGCACCCAGCGTCTCACCCGTTTTGTGGGTAAATCCAAGGCGATGGAGATGTGTCTGACCGGGCGGATGATGGATGCGGCCGAAGCCGAGCGCGCCGGCCTCGTCTCGCGCGTACTGCCGGCTGACAAGCTGATGGAGGAGGCGCGCGCGGCCGCCCGCAAGATAGCCTCCCAGTCCCGCCCAATCGCCATGATGACGAAGGAAACAGTCAACGCCGCGTACGAGACGACGCTGCGTCAAGGCGTCCTGCTTGAGCGCCGTCTGTTCCATTCGATGTTTGCGACCTCCGACCAGAAGGAGGGTATGAGCGCCTTCATCGAGAAACGGCCGGCGCGCTTTCAGAACCGGTAGGATCGGGCTGCCTGGCGCGGGGGAAAAGGTCCCGGACGCTGCGGCATTACAAACAACATGATGCGAATTGACCGGGCGGGGCGGCGCTGTTAAGACGCCGCTCCCCAAAAACCCAGGATGGCTGAAGGCCGGCGGGTGAGGGTAAACGGAGCGTGTGAGACGTATGGCCAATACTAAATCCGCCAAGAAAATGGTGCGCAAAATCGCCACGCGGACCGCGGTCAACAAGTCGCGCAAATCCCGCATCCGCACCTTCACGCGCAAGGTCGAAGAGGCTGTCGCCTCGGGCGATAAGGCGGCGGCCACGGCTGCACTCAAGGCCGCCGAGCCGGAGATCATGCGCGGCGTCACGCGGGGCGTGACCCACAAGAACACTGCTTCGCGCAAAGTCTCGCGTCTGGCTAAGCGCATCAAGTCGATGAACGCCTGAGGCGTTCGACTTTCTCTGTCCCCTCATAGCTGTCAGCTGATCTCAGCATGATGTCTCGTGGCCCGCGACGGCCTCAGGCTGCGCGCGTGTAAGGGGCGTTTCCGATCCGCTGCGCGTGCGCTGCGTCACGCATATGTGTCCGTGCGTGCAGGAGCCGTCAGTTGCTGTGTGTCAGCATGGATCGCGGGCATCTGGCGCATCCTCCGCGTGCAGCTGAATTGCTCCGTATACGGAGCACACGATGTGTTGCCGATCAGCCGCGCCTCGCTGACTTCAGGGTTCATTATCGCAATGGATTCAGTGGCAATACCTAATGCGACAGTTTGGTAAAAAATAATTCCGCAGCTTCACGCATCTGCATGGTTGACCTGACGCGTCGATCGGAGAAAAACTCGCCTCCGTAGCGAGTACCCTTCCATTGTATAGACACGATCTGCGGCTCGGGGGATTGGGCCGTCGCGAAGTTTTGTGTCCTAAAAAAATGAACGGAATGGGCTCGCAGGAGAGGGTAGTTGAGGGGCCATGATCAATAAACAGAGCACGCCGCGATATGCCTCGCCAGCCGCTGGCGCTTCTCATCGCGTGACTGAGGCGGCGCAGACCCGCCGCGCAGCACCGCCTGCAGCAGAGGATGATCGTATTGCATCGGTGTGGAGCGCTGTGCGCGACACGCTTCGCCGTCGTCTTGGCGATGGGCGTTATGAGGCGTGGATCGCCCGACTTGAGTTTATCGCCGAGGTCAATGGCGAGGTCGTTCTGGCCGCCGCGGATGATTTCATGCGCGGTCGTATCGAGTCTGACTATGGCCATATCATCCAGCAGGCCTGGGACCAGAACGACCGCGCCGGCCGGCGCGTGCGCATTGAGGCCCGCGAGCGGATTTCCGCCGATATTCTCGCGCTCGCCCAGCCGTCCCCCGGCGGTGTTCTTGAGGAGGAGATCGAGGAGGAGGACGGGGACGCCGGCGCTCGCCCTGAGGGCGTCAGCCCGGACGCCCAGACCCTTGAGAACTTCCTTGTGGGAGATTCCAACCGCGTCGCTTTTGGTCTGGCGCATCGTCTCGCCATGGGCGGAGGCGTGTCCGCCAATGTCGTCACGATTGTCGGCCCTCACGGCGTCGGCAAGACACATCTGCTGAAGGGCATTGAGGTCGCCCTGCGGGCCTCGCGCGGGGAGGGCAGCGTTCTGTACCTCAGCTCCGAGGATTTCACGGTTGCTTTTGTCGACGGCGTCAGGCGCAAGGACACCTCTGACCTGCGTACGCTCGTGCGCCGCGCCAAGGTTGTCCTCCTCGACGATTTCCAGTTCATCTGCTCGAAGCCAGGCACGCTGGTGGAGTTCTTCTCCCACATGCGCGCGATCGTCGCCAATGGCGGGGTGGTTGTGCTGGCCTGCGATCAGTCGCCAGCCGTTATTGAGCAACTTGATGACCGCATGCGCGATGAGATCCATGGCGGCGTCATCGCGCAGATGGAGCTGCCTGAGCGCAACCTCCGTCGCGAAATCCTGCGCGCCAGGGCGGACGCCGTCGCCGCCGCCGCGCGTGCGATCGATTCAGACTTCAGCTTTCAGGAGGAGTGGATCGACCTGCTGGCGGATCGCCTGCCTGCTTCCGGTCGCGCCCTGTGCGGGGCGATCGGCAACGTCTACTGCGGCACTGTGATCGTCGGAAAACCCCTCGACCGGGCCGCCGTTGAAAAGGCCATACAGCTGCAGATCGGCGGCGCTTCGGCCCGCGCTCCCAAGATAGACACCATCAAGGATGTGACGGCCAGGGCCTATGGCGTGACAAAGGCCGAGCTGGAATCGGCCTGCCGCAAGCGTCAGTACGCCCTTCCGCGTCAGTATGCGATGTATCTGAGCCGCCAGCTGACCAAGTGTTCCTATCCGCAGATCGGGCGCATGTTCGGCGACAGGGATCACACCACAGTTCTCTTCGCCTACCGCAAGATCGCCGCCATGATCGCCTCAAGCGATGTCGCCGCTGAGGAGCTGCGGGCCCTTGAGCAGCGCATCATGGCCGACCCGCGTAACGCGAAGTAGGGCTGCAGCGCCGCAGATCTGGGTCCGGGGTGGAAGGGGGGCGCAAAAAAGCGCTTTTCGCGGCGCCGCAATGCGTTAATCTCCCATCCCGCCCTCAGTGGCGGGCCGGGAGAGCGGCGGCGGTCATCAGGCCAGCCGGTCCGGACGGATCTGACAGGATTGGGCTTATGAAACTTACGATTGACCGCAACGCACTGATGCGTGCGCTGTCTCATATCCAGGCCGTCGTCGAGCGCCGCAACACGATTCCGATCCTGTCGAACATCCTGCTGGTCGCCGAGGGCGAGCGCCTGCGGCTGACGGCGACCGATCTGGATATTGAGGCGACAGACGCAGCGCCCGCCGCCGTCAGGACGGCCGGGGCCGTCACTGCGCCGGCCCAGACGCTGTTTGATGTGGTGCGCAAACTGCCCGACGGCGCTGATGTGTCGATGGAGCTCGCTGAGGGGCGTCTGTCGATTTCCTCAGGCCGGGCGCGCTTTCTTCTGCCCACCCTGCCGGCTGCAGACTTCCAGACGATGTCGCGCGAGGCCGCTCCGGTCCGGTTCGAGATGGCGGCCGACGAGCTTCGCCGGCTGATCGACAAGACCCGGTTCGCCATATCCACCGAGGAGACGCGCTATTACCTCAACGGCGTTTATCTCCATCACGCGAGGGGGGCTTCGGGCAATGTGCTGCGCGCTGTGGCGACCGACGGTCATCGCCTGGCTCTGGCGGAGACCGGGGCGCCCAAAGGTTCGGCTGCGCTTCAGGGTGTTATTATTCCGCGTAAGGCTGTCGGCGAGATCAGGCGCCTGCTGGAGGATGCTCCTGAAACAGTGGTGATCGAGGCCTCCGACGCCAAGATTGTGGTGGCTCTGGGCGATGCGGTTCTGACCTCGAAGCTGATCGATGGCTCTTTCCCGGACTATCAGCGGGTTATTCCGAAGGATAACCGGCGTATGCTCAGTGTGGACAACCGGCTGTTCAGAGAGGCTGTCGATCGGGTGGCGACGGTGTCGGCTGAGCGTTCACGCTCTCTCAAGCTTGTGCTCGGTGAGGGAAAAATCACGATTAATGTATCCCATTCAGAGAGCGGCCAGGGCACCGAAGAGCTGGAGGCCAGCTATGACGCAGGGCCGCTGGGGATCGGCTTTAACGCCCGCTACCTGCTTGATGTGGCCGCTCAGATCGGGGCTGATGAGATCACCTTCGCTCTGGGGGACGCCTCCTCGCCAGCGCTGGTGACCGACGCCAGCGATGCCGGCACGCAGTATGTCCTCATGCCGCTGCGGGTCTGAGGGCCTGGGCGCGCGTTGGGACCTCATATCCTCCATGAGAAGGGATGAGGCCCGGCTGTGATCGACCGTCTGCCTGAGCCGCACCGTCCGCCCGTTCGCCTCCGACGGATCGGGCTGGAGAATTTTCGCAATTATGCGCAGCTCCATCTGCGTCTGGATGGCCGCCATGTCTGTCTCTACGGGGCGAACGGTTCGGGAAAAACGAACCTGATGGAAGCCGTTTCCATGCTGGCCCCGGGCCGCGGCCTGCGGGGTGCGGAATTCCGCGATATACTCCGGCGCGACGGGGATGGGCTCAGCGCCGGCGGCTGGGCCCTCTCGGCGGGGGTTGATGAAGGTGGAATAGACAGGCGCCTGTCTCTCGCCCTTGAGGTTGACGAGCAGGGGCGTTCCCGGCGTATCGCGCGTCTGGATGGCGTCGTGACCACGCAGAATGATCTTGGCGAGCTCATGCGGATCATCTGGCTGACCCCGGCGATGGACCGCATCTTCGCCGGCCCTGCGGGCGATCGGCGCCGCTTTCTTGATCGTCAGGTGATGGCGCATTTCCCGAGCCATGGGACGTTCAGCGCCTCCTACGAGAAGGCCATGCGCCAGCGCAATGCGCTCCTGGAGCAGGGTCGGGCGGATCCCGCCTGGCTGGAGGGGCTTGAGCGCGCCATGGCCTCTGCCGGCGCGGCCATGGCGCTGCACAGGGTTGACGCCGTGCGGGCGATGCAGGAGGCGATACTGAGACGGCCTGACGGGGCCTTTCCCAAGGCCCTGATTGACCTCAGCGGAGATTTTGAAACCTGCCTGGCCAACGGCGCCGCCCTGACCGATATCGAGGCTGATATCGCAGCCCGGCTGCGCGCGAACCGCGCCCGCGACCAGCTGGCCGGCCGCGCCACAGAGGGGGTTCACAGGACGGATGTCGCCGTTATTCACGCCGCCAAGGGCATGGCGGCTGACCGATGTTCGACCGGCGAGCAGAAAGCCCTGTTAATAGGTCTTATTCTGGCGAACGCACAGGCGCTTTTCGAGCGTGATTTTGCTCCCTCGCCCCTGCTATTATTAGACGAGGCGGCGGCCCATCTCGATTCGGACAGGCGCGCGGCTCTTTACGACGAACTGGCTGCGCTCGGCGGCCAGGCCTGGCTCACGGGAACAGACCGTTCGCTTTTCGACGCTTTCGGCGACCGCGCTCAGCGGTTCGAGGTGTCGGAGGCGGACGTGCGGGAACGCTGAGCCGCAAAGAGGAATGTATGACACAGCCAGAC
>Ga0169931_10000445_pt1 | contig 67800 bp, 59 predicted proteins | sample Kivu_15m_20L_FD_129675 | JGI IMG/M metagenome (GOLD analysis project Ga0169931, IMG submission 129675) | Freshwater microbial communities from Lake Kivu, Western Province, Rwanda to study Microbial Dark Matter (Phase II) - Kivu_15m_20L... | ecosystem: Environmental > Aquatic > Freshwater > Lake... | reverse complement strand
TTCGGCAGGCTCAGTGGCCCACTACATGCTCCGCGATCCACGTCGAAAGATTTAGGGGAATCGCATTTGGACATTCGATTATTGGCAGAACATTTTCAAAAAACTGGGTTGGGTTAGGACAATTAAAAAAGCCCAATGCGTGATGCACCAGGCTTTTTCTTTAAAACAATCGCAATAGTTTTTGTAAATTCTTGCTTTGTGAAGCACTAGATATCGCTTCTCATTTTCCAGCCGGCCTTTCGATAAATCCAATTTTTAAGTTTGAAGAAATTCAGATACAGCGCTGGCACAACAACCAGTGTTAGGAAAGTTGCGAATGTTAAACCATAAATAATTGTCCAAGACATAGGGGCAAAGAAGATGTTGTTGTCGCCACCAAAATAAATATTCGGTTCATAACGCATCAACAAACCTGAGAAATCTATATTGAAACCAATCGCCAAGGGCACCAGACCCAAAACAGTGGTAATGGCGGTAAGCAATACTGGTCGCAAACGAGTTTTTCCCCCTTGAATAGTTAATTCCACCACCTCATCATAATCTAGCTGTTCAAATTCGGTAAGTTCACGTTCTTCGCGTTTATCTTTACGTAATAAATTAGTATAATCAATCAACACGATGGCATTGTTTACGACTACGCCTGCCAAGGAGATAATTCCAATCATGGTCATCATAATCACAAAAGACATACCTGAAAGAACCAAACCTAGGAATACCCCAACGAGAGAAAAAACAACACTTAGCAAGATAATTACGGGTGCTGAATAGGAGTTGAATTGTGTAACAATGATAATCAGAATTAAGAAAACAGCTATCAACAAAGCCTTGCTCAAGAATGCCATTTCTTTTTCCTGCTCATCTTGTTGACCAGCGAAGCGATAAGAAACGCCATCGGGCAAACCAACCTCGTCATCGTAGTCTTCCATCACCAACTTCATTTGTTCGACCACCTCATTGGCATTATAGCCCTCTGTGTTTTTCGAAGAAATTACTACCATTGGAATTTGATCCTTTCTAGAAACAGCCGAATAAGAAACCGATTCAACCGGAGGTAGTACAACAGAGCGAATTGGAATTGATAAAAGCGCACCCATATTGTTTCTAAAATTCAGCTTTTGATCGAGCAAAGCATTCAAATCATTGCGGTTTTCCTCATTGAATCGAACTACCATATCATAATTGTCCTCGCCTAACGAATAAGTTGCCACATTATTACCCAACAACGAGGTGCGAATAGCCATACCAACCGCCATTGTACTAGAGCTCAATTTTCGCACTTGATCTCTATCCACAATTAAAGGAATTTCAGGTCGATTGGCCTCCACGTTCATCTTTAGATTTTCAACACCCTCAATAATGCCTTCAGTTTTTTTACGTTCTAAATACGCTCGCATTTTGTAGGCTTCCGCGATAAGCTCCTGATAATCCAATTTACCAGTCACCTCAATGTAAATGGGGTCTTTCTGAGGGGGGCCATCTTCATTTTTAACCGCGATAATTTCAATATCGGCAGTAAATTTGTTGGGCAATTCCTCTTGAATTAATTTCAAAATATCGCCAGTCACAATATCGCCACGGAATTTAAAATCAGCAAAATTCACGACCACTTTGGCTTTGTGTGGGGAAGCCCCTAAAGAGACTTCATTTTCCGAACCAGCACCTTCTCCCACCTGTGTGATGATGGATTGAATAATTTTTTTCTCCGAAACTGGTTGATCGGCATCTTGATCAAGATAAGGCTTCAAAATGCGATTCAATTCCTGCTCAACCTCAAGTGCCGTTTGATTCGTAGTTTCGATGTCGGTGCCAATAGGATGCGAGATGAAAATATTTACATAATTTGGCTGATTTACCGGGAAAAACTCCACTTTCGGTTGAAAAACACCAAACAACATGATGGAAAAAACCAACAAACCAAATGTGCCAATCACCATATACAGAGGTCTTTTGCCCTTGAGCGAATATCTCAAAAACCTTTCATATGCCCTTTCCATACGTGGTAAGAATCCATTTTGGAATCTTATGGTCATGGGCAAAAGAACAAATATATTGAGCACAATCATGATACCTATAAGCACCAACAAATTACCAAAACCGGTATAAGAACCCAACAAGAAAAGAACCCCAATTCCAGCCAAAATAGCAGCCAATATCACAGCTTTTTTCTTATTTGGAACAACAGACTCCACTTTCATATAGAGCGCAGTTAAAACAGGGTTAATCACCAAGGCGACAAATAAAGACGAGCCTAATACAATCATCAAAGTGATGGGCAGATATTTCATAAATTCACCCATGATGCCCGGCCAGAGCATAAGCGGAATAAAAGCCGCCAAGGTTGTAGCCGTTGACGCAATAATTGGCCAAGCCACTTCACTTACGCCACGTTTGGTAGCCTCAAAAGAATCGAGACCTTCATCCATATACCGGTAGACGTTTTCGATAACAACGATGCCGTTATCAACCAACATCCCCAAGGCTAAAACTAAAGAGAAGAGCACCATCACGTTGAGCGAAACCCCCATGGCATCTAAAATCATAAACGACATCAACATCGATAGGGGAATGGCAACACCTACAAACAAGGCATTTCGTAAGCCCAAGAAGAAAAGCAAAACAAAAACCACAAGCAAAACGCCAAAAATGATTGAGTTTTCCAAATCCGAAACCATATCGCGGGTTTTGTTGCTCTGATTATTCGTAACCGACATTTTAACGGCCGTAGGAATAATCCCCTCATTTTGAGCATAAACCAATATGGAATCAATTTTATCTGCCGCTTCAAGCAGGTTTTTGCCTCCTTGTTTTTTCACATCTAACATTACAACCGACTCGCTAAATTCACGAGCATAAGAAGTTATCTCCGCAGAGCCAAAATACACATTAGCGATATCACCGAGATAAACGGGCAAATAATCATCTTGCTTTACAATAACCCGTTTCAACTCTTCGGCATCTTTAAATTCGCCATTGATTTGAATGTTTTTGCGAATACCGTCCATTAAGATTTCGCCACCTGGAATACTTTGGTGCTCGGATTTGATTGCATTTTCTATATCACTTAGAGAAACACCAGAGGCTTCAGCCTTGATGCGGTCGACTTCAATGCGCATTTCCTCTTTTTGAATGCCACGGATATCGACAGCATTGATTTCCGGTAAATCTTCAATTAAATCTTCCAGCTTTTCTGCTGTTTCCTTCAACTGCTTTGGATTATTTCCTCGCAGGTTGATATTCATAATTGGCATTTGAGAAGGGTCGAGCTCAAAAATATTCGGTTCAACTTGTAAATCAGGAAAATCCGTTTTTGAGCGCGCTTTATCCACAGCGTCTTTAACTTTTCGAAGTGCTTGTTGCACATCAACAGAAAAATCAAATTTCACACGAATGGTGGCATAACCATGAATACCATCAGAATTGATTTCGTCCACATTTTTCAAGGTGGCCAATTCTTTTTCAATCGGTCTGATGATTTTATCTGCCATGTATTGTGGAGATGAACCTGGCTTAGCAATACCAATATAAATTTCCGGTATTTGCAGTTCAGGAAAGTTTTCCTTAGGCATCGATACGTAAGCAAAATAACCACCAAAAAGGAGTATCGCCGTAATAAGAAAAACTGTCTTTCTATTGCCTATCGACCATATTGAAAGACCAAATTGTCTGAAATTTTCTAACTTGCTCATATACCTATTTTGTGCGTATCAAATCATTATCAGAAAGTCCTTTCGCACCTTTCACCACAACCCGCATGCCGGCTTCAAGACCGCCATTTTCCAATTTAATTTCAGACAGGCCATTAAAAGTTTCAACAACCTCAACCCCTTGTCTTTTTGCTACAAGCGCACCATTTTCTTTGATTGCAACATAGACATACGTGAGGTTGTTTCTATCGCGCAAAACAGCTTCAGAAGGAATGATTAAAGCATTTGGATTGGTATAATCCGAAATGGTCATACGCGCCAACATATTGGGGAGCAAAATCTTATTGTTTTTCAAGGTTGCCTGCACGCGGAATGTGCGGTTGCTAGGATGAATATAATTACCAATTTGGGTGATGGTCATAGCAATAGTAGAATCGCCAAGAGAAGGAATTTGAACATCAATGGGCATACCAACGCGCAAACGGCCATAAAGCCGTTCGGAAACATCGGCCAAAACTTTGATTTCTCTGTTGTCAACCAACCTCAATACGGGTGCTTGAGGACCAGCCATTGCACCCACTTTGGCGTACACCTGATCCACAACACCATCAAAAGGCGCAGTAATTACAAATTTACCTTTTTGCGTTTTCAGACCGGACAAGCGACTTTTCAAATTGTCTAGGTTGCTTTTGGCCTGTTGTAGCTGAAATTCGGAACCCAACCCTTGGTCAAAGAGCTCCTTTTGTTTGTTGTAATTGTACTCTGCAAATTCCATCGCCGTTTGCACTTCATCGATAGAGGCACTGATAACTTCGGCATCGATTTGAACCAAAACCTGTCCACGGGAAACACGCTGACCTTCAGTAACCATAACAGCGCGAATCAAACCTCCCGATTCAGCGTTCAACAAAACATCACGGTCGGTTTCAATGTTGCCTTGCACATCAATTTTGTGGATAAACACACCTGTTTTCACCGAGTCGATGCCCACCAAAAGCCCAATGCTTTCTGATGCTTCAGCGGTATCTAACTTCAGGATTTCTTTTTCTAGTTCGGCCAATTCTTTTTTGAGCGAATCTCTTTCTGCTTTCAATTCTTCTAAAGTTTTCGGAGAATTGCAAGCCCAAACAAGTGCTGCTAAGCATGTAAATACTACTAATCTAGTTTTCATTTTGTTTCAATTAAAGTGTTGAAGGTTCCATATAAATTATCTAATTCATTTTTAGTCATCAAGATGTTTGAACATGCGCGAATAAAATCTGCTTGTGCGCTCAAAACTTGTGCGTAAACTTGGGTCATTTCCATGGTGCTGGCTGTACCAATTTCTCTTTTTTGACTGGTGTTGTTGTAAATTCTTAAGGCCAAAGTCACGTTTTTTTCTTCGATTCTGAGTTGTTCAATGGCGCTTTCAAATTCTTGGATAAGCCTAATTTCTTGAAACATCAACATGCTGCGTGTTTCAGCGATTTCTTCTTCTCTTTTCAAAACATCGATGCGCGCCATTTGCATTTGTGCATTGCGCATACCGCCTGAACTAATTGGAATTCTGAGCGTAACACCCCAAGCCGTAGAGGGAAACCAATCACCCGATTCGAAAAAAGTAAATTCATTTCTAAAGGCCATATATTGGTGCTGGAAATAGGTTGAAAGCTGTGGGAAATGGACGTATTTTTTGTATTTCAACTCATATTCGGAAATTTCCTTTCTTTTTTCCAGGAGCATGAGCTGAATATTGCCTTCAAGATTGCTTTTCAACTCACCATATTCTAGAATCATCTTGTTTAAATAATAGTTCAATTTTTCATCGACAGCCAACTCTTGATCGAAGGGGTATCCGATTTGCATTTTTAACATGCTGATTGAAACCGTGTAGAGGCGTTGGGCATTGTTTTTCATGGCCAGCGCTCGCGACCAGTTGATTTCAAATTGGTCAACATCTTCTTGCTCCATAAAACCGATTTCCTGCATTTTTTTCATTTTGAGGTAAATGGCTTCTGTAGATAAAACAATGGAGTCCATGATTTCAACGTTGGCTTGCGCCATCAACACAATAAAATAAGCTTGTGTGATTTGATATTGCAAGTCGGCAGCCACTTGGGTTTTATTCATGCCCACAAACTCGGCCACGTGTTTTGTTACTTGTAAACCAACAAAATAGGAGCCATCAAACAAGAGTTGAGATGCTGTTATTCCTGCATTCATGCTGTATTTAGTTCCCATTCTGAAAGCCACAGTAGAACCAGGCGGCGCATTGGGATTGAGGAATGACGCATCAACAACCGAAGTTGGAATATTGATAAATTGTTGAAAGTTGCCTTCCATATTCACCTGAGGCAAACCAATGGAGGAGGCTTCAAGCACTCTTTTTTGAGCCGATAAGATTTCCAAATCAGCGATGGTCATGGCGCGTCTATTTTCCAGTCCGTATTGACGGGCTTGGTCTAGACTCATAACCGTTTTCTGTGCATTTGCCCATTGGAGCAGGAAGAACAGAACGAATATACTACTGCTGTACTTTAACATAATTCAAATGTTCAATTAATAAATGAAGACCGTGTTCATTCACGATGCCGCGCATGTGCAAATGAAAAATTTCTAAAAATAAATCGTGTGGTGTTTTGTGGGAATCCAAAAAAGCCTGTCCACCAAAAACCATATCTACACTCATCAGGTACACTTTAGCAACCACATTGGCGTCCATGTCATTCCGATAAACACCTTCTTTGATGCCGCGATTTAAATTCTCGACGATGGTTTTTTGAATGTAGCCCCACTTGTATTCCTCCATCGTTTTGAAGGCTTTAGGATAACTGGTGCGTAGGTCATAAAAAAAAGTGACATTGGCAATTTTAAGGCGTTCTGTAACAAAGGAAGTTACCCGAAACATTTCGTCGATGGCGTTTTTGGATTCGCCCCGGTGCAGTTCGCAACACGACTTATCTAAATCTACTTGCTCGGCAACCAACATTTGGATCATTTTACGCTTATCGCCAAAATGCGCATACAGGGTTTTCTTTGACACGGCAAGTTCACGCGCCAAGTCGTCCATGGTTACACTTTTGATGCCATAACGCAGAATCACCTGCGTTACACGATTTAATATTTCCGATTTTTTGAAATCCACGGCGCAAAAGTATGCACATATTTTGATTCAGGAAACTTTTGTATCAAAAAAAGTTTCCAGCGGTTCAAATAACGAACAGCGGCATAAAAAACTTGGATAAGCGGATAAAAACTAGACTTCTGTTTTTTCCAAACAGGCCCTCACGAATGCATTTATGATGGGATGGGGCAAATCACGGGTTGATGAAATTTGCGGCAGATACATGGCAACAATAATATCTAAGCGATCTACCAATCGAAACAATTGCACCTCATCAAATTGGTCTTTTGCATCGACGTAAATAAAATCATCACGCAACACTTCAACCAAGTTAGGGTAGACTGAAAATCGTGTAGAAGTAAGTTCAATTGAATTGTGCGTGCTGTAAATTTTTGTTCCAAAGCTGCCCACGGGAGCAATCTGCACAGAATCGAACTGATTGCCAGAAACAAGATTGTCGCTGATCACCTTTTCATTTCTTGGATTCAGGCTATACTGTTTTACGTAATAATCTATGACGTGGTAAAAACCTTCGCCAGTAACCAAGACAGGCAATTTTGAGTTGATTACCTCTTTTACAGCACCTGAAAAATAAAACTCATTGAGATAGGGTCCGGGAGCAAGCCATACGCCATCATAATCGAGCAGTTCATTCTTTTTGAAGCTCAACAGTTCTGATGGTCGAATCCAATAATAATTGATTTCCTCCTCCAAAAAATTGGACGAATGGTCTAGTGATAAATTGGTTGCATGGTGCGCATTGTACGCGAAATTAAAATCACCAATAATTGCTATTTTAATCGCAGACATAGCATCAAGTTGTTAGGGCGCGCCCTGGAGAACTTTTAGTTATTTTTGAAATAACCTGTATATTGCCCATTGGTTAAGGTGCGGGTTTGCGACATGTCTGTTGAATAGAACGTTGCTGAGAAAATTGCAGTAAAACGCACATAATCACCTTCTTCGTCTGACTCTTGCACGCGCGATGTGAAAACAAACGACTGTGGATTAGCTGAAGATTGAGATGTTTTCCAGAGTTGGTTATTCGAATCTCTCCATTCTAAAACTACACCAGCATCTGCATCGTCAGAAAAAGCAACATTTGTCATGGATTCGAAGAACACTTTAAACTGGCTAACCGGAGGAAAAGGGCCATTAGCAGCGTCCCACAAATCACGACCAATACTCACCTTGAACATATCTGTTAGGTTTGTAGACTGAATTGCACTAAAATACTTGATGTTTGATGGCTGAGGAGAAGATAAGATTTCGCGATAATTGGTCGCTTGAACATAAAAACCGTTTACACCTTTGACATAGCCAATTTGCACCCCATTGGTGTCTGCTACAAACGAAGCACTCAAATCAACTTGTGGTAATGGCGGCGGAATAACCTCATGCTTAATACAAGAGAAAAGAACCCCACCAGAAATCAAAATGACCATTAAATTTTTCATAGTTCTACAATATTGTCTTGTTTAGAACGGTAAAGTTACTGACAATTTTAAATAAACAAAAACAAAATTGTGAATTAAGCCTCGGAATCATCACATTATGCCACGTGAATCAACTTCATCACTTGAAAAATCAAATCTGTGAATAGAATTTTCGGGTTGGCATTTCGATCAACATGATAATGCGTTTGCGAGAATAATTCGTATAGTTCCTCAAAATTATTGCCTGTAACAAATCGGGAGAAATTACGAACAAAATCGAGCTCTTCAGGACTTAGTCGAATGAGTTTTTCGTCGGTGTAACTATACAAAAGACTTTGTCTAAACAAATGCAGCCCATAGCGCAAAAAACCTTTTTGTTCTTCTCTTGAAAGACCTGATAGGTTGTTTGCCCAATTCATCATAGCAATCACATCTTTTTTGTAAGCCGCACGAAATCCTTCAATAAACATCTCGCGCACTGCAACATTCCTTGTTCCCGAGGCAGCCAACTCGTAGGCCGTGATCCACGAGCCCTCGCTCATATACGCGACAGAATCGGCATCTGTTAAATGCAAACCAAAATGCTCCATTAACTTGGACGATAAACTGGTGTGATCGATTGGCGGCACTTTAATCAACTGTGTTCGCGACAAAATGGTGGTTAAAATCTTATCGGGATTTTCGACCAAAAGCAGGAAAATTGTTTTTTCCGGCGGCTCCTCTAAAATCTTCAACAATTTATTCGACGCCGTTTCATTCATTTCCTCAGCCATCCAAATGAGCATGATTTTATAAGCTCCTTCATACGACTTTAGGCGCAGCTTCTTGAGTACATTTTGGCTTTCATGGTTGCCAATAACCGGTTTACGCCCTTTTTCATCAATACTCAAAGTCCATTGATTCAAATCAAAATAAGGGTTCTCGAAAATTTTGGCGCGCCAATCCCCATAAAATTTATCTGAGATATCGCCCTCGGCAAGCACAATTGGAAAAGCAAAATGCAAATCGGGATGTTGCAATTTCTGAACTTTCTGACAAGAAGCGCAAACCCCACAGCTATCCGATTCTTTTCGATTTTCACAAAAAAGAAACTGACAATAAGCCAATGCCAATGGAAGCAAGCCATGCCCTGACTTTCCAAGCCACATTTGCGCATGACTAATTCGGCCATTTTTAACGCCTTGAAGGAGTCTCAATTTCAAATCTTGTTGACCTAATACCTCTGAAAATTGCATGGGCTAAAATTACGAATATCTTGCACACAGCATCTTGGAAAATTCTAGAAAACACAAAGATTTGTTTTTCAAAATAACAAAACTAAAAAGCTTACATTTGTAAAAACGAATAAAAACTAAAAACAAAACATATGAAAGGTATAATATCTTTTTGCGTAAGCCTAACTATGGCCTTACAAATCTTCACTCAAGACGCATTGGCAAGCACCCCTTTTCACGGCAAACTTTCTTTTACGGTTACTGTGAACCACATGAACACACCATTTGCTGGCGCCTTGGTCGAGGTTTTTATGAAAGGTGAAGTTGTTGCACGAGGAAACACCAATGAGGTAGGCGTGGTTCGTTTAGAAGTAGCAAACTATTTACATGAACCAACGAACATTCGAGTATCCAGTGCTGGGTATATTTCACAAGAGCTGCAAGGAGTTCAGTTGGTAAACAACCGCAATTACCCTTTTGGTTTGATCAAAGGTGAAGGACTACAAATTATTCGGGTTGAAAATAATGTTGAAACCATCAATCAAGAAAGTGAAGAGCGTGTTAGAGAGTTAGAGGCCGAACGTGCAAAAGCGGAGGCAGAGCGCAAAGCCGCCGAAGAAAAAGCCCAAGCTGCGCGAGAAGAAGCTGAACGCAGACGAAAAGAAGCTGCAGAACAAGCGCAACAAACTGAAAAATCGCTTGAAGAGCAACGCTTGGCTCGCGAAAAAGAAGCCCAGGATAGAGCTGATGCTGAACGCAAGCGACAAGAAGAAATGAAACGATTGGAGGCACAGCAAGAACAAGAGCGCGCTAACAAAGCAGCTGCCGAAGCAAAGAGAAAAGCAGATGCAGACGCAGCAAAAAAAGAAAAGGAAGCGAAAAAGGCCGCAGCAAAAGCTGAAAAAGAAGCGAAAGAAAGAGCAAAAGCTGAAAAAGCTGCTAAAAAAGCTGCCGAAAAGGAAAAAAAGGACGCTGAAAAAGCCAATAAAGCGGCAGCCAAAGAATTGAAGCAAGAACAGGCTTATGCTAAAGCCAATGAAAAACTCGACAAGCAACAGAACAAAATCAAGAGTGCCAGAGAGAAGGTGGATAAAGAGCAAAAGAAACTCGACGAACAAATAGCTAAGGGTAAAATCCCAGTGGAAGAAGCACAAACGAAACAAGCCAAAATAACAGCTAAGCAGGCCGATATCGACGCCAAACAAAAAGCTTTGGATGAGAAGCGCTCAAAATTGAAAAGAAAATACTCGAAAAAATAATTTAGAAATAAACCTATCTTCGTCCCGGCAAAAATGTCGGGACTTTTTTATGTCGAAAAAAATTCAATACACCCTCATTATACACATTGTAGTCATCATTTGGGGCTACACAGGGATTATGGGTAAAGCCATCACTTTATCAGCTACTGAAATGGTTTGGTGGCGTTTGGGCATTGCTGTAATATCACTGGGATTACTTTTTCCCTTGATTCAAAAAAAACTAACCAAAATTAGCCCAGACTTGTGGATGAAAACCTTGTTTGTTGGCATCCTTGTGGGGCTACACTGGATTACATTTTTCCATAGTATCAAACTTTCCTCAATTTCGTTGGGCATTATCTGCTTAGCTACCACTACACTGCATGTTTCTTGGCTTGAGCCCTTGATAAAAAAAACAAAATTCAATGTATTAGATTTGATATTGAGCATTGTTGTTTTTGGCGGCATGTTTCTTATCAGCACGCAGCAATCCGCCAATATTCAAGCTATTTTGATTGGCTTGTTGTCTGCTTTTTTGGCAGCGCTGTTTTCGGTTTCGAATGCCGTTTTGGTAGAAAAAATGCCAGCACCTCAACTCACTCTTCTAGAGCTTTCAAGCGGCTTTGTGACACTCACACTATTCTTGCTTTTCCAAGGGGAACTGAACACCAGCCTTTTTGAGAAAATCGATGCTAATCTATTCTGGAAGTTACTGTTTTTGGGTGTTGTCTGTACATCTATCGCCTTTATTCTTGCTGTGAATGCCACAAAATACCTAGGCGCTTTCACGGTGAGTTTGACCATTAATTTGGAACCCGTGTACACCATTATTTTGGCCCTAATTATTTATCCTGGTAGCGAGAAAATGGACCCTATGTTTTACGTAGGAAGCGCAATCATTGTATCTGCCGTGGTTACTAACGGCATCATTAAAAACAAACAAAGGCGCAAAGCTAGTCGACTTGACTTAGCTTAACCATGTTGGATTTTCCTTGTTCTTCGATTGGAATAGAAGCCACATTAATCACATAATCACCCGTCTTAACACGACCTTCTTTTTTCAACAAATAGAGGATATCTGCAATGGTATGGTCGGTGCTTACTGTGCGATCGTAATAATAACACTTAACGCCCCAAACCAAGTTCAACTGCGTCATGATTTTCTTGTTGCTCGTAAACACCAAGATTTGTGATTTTGGGCGTTGAGATGATACCTTATATGCCGTGTATCCAGAAAAAGTCATGGTGATAATTGCCTTGGCTTCAACACGTTGCGACAAACGGCAAGCATTGAAACAAATGGAATCAGAAATAAATCGCGCTTGGTTTTTTAATGGAAGCTCTTCTTTGTTGTAAATCTGTTCCTGTTTTTCCATTTCGGAAACAATTTGGCACATAATTTCGATAACTTTACCAGGGAATTTACCTACAGACGTTTCCCCTGAGAGCATTACTGCGTCGGCGCCATCCAAAACAGCATTGGCCACGTCGTTTACCTCTGCTCTGGTTGGTGAAATGCTGGTAATCATGCTCTCCATCATTTGCGTAGCCACAATTACAGGCTTAGCGGAAAGCAAACATTTTTTGATAAGCATTTTTTGAATGACAGGCACTTGCTCCAAAGGAATTTCAACACCCAAATCGCCACGCGCCACCATCAAGGCATCACACTCAGCGATAATATCATCAATTTGCGTAAGCGCCTCCGGCTTTTCAATTTTTGCAATAACACGCGCTGATGATTGTGCTTGCAAAATATGGTGCTTCAATTCAATGATATCTCGAGCATTGCGCACAAAAGAAAGTCCAATCCAATCGGCATTGTTCTCCAAGGCAAACTCTAAGTCTTCTAAATCTTTCGGTGTCAATGAAGGCAAGGACAATGCAGAATTCGGAAGGTTTACACCTTTTTTGGAAGACAAAACGCCACCGTGCACCACTTTGCACTTCACTTCATTTTTTCCATTGGTAGCAAGCACTTCGAGCAACAATTTACCATCGTCGAGCAAAATATGCTCGCCTGGTTTCACATCGCGCGGCAGGTCTTGGTAATTGATAGAAATTTTCTCTTTTGTGCCGAGCACTTTATCTGTAGAAATCAAAATCGTTTCGCCAGACACCAAATCGATGCCGTTGTTTTCCACCTCATGAATTCGAATTTTAGGACCTTGCAAATCCACTAAAATTCCAACGTGCGTGTTTAATTCATCATTGATTTCGCGGATGCTTTCAATAACCGCTCTGTGGTCCTCGTAGGAGCCGTGCGAGCAATTGATACGACAGATGTTAACGCCTTTCTGAATAATCTCTTTTAAAACCGCTTTGGATGAAGTAGCAGGACCAATCGTTGCAATGATTTTGGTTTTTCTCATGGAAAAAAATTTTGTGTGCAAAGGTAAACGTAAATGCATAAGTTTTGTTTCAAGAACAGATTTCCTAAAGATTTGGTAATGTTGGAGGTGGATGTTGAGGAGAAATTGGAAATGCGGGGCAAAACTAAATTTACATAATTGCAATTGAGTTTTATTCGATTTTAGCTAAAAACCAGCAATTAGCCTACAACTCTTGCACCAAGCCAAAAAAGGGATATTCATCAACATCGACAACAAAGGCTGCCATAATCGCTTCGCAGCTTGAAAGATTCTTCAGGATATTTGTTGTTGGTGAATTGTAGTCGGTTTGAATGAATAGAAAATAATCAACTTGATCCAACTCTGGAACGAGACGTTTTCCTTGCTCAAAATTTTTAAGCATCATATATTGCACTTCATCGGATTGGTCGAACCAGTAATACTTCGAATGGCTTGAGGTAAAATCGCCTTTTTTGTTGTGCAGCAAAAAAGGCTCATCAACTTTTGCCAATTGCAATTCCGCCGCTTTGTTGATGTTCCAAATGAGTCGGAAATCTGGAAAAGGAGAACAAATCGCCAAAACCTCAAACTCGATTTCAGCTTCATACAAAAGATTATGTTTTTTTGGTTTCATTCTATTTCACCGATTAGCACCAAGGTTTCCTTAGCAGCCAATTGTTCGGCAGCCTTTTTTGAACTTGCTTTTCCTCTCCCATAGGCATTTCCATTGATTCGTACTTCCATCACATGCACCGCTTCTCCGGCAGCCTGTTTGGAATCGAGCACGTTGAATTCAACCAATATTTTACTGCGCTGACCCCAAATCATCAATTTGCTTTTGAAGTCAATTTCCTCTTCCAGAACTTGGTTGATGTCGAGAAAACGCGGGAATACAGAATCCAACAAACAGCTCTTGGCTTTTTGGTAGCCACCATCCAAATAAACCGCTCCGATAATTGCTTCGAAAGCGTTTCCTTGTAGAGAATCTAAGTTGATTGGTCGCGAATCATCGTATAACAAAATAGACTCGATACCCAACACAGCACCTAACTCAGAAAGTGTTTTGCGATTGACCAGCTTCGATTTCACTTTGGTCAGGTAACCTTCAGGTTCTTCGGGAAATTTAAAGAAAACGTATTCAGCAACAGCGGCATCGATGATCGCATCACCCAAAAACTCTAGGCGTTCATTGCTGAGGTGTTTGTCTTTTTCTTTGTGCGTGAAAGATTTATGGGTTAGGGCCTCCACAAAATAGTGCATTTTCGCAGGCTTATATCCAAAAATAGTAGTGAGGAAACGTGCAATACGCTTCTCATGCTCGTTGAGTTTGCCTGATGAAAATATATCTAATAGAGACACAACACTATGCCTTGAATTTCTTCACAATAATGGACGTATTGTGTCCACCAAAACCAAAAGTATTTGAAAGCGCGGCATTGACTGTTCTTTTTTGCGCCTTATTGAAAGTAAAATTCAATTTGTTGTCCAGATCAGGGTCGTCCGTGAAATGGTTAATGGTTGGAGGAACGATATCGTTTTTCACCGCCAAAACCGTTGCAATGGCTTCAATAGCTCCTGCAGCACCCAAAAGGTGACCTGTCATCGACTTGGTTGAAGAAATATTAAGATTATATGCATGGTCGCCAAAAACCTTCTGAATCGCCTTTGTTTCAGCAATATCACCCAGCGGTGTTGACGTGCCATGAACATTAACATAATCAATTTCATTGGGTTGCATTTCGGCATCTTCAAGTGCGCTGCGCATTACCGCGTTTGCACCCAATCCGTCTGGATGAGGAGCAGTAATATGATAAGCATCGGCAGACATACCGCCACCAACGACTTCAGCGTAAATTTTAGCACCACGGGCCAAAGCGTGATTCATTTCTTCAAGAATCAAAGCACCTGCACCCTCGCCCAACACAAAACCATCACGGTCCACATCAAATGGGCGCGAAGCTGTTTTAGGATCGTCGTTTCTTGTTGATAAAGCTTTAAGTGCATTGAAACCACCAATACCCGCTTCGTTTACAGCAGCTTCAGAACCACCCGTAATAAATACATCGGCCTTATTCAAGCGGATATAATTGAAGGCATCAACAATGGCATTTGTAGATGAAGCGCAAGCTGAAACCGTACAGAAGTTTGGACCACGAAAACCATATTTGATTGAAAGATGGCCTGCTGCGATATCCGCAATCATTTTTGGAATAAAGAAAGGATTAAAACGTGGCGTTCCATCCCCTTGAAAAAACTCTTTGCATTCATCTTGGAATGTTTTGAGTCCGCCAATACCTGAGCCCCAGATTACACCAGCGCGCTCAGGATTCAATTTCTCCATGTCAAAGCCCGCATCAGCCATAGCCTCTGCAACAGAGACCATGGCATATTGCGTGAATTGATCAATTTTTCTTGCCTCTTTGCGATCCATATGGTCTTCAATGTTGAAGTTTTTGAGCTCGCAGGCAAATTGCGTTTTGAATTTAGACGCATCGAATTGTTGGATAGGTGCGGCACCACTCACCCCATTTATTAGGTTTTCCCAATAATCATTTAGGTTGTTCCCTAGGGGCGTAAGCGCGCCCATACCTGTTATTACAACACGCTTTAATTCCATAAAATTGTTCGATTAATTACTTGGCGTTATCCTGGATGTATGTAACAGCGTCACCTACAGTTTGGATTTTTTCTGCTTGATCATCAGGAATAGCAATATTGAATTCCTTTTCGAATTCCATAATCAACTCTACTGTATCCAAGGAATCAGCGCCCAAATCGTTTGTGAAGCTTGCTTCGTTAGTAACTTCAGACTCTTCAACGCCTAATTTGTCAACAATAATTGTGACTACTTTTGATTTAATGTCAGACATGTTTTTAAATTTTTCAATTAATTCTGCGCAAAGAAATAATATCTAGAGCACATATCAAAATTTTCGCTTGAATTTCTCAAAATTAGTATGCCAGCAAAAGTGCTTAAAACGCCCCTTGCATTGGGCTCAAACAGAATGATTACTTTTGTCAAAAAAATTCACTTGACACACAAAATAAGCATATTTGCCTCTGGTTCGGGTTCAAACGCAGATGTATTGATTCACCACTTCAAAAAACATCCATCAATTTTGGTGCATGCCATTTTCACGAATAAAGAAAATGCCGGTGTGGTTGAAATTGCGATAAAACATGGCGTTCGTTGTTATTACTTTTCAAACGAATCCTTTGCATCGGGTCACGAAATTCTAAAAACACTTCAAGACATAGAAACGGATTATATTGTTTTGGCCGGATTTCTGCGTAAAATCCCAATGAATATTATACAAGCCTATTCTGATAAAATCATCAATATTCATCCATCACTATTGCCCAAACACGGAGGCAAGGACATGTATGGCAAACGTGTTCATGAAGCCGTATTGGCTCAAGGGGATTCTGAAAGCGGAATAACCGTACATTTGGTGAATGAAGAATATGATAAAGGGGAAATATTGGCTCAATTTAGTTGTGCAGTTGACTCCACCATGTTGGTTGACGATTTAGCCAAAAAAATTCAAGATTTAGAACACGCCTATTACAAAACCACCATCGAAAAATTCATTCTCCATGTTTAACGACTTTTCTACCACCGAAATTTTAAAAGCAAGTCTGGTCTTGTTTGCTGTGATTGATATTATCGGCTCTATACCTGTAATTATCAAAATAAAATCGAGCGCAGGGGTTATTTTTCCCTTGAGAGCTTCGTTGGTGGCATTGTGTATCATGATCACCTTTTTGTTTTTAGGTGAAACACTGCTCGGGCTTTTGGGTGTTGACATCAAATCATTTGCTGTAGCGGGCTCATTGATTCTCTTTGCCATGAGTTTCGAGATGATTTTTGGTGTTCAGCTTTTCAAAGAAGAAGGCACGCCCAAAACAGCCTCCATTGTGCCATTAGCATTTCCAATTATTGCTGGAGCGGGCACCATGACCTCCTTGATTTCATTACGCGCAGAGTTTCAGGCAATCAACATTGTGTTTGCCATCTTGATCAATGTGGTCATCGTTTATGTTGTTTTGGTTTTAACCAAGCCCATTGAAAAGTTTTTAGGTCCAGGGGGATTGGCAATCACCAAAAAGGTGTTTGGTATTATCCTATTGGCGATTGCCGTTAAATTGTTTACCAAAAACGTTGGGGGACTGTTTTAAATGCCTGTTTGTGAAGGTCATTCGAGATGCTTTCGCCAGCATTTCACGAAAAAAACACCACAACAAGACAAGAAAAACAATTGCTTTATAGAACGAATATACCTAAACGAAAGTAAGTGCCGGGTGTATTTTACATGCCGTCGATGGCATCCTTGTATTCGTTTTTCAAGAGCTGTAAATTGTGTTTTTCGGAAAAGGCTTTTTGTGCATTTTGAAACGCAGCATCCAGAGGCAATTCACGTTCAGCTATTTTGGCGTCGATTTGATCCAACTCTTCGTAATCTGCATCTGTAGGTTCGTCCATATCTAAAATTTCCAAAATTCGTTTGAAATCCGTGCTGGCGATATCCTTATAAAACTTAAACAAATTAACTGCTGCATCGCGCAAATCTGAGTTTCCATCAAAGGGCTCCATAGCGCCAACAATAGCGATTGACGAGTCACATTGCTCAATGATTTTCAAACGATGTTGGTCAGACTCCGCGATGTCGTATGTGACATTCGACATCGCCAAAATGTGCTCAATGATTTTGTTTTGTTCATTTATAATTGCATCGTTGTAATCAACAGCCGACATTTGACTTGACTTTGAGCCACATGCAAAAAAAATCGTTGGGATTAAAAGAAAAAAGAAACGTTTCATATAATTGATTTAAGGTTTACAACTTATTGAGCTGCCAAGGCCCAGCGTCTTTTTGATGGCGCATAATTATCTCCTTGAAAACTGTAATATTTAGGGCGAAGCAAATAGATGATTGGTAAACTAACTGCTGCTGTTAATAATCCAGCGCCAGCTATGCTGAAATACATTTTTCTGTCAAAACCTGTGCCGTCTGTGGCGGTAGTTTTTCTGTATTCAAGACTCGCTAAAGGGGCAACAATCAATGTTGTGAACGCAGAAATGCCGAGCACAGAGAACATCACGTTTCTACCCATTTCACTGCGGCGGCTTGAATAATACATGCCATCCACGTCTTTGATGTTCAAGGTAAATTTCTTTGGCGTTTCATAATACGACTGTGCGCTTGAACTTACAGCCAAAAAGTTCTGATAGGTGTTGTTTGAAATTTCGCTAGACGAGAAATAAACTTGTTCCTTCGACAAACTATCGATAGTTCCCGAATAAGTGGTCATATCTTCTGTACTGGTTTCAGTATTTCGATTTTCTTCTTTGTCGTATTTCACCAAAACCACAGTTCCTCTCGGGTCAATTTTAACCATTTTCTTTGGGTTGTTGACATCGGTCAAATAAAATACAGGCGCCGCCAGGGTATCCGCAACATTTAAAGAATCGGTTTGCTGTGCTTGAGCTGCAAGAGCAAAAACACCTATTGTAAAACAAGACACAAGTAGCTTCATGATTAAAATTTTGGTAAATATAATAATATCCTATATATCTGTTAATCTACCCAAATGCGATTCAAACGGGTTGACATAGATGTAATAATTTCATAAGGAATGGTCATGCTCCAGTGCGCCCAATCGTAGATGGTTACATGCGATCCAATGAGTTCAACAGCATCTCCAGCTTTAAGATGGAGCCCGGTGACATCCACAAAACACATGTCCATACACACATTTCCCAAAACCATGCATTTGTGGTCGTTTATAAAAACAAAACCACGTCCATTTCCAAAGAGCCTTCTAAAGCCATCGGCATACCCAATAGGGAGAACAGCGATTTCCATATCGTTTGGCGCAACAAAACTCCTATCATATCCCAGAGATTCACCTGCTGCAATACGGTTAACTTTTGAAATTTTGGTGCTTAGAGATCCCGCATGTTCCAATTCTGGTAGTTTGGCGTACCCCAAGAGACCAATGCCCAAACGAACCATATCCATATGCGCTTCGGGGTAGTTGATTATGCCGTCTGTGTTGCAAATGTGGCGCGCAACTGGATAAGCAACAGCGTTTTGCAGTTTTGTGTAGGCTTGGTTGAATTGTTCGAGTTGTTTCTTGGTAAATGTTTGATCTGTATTGCCCGACTCTGCAAGGTGCGAATAAACACTTTGAACGCGCACCTCGGGCTGGCTAGATAGATAAGCACATAAGGCATCTAAATCCTCTAAACGAAAACCCAAACGATTCATACCCGTTTCAATTTTGATATGAATGGGATAATTATTGACGCCCAGACGCACCAACTCCGCTGTAAATTCATCCAAAACCTCAAGAGAAAAAATAGCAGGCTCCAGGCTGTTGTCGATTACATCCAAAAAGGCAGATTGATGACTATTCATCACCATAATAGGCAATTTCACGCCAGCTTTTCTCAAATTAACACCCTCATCGGGAAAGGCTACACCGAGATAATCCACTCCTTCACGTTCCAAAAAAGCAGCCATTTCTCTAGCACCCACACCATAGGCGGCGGCTTTTACCATCACCATCAATTTGGTATCCGTTTGGATGAGTTTTCTAAATTGCGTCAGATTGTTCCGCAAAGCTTGTCTGTTGATTTCCAATACAGTAGGGTGTGTCCGTTCAACCAAAGGGGCCAACAACTTGGCAATGCCTGAACCGTGTTGTCCTTTCAATAAAACGCCCGAATGATTGATGTTCTGCAGAAGTTCTAATGCCTGGGCCGCTGTTATTGTTTTTGGCACGTCGCCATTTTCAGAAACCAAAATCACATTAACATCTGAGAGATTATTCAACGACTCAGTCAAGGCCTCATGATTCAAATAGTGATTATTGAGTAGGCCCAAGAAAAGATATTTCGATTTACCTGACGCCAATTCTCTGAGATAAGACAAGGCTTCTTCCATGCCCTCCATGGCGTAAGCATCATTGACAAGGAGATTGTTGCCTTTTCCTTGTAGCAGCTCCATGCGCATGGCAATTTGCGGCAACGAACGAATGCCTTGTTGAACCAAAGACGCGGGAAAATTGATATGCTTCAAAAGCATTAAAACAGCGCACAAATTCTCTACATTGTGCCTGTGTGTAAATGGGGTTTCAAAAACGCCGTATTCAGGAACCACGATCTTCATGGAATTGCCAATAGCTTCCTTTTGGATGGTATTCCAATGGATGTTTTTCGAAGATTTGAAATCAAAATCTGCGCTAATTACGGTTTCACAATTGGAAAACAAGAGGGCTTTTTCTTGGAGTTTTTCTTGGTTGTTGACAAAACCCGAATTGTGCGCATTCCCTATGCCGGTAAACAATCCGATAGTGGGTTGAATCATGCGCTCAAGGGCCTGCATTTCATCTTTTTGGGATATTCCCGCCTCAAAAACAGCCACATCGTATTCCTCAGAAATCTGTAAAACAGACAAAGCAACGCCAATTTGAGAATTATAACTTTTAGGACTTCTCACCACGTGAAATTGATTTTGCAAAAAATGAAAAAGCCATTCTTTAACTACGGTTTTACCAAAGCTTCCTGTAATACCCACAACTGGGATTTGGAAACGCTCTCGGTGCATTTTGGCGATTTTTTGAAGCGCCAACAACACATTTTCAACGCGAATAAAGCACGCGTCGTTATACGAAACAGGGGGTTGAAAATCAGCAGGAACCAAAAAAGCACGACAACCCAAAGCGTAGGCTTCAGGAATAAAGGCTGTGCCCTTCCTTTTGGCATCTAAGCACACAAAAAGCGCACGCTTACCCGTAATCATAACACGAGTGTCGATATGTACTTGGTTGATAGAAGCATCCGCACAAGCACCTGTGCTTTCGGCAGTGAGAAGCGCGACCAATTCAACAATGGAGTAGTTCAATTTCACGCGTTAAAGGTAAAGGATTCCTTTTTCTGAGACATTCAAAATCAAACAAAATCTGCATGCATGCTGTATAAGCGTGCTTTGGCGTATGTATTTGCGCTACTTTTGCCCATAATTAATCCTGTTTTTGTGCTTTCAGATATCCAAAGTCCGGCCGATTTAAGAGTGCTCCAATCCACGGATGAGTTGGAAAAAGTGGCGCAAGAAATCAGACAACATCTGATAGCAACCCTTGCTCAAATTGATCACACCCATTTTTCTGCGAATCTTGGCGTTGTAGAACTCACTTTGGTCTTGCATTACGTTTTCGACACACCCCGCGATTTGCTTTTTTGGGATATTGGTCATCAAGGCTATGTGCACAAAATTTTGACTGGCAGGATGGAGCAACTTCCAAAAATTCGAACTCAAAATGGCATTTCCGGATTTCTCAGCCGCAAAGAAAGTACATACGATGTATTTGGAGCCGGTCATGCGGGCACATCCATTTCAGCGGCATTAGGGGCAGCAGTGGCCAACAAATTACAAAACAAATCAAACCATCACATTGCGATAATTGGTGACGCATCCCTTTCCAGCGGAATGGCTTTTGAGGCCTTGAATCATCTTGGAGAACATCCAGAAGTGAATCTTTGTGTGATTATTAACGACAACAACTGCTCTATAGACCCTAGCGTTGGCGGATTGAGTAAGCATTTTCAACAACTGGCTCAAAAGTTTGGCGACAAATCGATTTATACCGCCTTAGCCCTGCCTTGTGATGGCCCCATTGACGGTCACGACATCAAAGCATTAACAGAAGTTTTGGAGGCATATAAAGAGCGTGGAGGCGTTCAAATCATACATTGCATTACACTAAAAGGTAAGGGCTACGCTCCAGCGGAAGAAGGCAATGCAACCCATTGGCATGCTCCGGGTAAATTCAACATTCAAGATGGCCAATCTATCAACAAAAACGCCATAAAACGCTATCAGGATGTATTCGCCGAAACACTTATAGAACTTGCACAAAACAATAAAAATATCGTTGCCATAAGTGCTGGTATGTTATCAGGAACTTCATTGAATCAGTTTCAAGTTCATTTTCCAGAGCGCTGTTTTGATGTTGGGATTGCAGAACAGCATGCCGTTACATTTTCCGCTGGATTGGCAACTCAAGGCATGCTGCCCTTTTGCGCCATTTATTCAACATTCTTACAACGTGCTATAGATCAAGTGATTCATGATGTTGCTTTACAAAATCTGCCAGTGGTGTTTTGTATTGACCGCGCTGGATTTGTAGGACATGACGGCGCTACCCATCAAGGTGTATTTGATATTGCTTTGCTTAGAACTATCCCAAACCTCATGATTTCCTCTCCAAGTTCAGCCATTGATTTACGCAAGCTGCTCTATACTGTATCGCAAGGCATTGAAAACCCCATTGCCATTCGCTATCCACGAGGCCAGGTATATTTGCAAGACTACCAAATCCCCTTTGAACTTTTGGAAATTGGTCAAGGACGCACCATTCAAACAGGGAAAGACGCAGCAATCTTGTGCCTTGGCACATGCTACCACGAATTGAAAATAGCAGCAGAGAACTTGGCGCAACGTGGCATTTCTCTCGGCATTTATGATATGATTTTCGTGAAACCATTGGACACGAAATTGCTTCATCACATTTGTGCGAATTATGAGAACATCATTACGATAGAGGAAGCTGCCTTAATGGGAGGATTTGGTTCAGCTGTTGCAGAATTTGTGGTTGACCACAATTACACAAACAAGCTGCTGCGCTTAGGATTGCCAGATGAATTTGTGGAACATGCTTCTCAAGCAGAACAGCGCGCGACATATGGTTTGGATGCCTCCGGTTTAGAAAAAAAAATCCAAGAATTGTTGAGCAAATCCTAAATAAATTTGCCTAGTCACTATTCTCGTAGCAACAATTCAATATCCTTAATCAGCTTGCTTACTTCAGTGGAATCAGTGCCGTCGTAATAACCACGGATTTGCCGTTTTCTATCCACGAGCACAAAATTATTGGTGTGGATAAAATCACTATTGCCATCACCAACATCTTCAGCTTCTGCAGGTTTGAGCACGAAATAAGATTTTCGAGCCAAATCATACAGTTTTTCCTTATCGCCTGTTAGCAAATGCCACTTACCCTGAATTACACCTTTTTCCTTGGCATAGCTTAACATTTGTGGAACCGAATCAACCTCAGGCCAAACGGTATGGCTCAAAATCAAGAAATCGTCGTTGTTTAAAAACGCTGCCTGAACACGTTTCATTTGACCAGTCATAATTGGGCAAATGGAGCCACAAGTGGTGAAGAAGTAATCAGCCACATATACCTTTCCTTGAACTGTTTTGTGCGTGATGGCTTCTCCAAATTGGTTAACAAATTGAAAGTTCTGAATTTTGTGACCGTGGCCGATACCGTGCAACAATGAATCAACCAATTCAGGATTCACATCATTGGGATTCAAAACGCCAGGAGGTTTATCATCGGCACCTTTTGGACTAAGGATATAGGTGCCCAAAGCCACCAAAAAAACAAAAAATATGAGAAGAAAGAGATAGCGCATTGGTATGAAGTATGCTTAATAAAACAAAAAAGCCGACACAAAGTTGCGCCGGCTCAATGAATCGAATAACGAATTAATCCAATTTTATTTTGCCTAGTTCGGCGCCATAAGCCACTTGCAAAGCTTTCACGTCGCGCAAGGCTTCTTTTACATCGTAAATGTAGCCATAGTTCACCTCAGCGTCTGTTTTCAAACAGGTAATGACGGTTTCGATGGCTTTTCCACGGTCTTCTGCTTTCAATTTTTTCCAACCACCGATATTCTCAGGGTCTCCAAACTGGCCATCCAATTGCAAACGCACTTGGTCACCCATAGATTCTTTCAAAGGTAAACCAACGAACACAAAATCGATTTCATTGCGTTGTTTGAAGGGCGTTAGATCTATTGCCTCGCTAGATTTTGGACGTTTCACCTTCACGATAGGGTCAATATCTTTCGATGTTGTGGCCACCATGAAGAAGAACAAAAGCATGAATACAATGTCAGGCAAAGCCGAAGTATTGATTGCCGGCTGTGCTCTTTTTTCTCCTTTTCTAAATTTTGACATAAGCTTATTGTTTATCAGCTGGTTTCAATTCTACAATACGTTCTGGAATCAAGATTTCAATCAATTCGATCCAATCAGCGTATTCCGCCTCCTTGTCTGGATTCGTCGTGCTCTGCTGCACCATTACGCGATACGAAATTCCGAATAACTCATTGGCCTTTTCATCTCGCAAATCGTTGATGGCTGCTTTAACCTCATTCAAAATCGACACCAATAATTCGTATTCCGTGCGCGTTTGAAGCTCAATTTGCACTGCGGCTACCTGTTCGATTTCACGAAATGGTTTGCCGAGTGTTTGTATAACCCTTAAGCGCTTTTCATATTCTTTACGCTCGGCAAGTTTGAAGTCTTCATAAGCTTCCATACCCTCACCAAGCCCAGCAATATACTTATCAATTTCGGTGATATTAGAGTCACAGAAATATTTTGTAACCAATTTGTATCGTGGCATTTCAGGGTTAACCTCATCCAACATATTGGCCAAATAGAATTCACGAACTTTTTCGCGAACATCTGAGAGCTGAGCAATATCTTTACGGATCATCAATTGGCCTTGCGCATTGGCTTGAATTTTCATCAAGTTGCGCTTCGCGACATCAACGATTTGATCAGGCTGAATCTCAATCTTCACGGACATTTGACGCAGGATACCCGTGTCTTTGTCCATGGTTGTGGTAACAAGGAAGAAAATCAACAGCAAGAAGGCGATGTCGGCCATCGACCCTGCATTGATTTCAGGTATTTCACGTTTTGCCATACAGCCTTATTTTTTGATATGTTTGAAAAATGGCCCTACAAGCATAAGTAAAAAACCGACTATAACCATAATGAAAGTCAAATAAAGACCTGCCTCAGTCGCTTTTAAAGTAGATGTTGAAATACCTTCTTCTACCGAAAACTGTGTTACACTTCCTTTTGCCATTACATACAAAATTAAAAAAGCCAAACCAGAGAGAGCGTAACTTAAAACAGCTTTCAATGTTTTTTTGGTGTCAGTAATTAATCCAAACAAGAAAAAGCCTACAACCAAAACAGCACCAAGAATAACGATGAAGATGGTGAAGCCCATCATCAGGCCAAATTTGGAGTTGTTAATCGCTGCGGTTTTCTCTTCTAAATTAAGCTCCTTAACGTCGCCTGGCAATGCAAAGACGGCAAGCAATACGAAAAGAGACCCCAAAACTCCCAAAACAATTTTCAGGATATTTAGGAACATAGATTTCTTTGTACTATTCATAACAATTGTATTTTTTATAAATTACTTCGCAGTAACTTTATTCTTCAACATGATATCTACCAATGAGATAGAAGCATCTTCCATTTCATTCACCAAACTATCCATTTTTGCAATAATATAGTTGTAAAAAACTTGCAAAATAATAGCTACTACAAGACCAAATACGGTTGTTAAAAGCGCCACTTGAATACCACTCGCAACTACAGTAGGAGAAACCCCACCTTCACTTACAATAGCGGCGAAGGCCTGAATCATCCCGATTACCGTACCCATGAAACCAAGCATTGGCGCCAAAGCGATAAACAAAGAAATCCAAGAAATACCTTTTTCCAAAAGTCCCATTTGCACACCACCGTAGGCAACAACAGATTTTTCAACCATGTCAATACCTTCTTCAGCGCGGTCTAAACCTTGGTAGAAGATTGATGCGATTGGTCCGCGTGTGTTGCGACACAAATCTTTAGCAGCTTCAACACCACCATTTTGCAAAGCACCTTCAACTTCTTCCAAGAATTTTCTTGTGTTGATTGTAGAGATATTCAAATAAATAACTCTTTCGATTGCCAAAGCCATACCCAAAATCAAACAAATCAAAACGACACCCATAAAGGCTGGTCCACCAGTTAAAAACTGTTCTTTCAAAACATAAACAAAACCCTCGCTTTCAACAACCTCCTCAGCGGAATCTTCAGCGGCAACAGCCTCTTCCTCATTTTGGGCCATCAACACGGGCATTGCCGACATTTGGTCTGCAGAAATCATTTCTATTTCAACAGAGTTTGTTGGGTTGGTTTGATTCGCCATTGCAGCTGACCCAAACATCAATGTAGCCATTACTGCTACTGAGCTTAACACTTTTTTCATAGTTCAAAAATTAATTCGTATTCGATTTAAAAATTTAATTACAGTTTACTAGTTATTCAAAATTCGTCGGCTAAAGTACAAAAATATTTTTTCTCAAGGGGTTTTTACTTATTTTTTCAGGGATAAAAGCTATTACCATTCACCACATAAATCTTGTACTAGTTTTGTTCTAAAATGTTGGTTATCAGCACTATTTGCCAAAAGATGCATCATTTTGGTAATGGCGGCCTCCGTGGTTAGCGCTCCTCCGCCCAGCACACCAATGTTCAAAAATTGTTTACTTGCGTCATATTTGCCTTGTTGAACGGCTCCACTCCAACATTGTGTAATATTTAAAACATGTCCCCCATTGGCAATATAATGCTCCATCAATTGAATAATCTTCGGGTCATTCGGACCATTGCCTGAACCAAAAGTAGAAAGCACAATGCCTTTTACATGGTTGACATCAAAAAGAGAAGCATAAAAGTCAAAGTTAATGCCCGGGTAAAGCGAAATATGTCCTATTCTGTTGTCTATTTCTGGAAAATAATGCAATTCGTTTAAATGTGTTCTATATAAAGCGTGTTCATCAAATTTAATTTCAACACCAGCCCTTGCCAGTTCGGGGAAGTTTCCGCTTTTGAACGCTTCAAATTCTGAGGCGGACACTTTAGAGGTTCTGTTGCCTCGGTAGAGTGAATACTCAAAATATATCGCTACCTCCTGCACCAAAGCCGAGCCGTTCGAATCTGCCATGGCAGCAATTTCAACGGCTGTTATGAAATTTTCTTTTCCATCAGTTCGAATTGTTCCGATGGGCAACTGTGAACCGGTGAGTATAATCGGTTTTTTTAGCCCTTGAAGCATGAAACTCAAAGCCGATGCTGTGAACGCCATAGTATCAGAGCCATGCAGCACTACGAAGCCATCATAGAGATCATAATTTTCATGAATCAACGAAGCTAATGCTTTCCAAACGCCAGGATGAATCTCGGAAGAATCTATCGGTTTTTCAAAAGAGATAGATGTCAGTTCAACGTCCAAACGATGTAGTTCAGGAATTTGATCAAAAAGATGATTGAAATCAAACGCCACTAGTCCACCACTAATATGGTTGCGAACCATACCAATAGTGCCTCCAGTGTAAATGATTAAAACCTTGCGTTTGTTCATGGCGACAAGTTTACAAAGATTTTAGATGGGTAAGGTTAAGGATTGATTAAAATGTGATTGAGGGTGATTTATGTGCGCTGGATTTAGCAATAAGCGGATATTGTTATGAGAAACATCGTGATGAATCACGACGGAAGTGAGAAACATCAAGATGAATCACGACGGAAGTGAGTGGAGATGTTGAGCATCGTGATAAATCACGATGGAAGTGAGTGGAGATGAAGCGTGGGAGTGGGAGGTATGATTATTTTGGGTGGGTTTATATTGCTTTGTGAAACAAGTTAAGTGCGTTTTGGGTTGTGATTGAAGCGATTTCTTCTAAGGATTTGTTGAGGAGGTGGGATAAGTGCTGCGCCACCAAAGCCGTGTAAGCGCTTTCATTTCTTTTGCCCCGATGAGGAGCTGGAGCCAGATAGGGGGAATCGGTTTCCAAGATAATTCTATCCAATGGCACTTGAGGTAAGACGGTATTCAAGCCGCTGTTTTTGAACGTTGAAACGCCTCCTATGCCCAAATAAAAATTGCCATAACTTAATATTTTTTCTGCCTGTTGCAATGATCCTTTAAAACAATGGAAAACACCAGAAAGCCTTTCATCGTTTAAAACATTCAATTCTTCGAAAAGCTCATTGTAGGAATCTCGGGCATGAATAACGATCGGTAAATTCATGTCCTTGGCCCATTTCACTTGAATTCTGAAAGCCTCGCGTTGAAGGGGTAATGTAGTTTTATCCCAAAACAAATCGATGCCTATTTCTCCAATGGCGATAATGGCCTGGTTTGAAAGCGCGTCGTAAATTTTTTGCAATTCAATTTCAAAACCTGCTTCAACGGAGCAAGGATGAAGACCCATCATCGGATAGCAAACATTTGGATATTGCTCCGCGAGGGCCATCAAACCAGAAATAGAATTGACATCAATGTTCGGTAAAAAGAATTTTTCAATTCCCGCGTCCTTGGCATTTTGAATAACTTGATCGCGGTCTTGGTCGAATTGCTCGAGATAAAGGTGCGTGTGTGTGTCGATTAGCATGCTGCAAAAGTAGAGAAATTAAGTGTGAAATATTCACGTCTATTGCGCCATACTATGTTGAAAACACCCTCGAACAATTTAAAAATTAAATTTTTTTTTGATTTTGGGCAACCAAATGATCCACTCAAACGTATTAGTACTAACACGCAATGGGTTATGCGTTTATTTGGTTTTATTTCCTTGATTTGAACTATGGGAGTGTTAGATAAAAATAGCACTCCCATAGTTTTTTTTATGCCCAAGAAAAAAGGCTGTCTCTCCAAATCAAAACTTCCTTGTATTTTTACCGCAAACCACAAATTCTTTAAACATGAAAATGAAATCATTACTTGCTCTTGTTGCGTTGGTGTTTGCTGTGTCTCAAGTTTGGGCACAAAGAAAACCAAGTGAGCCAGCAAAATCCGATGTTCTGAAAAGCGACATCTTGAGCGGACTTAAATTCCGCAGCATCGGTCCGGCGTTTATGTCAGGGCGCGTTTCGGATATTGTGATTCACCCAGAAAACGAAAACCTATGGTATGTTACGATTGGTTCTGGTGGAATTTGGAAAACATCAAATGCAGGCACTACTTGGACCTCAATTTTTGATGGACAAACGAGCTATTCTATCGGCTGCATTTCGCTCGACCCACAAAACCCGAATGTGCTTTGGGTAGGTTCTGGAGAAAATGTGGGCGGCAGACATATTGCTTATGGCGATGGCGTTTACAAAAGTGAAGATGGCGGGAACACATGGAAAAACATGGGTTTAAAAACATCCGAACACATTTCAAAAATTGTTGTGCACCCCACAAATTCCAATGTGGTTTGGGTCGCATCTCAAGGACCGCTGTGGAGCAAAGGTGGTGAACGCGGCGTATTTAAAACAACAGATGGAGGTAAAACTTGGAAACGCACACTTGGCGATGAGGAGTGGGTTGGCGCCACAGATTTGCTAATCGACCCGAGAAACCCAAACTTGCTTTATGCGGCAACTTGGCAACGTCATAGAACCGTAGCAGGATACATGGGTGGCGGACCAGGAACAGCCATTTATCGGTCTTATGATGGCGGAGAAACCTGGGAAAAACTCAACAATGGCTTACCTTCAAGCAATTTGGGGAAAATTGGATTGACCATTTCACCACAACAACCTGATGTGATTTATGCCGCTATTGAATTAGACCGGAGAAAAGGTGGTGTTTATCGCAGTGAAGACCGCGGCGCAAGCTGGAAAAAGATGTCGGATGCCGTGGCTGGAGGTACAGGACCACATTATTACCAAGAATTATACGCTTGTCCTCACAATTTTGACCGCATCTATTTGGCTGACAACTATATGCAAGTTTCTGATGACGGAGGGAAAACATTCTATCGTATGAATGAAAATAACAAACACGTTGATAACCATGCCGTTGCCTTTAAAAAACACGACCCCAACTATATATTAGTGGGTTGTGATGGCGGACTATATGAATCATTCGACAAAACCAAAACATGGAAATTCATTGATAATTTACCCGTGACACAATTTTATAAAGTTGCTTTGGATGATGCCCTGCCCTTTTACAATGTTTTTGGTGGAACTCAAGACAACAACACACAAGGTGGACCATCTCGCACTGAAAATGTAAATGGAATCCAAAATTCAGATTGGTTTGTGGTATTGGGTGGAGATGGTCATCAACCTGCAACAGAACCTGGAAATCCGAATATTGTTTATGGACAATGGCAACAAGGTAACTTGACCCGCCACGACAGAACAACAGGCGAAAATGTGTATATTCAACCACAACCCGATTTGGGAGAAAAAACCGAAAGATTCAATTGGGATGCGCCAATTTTGGTAAGTCCACACAATCCTGCGCATTTATATTTTGCCTCACAACGCGTTTGGAAATCGACCGACCGCGGGGATTCATGGACAGCAATTTCCGGTGACTTAACGAAAAACATAGAGCGCATCACCACACCATTTTTCGATAAAACACAAAGTTGGGACAATCCTTGGGACATCTATGCGATGTCGAAATACAGCACCATTACTTCTTTGGCAGAATCTCCCCTAAAAGCGGGATTGATTTATGCCGGCACAGATGATGGTTTGATACAGGTCACTGAAGATGGCGGTGCGAACTGGCGTAAGGTTGATTTTTCAAAAATTCCTGGGTTGCCCATTAACGCTTTTGTGAATGATATCAAAGCAGATTTATATGATGAAAACACCGTTTACGCGGTATTCGACAATCATAAATTCGGTGATTTTAAAGCATACATTTACAAGAGCACGGATAAAGGTAAATCATGGACGAGCATTGCCTCAAATTTACCAGAAAAAACAATCGTTTGGAGGATGGTACAAGACCATGTAAGCCCAAATTTATTGTTTTTAGGAACCGAATTTGGTGTTTATGTAAGCATTGATGGAGGCAAAGCTTGGACCAAAATGACGGGAGGAATGCCAAATATTTCCGTAAGAGATTTGGCGATACAAAAACGCGAAAACGATTTGGTATTGGCCACATTCGGAAGAGGTTTTTACATATTAGACGACTACACCGCATTGCGAAATCTCAGCAAAGAAACATTGGAAAAAGAAGCCGTATTGTATCAACCACGAAAGGCATTGTGGTATTTTCCACAAAGTCCTTTGGGCGATAACGGCAAAGCTTTCCAGGGCGACCAATATTTTCTAGCCAATAATCCACCTTTTGGCGCTGTGTTTACTTATTATCTCAAAGAAAGTTACAGCACACCATCTGCCGAACGCAAGAAAAAAGAAAAAGAAACGCTTAAGGAAAATCAAGCAGTAGCGTTTCCAGGGTGGGATGTTGTAGAAAATGAATTCAACGAAATGAAACCCAAAGTTTGGTTGTTGATTACAGACGCCAATGGAAAAATTGTGAATCGTGTAGAGGCCAATAACAGCAAAGGCTACAACCGTGTGGTGTGGGATTTAACATCAACTTCACCGGGCATAATTACCGCCAACAACATGAACCGACAAAGAAGTGGCGCAATGGTAGCTCCGGGCACCTACAAAGCACAACTCTTCAAACAGATTGACGGAGTTATAACAGCTATTTCTGAGCAAGTTTCTATTGAAGTGGCCCCACTCAAAAACGGTCATCTTCCTGGTGCAACACATGAAAAAGTAGTTGCTTTTTGGAATGAATTGCAAAACACCTATGCCGATTTGAGCGCTGTTTCTATTAACCTGAGTGATGCTCAAAAACGCGTAGATATGATGTTGGTGGCTTATGAGCGTGCTAATAAAACGGATGAAGCCTTGCATAAACAACTACTAGCGCTGCGCACTCAATTAATTGATGTTGAACTCAAATTGAATGGTAGCAAAGCAAGAAGAGAAGTTGGTGAAAAAGATGATTACCCAACGGCTAGACACTATTTGTACGTGGCCAGTTCGGGCACAAGCGGGTCTACATACGGCCCTACGCCTACACATGAAAAATGCTTGGCCAATGCACAGACCATGATGAATGAAATCAACAACACTTTGGAACAAATTCTAAAAACAGAATTCCCAAAGCTCGAAGCCCAATTGAAAGCGATTGGAGCTCCTACGATTGAAAGACAAGGTCGATAAAAACTCACATCAAACCAGTTTATAATAAAAATGCCCGCTATTTATAACGGGCATTTTTCATACATTGATTTTCGGAAAATTATTTAAAAACCAACTCCTTTTTCAAGCCCGACCATTCCACCAAGTGCATTTTCACATAACCCACTGGGATTTTGGCTTTCACCATCACAGGAATGCGGTTTTGGTCGTTGGTGATCCAAAAAACTACGTCGTCGTCTTTTTCAAAATAACGACCTGTTTGCACTACTGGTTGGAACTTCAAACATTCGATTTTTCCTTTTCTCAACTTAACCGTTTCTTTACCTACATACTTGATTTGAAGCGGAAAAACCTCATCATCCATGAAACATTTGAATTCGGAAATGTCGCCTACCTTCATGGCTGAGAAAACCAAAGTTCGGGCATAGTAGAACGACGAAACCATATCTTGAATGCCTACCGGAATCACGAATTTTTTTCCTTCACCATTGTCGACCAATCTGCGGTGGTGTAAAAATTCATAATCTTGGTTGATTTTGTAGCCGCCTTCATCCACACGGCGCTTAAAATACCATGGCATAATAGATTCGCGGTCGATATAGGTCTCGTAAACATCATAAACACGGTAAAAAGCATTGAATGCACCCAAAGTGCGTCCTATACCAACAGCATGATAAAGGGGTCGCCCATCGTTGCCCTTTTTGCCTGTATCCTTTACTTCAAGAACTACTTCGCCAGCATCTACGGCGCCATAGGAAACACGAAACTTAAGTTTCTCACCAAGACCAAATGCCTTGTTGTCGATTTTCGGAAATTTCACTTCTGAAGCAGAAAAAGATAAACCCAATAAACCTACGGCTAACAAAATGATTTGCGTTTTCATAATGAACAATATTAATGTTGTTATGGCTAAGTCAAATTATATGCCAATTATTCGTTTTATTGATAAGCGGATTCGTTTTATATGATACGAGGATTCGTTTTTTTGACACGCGGATTCGTTTTGTAGGAACGCGATGCATCGCGTTCCTACAAAACGAATCAATCACAATCGGGCAACGAAAGCTTTTTTACTACCTTTGCCGCTCAAAAATTTGAACTATGTACAGAACGCATTCTTGTGGGGAATTGAGAATAGAACATGTTGGTCAAACCGTGAGTTTAGCAGGCTGGGTGCAGCGCAATCGCGATTTGGGTGGATTGACTTTTGTGGACTTGCGCGATCGTTATGGCATCACGCAGCTTTCATTCAACATGGAAGAAAACGAAGCCGTTTGTCGTCAAGCGCGCGAGTTGGGTCGTGAATTTGTAGTTCAAGCAACTGGTCTTGTTGTAGAAAGAAGCAGCAAGAACAAAAACATGCTTACGGGCGAAATTGAAATCAAAGTTACCGAGCTCAAGGTCTTGAACAGCGCCAAAACGCCTCCATTTACCATTGAAGATGAAACTGATGGCGGTGAAGAAATTCGCGCACAATACCGTTATTTGGATATCCGAAGAGCACCGATTCAAGCGAACTTGATGTTGCGCAACAAGGTGGCTCTTGAAACCAGAAAATATATGGATTCGCAAAATTTTGTGGATATCGAAACACCATTTTTAATCAAATCTACCCCAGAAGGAGCGCGTGATTTTGTGGTGCCCAGTCGGATGAACGAGGGTGAGTTCTATGCGCTTCCGCAATCGCCACAAACCTTCAAACAATTGTTGATGGTAGCTGGCATGGACCGTTATTATCAGATTGTAAAATGTTTCCGTGACGAAGATTTGCGTGCCGACCGTCAGCCGGAGTTTACCCAAATAGACTGTGAAATGGCATTTGTGGAACAAGAAGATATCTTGAACACATTTGAAGGATTGATCAAACATTTGTTCAAAACAGTTAAAGGCATTGAATTGGGCGATTTCCCAAGAATGACCTATGCCGAAGCCATGCAGCGCTATGGTTCAGACAAACCAGATATTCGTTTCGAAATGGAGTTTGCTTATTTGAAAGAACTCACAGGAGGTAAAGATTTTGTGGTATTCGACCAAGCTGAAACGGTAATAGGAATCGTGGCTCCTGGTTGTTCGGAATATACGCGCAAACAGTTGGACGCCTTGACCGATTGGGTGAAAAGACCTCAATTTGGTGCCAAAGGATTGGTCTATGTGAAATTCAATTCAGATGGTTCGGTGAAATCTTCGGTAGATAAGTTCTACGACGAAGCAACACTCCAATCTTGGGGCGAAAAAGCGGGTGCCCAAGCAGGCGATTTGATGTTGGTGCTTTCGGGCGACCTGGATGCCGTTCGCAAACAAATGAACGAATTGCGTTTGCATGTAGCTGGCGAATTGGGCTTGCGCAATCCTGAAGTGTTCAAACCGCTTTGGGTGCTGGATTTTCCGCTTTTGGAATTCGACGAAGACAGCCAACGTTGGCATGCCATGCACCATCCGTTTACCTCGCCAAAGCCAGAAGATTTCGACCTCATCAACAGCAACCCAGGAGCGGTGCGCGCCAATGCCTACGACTTGGCCATGAATGGCGTTGAGTTGGGCGGAGGTTCAATCCGTATCCACGACCGAGGCATCCAAGCACGCATGTTTGAATTGCTCGGATTTACCCCAGAAGAAGCGCAAGCACAATTTGGTTTCTTGATGAACGCCTTTGAATATGGCGCTCCACCCCACGGCGGTATTGCTTTCGGTCTCGACAGATTGGTGGCCACTATGAGCGGCGCAGAATCCATCCGAGAGTTTATTGCCTTCCCAAAAAACAACCGCGGCCGAGATGTGATGATTGATGCTCCAGCGGTGTTGACGGCAGAACAGAAGAAGGAATTGGGGATTTAGAACTTCGACACACATCGACGAAGCTCAGTGCAAGTCTCAGTTTGAAAAGGAAGAATTGAGAAGGAAGAATTGAGAAGTAGGAAGTTTGAACTTCAATGGTTCAATAAAAAGGCATCGAGTTTGGTTATGGTGGTCAACACCAACCACAGCAAGGATTTTCCGTCTCCTACCCAACCCTCAATCCATTCTCTCCGCCACTTTCCAATAAAAAAACGTCATCGCCATCAACCGCACCTAAAACCAAACATTCACTCATGAAGTTGGCGATTTGTTTGTGTGGAAAATTGACTACGGCTGCGATTTTTTTACCGGGCAGATCTTCGAGGGCATAGCGCTTGGTGATTTGTGCAGAGGTGCGTTTGATGCCCAGCGGACCAAAATCGATGGTGAGTTTATATGCGGGTTTGCGGGCTTCGGGGAAGGGCTCAGCACGCAGGATTGTTCCGATGCGGATGTCAATTTTTAGGAAGTCGTCGAAGGTAATCATGGGGTGAAAATAAGTGAATTTTGTTAGATTCCGATAGATTCAAGCATGAACTTAATGTCTTCGAGGAAATTTAGGGTTACAAATAATCCGTTAATCCGCCGCCGTTGTTTGCGCTGAAATCGCCGACATTGTCTTCGAACGTACCACCGGAACTTGTGCCGACGCCAGAGCTGCTTTCATCTGAATCTCCCAAAACAGAGGCAATCCCACCCGCAACAACAACTGCGCCCAGAGCCAAAACAGCAACTTGCCCCCAGTTGGTTTCATCTTTTTTGAGACCAATCATTTGGCGCAGTGTGCTTAGTTTTTTATCCAAATGCTCTTTCATGTTGGGGTCAATTATATAGCTGATGTATTTGGTAACCAAACCATTAGCGTTTTGATCTTTTGGAAAAACATCTGGTTTCACGAGACCCGCCTCGACCAATAATTGCGTTGCGTTTTGGATAAAATACGCGTCATCTATCAAACCATCGAAGCCTTTTAGTTTGGCTTCATCAACGCGCTTTTGTTTGGCTAAATATTGATGCAAGACCCAAGCAGTTTCGTGCACCGCCACTGATTCTGAAACCTTAGCTTGATTGATTAAGGCGCGCATCAATCCAACACAAGACAACACATAGCTTTGATAACTTTTGGCAACCGACACCACATAATCATTCCCCACCAACCAGCCCAAATAGCTTTTGATTTTCTTGTGCATGTCGTCTTAGGCTTCTTGCTTTTTCAGGTCAATCACCTTTTCCAACTCCAATGTTGATTGCTCCATTGCTGCGAAATCAATGACATGAATAGGTTCTCCGCCTTTGTTCAAGCGGTCGATGTCTTTTTGAATAAAACCCTTCAATTTTGAAATGAGTTCTGGGTGGAAATTGGTGTTTTCATCACACCAAACCATCCAAGTTTCTAATTGAGCTTTCTCTACACCCCCATGTTCCAGTTGCTTCATGATTTCTTGCATTTCAAGCATGGAATTGTTTGCTGCGGGCATGAGTTGGTTTTTGATGTATTCATTTTCAACCACGAGCTTTTCTAAGCGTTCGCGCCAAGCATCTTTTTCGCCATCGTTGTTGAGGTCTTTGGGGAGTCGGTAGTTGTTTACGTAGTTCAAATAGCCGCCTAAATCGACCACATTTCCAAAGGCTTTGTTGAACCACTCTGCTTTTTTATCGGCATCGGAAGCCATGAGGAGCAAAAAGGCCCTACGCAAAAGGAGGAGTCCTGTTTCTTGATGTTCCATCGGAATGCCCAAAACGCCTTTGAGTTTGACGTGGTGACCGAGAGGAGTAGAGTCCATTAACAGCGGAATAATTCTTTTTCCTGCGGCGTGGGCGGTTTCAATTTCCGCATCAACACCTTCGGAGCCAAAGGCATGAATGGACCAAAGGAGCACCATTGCGTCGCATTTTTTTATATACACATCGATGACTTGTTGGATGTTGTCGCCGGGAACCAGTTGAAGCACGTCGTACCACACTTCATGTCCATCATTTTCAAGCGCTTCAAACACTTGAGTAGCAGCAGATTTATCTTTCCAAGAATGACTGATGAGGATTTTCATAAAGGGGTATTTTCTACGAAGTTAAACTAGATTTTTGCTCCCTCAAAAATCTAGGCGCTAACTTTGTCAAAGTGCATCGCCATGATTCAATATATTTCCACTGAAACATTAAACGAACATGAAAGCTATTGGCTTTATCGCTGAACTTTGTCAAAGTAGCCAGTAGCTAGAGGCCAGCAGCCTAATCAAACTCTACTTCCCCGAAAAATACTGAAGCGCACGTTTGATATCGCTATCATCTTGACAAAGCACTCGGAAAAAGCCTTGTTCTACCCATATATGTCGTGCAAACTCAGCTTTGAGATAACGTTCAATCAACTTGCGGCTATGCTTGATTTGGGCATCGTTGCGTTTGATTTTCAAATCTTTTTCAGCCATAAGGACCAAATTATCAATCATCTTGTCGCTAACCTCAAAACGCTTCATAAAATCTACCAAATTCGAGAATCGTGAGCGACCCATCCTATCCCATTCAAAAAAGGAAAACTGATTCAGAGCACCCGCATATCGCAATTCAGTGAAATAAAATGAAAACCCAGCAGAATCTTGCGGGTTGAAGATGTCCGGCATGATGCCTCCACCGCCATAGACCACTTTACCACGTGGCGTTGTATACTTCAAAGAATCCACAAATTTCGTTGAATCCACTTGATACAATTCACCACCTTCGTAGCGCTCGATGATATCTGCTGTGTAATCGATATCTTCACCATAAGGTCTTTGTATACTGCGCCCAGTGGGAGTATAATAGCGTGCCACGGTAAGACGCAAATTTGATTCATCTTTAAGTGGAATATCTTCTTGAACGAGGCCTTTTCCAAAAGTGCGACGACCAATAATCGTAGCTCGGTCGTTGTCTTGAAGGGCACCCGCAACAATTTCACTAGCCGAAGCCGAATTTTGATTCACCAAAACCACCACTGGGATATCCTTGAGAATCCCTTTGGATGTGGAGGTGTATCGGCGCTCTTTTTGATGTGCTCCTTTGGTGTAAACTATCAGTTGATTGGCTTCGATAAATTCATCTACAATTTCGATGGCTGCACCCAAGACCCCGCCACCGTTATCCCGCAAGTCGAACACCAATTTGCGCATACCTTGACTGCGCAATTCCTGTGCGGCGCGTCTGAATTCTTCTGCTGATTTTTGTGAAAACTGTTCCAAGCGAATGTAACCAACAGTGCTATTCAACATGAAATAAGCCGTGACGCTTTCAATCTCAATGATACCTCGCGTAATTGTCGTTTTGATCTTTTTACCCCTACGCATGAGCGTAATTTCCACATCTGTATTCGGTTTTCCTTTGAGGTTTTCCATCACAAATGTGTTGTTGAGATTCTCTTTTTTGAGTTTGACATCCCCGATTTGGATAATGCGATCTCCAGATTTCACGCCAGCCCGCTCGGAAGGAGAATTTTTCACCACATGGGTCACGCAAAGTGAATCTCTCATAATTGAAAAACGAACGCCCACACCACCAAATTTTCCTTCGATGCTCTCTTGCATGGCTTTGATTTGCTCAGCTGGAACATAGGCCGAATGCGGGTCGAGTTTGTGTAGAATTTCGTCAATGGCTTGTTCGATAAAGGCATTGCGGTCGATGCTGTCTACATAACGCGTTTCTATGACATCCAAAATGCCGTCGAGTTTGGAGCCAAAAACGTTTTGGTTGTTGTAAACCTCAGTTTTTCTGAAACCTAAGCCTTGGCCTAAAATGAATCCAACCACCACCGAAATGGCGACGATTATTGGGATTGATGCAGATTTTTTATTCATTTTAATTTTCTATCACTTGAACATCAACACCAGCTTCGCGTAAAAAGTTTATGCCGCTGTTGTCTTTGTATTCATTTTTAAAAACCACACGTGTGATTCCCGCTTGCAAAATCAGTTTGGCGCATTCTTTACAAGGTGAAAGTGTCAGGTATAATGTTGCCCCCTGGGCGCTGTTGGTCGATTTGGACACTTTCAAAATCGCATTGGCCTCCGCGTGAAGCACATACCAATGTGTGTTGCCCTCACCATCTTCACAACAATTGTCAAAACCCGAGGGCGTACCATTGTATCCATCAGAAATGATCATACCGTCTTTCACAATAAGTGCTCCTACTTGCTTACGGTTACAGTGCGACAAAGATGCCCAGGTTTCAGCCATTTTAAGGTAGACACGGTCGTAGCGGAGTTGTTTTTCGTTGGTGCTCATGAAGCGTAAAAATGAGGTGCGAAGATAGCTATATTTGAATTATAGTAACTTTGTTTTGATAAACGGTAAAAGCATCAGACGAGAAAGACAAATTCATGCGCGTAATTTCAATTTAGGTTTAAACAGATGTGGGCGAAAACGTTGTTTCACTTGCAAAAAATATAGTTTAAATTTTCTTTAAGGATATGGCATTGCAGGAACAGCGCTTAGACAAAATTTTGTTGAAACGCGGATTGGCGGCGTCACGTGAGCACGTCAAAACATTGACAGAACCAGCTTAGGTTCAAGTAGATGGCGTCATTATTACCAAGCCGAGAAAAACATTTCAGACGCCAAACTCATCTCCTTGATTGAACCTCAATTTGAAGTGGACAAGGGCAACTTTAACAGTAAGGGCGTTGTGGTGAATGAAAAGCTTCAAGAAGACACTATTGAACACATTCAAGACTGTGCAAAAGCACTAGATTTAGAGCCAAAAGGCATCCCCAATTCTCGAGTTTTGGCAGGAGATAGAAACAAGAAGTTATTAGCTTGTTTTACGCGGAATTCTAATTCTGCGCTTCAATAGGTTGTCCCAAACGATTAAGCAATCTTAAGTGAGCTACGATTGCACCCACAAAAGTGCGGTGGTAGTTGTAGGCATAACCAAACTCCTCTGCCGTTTGCTTCACTATTTTTGAAATCTTCGGGTAATGTACGTGCGAGATTTCAGGAAACAAGTGGTGTTCAATTTGGTGATTCAATCCGCCCACAAACCAAGTCAAGACTTTATTCCAGTTTTCAAAATTCGCTGTAGTCGCCAATTGATGCACTGCCCAGCTTTGTTCTGGATTGGTCTCATCGTGTGAGGCGTGTGTAACAAATTCAGTTTCAGGAATAACGTGTGCGCATTGAAAAACAAATGCTAAAACCAAACCACAAACAAAATGAAGTAGCGTAAAAGCAATCATCCAATGCCACCAAATCACGTTGGTAAACATAATCGGAATAGCAACTAAATAGAACAAATATAAAATTTTACCAATAATCAACTTGGTCATTTCACGAGAATAGGTAGTGCCTTGAGCTTGCAACAAATTCATGTCTTTGTAGCGCTTCAATTCGGTGAAGTTTTTGGTTGTCACCCACATAAAAGTCATCAAGCCATAGAAAAACCATGCAAAAAACGCTTGAAATCTGTGCACTTTCTTAAGAGGCGCATCAGGTGTAAAACGCAAAAATGGAGGCGGATTGATGTCCTCATCCAAACCATGAACATTGGTGAAACTGTGGTGCAAAACATTGTGTTGGATTTTCCAGGTCAAGCTGCTTCCGCCAAGCATTTCCATAGTATATCCCATGAGTTTGTTTACCCAATTTCTTTTTGCAAAAGCACCATGAACAGCATCGTGCATTACAGCAAGGCCAATAAAAGCCATGCCCAAGCCCATCAATACACCCGATAAAGCTACGGCCCAAAAACCTTCAAAAACACCTGTTAACACCAGTATATAAGGCACAAAATAAATACCAAGTAAAACGGGTACTTTGAATACAATTTTCCAACGACCTTCTTTTCTAATGTCGTTTGATTTTAAAAATTCTTCAACGCGGCGGGTTAATTCTTTCGAGAATTCATCTCGCTTGGTTAATTTCAGATATTCCATAAATAAAAAATAAATAAGACCAATATAGGTGGGCACAAAAGTAAACCATAAATCGAACACTTCTACATAAGATGATAAAAAGCAGGTTTCAAGCGATGCTTTTATTGGAATCCTAAAGGCTGTTTGGTGTCCCAATTGGCCCGCAAAGTAAACGATTGTCTGAACCAAATCACTTTTTCAGCTTGTTGTTTCAAAAGCCACGAGCCTGTATCCCATTGACCATTTTCATTGGTGTCTAGAATTACTTTCACGGTGTATTCTCCTGGTTGCAGCAACTCAAAAAAAACGGATTCTTGTTGGGCAGAAACACTTTGTTGGGCAACAACTTTACCATTACTAAGCAAGTGGATGACCAACGAAACCTCGGGTTTGTCTTCTAAAACGAGTTCTAGATTGGCGTATTTATTCAGACCCAAACGTTTGAAGGAGAGCAGAATACTATCCGCGTAGTAGGTCTCATGATAAAAACCTACGGCATTCGGCAAAACAGCAAGTTGATACACCAAGTCTGGATCGAAATCTCCTAAAATTTTCAGGTTTCTGTGATTTTCTACAACAAAACTCACATCCGCAAGCACTTCTCCATTTTGAGTTATCGTGAAACTTTGAGGATTGAAAGTGCTAATTGGAAAATCGAAAGTGAGCATAAGTGTGTCTGAAAATCCGAGTTCTTCCTTAACCAAATTGTTAGTCACAGCGGATTTTTTTTCAACTATTTTTCTTGTAGCCACCTTGGCGTTGAGCACCGTGTCTTGAAACGGAATAAACACATCGTAGTTCATGTTTTCAGCGGCAGAAACCCAAAATACAGCTGAATCCGAGGACATCGTTTCTTCTACCATAAAACCCAACATTTCTGAACCCGATTGAATGATGACCTCGGCAGGAGAAAAATCATAATTGGTGCGCACAGCAATTCGTCCTGGACCATCAATGCTTTTGCTTAAAACACGCCCCGTTTTAGGCTGGCTCTTTGGAACAAACATGAAAAGCGTGTCTGATTTACGCAGCGTATCGAGCGTTAATAATTCATTTCGAAATGCTATTGGAGCGTCATTCATTAATTTGGCAGAGCCTTTTAAGTCGTAGGCGAAAACCACAAAATCTTGTTGGCTCAGATAATCAAAATTTGCTTCACCCAGTTTGTTGGTTTGCGCTAAATAACGGGGCTTTTGGGTGTAGGGGTCGAGTGTATCAGAAGGAGTATATAACCCGACAATGGCATTGGACACGGGGCTCAAATTTTCTGCATCAATCAACAACACATTATGGCTGAGTGAGTCAATAAACTGTCCCGTTGAAAAAACGTAGGTGAATGTGGTGTCATTGGCTTCGTTCAAATCTGATATCGCCTGGTTGAAAACAAATGAATAGGTGGTGTTTTCGAGTAATTCAATTGCATTTATAGTGATAATAAGGTCCCTGCCTTTGACTTCATACTTGGGCTTGGTGGGCAGTTCGGGCACAACGCTGATATTTTTTGTTGGATTGTTGATTTTCACATACTCATCAAAAGGAATTCGAATGGTTTCTGGACGAACATTGGTTGACCCTTGAGCCGGACTGGCCTTGGACAAGTTCGGCACTGGGGCTTGTTCATCCTTGGCCCCACCCTCCAATGGTCGGACTTGTGCACACCCCCACAAAAGAAGGCCAAAAAGGAAAAAAGGAAAAAATCTTATGCCCATTTTGTTTCAATCAGGCGACAAATTTTACTCAATTCACGCACATCAATAGCATCAAAATCATCCAGTTTTTCGCTGTCGATATCTAAAACAGCAACTACCTCGGCATTTTTAAAAAGTGGAATCACAATCTCAGAACGCGTGTATGAACTACAAGAAATATATCCATCAAAAGCATCAACATTGGGCACTACTTGAACAGCTCCAGAAGCCCATGATGTTCCACACACACCTTTTCCTTTACCAATGCGGGTGCACGCCACTGGCCCCTGAAATGGACCGAGAACAAGCTCGTCGTTTTTCACCAAATAGAAGCCTGTCCACAACCAGCCAAAGACCTCGGTTAAGGCCGCTGAAACATTGGATAGATTTGCGATTAAGTCAGACTCGGGGGCAATCAAGGATTCCAATTGCGGATACAATGAATTGTATTTTTCTTCTTTAGAGTCGTTTTCAAAAACGGAGATTATATCGGCCATAGATAAAAGAAATTAGGGTTCAAAATTAGTGAATTTGAAAAGCATAAAAGCTAAAACTTAAACCCGATGATTGCTTGAGGCAAAACAAACAGCTTTCCAACAGCTTCTGGACGTACAGGAGTATTCGTGTCTTGCCCAGCATAAAAAACAAATCTAAGTTGGGGATTCAAATACAACTGCCTATTATACAAATAGAACTCATAGCCCAAATTAGGCGTAATAAGCCATGTGCTCAAACGCACTGGGCCCACAAATGGCTGCTGAGACACATCAAAATATTGCCAACCCGCCATCAAACCTATATAAGGGTTGCTCTCATAAGCACAAGACAATTTGAATTTATAACGCAATGAAGCGGAGATTTGAAAACCCAGACGCACAGAGGCAAGATCTTTGTCTACGGAAGTGAAAATTCGATCATATGTCCATTTCGGCACATCGAGCGTTGCTGAATAAGCACCAACGCTCCACAACCCTTTCTTGTCTAATGTATAAAGCAGCGACCCTGATACGCCGCGTTGAAAAAAACTATTAGGCTCCAATTCAACACGAATACGCCGTACGGGATCATCTTGAGTAAGCCCTGTCAGAGAACTGGCCAATATATATAAAAAAAATAAGTTTTTCATAGTTCTAATTTTTGTCAAAGTTAAAGAAAATGCATGAAAAAACAAATGGCCTTTGTCTGTATTCTTGATTCATGTATTTTTACCCACGAATAATGAAAAAAAGGGGAATCATACTGCTTGTTCTTACATTTACAAATGTTGCGTTTGGTCAACTCAACAGAGGTGTATTGGTTTTTGACAATACGCCAAAGTCTGTTTTGACCTTAATTGAAAATCAAGAAATAAATTTAACCCAAACACGAGCCGTTGTTGACTTCATTACCAACAATACCATCACGACATATAAAAAACAAAAACTTTCAAAACGCAACAAGGCGCTCGTTCGTCACGTCAAAATACTGAATGAACAACTGGAATACCGCTATTTTAGTGGTGTAAAAACAAGCCTTGAAGACTTGGAAATCCTTTTTGAATTTTTGCTCATCCAACAATCTATAATCACAGATGCACAAAGCCCTTCAGGTAGAAGTCCAAATTTATGGAAAAAGGCGCAAATGTTCTTAACCTCAAAAAAGAGGCTATGCATTCTTATTCCCAAAGCCTACAAGGCAAGTGATCACAAAGTTGTTGACAGTCCTTATTGGAACTATATTGATAACCACGAAAAAATGCTTGACCGCTTCGATGATTTGGCGAAAATCAAAAAAATAAAGCCCAAAAAAGAACTGGTTGTTTTATTCAAAGAGCTGAGCTATAATGGTTCGGCGCCTAAAGTCAGAACGCTAGACACCGATTACGACAATGAATGGTCATTGAAATGGGGCGATGAAGTACATAGCGATGTTGTTGGGTCTCGAATTTTTTCTGCGCTTGGATACGACACCGACCACCCATATTTTTATGGGCAAGACCAACTTGTCCTGGTTTTTGAATCCAGCCGAACTATACTAAACACCAAAATGCTGACAGACAGTTTGAAGCACATCTATAATTTTGATTTAGGCCCGTTTATTTCCAAAACAGGCACTATTGATTCGTTCATGATTCAGAAAAACAAGGCGCTCAAACCTTATATGAATCACACGTATGTAACTTTTGTGAAATGCGCTGTGGAAGCCCGACCTGACCGGGTGAAACGCTTGGGTTCTTTTTGCCCAAATCAATTCAACAATCCAAAAAGAAAAGAATTGCGCGGAGCTTTGTTGGCTCATATTTGGATAGGCAATTGGGACACCCGCGAAGAAAACACCTTGCTCACAACTGTGCATCAAGGCAATTATAAGTATCAAATTTCAGCTGTATTCTCAGACTTAGGCACATCAATGGGTGTACGCGTAAATACAATACGTAGTGATTTCAAAACAGGTTTGGTCAATGCATTTGAGTGGGAGGCGGCGCATAAAAAAGGAAACAAAATCAGTTTCAATCACGCTTTGAATGCGCTTCTAAAGCCCTATCAACAAGCCACTTGCGATGATTTATATTGGATGGCAGAAAAAATCTCCTTGTTTGATGAACAGATGCTACGCGACATCCTCAAACATTCAGGATGGCCCTACCCTATTGCCGAGTTGTATTTTCATAAATTGGCGTCGCGCAGGGCTTCTATTTTGAAAGCCTTCGCTATTGCTGACCCCAATCCGATTTCGTTTGATAAAAACTTAAACATCACTGAAAATGGTGTTGACATTGTAAAAAACGGTGTTTTAGTGGTCGACTACGAGCGTCAGAAAAATCCAGAAAGCTTTTTTCACAACCAAGGAAGGATGAGAAACTATGGCAACTAAAAAAATTGCAACCATGATCTGTTCACTTTTGCTGATGTCACATTTCGTGCATGGACAAACAGAAAGTGAATGCAAATTTGTATTCGCCAACTACGATTCAATTGCCTTACTGATTCAAAAAAATGGCACACTTGCCGAGTTTGGGTTTCAGCAACACGCGACCTATTACTACTTCGACATCTACTTTGAAACGCCAGATAAATTGCTTCAAAAACACCAAGTTTCCTTGCGCATGCGGATTCAATTTCGACCAGGAACAAAAGATTCATTGAACTATACTTTCCAGCTCAAAACAGAAATGTCGTATCCCGGAGCGCCTCGCTTGGAAATGGAAGAGAGCGAACTTTATTATTACAAGTTGAATCACCATGGAGAAGAAGTGGCATTGCAACAAGTGCTTCAAAGTTTTCAAGAGGAGGCCAAAAAGACCAATCCTGATTTCACCAAACACCATGAGGTTATTTCTATGTGGTTCAAACAAAAAGCCGGTGCGCCAATAGCTCCTTTTCAGGGCTTGTGTTTTCTTTTTCCAATAGTTTTCACTGAGCAGGTCATCGGCACATTGAGGCCCATCTGTTACGGTTCAACCAAGCGAACACGAGCACACATTTATCTGAATGAATCGTTGAGCCGGTATGCAGGCATTCGCAACAAAGAACGCGCCTTGAATGAAATTCCCGATTTTTTCTTGAACCGACGCTCAATGATTTGGTTGATGGAGCTCTCATTGGATCAAGCCGAGTTTCATTCGATTGAGCCAAACGGCAAAACTTGTGGCTTTTCTGAACTAGAAGTGGAAAGTAAATTCGACGAAACATCGCTCAAACAAGGCAACATCTTGGCCTTTTTTGCTGAAACGCTGCTGCAATACTTCAAAGCAGATGAAGAAATTCGCTCCAAATTTAAGCAGGTGATGGATTGTTTGGGGGAATAATCAAACAAAAACATGTTGCTTACTGGCGCGGATAAAATTGTCAAAGTATATCGCTTGGCGTTTGTTTCATTTTTTGGAAAAGACAAGTTTTTTGTGGCTCTATTGGCTTCTTTGCAGAACTTTGACAAAGCGCCTCCTGCGATCAGCCAGTCGCCAAAAGCCAGTAACCCTCTCTACCTCCTCCACTCAAAAAAACTAATCACCGACATACTTGCGAAGACCAAGCCCGCCCAAAGAAACATGTACCAAGGTAAGTCTAGAATTCCATGGAAGCTGGTAAAAAACCCCCAAATAAACATCGCTGTTGTTTTGGTCAAAACACTGATCCACATCACCTGATGCAGGGTCGATTCATAGGATGTGCAGCGCTCAGTGTGAAAATGCAACTCATCGATAAATTCTTGTACAAACCGCGTCAAAAATGAAGCAATAAATAAAGGGAGCATAAGCAAAGGGAACCAATACATCCCGACCAATGAAGCCTCCATCACCAATGAAGCAGCCAAAATATTGCGATGCACTTGCAATTCTTTATCCGTTAAATCCTCTTCTGCAATTTGGGCGTGCGTCATGGCATCAAGCAGCCAAACAACTGCAAAAACAGTTGCTGAGCTGAGTATTATCAAGCTCCAACTAAAAGGCGATATACTGTTGATGGACTCCATTTAACCAAAGAAAAATATTGTTGCGAAGATAATTAAGCAGGTATATAAATTGGCCCACTGCGTCCAAATAACATTATCGGGATAGCGTTGAATCAAAAAGAGAATCAAGCTACGCCAAAGTACCGTCAGGAAAAAAACGGGAAAAAGCCATTCCAAATTTAAAAAAGCAAAACACAAAGCCGCCCAATTGAACACGTGCAAGAGCAAAATAGTTTTGTTGGCACCAATCATTATAGGCAAACTCAATGAATTCCGTGTAAAATCAACCTCGGCATCGGGCACGTCACGAACTATGCTCCCAATAAAAACTTGAACCGCGATAAATCCATAGATGCCCCACATCGATGCATGAGGAATTTGTCCATAACCAACAAGAAAAAGCGCTGCCCATACCAAACCAATAAGTATGTTTTTGATTGGGAATTTCCTTTTGGGAAACCACGACAAAGCCCCCCATTGAAACTTCACGGCATAAGCAATACCCAAAATGCCTGCCAACGCCAAAGCCACAAATTGAAATTCATTGAGATAAAACCAACTGAGCGGAATACCGATTAGAAAAAATTGTGCTACCAAAAGCATATTCGACCAATCGCTGAAAAAAGTGACAACAGGCGTCCATGATGATGAATATCCACAAGAAAAATCGTTGTATCGATACACAATCAAAATGCCAGAAATCGTTGCCCAAATCAATAAAAACCATTCGACCAACGAAACAGTTTCTTGCCGCATCAGCAATCCACTCAGCAACAAAGCCAAGGCGGGAATAACAAACAAGAAAACTCTTTTTATCAGCATTGAGGTCCCAGAACGAGAACAAAAGTAAGAGAATCTTTACATCATTACCTCATCCAAAGCATCACAAAACGCTTGAGCCGCTTGATTTAAAAGTTCGGGAGTATGTGCACTAGACACAAAACCAACTTCGTATCCGCTTGGCCCAAGATAAACACCACGCTCCAATAAAGCTTTATGCAGCAATTTGAATGGCGTCATGTCTGGGTCAATTTCCTCAGCTTTACGCACGGCCGTGGCGTCTGAGAAGGCAATCCAAAAGATTGAACCAATGGTATGTATATTGAATTTATACCCTTTTTGACGGGTATGTGCTAAAATCTGCTCAACGAAAGTCATGGTTCGGCGCTCTTGGTCTTCATAAAAACCGGGTTGAGCACACAATTTAACCGAGGCCAATCCGCTGCTCATCGCCAAAGGGTTTCCAGACAAGGTGCCAGCTTGATAAACCCCGCCTTCGGGAGAAACACAGGCCATGATTTCTGCTTTACCACCGTAAGCACCAACAGGCAAACCTCCACCTATTATTTTGCCGTATGTAACCAAATCGGGCGTGATACCATATACCCCAGCAGCACCCGCAAAACCCACTCGGAAACCAGAAATCACTTCATCGAAGATTAAAAGCGCACCACTGTTCGTACAGGCTTTACGAAGTGACTCTAAGTAGCCTGTTTCTTGAAGTAAAAGACCATTGTTTGCTGGAATTGGTTCAATAATCACGCAAGCAATTTGGTCGCCAAACTGTTGGAAACAATCTTCTAACGCTTCAATATCGTTCAAGGGTAAAACCAAGGTTTCCGCTGCCATTTTTTCTGTAACTCCTGCACTCGATGTTTCACCAAAAGTCACCAATCCTGATCCCGCTTTCACCAACAATTGATCACTATGTCCATGGAAACACCCCTCAAACTTGATGATATAAGGACGATTGGTATAACCGCGTGCAACACGAATGGCCGACATTACAGCTTCAGTACCAGAGCTCACGAAGCGCACCTTTTCCAAATGCGGTATGCGTTCAATAAGGAAAGAAGCCAACTCGTTCTCTTTGCGTGTTGGCGCACCAAAACTTGTGCCCAAAACCAATGCTTCCTCAATCGACTTCCTGATTTCTGGGTGGTTATGTCCATGGATGAGCGGACCCCAACTGCAACAAAAGTCGATGAATTGATTATCGTCTTCATCCCAAATAAATGCACCGTCTCCTTTTTTGATAAAGTGAGGCGAACCAAAAACAGATTTAAAGGCCCGAACAGGGGAATTCACCCCGCCAGGAAATAAGGTTTTTGCCTTTGTGAACAAGGCTTCAGAATTCGTTTTATTCAATGTTTTCTTTTGCGTAGAAAACGAGGTTTTGAAAAAATTTAGTAGTCCCATATTTGATAAACAATCGACTTAAAGTTGAGTTTAATATTTTACAAAAACATTCTTGGCTTCGGTGAAAAAACGCAGGGCCTCCCAGCCGCCTTCTCTTCCCACACCAGAATTTTTCATGCCACCAAAAGGTGTTCTGAGGTCGCGAACCAACCAAGAGTTGATCCATACAATTCCGCAATGCAATTCGTTGGCCATGCGGTGGGCGCGCTTCAAATTAGATGTCCAAAGGGTAGCGCTCAAACCATATTCCGTAGCATTCGCCATTTGTAGCACGTCTTCTTCTGTATCAAAAGGCGTTAAAGTAACCACTGGACCAAAAATTTCTTCTAAGTTAGTTCTGCAATTGAACGCCAAACCTTCAATAACTGTTGGAGCAATGTAATAACCTTGGTCAAACGGCGCTTGCAAGTGTACCCGATGACCGCCGGTAAGTACTGTTCCACCCTCTTCTCGTGCCAAATCCACATAAGACAAAACTTTATTCATGTGGGATTCAGAAACAACAGCGCCTAATTTTGCTTCGGGGTCGTTGGGATTAGAAACCTTCATTTTACTCACGCGATCCACAAAAGCATCTCGGAATTTATCGAAAAGCGGTCGTTCGATAAAAATGCGCGAACCACACAAACATATTTGTCCTTGATTGGCAAAGGAGGAGCGCAAAGTGGTGTTCAACATATCATCAAAATCACAATCCGCAAATATGATGTTCGGATTTTTTCCACCTAGTTCGAGAGAGAGTTTTTTAAACATGGGCGCAGCGATTGAGGCTATGGCTTTACCTGTTTGCGTGCCCCCGGTGAATGAAATCGCTTTCACGTTAGGATGTTTCACCATCGCTTCTCCTACTTCGTGACCAAGTCCATGCACTATATTCAATACACCATCCGGTAGGCCAGCTTCTATGCAGACTTCGGCAAGCAAATATGCCGTCATGGGTGTCACTTCAGAGGGTTTGGCTACAACTGTGTTTCCAGCGGCTAAAGCGGGTGCTATTTTCCATGAAAACAAATACAAGGGCAAGTTCCATGGAGAAATACAAGCCACTACACCAATGGGTTTTCTGAGCGTATAATTTACACCAAGACCCTCCATTTGGTGAGATTCGGAGGCAAAATGTAAAATACCTGTAGCGAAAAATTCGAAATTCGAAATGGCTCTAGGAATATCGACCTGCGCAGCCAATTTCAGTGGTTTGCCGTTGTCTTTGGATTCTGCTGCCACAAATTCATCCATGCGCATTCTAATTCCATCGGCAATGCGCATCATCACAGCACTGCGCTCCTCTTTAGTAGTCAGAGACCAAGATTGATATGCTTTTGTTGCCGCTTCAATAGCCGATTCTGCGTCTTTATGATTCGAGCGCGGAATGTGTGAATACACTTGACCTGTAGCTGGTTCATAGTTGTCCAAATACTGCCCATCTGCTGGTGAACAAAGCTTTCCGTCAATGTAGTTTTTGATTTGAAACATCTCCCATATTTTGAGCAAAGGTAGCCAAAAAGCGGGTGACAAAAGAAAGCGGCCAAACAAGAAAAGACAAAAATTGAATCAAGGCGTAAATTTATAACCCACACCTCGAATGGAATGAAACAACACGGGATTCTTGGCATCTTTTTCGAAAATTTTTCTGAAATTCAAAATATAATTATCAACTGTGCGTGTGGTTGGAAATTGATCAACGCCCCAAATTTCATCTAAAATTTTATCGCGCGATACAACTTCATGGGCATGTCGAGCAAACAGTTGCAACAGCGCCACTTCTCTTTTGGTAAGCTGGGCAAGCTCTATACCATTCAACATTACTTGATACGTTCTAAAGTTCACTTCAAAATCACCGATTTTCAAATCTTGTGCTTCGTCCAAAGACTCGCTTTTACCGGCCAGAACAGACACACGGAGCAACAGTTCTTCAAGATCAAAAGGTTTTGGTAAATAATCGTTAGCACCTAATTTTAAACCCGCGATTCTGTCCGCGCTCGTTCCTTTTGCCGAGAGAAATAAAATCGGAACCTGGGAGTTTTTTCTAATTTCTACACAAACATCTAGCCCACTTACGAAAGGCATCATAACATCCAAGACAACCAATGCAAACCGGTTGATTCCAGGCATAATCTCTATGGCTTTTTTGCCATCACCAAGCGCCACTACTTCGTAGCCTTCAGCTTCCAAATTAAAGGCAATCATCTGCCGCAAACTTTGTTCGTCTTCAACAACTAAAATTCGTTTTTTCATATGCCTAGTCAAAAAAAAAGCGGGCCAAAAGAACCCGCTTCATTAAAAATATTAATCCTTTATCTTCCACCAATTGTGGCAAAGTTAAAACCAACAAAAGCCATAAGCATCTGATGATTGATAGTCAATTTTCCAGGTTCATGATCGGCAGCGTTCATGAAAGACCTATAAAAGCGAACACCTACACGGAATCCAACTTGCATTTCGAAAAGAAAACCAGCAGACAGACCGATCTCAAAAGGGCTATACTCAAATGTTGGTTTGTTGGAATTCACTCTTAGAATCGTTTCTTGACCCGAAACACTCACCATGGTGGTATGGTCAACATCGTATTTAGCCGAGAGCATATATGACGCTTGCAAACCCCCAAAGAAGCCCAACAGGTTGGCGTCTCCAAACTTACCTTTCTTGAACACCAAGTTGTATCGGAAATGAATAGGCAAATCCAAATACATCATGTTCTGTAAGGCATGGGATTCATTGAAGTAAAAGATTTCGTCGTTTACTTCTTGCGTTGAATTCGAATAAGTTGTGTGTGTTCTGGTAGTAATCAAAAGTTCTGCCTGAACACCATACGTTTGATCTCTTCCCGCTAAATTATAATAGCCGTAAAGACCAAAATTAGCTCCCAAACCCCTATACTCATTGGTATTGGTAAGGGTATCGGGCGAAGACATTTTATACGAGGGCATGTTGTAGTTAACCCCGGCATTCACACCCAACTTGATTTGACTGCTTGCCGCAAAAGATAAGCAAGCCAAAAACAAAGTGGCAAAAAGTTTATTCAAATTCATAGAAAAGAGGCTGTTATTTTGTAAATGCATTTAAGAACACGAATTGCCCGTCTACTTTTCTAAAGTAAATCATACCGATAGAAATCTTGTTGTTTTCCCAATGTGGCTTTTTCGTGCTTTTAAAATTGAAATTCAAAGTGTGACCATCTTTAACAGCGCCTGTAGAAATCATATATCCCCATTCAAATTTAGAGTCGATGTCTTTGTTTGCTGGAAAAGCCACATCAGCAACATATCTTTTGTGTACTGTATTTGGTGTGTCTGGATGGCTGTTTTGTGCACCAACGATATCGTCAACGATAATAAATGGCGCCAAATAAATCTCACCTTCATAATCGGTAAAGAACTTAGTTGTGGTTCTGATATTCATATCATTTCCAGAAAAATCGATTTCGTAGTTACCACTCAACACAACAATATTGTTAGGATTGATATGCTCAGCAACCGTGTTGTGATTGAAGTTTTGGAAAGAAGTTGGCACACTATTTCCTAAATCAAACATTTCTCCAACCTTGTCAAACAAGTTATTGCCCCACACAGATTGTGATTCATTAAACGCATCCTTAAAGGCCATTCCAACCACCAAATGTTTGTTTTGTTCAAACAAATCCTGAGTGCCATTTAAACTTTGTCCACAAGGGCCACACCACGTTGCAGTGCGAACACCTAAAACACCCATGTTTTTCTTTTCAACCTCAAGGGTTGCTGTTTCCTGAAGATCAGATACCGGTTTTTTACAAGCTGTCAAAGCTGCTAAAACAAGCGGGATATAGATAAGCTTTTTCATAGTTTATAATTAAAATTTGAATTTATTATTCTGATTAACGAGCAAAAGTAATTTATTTCTAATACTTTACAAACATTTTGGCGTCCAATTCTTGAAAACCTACATGTTTCACCCCTTTACAACGCGCATAACTTAAAAAATGTTGCATCTCGGCAAAAAATATCTGAATCATCCTTAGCACAAAGAATCAACACTGAGTTTATTATTCATCGTTTTATTGTTCTTTTTTCTAATTTTACCGCATTATTGCCATATCTCATGACAAAGAAAAAAAATGCATCTCCTCAACCTTCGAGAAGACTCGTAAAAATTTTGTGGATTTTAGGGCTCTCGCCTTTTGTAATCCTAGCCGGATTGGTGCTTGTTGCTTCTTTTAATCTTCCCGATTCTAAAACACTAGAAAACCCACCAGATGTTCAGGCCTCCATTGTTTTTGCTGACAATGGCGTAGAAATGGGCAGATACTGGAAGGTAAACCGTGTAAACCTCGACTACAATGAGGTTTCACAAAACATGTTTTCTGCACTTATAGCGACCGAAGACGCCAGATTTTACAGTCACAATGGCATAGATTTTAGAGCGCTTGGAAGGGCCGTTGTTGGTGGTGTAACAGGAAGAGAAGCAGGCGGAGCAAGTACCATTTCACAACAATTGGCCAAACTGCTTTTTTCGGAGCGGGCCCGCACAAAACTTCAACGCCTTTGGCAAAAAATTAAAGAGAACATTTTAGCAACCAAACTGGAACGACAGCATTCTAAAGAAGAAATCATGACGATGTATTTCAATCGTTTCGACTTCTTGTACAACGCCGTTGGTGTAGGCACTGCAGCCAAAGTGTATTTTAACAAAACGGCAGCTCAGCTGAATATGCAAGAAGCAGCCTTGTTGGTGGGAATGTTGAAAAACCCCGACTTATACAATCCGCGCAAGTTCCCTGAAAGAGCTTTAAACCGCAGAAACACGGTACTAGAACAATGGGTAAAATTTAGCGATTCCGAAGGTGTTACGGTAAAAATGACCCAAGAAATGTGTGACTCATTGAAAAAGCTTCCCATTGTTTTGGATTATCAAATAGCCGATCACAAAAGAGGCATTGCTCCATATTTTAGAGAAGTTTTACGACAAGATTTGAATAAAATATTAAACGAAAAAGACGAAAACGGAAAGCTCAAGTACGCCAAGGAAGATGGAACCGCCTACAATTTATATGAGGATGGATTAAAAATCTACACCACCATCAACGTTGAATATCAAGTGGCCGCTGAAAAAGCAGTTGAAAAACACCTCAAGGAACAACTTCAACCAGAATTTGATAAAAACAATAGAAGAACAAAAAGCTTTCCTTTTTCAAACCGCGTTAGTGCCGATCAGGTTGATCTGTTAATGAACTCCGCAAGAAAAAGATCTGGGCGCTATAAAAATGGCAAATCTTTGGGGCTTTCAGACAGAGAAATCATGGCGCAATTTGATGTTCCTGCAAAAATGACTGTTTTTAGTTGGTCAGGAGAGATTGACACCGTGATGACGCCCAACGATTCTATTCGTTACTACAAATCCTTTTTGCGTTCAGGTCTCATTTCTATAGAACCCCAAACTGGTTTTGTGAAAGCTTGGGTAGGCGGAATTAACTTCGATCATTTTGCTTATGACCAAGTGAAACAAGGAAAAAGGCAGGTTGGATCCACCATCAAACCCTTTATTTACAGTGCTGCTATTCGTTTTGGTGTGACCACTCCTTGTTCTACTTACCCCATCATCCGCTATTGTATTCAAATACCACACGGCAAAGGTTACAAATCGTGGTGTCCGAGAGGGGCAACAGGCGGAAGTACCAGTGTTAAAGGCGCTTTGGCAAGTTCGTCTAACCCGATTACGGTTTTGCTTATGTCAAAAATGGGCGCCACTCAAGGTCCCGAAGCTGTGGCTCAGCTCATGCGCGATTTGGGTATAGAATTGCGCCAAGAAGACATCACACCATCGATGTGTTTGGGCTCTATGGACTTGTCTCTTTTCGAGTTGGTGGGCGCCCAGGCAGCATTTGCCAATAAAGGTTTGTTCATCAAGCCGACAGTGATAATGCGCATTGAAGACCGCTACGGTAAAGTGATCTATGAGCCAGAAGCAGAAACCAAAGAAGCCATGAGCGAAGAATTGGCGTATACAACCGTAACCATGATGAAAGGCGCTATTTCAGGCGGAACAGCTACTAGTTTGCGCTCGAGCCGACCATGGGGCGGAATCACATATCCAACCGCAGGCAAAACCGGAACAACGCAAAACAACTCCGACGGTTGGTTTATTGGAATCACGCCCGACTTGGTAACTGGTGTATGGGTAGGTGCAGAAGATCGCGCTGTTCGTTTCCAGTCTATGGCTTGGGGACAAGGAGCAAGAATGGCACTACCTATTTATGGTTACTACATGCAACATCTGTATAAAAACCCCAAAGTAAAAATATCCAAAGGAGACTTTGAGGCGCCAGAGGGTTATGAAAATTGTAAATACAACGTGTTTTGCTTGAACCCAGAATACGATGACCGTGGCGACATCCACAACCAAACTCTCTTGCCAGACGGCATTAACCCATTTTAAATTTTAGCATGAAAAAGACCGTTAAAAACGTGCAAGAAGCGTTAATTGGCATTGAAGACAATATGACCTTGATGTTGGGTGGTTTTGGACTTTGTGGCATTCCAGAAAACAGCATTGCAGAATTGGTTAGACTTGGTGTTAAAAACCTCACTTGTATATCTAACAATGCGGGCGTTGATGACTTTGGGCTTGGCTTGTTATTGCAAAACCGACAAATCAAAAAAATGATTTCTTCGTATGTAGGAGAAAATGATGAATTTGAACGCCAAATGCTGAGTGGAGAATTGGAGGTCGATTTAATTCCACAAGGTTCATTGGCCGAACGTTGTCGAGCAGGAGGAGCAGGAATTCCAGCTTTTTTCACTCCGGCTGGTTATGGCACAGAAGTGGCGGAAGGAAAAGAAATGCGCATCTTCAACGGTAAACCACATATTTTAGAATCTGCGCTCACAGCAGATTTTGCAATTGTAAAAGCATGGAAGGGCGATACAGAAGGGAATTTAATATACAAAGCCACGGCCAGAAACTTTAACCCGATGATGGCTATGGCGGGGCAAATAACCATTGCAGAGGTAGAAGAGTTGGTTCCTGCTGGATCTCTCGACCCCGACATGATTCATACGCCAGGCATTTTTGTTCAGCGCATTTTTCAAGGAGAAAAGTTTGAAAAACGAATCGAGAAAAGAACCGTTCGTCAATAAAATGTTGATTTAAACATCTATAAATCCGATTAATAAATTGATAATTCGCGTTCTTCGTTCAGAACAGACAGGCGTTTTTCTCGTTGGCCTTTTGCTATCGATTTATTTGGTTTTGCGGGCCATTTACACGCCCATGTTGCACGATGAAATTGCAACTTTTTTCTATTTCATTCAAACCAATGACTTCTTACCGCCCAATGCGCATTGGGATGCGAACAACCATGTGCTCAACTCCTTTTTAGGGCATTTAAGTTATCAATTTTTTGGTGATGCTCCGTGGGCACTTAGGCTACCCAATGTCGCGATGTTTCCAATTTATGTGATTTTTTCGTGGAAAATTGTCAATAAAATCGATAGAACCACTATCCGATGGTGTGTTTTTCTGGCCCTGGTGAGCACCACATACACCTTCGAATACTTCGCTTTGAGTCGAGGTTACGGCATGTCACTCGGATTCATGATGTGGGGCATTTATTTGTTTTTAAATGCGTGGCAACAAAACAAAACATCAGGCTACTTTTGGGCTTTATTGCTCCTGTTTTTGGCTGTTTCTGCCAATTTAACATTGATTTACGTTTTTTTAATGATAGTTCTGTTGAGCATTTTTGGGCTATTATTGAATCTCACGCAAAGCATCCGTAGGAAGACCGTTGTGATCCTACTATTCTTGACAAACGCAGTGATTTTTGCTGGTCCACTCCTATATTTCTCCTTTGAACTAAAAGCAAGAGGCGCACTATATTATGGTGGCGACAATTTTATAGAATTTACCCTCATGCCCTTGCTAGGCCTGGTCTTGGGTAGCAAATACATTTTCTTTGCCATTTCGATAATTACAATATTCGTTTTACTTCTAATAACAACGCTGATTTACTTTTTCAAAAACAAGATTCGAGACGCCGTTGAAAAAAGTGTGTTTGCCCTATTATTAATCGGATCAGTTGCAGCAATTTTCATCAATCACTTGCTCCTTGGCGTGAATTATCCTGAGGATCGGACAGCCATGTATTTGATTCCTTTGTTCTTTTTGAGTATTGGATTTGCACTTCACCATTCAAAAAAAACACAATTGGGTTGGTTGGCTCTTCCTCTACTATTCATCCCCCTAAAATTTACCCAAGAAATAAAAGTCAATCAGGCTTTGTTTTCAATTGAAGAAAGACACATACAAGAATATTTTGATTATATTCAACAATCATCTGTAAATCAATTGTTTAAGCCCACCATTGGCGGTTATGCCACACAAAGTTTTTGCTGGTACTATATGAACTACCGAAGCGGAGGAAAACAAAACGGCATGCTCTATTCTACTCATCCCGACACCATTTGCGACTATCAAATTGTGAATCAAGGAGTTCAATTAAGTGAGTCATTCAAAAAGAACTACATCAAACTCAATTCAGCGCCTAGAAACAAACATGATTTATACAAGCGCACCACGATGTTGCACAAAGAAATAATCGTCCAGAAAGACAGTGTTACCAATTGGAATCACAGCAAGGACGAATTTTTGAATCTCCTTGAGCTGACCACCGATTCAAGCTGGCTCAACAAAGCTCTTCTCATAGAAATTCAAGGCATTGTGCATGCGCCGCACCAACCATTCTACGCCACTTTCAGCGCTTCACAAAAAGACAACGAGTGGTCAGAAATTACCCAAGAGCGCATCTTCTTGAGCTGGATGCGTTACGATTGGTCAGACGACAAGAAAACCTTCGCAACACGAATGATTCTACCCAATATAAACCCAAAGGCGGAACACATTCAAATTTTTCTTTGGCACATAAAAAAGCAACCCTTCTTAATAAAAAACTGCACAATCACCGTTTGGCTCTTGCACTAATTCACGACAGGTTATTAAAAAAACGGTTTACTTTGTAATAAATTCATGGAACTATGGCACTCAACAAAAATCAAATCGCACAACGTATTGCACAAGAACTACAAAATGGCTGGTATGTCAACTTGGGTATAGGCATACCTACGCTCGTTGCAAATTATATACCTCCGGGAATTGAAGTAGAATTTCAATCAGAGAATGGCGTTTTGGGCATGGGTCCCTATCCTACAGCAGAACAGGTGGACGCAGATTTAATCAACGCAGGTAAAGAAACCATTACAACCTTGCCTGGAGCGGTTTTCTTTGATTCTGCCACATCTTTTGCCATGATTAGAGGACAACACGTCCAATTAACCGTATTAGGCGCCATGGAAGTTTCGCAAAACGGAGATATAGCCAATTGGAAAATTCCCGGAAAAATGGTAAAAGGCATGGGTGGTGCAATGGACTTGGTGGCAAGCGCAGAAAACATCATTGTTGCCATGATGCACGCCAATAAAGCCGGCGAATCGAAAATCTTGAAAACTTGTACTCTACCACTAACCGGAGTAGGCTGCGTTAAAAAAGTGGTGACCGATCTTTGTGTGTTGGAAATTAAGGACGGCAAATTTCACCTGCTAGAGCGAGCGCCCGGTGTAAGCGTTGAAGAAATTATCAGTAAAACAGAAGGAGAATTGGTTATCCCTCAAGATGTACCCGAAATGTCATTTTGATTTTTTGAAGACATAGGCATGAGATGAGTATCCATATCGGAACGACAACACATTAGAAAGCCATCCAATAAAAACACCACGTAATAAAAATCCGTTCTTTTTATTCTTCTCAGAACGCATACTTACGTAATAACTATCAAAGCGCATTGGAATTTTCGATTCTAACCTTAAACCAAAGCGCGAACAAAATCGTTTAATTGATTCATTATCAAAATGATAATGGTGTCTTGGTAGGTCATATGCCTCCCAATATTTTTTGTAGTATTTCGCATCATACGACTTAAAATTGGGCACGGCGATAAATATTGCTCCGTCTTCGGCCAGTTTATCAACAATGTGTTGAAAGTCGGTATTCAAATCATAAACATGTTCCAAAACGTGCCACATCGTGATAACTGAAACCGATGCATTATCCAAAAGACGAAAATCTTCTAGCGGTTGAATTTCCAAGTTCAAAGTTTCACGGGACAAAGCACGAACATCTCCATCGATTTCAAATCCTTTGGCATTGTATCCTTGATTTTTGAGTTCGGCAACCAAATGTCCCAAACCACAACCATAATCAACAACGAGACCCTGTTGGTTGTTGTAGCGACGAATCCACTTGATTTTCTTGCCAACATTGATTTTTCTAACCACTCGATAAATACGGCTGATCAAAGATTTGTTATCGACACGATGAGAATCATAAGACTCTGCTTTATAAAAGGAGCCTATTGTATCTGATGATGGTACCGCTTTGGTATAATGCAAACCACAATTCAAACAATTGTGAATTTCGAAGTCCATTTGAGAAACTCTAAAATCTGGCGCCTGCAAAAACAATTTACTCTGTTCAGACCCACAAGAAGGACAATGCGACCTTAAAACCATATTATTCTGTTCCACGTGAAACTACCTTCCTAAATAAATTAACAATACTTGTATATCTGACGGAGACACACCGCTCACCCTTTTGGCTTGACCAATTGTACTCGGTCTAATTTTATTGAGTTTTTGCTTGGCCTCCGTTGATAGACTCATAAAAACATCATAATCAATATCGTCAGGGATTTTCAACGACTCCAATCTGTGGAATTTCTCCGCATTGTCTTGTTCTCGCTGAATGTATCCTTCATATTTAATCAAAATCTCAACCTGCTCCAAGACATCGAGCGACTCCTGACCCGCCACAGCGGTTTTTAACTGCTCAGTATAAGGCAATAAATCGACAATCGAAATGTTGGGGCGCGACACCAACTGACTCAACTTCACCTGTTGATTTAAAGGAGAACTACCCCGCTCGACCAAAAAATCATTAATCACATCAGGTGCTAGGCCTTCGCTCTTGGCAATCTTCAAGGTGGCGCTAACCTGAGATGCTTTTTCTTCAAACAATCGAAGCTGACCATCACTAATCATTCCCAATTCGTGGCCCTTCTGCACAAGTCTATAGTCAGCATTGTCTTGACGCAAAAGAATCCGATACTCAGCGCGGGAAGTGAACATGCGGTAAGGCTCTTCAGTACCCTTGGTAATTAAATCGTCAATCAACACACCTATATACGCATCATCACGATTGAGTATAAAAGATTCAAGTTCATGAGCTGCTGCATGCGCATTTACACCAGCAATCAATCCTTGACAGGCGGCCTCTTCGTAACCCGTTGTGCCATTAATCTGACCCGCAAAAAACAAATGCTTAACCAATTTCGTTTCCAAAGTGTGCTTCAACTGCGTGGGCGGGAAATAATCGTATTCTATCGCGTAGCCAGGACGGAACATTTTTGCTTTTTCAAAACCCACTATTGATCGTAAAGCTCTTTCTTGTACATCTTCAGGCAAAGATGTACTGAAACCATTAACATATATTTCTACGGTATCCCAACCTTCTGGTTCAACAAAAATTTGATGTCTATCTCGCTCTTTAAAACGGTTAATTTTATCTTCGATCGAAGGGCAATAGCGCGGACCCGTAGACTGAATTGCCCCATTGAACATTGGACTTCTATCAAAGCCCTCTTCAAGTAAGGCATGCGTGGTGAGATTCGTATAGGTGATGTGGCAGGAGCGCTGTTTGAGCAAAGGTTTCGTATCCCAGAAACTAAATTTTGAGGGGTTCTCATCACCAAACTGCTCCTCCATCAATGCATAATTCAAAGAACGACCGTCAATTCTGGGCGGTGTGCCAGTTTTCATTCGGCCAGACTCAAAACCAAAAGCATGCAAAGATTCCGTTAAACCGTATGAGGCCTTTTCTGCAGCTCTACCGCCGCCGAACTGTTTTTCGCCTATGTGAATTAATCCATTGAGAAAAGTTCCGTTCGTAAGCACCACTGCTTTCGCCATAAAATCCATACCCATCGACGTGCGAACACCAGAAACTTGTTCCTTTTCTACAAGAACTTCCACAACCATATCCTGCCAAAAATCCAAATTCGGTGTTGATTCCAACAACAAACGCCATTCCCAAGCAAACATCATTCTGTCGTTTTGGGTGCGGGGCGACCACATAGCCGGACCTTTACTTCTATTCAGCATACGAAATTGGATGGCGCTTTTATCAGACACAATACCCGAACCGCCGCCAAGCGCATCGATCTCGCGAACAATCTGACCTTTAGCAACACCACCCATTGCTGGGTTACAAGACATTTGACCAATCACACCCATGTTGGCCGTGATCATCAAAACACTTGAGCTGCATTTTGCCGCAGCTAAAGCAGCTTCACAACCGGCATGACCAGCCCCAACAACAATAACATCGTAAATTTTATTCATGGTTTCACGTGGAACAAAAAGAGTGCAAAAATACACATATCAGACGCTAAGTGATTCGTTTCACGTGAAACAAATTACACAAAAGGATTATTCAAGCTTGATAAAAAACGGTTTTCAGCAGCGCGCATCTCCAGAATCTCCTCGTCCGACTTATCACCCAAACCACAAAGATGCAGCACACCATGCAAAACGACACGAAACAACTCATCACTAAACATCGACTTATACAGATCGGCATTGCTCGTTACAGTGTCAATAGAGACAATTAGGTCGCCCGACACAACGTCGCCTTCACAATAATCAAACGTGATGATGTCGGTGTAATAATCGTGATTCAAATATTGTTTGTTTACCTCAAGAATATACGGGTCAGAACAGAACACAACAGAAATGTCACCGAAGAGCTTCCCCTTGGAAATTAACACCTCACCTAAGCCATTTTCTAAAACATCAAGATCTATTTTCAAAGCGTCAACGTCCTCAAACAAAACATCAATGGGCATGCAAGTGGAATGTTAAATAAACCTCATTACCCTCGTCGTTATTTGAAACCTCATCGGCTAAAGCGCGCATGATAAATAAACCCCGACCACCCGGCACATCCAACAAGTCATCAGACAAATCAGTGCTCAATAAATCATAATCATAACCCCTTCCTTCATCTCGGACAACAAAAACCACTGCGCCATTTCGATGATAAACAGCAATAGCAATCGGTAACCGCTCATCGCGTTTATTACCATGTACAAAGGCATTATTCAAAGCCTCAGAAACACTGATTACAATGTTGGATGTCAGCTCTTCATTGAACGACAACTCTCTTGCGACATCATCAACGAAGCCGTCTAAAAACGATAAGAAACCCTCAGAACCCTGTACCGAAGTTTCGCGTAATAATTCTCCCACCATATATCAATTTGATAATACTCGATTATAATACTGCAGCGCCATTTGTCGGTAATAGGCATTCAAACCTGGTGTTTGAGGGCGCAATTGCTCAACTTCTCGCTCTTTTTGCTTCTTATACTCATCAAAACGGGTTAGGTTACGTTGGTGGTCATCTTTTGCTGGTGTAGATTGTCGCGTTTCATCCAGTTCTCGTTCTCTTAAGGCCTTTTCACTCTCCAAAAGACGCGTCATAATTTCCTGTTGGCGCTTGATTAGATTCTGATGGTTGCCATTAACCAAGTCTCTTTCTTGCTTGTCAAGTTCATCGATTAAAGGATTCAAAACATCTCCACTACCACTACCATCACGATTTAACTCATTCCGCATTTCCTCAAGCGCCCTTCTCATCATGGCTTGCTCGGCAGCCATTCGAGCCACTTCACCTGCACCCATACCAGGAACCGGCATAGGCGAACCTTGTCCCCCAGGCATCCCTGAACCACCTGGATTCTGTCCTCCTTCTTTACCCCCAGGATTCATGCCGTTTTTCATTTGCTCCATCTGTTTCTTCAACATATCTCTCATGTTGCCCATGCCCTCACCAGGTTTCTTTCCTTTACCCCCTGGATTATCGCATGAACCACCCCCACCTTCCATGCCCTGCATCTGCATTTGCATCTGTTCTAGCGCTTCGTTGAGCATCAAAGCTAAATTGTTGTAGGACGTCATGACGTATTGCTGGTTAACACCTGTCTCACGTGTTTTGCGCTCATGCATATGCGGTGTAACATTCCTAAAATTCAATGCAATCACCTTCAATTCTTGATCAACGATTGAACCCAACTCAGGAACACGCTCCACCAGTGCAACTAAACTATCGCGAACGACAACATGATCGTCCATGATTTTTCGCTGCTCGCGTGTCAGTTTCGTATAAGTTGGATCTGAAACCTGCGTCAATTGCATTTCCAACATCACACGCTCTTGGTCAAAAGACAGGCGCATCAAATTGAACAGAATAGAACGCAAAGTCTCGATGTCTTCGCCTTTTTCCTTTTTCTTTTGTGCATCACTCTGGGCCTGCATATTATCCTTCATTTGCTTCATTTTATCTGCAGCATCCTTCTGAGGATCGTTGGCTTTATCATTCTTGCCTTTGTCTAGATTATCTTGAGCATCATTCATATCTTGCTCAATATCATCTTGCAATTCTTCTAAAAAATCTAAGTCCATTGGCTTTTTCAAATCATCGTTTTTCTCCTCTATCTCTTCGAGTTCATCCATCAATTTTTCAAAATCCTCATTCAGTTTATCTTGCAACTCCTGTTCATTGGCGTCCATTTTATTAGAAAGTTCCTCTTGACGTTTCTGCAAATCATCCAAATCCGATAGCGCTTTATCCAAACGCTCTTCAACTTCCATTCTCTTCAACATTTCCATGCTTCGGTCGATTTGATTCATCATTTGATCATTGGTTAACTCCTGATCTTTCATTAATTCTTCAAGTTGCATTTGATTGTTCTGTTGTAATAACTCCTGCATTTTTTCCAACAATTCACGCAACTCGTCATCCATGAGTTCCTCAAACAACTTATTGAGTTCCTCTTGCTTTTTTAACAACTCCTCATCTACCTCGTCAAAGCGCTCTTGATCTTGTATGGTTTCATTCAAATTCTGAAGCTCATTTTGCATCATCTGCTCGAGTTGCATTTGTTGCAATTGAAGTCGCTCAAGCATTTCTTGTTTCTTCCAAGCTGGTGTATTGCGATTCAAATTGGCCTTTCTGAACTCATCCATTGATTGCTGGAAACGCTGCATTTCCTTTTGTATATCAGAAACACCAGCCTGAGCGTTTTGGAGGGCATCTGTGCGCTGTTCAGCCAACTCTTCAGCGTCAGGGATTCTGAATTCATAACGCGCACTTAAAGAGCGCTTTGGTCCATTTACACCATCGTTATCATAAACTTCAAAATAATAGTTCAGCACATCTCCAGCTTTCAAACCCAAGTTGTTGATGTCGAGCATGTGATAAAACACTCCGCCTCCCCTCAACATGGCAGGAATTGGAATTCTTGTTGCGTTAAATTTGCCTTCGGCTGCTCGAGTTTCTAAGACAAAATTCACCTGACCAACACCATAATCGTCGCGAACCTCACCTTTAAAGAAAAACAAACGCGCATTGGTAGAATCCGCCGATCTTTTCACCTCAATAGTGGGATACAAATCAGGAATAATGTCCACCCGCTTTTCTAAGCTCAAGGGGTCACCACTAAACTTATTCTTCCACTTGAAAACAACATCTTGAGAAGCCATAAAACGGTATGAACAATTGATTCCCGAAGGTGATGAGAAAACAGAATCTACAAACTTAACGCTGACATCCTCCGCATTTTTCAAAACGCCTTTAAAACGAACCTTGGTGCCTTGCGGAACGACAAGCATTACAGGATTCTCAATGATTTCATTCGGTCTTGACAAATAGCTGGGATAAATCAACTCTACATTCAATCCGGCTAATACTGAACTTCCATAAACGGGGAGTTCAAATGAACCAGAATTGAAATCCGCCGCCACAAAATGAAACTTCAAATTCTCGCGAAGCTTAGGAACCACAAATGAATACTCATTCTTCCCAACCTCAGTCATCATAAAACGACCATAATTAGATTGCACAAAAACTTTCGACGGTATATCATCTCCTTTCAACTTCAGTCTCAAATCCACATCAGAGCCCTCTTCAACAGCATTCAAGTCATTCAGTAAAACGAAATCGAAGGGCGCTTCAGGAATAAAAGCCGTATTATAATTCAAAATACGGTCTGAACCCGTCGTAATAATTTTTGGGTTGGCCAATAAAACACCTAGCAAAACAAGCAAAACAGGTAAAACAAACCACAAAAAACGCTTGTTCTGCTTCAAATCAATTGCAGAAGAAAAAGGATTGCGCGTTAACTCGATCGATTTTTGTTCAATAGCAGCCAGTGCAAGGCTATTATCCCTAAAACCAGACAATTGAAGCGTGTTTAAAACCTTGTCCTCAATACCGGGAATCAAGCTGCCTATCATTTTACTCGCTTCCTCATATGACAATCGGCGACCAACTTTATTAATTTTTAGCAGAGGATTGAGAATGAAAAACCAAAACGAGCCAGCCACAATGAACAAAAATGAGAAGAACAAAAAAGCCCTCATACCCGACGAGAGCAAAGCAAAATATTCAATGTTCACAAATAGCAAAAACACCCCAATAGTGAGCGCCAAGAAGAGTAATCCTCCGCGAATAAGTCTATTGAGATAGAATTTTCTAATAAATTCTTCAATTCTTTCAAGAAGATGTGCGAAACCACTCATAAAACAGATGTATTTAGAACCTACTAAATTAGTTAAAACGAATAAGAGTGACTAATTATTAGCAAAAATCGTACAATAATATCCGTCATCTCTATTTAGGGTCTCAAAACGCTTAATTTTGCAGAAAAAAACATGAGTCAACCGATACGCGTGCGTTTTGCACCATCCCCAACAGGACCTTTACACATTGGTGGTGTGAGAACAGCATTATACAATTATTTGTTTGCCAAAAAAAACAAAGGCACATTCATATTGAGAGTTGAAGATACCGACCAAACCCGCTTTGTGCCAGGAGCAACGGATTACATCATTGAAGCCTTAGCCTGGTGCGGAATACAAGCCGAAGAAGGTCCAGGAATAGGTGGAAACCATGGGCCGTATACCCAATCAGAAAGGAAAGATATTTACCAGCAATACATCAAAGAGCTCATTTCAAAAGAACATGCCTATTTTGCTTTCGATACAGCAGAGGAATTGGATCAGAAACGCAATGCAGAAAAAGAAAACGGGAATGCCAATTGGCAATATGACGCCTCCACGCGTATGTCGATGCGCAACAGCCTAAACTTGGGCGAAGCAGCAACACAACAATTGATTGAATCAGGTGCTCCCTATACCATTCGAACCAAAATACCAACCCAAGAAACAATCGTATTTCATGATATCATTCGCGGGGCAGTAAGTGTAAAAAGCGAGGTGTTAGATGACAAAGTTTTATTCAAAAGCGATGGATTGCCAACTTATCATTTCGCCAATATCGTTGACGATCACCTCATGGAAATCAGTCATGTAATACGCGGTGAAGAATGGTTGCCATCAACTGCATTGCACACACTGCTCTACTCCTTTTTCGGATGGGAAGCACCAAAGTTCGCGCACTTACCACTCATTTTGAAACCCGATGGAAAAGGCAAACTATCCAAAAGAGATGGCGACAAAATGGGCTTTCCTGTGTTTCCATTGAATTGGACCAGTGCAGACGGAGAAATTTATACGGGTTTCCGTGAGCAAGGCTATTTACCTGAAGCGTTTATCAATATGTTGGCTCTTTTAGGCTGGAATCCAGGCACAGAACAAGAACTTTTTAGCTTGGCGGAATTGGAAGAACTTTTCAGTTTAGAAAAAGTGAACAAGTCTGGTGCGCGTTTCGACCCCGACAAAACCAAATGGTTCCAACAACAACATCTTAAAAATCAAAGTAACGGCACCATACTACAAACCATTGCTGATATATTACCTGAAAACTCATACACACAAAAAGAGCTAGAATCTATCTGTGGATTGATGAAAGAGCGCGTGGTATTCGCACAAGAAATTCCGTCAGAAGCCGACTATTTCTTTGTGGCACCACATGAATATGACAGCAAAACTGTCGAGAAAAAATGGAAAGACAACAGCGCTACGCTTTTGCACGAGTTTGCCACAACACTTGAAACACTAAATGATTTCACTGCTATTGGAATAGAAAGCGCTTTCCACGACTTCTTGACACAAAAAGAAGTAGGCTTGGGTCAGGTTATGCCCGTTTTACGTTTGGCATTAACAGGACTTGGTAATGGGCCACAGATATTTGAAATTGCAGCAATTTTAGGCAAAAACAATGTCATTCATCGCATGAAAAATGCAGCACAAACCATAAATCAATAATGAAAAAACACATTATCGAAGTAAATGGCATACAGATCTATGCAAATCACGGCTGTCTAAAAGAAGAGGCCTTAATAGGTTCCAAATACACTGTTGATGTTTATTTAGAAACTGATTTTGAAAAATCTACTATAAGCGATGCTTTGACAGACACCGTGGATTATGTAACTATAAATCAGATTGTTAAAGAAGAAATGGCTGTTCGATCGAATCTTTTAGAACATGTAGCACAACGCATAGTAAACCGATCAAAATCTTCCTGTCCGGAAATAAAAATGATGCGGGTTAAAATATCAAAATTGTGCCCCCCTATCAACGGTGATGTGCAAGATGTATCAATAATTATCGAGGAAACTTGGTAGTGTAGCTTTTTTTTATAATTTTGTCGACCCTTAAAAAGGTCCTGTGGCCGAGTGGCTAGGCAATGGTCTGCAAAACCATGTACAGCGGTTCGAATCCGCTCGGGACCTCAAAGATTGCCCTAACGACGAAAGGAGTTAGGGTTTTTTTATGGGTGTATGTCAAATGAAATTTGGACATAAAGCCGATAAAAAGACCCGGCGCTTTTTGCAAAAAAGTAGGGCAAT
>Ga0169931_10000444_pt1 | contig 67849 bp, 74 predicted proteins | sample Kivu_15m_20L_FD_129675 | JGI IMG/M metagenome (GOLD analysis project Ga0169931, IMG submission 129675) | Freshwater microbial communities from Lake Kivu, Western Province, Rwanda to study Microbial Dark Matter (Phase II) - Kivu_15m_20L... | ecosystem: Environmental > Aquatic > Freshwater > Lake... | reverse complement strand
TATTGTGAATTGAGAAAATTGGTTTTTGAGGAATATTAGAATTTTTAACTAATTTATTTGTTAGAAGGGTTTTATATTTTATAACGCTTTTTTCACTTCTTGTTACTTGTCGAATTTGTGTAATTGCTAAATTACCCCTTAGAAGTAAATCAATAGACTCTGGAACATTTTCATGAATAGTCCAGGAATTTTGATCATTTATTTCAATTGCAATTTGAAAAGCCGGATAAGCTTTACGCTCTAAAATACTTTTTTGTGTCCCTCGTCTTTTAGCTTCATCATCACTTAAAGTCACATATTGAATGCCACCTATTAAGTCAGAAAGAGGAGGATTTTTAATTAAATTTTCAAGACAATTTCCATGGGTAGTACCTACCAATTGTACACCTTTTTCTGCAATAGTACGAGCAGCTAAAGCTTCAAGTTCTGTACCAATTTCATCAATTATAATAACTTGTGGCATATGATTTTCAACTGCTTCAATCATAACTTGATGCTGTAAGTCAGTTTGAGCAACTTGCATTCTACGCGCTCTTCCAATACCTGGATGTGGAATATCACTATCCCCAGCAATTTCATTTGATGTATCCACAATAATAACTCTTTTTTCCATTTCATCTGATAATACTCTCGCAATTTCTCTTATAATTGTTGTCTTTCCAACACCCGGTTTTCCTAAAATTAAAATAGACTGACCTGATTCTAATAAATCACGTGCTAAACAAATTGTACCAAAAATAGCTCGACCTACTCGACAAGTTAAACCATTAATCAAAAATTGACGATTTCTAATACAACTTATTCTATGCAAAGTCCTTTCAATACCAGCTCGGTTTTCATTGCTAAATTTACTTATTCGTTTAGTAGTATATTCAATATCTTGCCATGAAATTATTTTTTGAGAAATATATTCCGGACCAGTTGTAAATCGAGCCTCAGGACGTCTACCCAAATCCATCACAATTTCCATTAATTTTTCTTTATGAGGATGATGGTTTAAATACTCTTTGATAAAAAGAGGTAAATTATCTAATAATTTGTCTAAATCTTCATCGGTTGTCATAGAGTAATAATAATTGCTCAATCTTTATATATTCGTTTTTATATAAATTATAAAATCACTAGACTAAATTTAAGTGATTTTATAAACATAAATTTAATTACTAATTTAAAATCGTTACTAATTTATTAAAAGTTAATGAATCTAAAATAGCAATTTGTGATAACATTTTTCTATTTAATTCTATATTTGATTTTTTAAATTTATGAATTAACTTACTATATGAAATACCATTCAGGCGTGATGCAGCATTAATTCTTGCAATCCAAAGCCGTCTAAAATTACGTTTTTTTTGCTTACGACCTATATACGAATAGCGTAAAGCTTTCATAACTTGTTGATTTGCAACTCTAAAAAGACGTGAATGAGAGCCTCGAAAACCTTTTGCTAATTGTAAAATTTTTTTACGACTTTTCCTAGCAACATTTCCTCGTTTAATTCTAACCATTTTTCAAAACTTAATAAGGTAACATTAATTTGATAGCTTTACTATTTACAAAAGATACACAAAGATTTTGTGATAATTTTCTTTTTCGTGCTTGTGATTTTTTTCTTAAAAGGTGACCTTTATATGCATGCCGACGTAAAAAATTACCAGAACCTGTTCTTTTATAACGTTTATAAGCGGATTTTCTTGTTTTTATTTTAGGCATGTTATTTTATACTTCTACGTTATACTCTAAATATCATAGTATTTAATCATAGTATCTTTGTCAATAATCAATCATTTTATAATTACTTTAATATTTTTAAAATAATTCTTGTCTTACTTTAAAAATTATTTAGAATTTTAGTATTAAAAACTTTTATTTACTTAATTCTGTTTGTATCTTCAAAAGAAAATTAAAAAATTTTATCAGTAATGAATTTACAAAGTTAACTTTTAATAAATTTCTGTAACTTTGTAAATATTATTTTGAATTCTTATTTCTCTTCAACTTCTTTTAATTCATTTAAAGCAAAATTGTTTGTATTAGTACCACTATAGTTTACACTTTCAAATCTTACTAAAACTGGATATCTAATACCGCTTTGATCAACAGTTGCAACTGTTCCAATTTCATTATACCAATAAGATTCTTTTCTAAGAATACGAACTTTTGAACCACGATTAATCATAATTTATATATGTAATTAAATTCTTACCATTTTAATAGTAGTTTATTTAAATAAAATTTACAATAAAATTTTTTATTAAAAATAAAAAAGTGAAATTAGTTGTTTTCAAAGTTTTTAACATGTTATAATAATGTTTAAAAAATAATTTAATGTCTTATAAAAATGGGGAAAAATACATTTAGAAATATAATAATAGCAATTGTACTAGTCATTATTCTTGCTATCGGTATTAAAAAATTCAATATAATAGAGTTAGAAAAGTCCGACACAAGTTCAGTTCAAGTAAACCAAAATGTTGTAAGTTCAAGAATGACATATGGTCGTTTCTTAGAATATTTAGAAATGGGTTGGGTTAAACAAGTTGACCTATATGACAATAGTCGAAACGCTATTATTCAAGCTTCAAGTCCAGAACTAGGTAACCGACCTCAAACCATTAGAGTTGAAATTCCAGTTGGAGCATCACAATTAATACAAAAATTAAAAGAATATAATATAGATTTTGATGCTCATCCTACTGAGAGAAAAAACTTATTTATAAGTTTAGCAAGTAATATTTTACTACCAATTCTTTTTATCACAGGTTTAATTTATTTTTTCCAAAATTCGGAAAATTTAGGAGGAAATTCTGGATCTTCACCAATGAATTTAGGAAAATCCACAGCACGTTTTGAACGACGACCGGATACAGGAATATCTTTTAAAGATATTGCAGGTATTGATGAAGCTAAAGCAGAATTTGAAGAAATCGTCTCGTTCTTAAAAGAACCAGAAAAATATACTATCGTTGGTGCTAAAATTCCTAAAGGTATATTATTAGTAGGTCCTCCGGGAACAGGTAAAACTTTATTAGCTAAAGCTATAGCTAATGAAGCAGATGTTCCATTCTTTAGTGTCGCAGGTTCTGAATTTGTAGAAATGTTTATTGGTATAGGTGCAGCTCGTGTTCGAGATTTGTTTAAAAAAGCTTCGGAAAATGCACCTTGTATAGTTTTTATTGATGAAATTGATGCTGTTGGTCGTGAAAGAGGGGCTGGTGTTGGTGGTGGAAATGATGAACGTGAACAAACATTAAACCAACTTTTAACTGAAATGGATGGTTTTAAAGAAAATAAAGGTGTAATTGTTGTAGGTGCAACAAATAGAGTAGATATTCTAGATGCAGCTTTACTAAGACCGGGTCGATTTGATAGACAAGTTACTGTAAATTTGCCTGATAGACTAGGGAGAGTCGAAATTTTAAAAGTTCATTCTAGAAACAAACCACTGAGCGAAGAGGTTTCTTTAGTTCAGTTAGCAAATCGAACACCTGGTTTTTCTGGGGCAGATTTAGCTAATTTATTAAATGAAGCGGCTATTTTAACAACACGTTATAAAAAATCTAAAATTACCAAAAAAGAAGTTAATGAGGCAGCCGATCGTATTATAGGTGGTATTGCTGGAACTCCACTTGAAGATACAAAAAATAAACGATTAATTGCTTACCACGAAATTGGTCATGCAGTAACAGGTTCAGTTTTAAAATCTCATGATGAAGTCGAAAAAATAACTTTAACTCCTCGTGGTGGTGCAAAAGGTTTAACTTGGTTTACACCTAATGAAGATCAAACTTTATTATCAAGATCTGCTTTATTAGCTCGAATTATTGCAACACTAGGTGGACGAGCAGCAGAACAAGTCATTTTCGGAGAACCGGAAATTACAACTGGTGCAAGTAGTGATTTACAACAAGTAACAAATTTAGCACGTCAAATGGTTACAAGATTTGGTATGTCAAATATAGGTCCAATGGCTTTAGAAGATGAGAATACAGGCCAAGTTTTTTTAGGCGGAAACCTTACACCAGGCTCTGAATATGCAGAAAATATTGCTGATCGAATCGATGATGAAGTAGTTAAAATTATTAACTATTGCGAACAAAAAGCGATCCAAATTGTTTCTGATAACCGAGTAATTATTGATTTAATTGTTGAAAAATTATTAGAGGTAGAAACAATGGATGGACAAGAATTTAGAAAATTATTAAGTACCTATACAATTTTGCCAAATAAAAATATGCCTTATCAATCTAAATTTAATTAATTTAACAAAGTATTTATAATAATAATTACTCTAAAATATATTGCTATATCAGACTTCTAACTATAAAATATAATTAGAATATAGAAAAATGAAAACCACGCTTTTCAATTTTATAATTTTCTGCTCATTACTAAATATTTTATCTAATTAATTAAAGGTTCAAGTTATACATATGGCAAAACAAAGCATGATAGAACGTGATAAAAAACGTATTAAATTAAATAATAAGTTTAAAGTAAAACGATTTAATTTATTAGAACAGTATCAAAAAACTGAAGATTTTAATTTAAAGTTAGAAATACACGCTAAAATACAAAAGCTACCTCGAAATAGTTCAAAAATTCGAATTCGCAATCGCTGCTGGAAAACAGGTCGTCCTAGAGGTTATTTTAGAGATTTTGGTGTCTCACGTCATGTTTTACGTGAAATGGCTCATCAAGGTTTACTACCAGGTGTTACAAAATCAAGTTGGTAATAAAAATAAAAGAAAATATATTTTCTTTTATTTTTTATGATAAAGTTATTAGTAATGTATATCAAACAATATAGGTTAATATATTTCCAAAGAATTCCATTCCAAAGCTATATTTTATTCCTTAGAATCAAAAAAGTTAATCAGTTTAAATATTATTTTAGGATTTTTCTATGGTTACAGATGCACAAGTTTATACTGCTTTATTATTTGCTTTAGTTGGTGGTATTTTAGCACTTAATTTAGGTAAAACAATTTATCAATAAAGGTTAATAAAATGTTTTTGATAATTAAATTTTTAATCAAAAACATTTTATTTCATATAAGATTAAATCTTTCAATATTAAATATAAATTATGGTTAAACAAGATTTAAAAAAATTTACTACACCTGTTTTTCCATTTACAGCAATTGTTGGGCAAGAAGAAATGAAACTAGCACTTCAATTAAATGTAATTGATCCAAAAATTGGCGGAGTTATGATTATGGGAGACAGGGGTACCGGAAAATCGACTACAATTCGTGCCATTGCCGATTTACTACCCGAAATTGAAGTTGTGAAAGACGATCCTTTTAATTCACATAAATCTGATTTAGATCTAATGGGAAATGAAGTTAAACAGCTAATTCAAAATGGCGATACTATTGAAACAGACTTTATTAAAATTCCAATGGTAGATCTTCCTTTAGGTGCTACAGAAGATCGAGTATGTGGAACAATTGATATTGAAAAAGCATTAACCGATGGTGTTAAAGCTTTTGAACCTGGTCTATTAGCAAAAGCTAATAGAGGATTACTTTATGTTGATGAAGTTAACTTATTAGATGATCATTTAGTAGATATTTTATTAGATTCGGCTGCTTCTGGTTGGAATACAGTTGAACGTGAAGGTATATCTATACGTCATCCTGCTCGGTTCGTTTTAGTTGGTTCAGGAAATCCTGAAGAAGGTGAATTAAGACCACAATTATTAGATCGATTCGGTATGCACGCTGAAATACGTACTGTTAAAGATCCTTTATTACGTGTAAAAGTTGTCGAAGAACGGACATCTTTTGATCAAAGTCCACAAGTATGGATTAAGAATTACGCTTCGAAACAACAAGAATTACGCGATAAAATAGTTTCTGCACAAAAACTTTTACCTACTGTAGAAATAGATTACGATTTAAGAATAAAAATTTCAGAAGTATGTAGCATATTAGATGTAGATGGTTTAAGAGGGGATATTGTAACTAATAGAGCAGCTAAAGCCCATGCAGCTTACAATAACAGAACGAAAGTAACAATAGAAGATATATCAAAAATTATTACTTTATGCTTACGTCATCGTTTACGAAAAGATCCTCTAGAATCAATAGATTCAGGAGATAAGGTTCGGAAAGTTTTTAATCAAGTTTTTGAAATCGAAGAATAATACGTAGGATTTTCTTGATAAGTAATTTAAATGAAAAAAATATGTTTAATCTAATCTGGTTGTGCTTAAGTATTTTTCTAATTTTTATCATTTTTATAAGAACACCCCAAAATAATGGATTGGCTAGTTTTGCAACAAAAACTAATATTTTAGGTTCACCCAGTTCTGCTGAACGTTTTTTAAATAATTTAACAGCACTTGGAATTGTGGTTTATTTATTTATCGCTATTCAATTTAATTTTACGAATTTGACCAATTTATAGAGTAAATTGGTAATAAAACTTTAAAATTATATGTTATTAATTAATTTTAAAGTTTTATTATAGATTTCTCTTGCACAATTTTTTATTAAAAACTAACGGGACCGACGAGACTCGAACTCGCAACTTCCGCCGTGACAGGGCGGTGCTCTAACCAATTGAACTACGATCCCAATATGTATTTAAAACATTTCAGATATATATAGCAAATATATATAAATACTGTCAATTGCAATAATGTAAATTATTGCAAAAGGAGAAACAGGGATTCGAACCCTGGGTACAAAAATTTGTACGATAGATTAGCAATCTATTGCTTTCGACCACTCAGCCATTTCTCCTATCGATAAAAAATAATACTTTTTAATTTATTTGGTTATAGTAGTTGGCTCTGGTTGGACTTGAACCTACGACCTTGGGCTTATGAATCCCCTGCTCTAACCACTGAGCTACAGAGCCTTGTATAGATTTATAACAATCTATTGTAACATGAACTAGTTGAATCTAGTAAAGTATTTTCAGATATAAAAACTATTCATTCTTTAATAAAACACAGATAAATGTATAATTATAAATAGAAGTAATTTAAATAATGATTTAGAGTCTTTATATTATGAATGAATTTTGGACCAATATATTGCGATATCCACGGTTTTTTATCAGTAGTTTAATAGGTTTAATCTTAATAATTTTAACTCCGTTTAGAACTTTGTTAAAAACACCAAAATTACGACTTCTTCTCATATTTTTATCAATATTATTAGTTATAAGTTTATATAATATTATTAGAAATATGGTAGGGTTATAACTTTTTACTTTTTTAATTAATAATATCAAATAATGTCTAAAAGAAGATCAATAGTAATACGAGGTACATCTCGTAAAATCAAAGCGAAAAAAACGGGAGCATTTGCTTTACTAGATACGTTAGTACGTAATAATACTCGATACATTTTTGGATATCCAGGCGGTGCTATTTTACCTATTTATGATGAATTATTTTTTTGGGAAAATCTAAATGCTCTTCAACACATTCTAACTCGTCATGAACAAGGAGCTATTCATGCTGCAGATTCCTATGCACGTGTAACAGGTCAAATTGGTGTATGTTTCGCAACTTCAGGTCCAGGAGCTACTAATTTAATAACAGGAATTGCAAATGCTCAACTAGATTCGATTCCAATTTTAGTAATTACAGGTCAAGTAAATACTAACTTTTTAGGTACAGATGCGTTTCAAGAAACCGATATATTCGGTATAACGTTACCAATAGTTAAACATTCTTATAAAGTTACTAGCGCCGAAGATATGTGTCAAATCATTTCTGAAGCGTTATATATAGCTAAAAATGGTAGACCTGGTCCAGTATTAATTGATATACCTAAAGATATTGGATCAGAACCAATAATTAACTATGAAAATAATTCTCAAAATTTAATTAATAAGTTAATTGGTTATAGATTTAATTATAAAGTTTCAAAAAAACTAATTTTTAGTGTTTTAAAAGCTCTTAGAACAGCTGAGAGACCATTACTTTATGTTGGTGGAGGAACTATAGCTTCTAATGCATATAGAGAATTATTTATTTTAGCTCATCTTTTTGCTATCCCAATTACTACTACTTTAATGGGTAAAGGATCGTTTTATGAAAAAGATCCCTTATCTGTTGGAATGTTAGGAATGCATGGAACAGCTTATGCAAATTTCGCTGTAAGTGAATGTGATTTATTAATTGCCGTTGGTGCCAGATTCGATGATCGAGTAACAGGAAAATTAGATTTATTTGCAAGTTCTGCAAAAATTCTCCATTTCGATATAGACCCCGCCGAAATCGGAAAAAATAAAGTCGCAGATTTATCTATTTTAGGTGATATAAAAAGAATTTTGCAAGAAATTTTATTAACTCATAAATGGAATTGGGAATATAGTAATTTACCCTTAAAACGTAGTGAATGGTTAGATAATATTTATAAATGGCGTAAAGCTTATCCGTTAATAATACCTACGCAAAAAAATCAATTATTACCTCAACAAGTAATAAATAGTATAGGAAAGATTTTTAAAAAAGCTTTATTTACCACTGATGTCGGTCAACATCAAATGTGGTCAGCTCAATTTATTAAATGTGGTCCAAGACGTTGGTCATCAAGTGCTGGATTAGGAACAATGGGTTTTGGATTACCTGCTGCAATTGGTGCACAATTAGCCTTTCCAAATCGTCAGGTAGTTTGCATTTCAGGGGATTCTAGTATTCAAATGTGCATTCAAGAACTAGGTACAATTGCACATTATAAATTACCAATCAGGATAATGATTATTAATAATTATTATCAAGGTATGGTTCGACAATGGCAAGAATCTTTTTATGAGAATAGGTATTCACATTCTGATATGAGAAAAGGACAACCGAATTTTATTGAATTAGCGAATTCGTATGGTATTAAAGGAATTAAAGCAACTAACAGTAACGAAATGGAACTTGCTCTTAAAAAATATAAAGATTTTCCGGATCCAATTCTATTTGAATTTGTTGTAACTGAAAATGAAAATTGTTATCCAATGGTTAGTCCAGGTGGGACTAATGCTGCTATGACGGGAATAACATATAGATCAGATGAATTAGAAATTTTACAACGATATACTGAAACAGATTCGAATCTAGATGAATTTATATCAATTAAAACAGAAGAGAGTAAAGCAGCTGAAGCTGCTGAGAAAGAACAAAAAAAAACAAGAAGATAAATGATGTTTTAAAAAATTTTTAAAGTGGGCCGAGTTGGATTTGAACCAACGTAGCGAAACGCAGCGGATTTACAATCCGCCCCCTTTAACCCCTCGGGCATCGACCCTTCCAATTATAATATAGCAAAAGACAATTAATAAAACAATATTAAAAATGTAAATATTTTTCATTTTTAATATTGACTAGCATTTAAATTATAGATTATACTCGTATATAGATAATATAGTGGGTAATTAACTCAGCGGTAGAGTGTCTGCCTTACAAGCAGAAGGTCACAGGTTCAAATCCTGTATTGCCCATATTAATAATAAGAGCCTATCGTCTAACGGATCAGGACAGAAACCTTCTAAGTTTCCAATGTAGGTTCGATTCCTACTGGGCTCAGAATATAAAAAATTTTATAGTTGATATTTTTTACAAACTTAGATTAAATTTTATCGCTTTTTTCTTAGTATATGCTTTTTATGTTTTTATAATGTTTGTTGTAGGGAAAATATTTTTAAATAGTATCATTTATCATTATAAGCTCCAGTTTATAATGATAAATATAGCTGTTATATAATAAAAGACGTTGAGAAAAATTACAATATTTATAACATGAGAAATAGCTATTTTTAATGTTATAAAGTTAATAGTTTCTTGAAAAAATTAATTAACTGTTTTCCTTGATATTAATTCTTATTTTTTATTTCAATTAAACTTATAGAAGCGACTACTTTAAATGAAAGAATACAATAAGATTAATTAAAAAAAATTTCTATAATCGTTGTTTGTAGAGCATTAAAAGCAAAAAATTATAAAAACCTTTCAAATCTTTTTATTTAATCTTTAAAATTTAATTTTAAATTAATCTTATTAAAGTACCTTCGTTACTAAGAATTATTGAGTTTGATTTTATCGTCTAAAATGTTTAATTCACAAATCAGGAGATTTTCTATAAACACGATAATAGTTTAAAAGTTTTTCAATTTTTAAAATAAAACCATTAGAATTCATTTGTTAGCTAAACATTTGTATATCGTTATTTTAAAGATAACGATTGTTTTAAAAACTAATGAAAATATGTTTTTTGCATCTATATAATAACTAGAGTCGAGATATTCGACGGTTTTTTTCATAATCAAAGATTTTCAAATTAAGTTGATTTGTTGTAATTCAATTTTAAAATAGGTAAATATTTCGATCAGAAAAATCTATCGTGATTTCAGACAAGAGCAAAATTAAATCTAAATAGGAAGTTTCGAAAAAAATATTTTTATGATTTTTTCAAATTCTTTCGTATTAACTAGTCTTTGCTTGTCGAATTTTATGATATCTACAACTAAATTTTCACTGTCAAAATTTATTTTATTTAGAATCATAAATAATATTTCTTTGTCCCAGATATTTGTAAGCTTTTCGATTGGATTTAATACCTTTCTGTTACTAATCTTTTTGTCATTCATTTTTGATAAACGATATATAAACAATAGTTTGCCAAAGAAATGAATTAAATTTTTTCTAGGAAAGTATCAGAATAAAAATGTCTTATTCTTATGCAATTTTATATTTATATTTGTTATATGTTGAATCTGATGAATATAGAAATCTACTATAAATAATAAAACATTAATCTTAAACGAATTTTGCATCAAATAATCAACTAATGTTGACGGAAAAAGAATTAAAATAATTTCTATAGAGTCTATAGTCAATTCAACAGCAAAATTAAGAATCAAGCCATAAGTTAATCAGATACTAAAAAATAACAAAAATTTCTGAAGTAATCTTGATTGCTTTTGTTTTCTTTTTGTATTAATTAAGGTTCTGAATCTATCATTAAGTTTTTGATTTTTGAATGCTAGTTAAAATACTATTATTTTATTTAGCTCGTCCTCACTACCTATTATTGGTATATTTTATATAATTTAAAAAGATTTATTATTTTCTATATAGCTTTCAACTTCTAAAACATATAAATACTCACCTTTATTTTGTTTATATTTTTTATAGGCTCTTTTATCTATTTTAAAAAACCTTTGTGAAACTAATTTTGCATCGTTTATGAAAACTATGCTGAATATAGTCTTTAATTTCTTTAATTAAAAAAATTTATAAATAACTCCGACTTTAAGTCAGAGTTATTTTGAAGGAACTTATATTAATTTTAGTAAATTAATAACGGTTACCTTCACTATTTTTTGCAACACTATAACTCTTAATGCTATAAGTGATGAAACGACCTGCACCATCTGTACGATCTAAGTAGAAACCTGGTTCGTTACTTGGACGGCTTACGATAAATGACATAGCACAGCTTTCAGTACCGTAACTAGCGTCAAATGCGTTAATACGAATATAACCTGGTGCACATGCTTTACGAGCTTCTTTTAACTCGAACATTACAGTTGCTGGATCTTTAATGTCGAATAATGGTAAACCCCATAATTCCCAGTAACTATTACGTGGATGTGGATCATCTGTCCATTCAACGTTCATAGCTAAACCTTTAGAAATAGCATAAGCAACTTGACGTTCAATTTGAGAATCTGTTAAATCAGGTAAGAAAGAGAAGCAACCTTGTGTAAGTCTCACTATTCAATACTCCTTTAATGTTTTAAATGTAACTTAATATATACGTTTATTATTATACGTTTGCTGTTGTTGTAGATATGAAGTCAGCTGTATCTGTAGAACTATAGTTAAAACTAATGTCTTTCCATAAATCTAAAGCTGTTTGTAATGGACCACAAGTTTTAGCAGCTTCACGTAAAATAACTGGACCTACTTTAGGGTTGAAGTAATCTTTACCTTCGTTACGAGCTAATACCATTGCTTCTAAAGCTACACGGTTAGCTGTTGCACCAGCTTGGATACCATCAGGGTGACCGATTGTACCACCACCGAATTGTAATACTACGTCATCACCTAAATAATAAATTAATTGGTACATTTGACCGCAGTGAATACCACCAGAAGCTACTGGCATACATTTACGTAAACTAGCCCAATCCATCTCAAAGAAAATACCGTATGGTAGGTTAACATCTAATGCAGTTAAACGTAATGTGTCATAGAAACCTTTAATCATTAAAGGATCACCTTCTAATTTACCTACTACTGTACCAGCGTGGATGTGGTCAACACCAGCCATACGCATCCATTTACAAATTACACGGAAGTTAATACCATGATTTTTTTGACGAGCGTATGTTGAGTTACCTGCACGGTGTAAGTGTAAAATCATATCGTTTTCACGAGCCCAGATAGCAGAACTTTGAATTGCTGTGTAACCCATTACTAAGTCAATCATAACAATTACAGAACCAACAGCTTTACCATATTCAGCACGTTTATACACTTCTTCCATTGTTGCAGCTGTGATGTTTAAGTAAGAACCTTTAACTTCACCTGTAGCAGCAGAAGCACGGTTAATACCTTCCATACAGTATAAGAAACGTTCTCTCCAACGCATGAATGGTTGAGAGTTGATGTTTTCGTCATCTTTTAAGAAGTCTAAACCACCTTTTAAACCTTCATATACTACACGACCATAGTTTTTACCAGATAAACCTAATTTTGGTTTTACAGTAGCACCTAATAATGGAACACCATATTTGTTTAAACGTTCACGTTCTACAACGATACCAGTAGCTGGACCTTGGAATGTTTTTAAATATGAGTGAGGGATACGCATATCTTCTAAACGTAATGCAGATACAGCTTTAAAACCGAATACGTTACCAATGATTGATGCAGTTAAGTTAGCTAAAGAACCTTCTTCAAATAAATCACATTCATAAGCGATGAATGAGAAGAATTGGTCATCTTTACCTGGAACTGGGTCAACGCGGTATGCTTTAGCACGGTAACGTTCACAAGCTGTTAATAAATCTGTCCATACAACAGTCCATGTAGCTGTTGAAGATTCACCGGCTACAGCTGCGGCTGCTTCTACTGGATCTACACCTGCTTGTGGTGTAACACGGAATAATGCAAGAACATCAGTACTTTTTACTGTGTATGAAGCATCCCAATAACCCATTTTAGCGTATGGAATTACACCAGATTCGTAACGGTCACTTTTAATTCGAGTCCGTTCTGATACAGAATTAGACATTTGTTTCTCCTTAAAATAAAAAGGCAATATATAATAGATATAACTAATTTAATACAATTAGTTCTATCGGTTGAATCTTGGGAACAACCTTATTATTAAGTATAACATGAGTGGTTTAAAGCACATATATATATTTATTTAATATTGTTATAACTTTTAAGAATACAACTTTTAAATTAAACTTTTACTACTTTAATATAATTAATTTATAATATAAATTATTAATACTTTACTTCAAAGCACTTGTTAAAAAATATTTATTCCACTATTAAAACTTTTTTAATTTTATGATTAACGAATCAAATGAAACTAATATAACAAAACTAGTTAATCAACCATATAAATATGGCTTTTCGACAAAAATAGAAAAAGATATTATCGAAAAAGGTTTAAATGAAAATGTAATTAAACTAATTTCAAAAAAAAAAAATGAATCGAAATTTTTATTAGATTTTCGATTAAAAGCATATAAAAAATGGAAGCAAATGAATTCGCCTGAATGGGCATTAATAAAATTTTCAGAAATTAATTATCAAGATATTATTTATTATTCCGCACCAAAATTAAAAAAAAAATTAAATAGTCTTGATGATGTTGATCCAGAATTATTAAAAACGTTTGAAAAACTAGGCATTTCTTTAACTGAACAAAAACGATTAAGTAATGTTGCTGTAGATGCAGTATTTGATAGTGTTTCGATTGTAACAACTTTCAAAGAGGAATTAGCACAATATGGAGTGATTTTTTGTTCTATTTCTGAAGCTTTCGAACAATATACTGAACTTATTAAAAAATATATAGGAACTGTTATACCAATTGGAGATAATTATTTTTCAGCTTTAAATTCAGCAGTATTTACTGATGGCTCATTTTGTTATATTCCAAAAAATGTTAAATGTCCTTTAGAACTATCAACTTATTTTCGTATTAATGATCAACAATCAGGCCAATTTGAAAGAACTTTGATTATAGCTGACGAAAATAGCGAAGTAAGTTACCTTGAAGGATGCACTGCTCCACAATATGATACAAATCAGTTACACGCAGCTGTTGTTGAATTAATAGCATTAGATAATTCCTTTATTAAATATTCAACGGTTCAAAATTGGTATGGTGGAAATGAAAAAGGAGAAGGGGGAGTATATAATTTTGTAACTAAACGTGGTTTATGTAGTGGAATAAATTCAAGAATATCATGGACACAAGTTGAAACAGGTTCTGATATTACGTGGAAATATCCGAGTTGCCTTTTAATTGGTGATAATTCACAAGGAGAATTTTATTCTGTTGCTTTAACTAATAATTATCAACAAGCTGATACAGGTAGTAAAATGACTCATGTTGGTAAAAATACACGCAGTCGAATTGTTTCAAAGGGTATTTCGGCTGGAAAATCAAAAAATACATATCGAGGGCTAGTTAATATTACAAGCAAAGCTTTAGCTGCGCGCAATTATTCACAATGTGATTCGTTATTGATAGGAAATTTTTCTAATTCTAATACATTTCCTTTTATTGTAATGCAAAATTCAACGGGTAAAATAGAACATGAAGCTTCAACATCAAAAATAGGTGAAGAACAAATTTTTTATTTTTTACAAAGAGGTATTTCAATGGAAAAAGGAATTGAATTAATTATTAGTGGATTCTGTCGTGATGTTTTTACGGAGTTACCTCTAGAATTCGCTGCTGAAGCTGATCGTTTAATAAGTTTAAAATTAGAAGGAACAGTTGGTTGATGGAAAAACAAACACCGTTACTAGAAGTTAAAGATTTAGAAGTATCTGTAAATAGTAATCAAATTTTAAAAAGTTTAAATATAACTATTCATCGTGGAGAAATTCATGCTGTTATGGGACCAAATGGTTCAGGAAAAAGTACTTTATCAAAAGTTTTAGCTGGCCATCCTACTTATAAAATAATAAATGGAAACATTTTTTTTAAAGGAAATAGTATTTTAAATTTAGAACCAGAGGAGCGAGCTCATTTAGGAATTTTCTTAGCATTTCAATATCCGATTGAAATACCAGGAGTTAGCAATGAAGATTTTTTAAGACTAGCTTATAATGCAAAACAAAAATTTGATAATAAACCTGAAGTTGATCCTTTAGAATTTTTAACTATAGTTAATGAAAAATTAGATTTAGTTGAAATGTCACCGATTTTTTTAAGTCGAAATGTTAATGAAGGATTTTCAGGTGGTGAAAAAAAACGAAATGAAATTTTACAAATGATATTATTAGATTCAGAATTATGTATTTTAGATGAAACAGATTCTGGATTAGATATAGATGCCTTAAAACTTATTTCAAAAGCTATTAATAGTTTTATGAATAAAAAAAAATCTATACTTTTAATTACTCATTATCAACGATTATTAGATTATATTAAACCAAATTTTGTTCATGTTATGCAAAATGGAAAAATAATAAAAACAGGCAGTGCTGAATTAGCGAAAGAACTAGAATTAAAAGGCTATGAATGGTTAAAACAGTAAAATAGCTTTAATTAGACTTTTTAAATAAAAATAAACCTAAATTGCCTTAAAACTAGTTATAATTATTTGCGTTCCTGTATATTTTTTAATATTGGGTAATTTACTAAATTAGTTAAATTTTATGTACCCAGATAATTTTTATTCAAGTACGTTTACATTACTAGCGGAAGCTGAAGTAGGAAAACATTTTTACTGGAATATTGCTGGTTTTTTAGTACATGGTCAAGTATTATTAGTAATATGGTTTGTTGCAGCTGTTTTATTTACTTTATCAATTCTTGGAACTCGTGATACAAATCGTATTCCCCATGGTTGGCAAAACTTTATGGAATCTGCAATAGACTTTATTACAGACATTGCTAAAAATCAATTAGGTGAAAGTTTTTATAAAGAATGGATACCATATATTGGTACTTTATTCTTATTTATTTTTGGTTGTAACTGGGCCGGTGCGATAATTCCTTGGAAGTTAATTGAACTTCCAGAAGGTGAACTTGCTGCTCCAACTAATGATATTAATACAACAGTAGCGTTAGCGCTAATGACTTCCTTTGCTTATTTCTATGCAGGTTTAAGTAAAAAAGGATTAGGTTATTTCAAACGATACGTTAATCCCATTCCACTTCTTCTACCAATTAATATTTTAGAAGATTTTACAAAACCTTTATCATTAAGTTTCCGTTTATTTGGAAACGTATTAGCTGATGAATTAACAATTACTGTGCTAACAGGTTTAGTACCTCTTGTAATTCCGCTGCCGATTATGTTATTAGGTTTATTTGCTGGTTCAGTACAGGCTTTAATTTTCTCAACATTAGCAGCTGCATATATTGCAGAAGCACTTGAGTAAATTTTTCTTAAGTTGAATTTTTTAAAATTAAAATCTTATTTTTATTTACATTTATTAATTAAAATTTATTATGGATTCTATTATTTCTGCTGCTTCTGTTATAGCTGCTGGTTTATCAATTGGTTTAGCTGCTATTGGTCCTGGTATTGGTCAAGGTAATGCTGCTGGTCAAGCAGTTGAAGGTATTGCTCGTCAACCTGAAGCAGAAAACAAAATTCGTGGTACTTTATTATTAAGTTTAGCTTTTATGGAAGCTTTAACTATTTATGGTTTAGTAGTAGCATTAGCATTATTATTTGCTAACCCATTCAATAGCTAATAAAATCATAGTTACTAAAATCAATAGCTAGATTTTATAAAAATGAATTTCTAGCTATTAAAAATTTTTAATTCTACAGAATAACATATAGATTATATATGGTTAATTTTTCAACATTAATTTTAAGTTCAGAAGAATTAAGTGGTCCAGGTGGATTATTCGATTTTAATGCAACTTTACCATTAGTAGCACTTCAATTTATTTTGTTGATGGTAATTCTTAACGCAATTTTATACAGCCCATTGTTATCTGTTATAGAAGAACGTAAAGAATACATTTTAGGTAATCTTTCAAAAGCATCTGAAATTTTAACTCAAGCAAATAAATTAACAGCGGAGTATGAACAAGAGTTAAGTAATGTCCGTAAAGAAGCACAATTAGAAATTACAAATTCACAAAAAATTCATAAAGAAATATTAGAGATTGAATTAAATATTTCTCAAAAATATATTGATAATTTATTAGATAGTATTACAAAAGATCTTTTAGATAAGAAAAATATTGCACTTAATAGTTTAGATACTATTGTACAATCTTTATGTTTAGAAATTGAAACTCGATTATCAATTTAAATTTTTTGTTACAAGTAATTTTTCTTTTTATAAGCTAACAGTTTACATAAACACTTTAAAACATGGAAAAATTTGATCAAATTTTTACATTAATCGCCGAACATGAAGGTATTGGTTTAAACACTGATATTTTAGAAACGGGTCTAATCAATATTCTTTGTGTAATTGCAATTTTAGTTTATGCAGGTAAAGATTTCTTAGGATCTTTACTAGAAGAACGTAAAACCAATATTGTAAAGAGTGTTCAAGATGCAGAAGACCGTTTGAACGAAGCAAATAGACGATTAAGTGAAGCACAAAAACAATTAAGTCAAGCTAATGTAGTAATTACAGAAATTAAAAATGAAACAATTACTGCAAAAAAATTATTACTTAAATCCGATGCTGAACAAGCAAAAAAAGACTTAGCTACTCGTTTTAGTAGAGCTTTAGCTACTTTCCGCTCTAAAGAAAGACAAGTATTTTTAGAAGTTAAACAACAAATAATATTACTGGTTTTAAAACGTACATTAATACGTGCTCAGGAAACATTTACTAAAAAAGAGCGTGCAACAGCATTAATAAATGAAACTATTAATAAGTTAAAAGGAGATTTTTAAATGTCTAAAAATCCTTTAGCAAATAAAATCGCAGTTCCTTATGCACGTGCTTTATTTGATTTTTCAGTAGAAAAAAATTTAATGCATCAAATTACTGCTGATTTTCAAAATTTAGAAGTTTTTCTTTCACAAACACCCGATTTAGTTGAATATTTAAATAATCCACTTATTGGTAATGCGAAAAAAGAAGAACTATTAAATAAAACTTTAAAAAGTCAATTAAACCAAGAGACTTTTAAGTTTTTAAATGTTTTAGTAAAACGTGATCGAATTAATTTATTGCAAGCCGTTATTGGTAATTATTTAAATTTAGTTTATTCATTAGCTTCAATTAAAATGATTGAAGTTTCAACAGCGTTTCCTTTTACAAATTTACAAAAAAATACTTTAATTAAAAAATTAAAAGATATTACGAACGCTCGAGAAATTCGATTAGTTATTAATGTTGATTCGAGTCTAATTGGCGGATTTTTAATTAAAACAAATTCAAAAGTAATAGATTTCACTGTAAAAAATCAATTACAACTTTTAGCTAAACATTTAGATACTGTTTTAGAAATTTAAAAACAACTTAAATCTTTTATTAACTTTTTATCTTAAAATCGTACAATGATAAATATTCGTCCAGACGAAATTAGTAGTATTATCCGTGAACAAATTGAAAAATATGATCAAGATGTTAAAGTAGATAATATAGGTACAGTATTACAAGTAGGTGATGGAATTGCTCGAGTTTATGGGCTTGATCAAGTAATGAGTGGTGAACTTTTAGAATTTGCAGACAAAACAATCGGTATTGCCTTAAATTTAGAAAATGACAACGTTGGTGTTGTTTTAATGGGTACTGGTCGTCAGATTTTAGAAGGTAGTACCGTTAAATCAACTGGTAGAATCGCTCAAATTCCTGTTGGTGAAGCCTTTTTAGGTCGAGTAGTAAATCCATTAGGTAATCCTATCGATGGGAAAGGTGATATTGTTGCAGCTGATAGTCGTTTATTAGAATCTATGGCTCCTGGTATTATTAGTCGTAAATCTGTATGTGAACCTTTACAAACAGGTATTACATCTATTGATGCTATGATTCCTATTGGACGTGGTCAACGTGAATTAATCATTGGTGATCGTCAAACAGGTAAAACTTCAATAGCAGTAGATACAATCATTAATCAATCAAAAGAAAATGTAGTTTGTGTTTATGTAGGTATTGGTCAAAAAGCTTCAACAGTAGCACAAGTTGTAAATGTACTGGAAGAAAAAAATGCTCTTTCTTATACTATTGTCGTAGCAGCAAATGCTAATGACCCTGCTACTTTACAATATATTGCTCCATATGCCGGTGCTTCATTAGCAGAATACTTTATGTATAAAGGTAAAGCAACACTAGTTATTTATGACGATTTAACGAAACAAGCAATGGCTTATCGTCAGATGTCTTTATTATTACGTCGACCTCCAGGACGTGAAGCTTATCCAGGTGATGTTTTCTATTTACATTCACGTTTATTAGAACGTGCGGCGAAATTAAGCGACGCTTTAGGTGGTGGTAGTATGACCGCATTACCTATCATTGAAACACAAGCCAGTGATGTATCTGCTTATATTCCAACAAACGTAATTTCGATTACGGATGGACAAATATTCTTATCTAATGATTTATTTAACTCAGGTATTCGCCCAGCTATTAACGTAGGTATTTCAGTATCTCGTGTTGGTTCTGCTGCTCAAACTAAAGCAATGAAAAAAGTTGCAGGTAAACTTAAGTTAGAGTTAGCTCAATTTGCTGAATTAGAAGCATTCTCTCAATTCGCTTCAGATTTAGACGAAGCGACACAAAAACAATTAGCACGTGGTTCACGTTTACGTGAAGTTTTAAAGCAACCGCAAAACTCACCATTATCAGTAGCGGAGCAAGTTGCTTTAATTTATACAGGTATTAATGGTTATTTAGATAGTATTGCCGTTAGTGATGTAAAAGCATATTGTGCAAATTTATTATCTTATTTAAAAATAAGTAAACAAAATTATGGTAATGAAGTGGGAAGTACAAAACAATTCACAGATTTAGCAGAGTCATTATTAAAAGAAGCTATTGCTGAAACGAAAGCTGTTTTTGCCCAAACGAAATAAAAATAATACCAAAACAAGTTACATTATATTTTGTAACTTGTTTTAAATTGATTTTTTTTTATATTTATTTGATAGCCACTTCATAATCAATGATTGCCAAAATAATAATACATAATTTGATTAAAATATATAATTTTTTCAATCTTCAGTTATAATAATATCATAGCTAACTTTTTTATAGTTTAGTTGTAAGAAAGTCAAAAACCCATTATTAAATTTAAGGAATGAATTACTATGGCATTACCATGGTATCGTGTTCATACTGTTGTTCTAAATGATCCAGGAAGATTAATTGCTGTTCACTTAATGCATACGGCACTAGTTGCAGGATGGGCAGGTTCAATGGCATTATATGAACTTGCTATTTATGATCCATCTGATCCAGTGTTAAACCCGATGTGGCGTCAAGGTATGTATGTTATGCCTTTTATGACACGCTTAGGAGTTACTGATTCTTGGGGTGGTTGGAGTATTACTGGCGAGAGCGTTTCTAATGCAGGTCTTTGGAGTTTTGAAGGTGTAGCTTTATCACATATCGTTTTATCAGGTTTATGTTTTTTAGCAGCTATTTGGCATTGGGTTTACTGGGATTTAGAATTATTCCGTGATCCAAGAACGGGTGAACCTGCATTAGATTTACCAAAAATTTTTGGTATTCACTTATTTTTATCAGGTTTCTTATGTTTTGGTTTCGGTGCTTTTCATGTAACGGGTTTATTTGGGCCTGGTATCTGGGTATCGGATGCATATGGTATTACTGGTCGAGTTCAACCTGTCGCTCCAGCTTGGGGTGCAGATGGCTTTAACCCGTTTAATCCAGGTGGTATTGCTGCACATCATATAGCAGCTGGTATTTTTGGTATTTTAGCCGGTATCTTCCACTTAACTGTTCGTCCACCACAACGTTTATATAGAGCTCTAAGAATGGGTAATATTGAAACAGTATTATCTAGTAGTATTTCAGCGGTTTTCTGGGCTGCTTTTGTTACAGCAGGTACAATGTGGTACGGTGCAGCAACAACTCCAATTGAATTATTTGGTCCAACTCGTTATCAATGGGATAGTGGTTATTTCCAACAAGAAATTGAACGTCAAGTTGAATCATCAATTAGTGAAGGTTTATCGGAAAGTCAAGCTTGGTCTCGTATTCCAGATAAATTAGCATTCTACGATTATATTGGAAACAATCCTGCAAAAGGTGGTTTATTCCGTTCGGGTCCTATGAATAAAGGTGACGGTATTGCCGAAGCATGGTTAGGTCATCCAATCTTCCGTGATAAAGAAGGTCGTGAATTAACAGTAAGAAGAATGCCAGCTTTCTTTGAAACATTCCCTGTTATTTTAGTAGATAAAGATGGTATTATTCGTGCAGATATTCCATTCCGTCGTGCTGAATCTAAATATAGTATTGAACAAGTTGGTGTAACAGTAGATTTTTATGGTGGTAAATTAAATGGTCAAACATTTAAAGATGCACCGACGGTTAAGAAATTTGCTCGTAAAGCACAATTAGGTGAAGTTTTTGAATTTGATCGTACAAGTTTAGAATCTGATGGTGTATTCCGTAGTAGTCCACGTGGTTGGTATACTTTCGGTCATGCTAACTTTGCTTTATTATTTTTCTTCGGTCATTTATGGCATGGTGGTCGTACAATATTCCGTGATGTATTTACTGGTATTGGTGCAGAAGTTACAGAACAAGTTGAATTTGGTGCATTCCAAAAACTTGGTGATAAATCTACTAAAAAACAAGGTGCTGTATAAATTATAGTCTTTGTTTTCAAATCTATTCAAAATTAAACAGAATTAAACAATGGAAGCTTTAGTTTATACATTTCTACTTATTGGTACATTGATCGTAATATTCTTCGCTGTTTTCTTTAGAGAAACACCTCGAATTATTAAAAAATAAAACCTTATTAATGGTTTTATTTTTTAATCTTCATGTTCTTCAAATGGATCCCGTAAGTTTTTTGCTGCCGGTCCAAAAGCAGTGTATATAGAGTATGTAGTAATACCTAAAAGTAAACTTGATACAAAAATTACAATAATCGTTGCTGTTTCCATGTTATATAATAATAGATTATTAATTTTCAATTAACAAACTATTATTATATAACATTAAATATAAATATTTAATTTAAACAAACAAAAATTATAAAGTTTTACTTTAGATTTATAGCACAGGATTAGATTAAAACAGCATGATAAAAAGTTTAAACTCTGACATTAAACTTTTTAAAATATAAAAAGTCTATATTAAAAATATAAAATTTTCTATGGCATTAAGAACAAGATTAGGTGAAATTTTACGCCCATTAAATGCTGAATACGGTAAAGTTGCTCCAGGTTGGGGAACAACGCCAATCATGGCAATAGTAATGGCTTTATTCTTAATATTTTTATTAATTATATTACAAATATATAATTCATCATTAATTATTGAAAATGTTGATGTAGATTGGAAGAATGGTATTGTTTAAATTTAAAACTTTATAATTTAAAAGTGTTAAATATACTCTTTTAAATTATAAATTTCTCATTTAATTTTATAAAAAGATATATGGACATTATAAGTTTAGGTTGGGCAGGTTTAATGACAATGTTTACTTTTACATTAGCCTTAGTTGTTTGGGCCAGAAATGGTTTTTAATTATAGAAAATCAAAATTTTGTAAATTTTAAAATTTTTTAAATATTATGGCATTTGTTCTTAGCATTTTCCCGTTTGCAAGTCCTGAGATTATTACTGCAGCTGTGACTTGTTTTTTCATGACATTATTTGGTCTTTCGTTAGGATTTGCATTATTAAAAGTAGTTCAAGGTGAATAAGTAGTACAAATTAGTTGATATTTAAATTGTCCGTTATTTAAAAATTTAATGATAGAGGAATATCAAAAAGCAATGGATATTATTAAAACATTTAATAATAATATATTTGATATTATTATTAAATGTTTATATATTTTTTTATATTAGAAATATATCCCTAACATATCTGGGAAAAATCTGTTAAATTCAATAAGCAATCCAGCTGTAAACGTCATTAATAAAGTTAAAAGAACAGGTGCTGTTGATAAATATTTTTGAAAATCTTTCATAGTATCAGTTTGAAATTTATTTTAGATTGTTTATAGAATTAACGAGGGGAAACTGTAACTTCATCATTCGGTGCAACTAATTCATGACTAATATATTCTTGCCAAGCAGAAATTGGCCAAATATATCCTGTTGTCATAATTGTTAATGCTAATGGTACATTAATAATAATTTCGTTTTCTGCTGGATTTTTAGTAGTACTTACTGCTCGGATGTATTTACGACCTACCCAACCAATCCAACCTGCGATATAAATAAAACCAAACCCTGGTAATATAAACTCAGCCGCGTGACTCCAACGTCCATCTGCAATTAAATGTGGTAATCCATCAGTTCCACATAATAAATCTGAACGACTGTATTTATCAAAACGTGCTTCTGTTCTTTCAATTTGTTTTTGTAACGCTAAAGCCGGAGCAGTACCCGCTTCATAAGTACTAATTCTTTGTTCTAATTTTTTAACAGTTGCCTTTAATCTTTTGTTGAAAGCAGCTGATTCACTACATTTTGTTAATCCACCAATATCGGCAGACGCAATATTGGGAGTTAAAATAATTAAAATAGAAGCAATTAAAGTTAATAAATTAAAATTTTTCATTGTTAAAAATTAATTAAATTTGAAAAGTATAGTTTCGTAAAAAGTTTCTTTAATAGATATACTACTATACATATTAGTTCAGTTTTAATAAAAAATTATTTTTTATTTAATAAAGTAAAAATTGTTGTTTGTAACAAAACTACCAAATTATTTATAGTATTATACAATTAAGTCGATTTTTAATTATCGACTTAATTATATACGATTATTCAAGATCTTTACGATTAGGGTTTCTTGATGGATCGCTTGAAAGGAATCCGAATATAAATAATGAAACAAAGAAGATTACAGTTGTATAAACTAAAATTTTTAAAGTTAACATACAATTTTTCCTAGGAATTGTTTTTAATAATATTAATTATACTAAAATAAAACAATTATGAATTATTTAATTAATGAAATAATCTTATTTATTTAACTGATTAATATTTAATAAGTATGGATAAATTTTAAAAACACAAATTTCTATTTGTTTATCTTTTACATTTAAAGTGTTTTCACCGTCTACTTTTTTAAAATAAATATATCCTTCAATGATAACATAATCATTTACCTGATAATATGAAACGAGATCATTAGATAAATTACCCCAAAAAGTTAGAGTTAATGACTGATCAAAGCTTGAATGTTGAAACTGATAAAATTTAACTGGTATTTCACAAACACATAAATCATTTTCAAAGTAGCTTTTTTCAGGTTTTTTAAGAATTTTTACAATAAAAGTAGAATAATTCATAGTATTATATTATTTTTTAAAATTTTAAAGTTTTCAGTATAAATTTTTTCTATTATAAATAAAAAATTTTTCTAATTTCAACTTTTAAAATATTAAATTTGATTTTTTAAAAGTTGAAGTTATTTCAAAATGAGAGAGTTATTTAAATGACTAGATTTTTTTGTTTTTGAACATCTTCAAAATTTATATCACGTAATCGTTTTAATAATCGAATAAAATATTCTAATAAATAATCATCTAATTGGACAACTTCACTTGAATCAATTTTAAACGTTTTATATAAATCAAAAGTCGATTTAGAAAAATTATTTTCAACATTTAAAATTTCTGCGAACGCTAGTCGATCACTGATATTTTGACCCCATTCAAAAAATCCAAAAAACCGACTGACAATTTTTAAAAGAAAAATAGGTATTTGATTAACTTTAGCACTCTGACCTGCTAGTTGTTCGCATAAACGAATAATGTCCGAAGATACCCAACCTTTAGGTCCACCTAAAAAATATGTTTTGTTTAGTGTTTGGGGTAACTGTAAAGATCTTAAACAAAATTTAGCTATATCTTGTGTATCCATATAAGAAACACATGTATTTTCATTCGTTACCCATATTGGTAAATTTTCTAGAATAGGAATTGCATATTGTTCAATTAATCCTTGATAAAAACCTGTTAATCGAAAAATAGTATAAGGAATGTTCGATTGTTTTAACTTGATTTCTATTCCTTGTTTAATGTCCATTAATGGAATATTGGAAAATTGTTCTAAATTTTGTGTAGAACAAAAAATAAAACGTTTGATATTTGCTGCTTTACTGGCTTCAATTAAAGCAATTTTTCCATTCCAATCAACAAGTTTTAGTGCATCAACGTCCGATGGACGACTTGTTGAAGCATCAATTACAGCCGTTATACCTTGGAAACAAGGTGGAATTGTTTCAGGTATACTTAGATCTCCATAAACTAATTCCGCACCCCATTCTTTTAAAAAGTTGGCTCGACGGAAATTTCTTACTAAACATCGTACTTGATATCCTTTTGTTAATGCTTGTAAAACAATTTGTCGACCTAAAGTCCCCGTTCCACCTATAACAAGTAAACTCATATTAATTTTTAATCAAAAATAGTACTTTTTAATATATCTTGTGCTTCAATATTGACAAGTTCTTTTTTCGTTAAAACTTGGCCACGACTATCAAAAATACGATTCGCTTGTCTCATCCGAGCTCGATCTAATGCATTTTTAACACTTCGCGCGTTTGCAAATAATGGTTTTTCTTTTCGTTTTTCTATATAATGTCTTAAAGCAATTTCTGCATCTGGTGTTATCTGATATTGTTGTTCATCTAACATCATTTTTGATATTTGTAATAATTCATCAACACTATAATCAGGGAAATCAATATGGTTAGCAATACGTGATGATAAACCTGGATTTGATTCATAGAATTTATCCATTGGTTGTTTATAACCAGCTAATATAACTACTAAATCTTCTCGTTGATTTTCCATTACTTGTAATAAAATTTCAATTGCTTCAGATCCATAATCTCTTTCATTATCTGGTTTATATAAATAATAAGCTTCATCAATGAATAAAACACCACCCATAGCTTTTTTTAATACTTCTTTCGTTTTGGGAGCTGTATGACCAATATATTGTCCTACTAAATCATCACGAGTTACCGTTAATAAATGTCCTTTTTGCACATACCCTAATTGAAATAAGATGTCAGCCATTTTTAATCCTACTGTTGTCTTCCCGGTTCCTGGACTACCTGTAAAAGACATATGTAAACCTGGACTACCAGCTGTTATACCTAAATTTTTTCTTAATTTATCAATTAATAAAAGTGCAGCAATTTCGCGAATTCTAGTTTTAACAGGCTTTAAACCGACTAATTCATCATCTAAAATAGTTAAAATTTTAGCAATTTCTGTTTTAGAGTACTCTTCTTGTAAATTTACCGTTGTTGTCAATAAGGATGTCATTAGTATAAGACGTTTTAGGTTAATAATATTTTATTAAGCGTTTAATATAATATTATTAACTATATTAAACGTTTTTGTCTATGTTTCACAATAAATTATAACTTATAAAATTGATGTTGGAATACTTGATAAACAAATTAAAGCAAATCCAGCACTACCACAAGCTCCAACGAAGAATCCTCCCTTAAATTGTTCCCACGCTTTTTTCGTTTGTAAATTATTTACAGAATCCGTATTTGTTTCTTTTTCAGATTTAAAAGTTGCTGAACCGTATATAGTTAAAGCTAAAGTTAAAATAAGAATTAATCCTATTGTTGAAAGAAAGCCTGCGTATAAAGCTATATCCGAATTTCTTAGTGGTCCTAGTTTCGCAAACGGTCCAATTAAAAAATATCCATGCGCTAAGCCGATTTCTAATCCACGTAGTAATGGTGTTAATCCAAAGCGATATGCTGGTAAATTTCTTAAAATTGCTCTTGTTACTGCTGATGACGTAATAGGTGTTGCTAAGTGACCTACAAATGGATCATCATTATAAGGTTTAATAAAATTAGCCATAAATTCAATTGAAAAATTAATGAGATTAATAGTAAAATTGTTTAAATAATCTAAGGTCTTAAAATTTTTTTAGGAAAATTTTTACTAACCAAAATTTTTAGATAGATTACTATATAATATATATTAATATAGAGAAAATTTTGTATAAACTTCATTTTTATAAAACGAAAAGATTTTATGACAGTTGCTATTTATTACTTTTTATTAGTAGGATTTTGTTTTGCAGTTGCGGCAGGATTATTTGTAGGATTAAAATCAATCAAATTAATTTAAGATTTTAATTAGAGAAAAATGGAAGCACAGATTCGTCAAGATAAAATTATTGGATCAAGACGTTTTAGTAATTATTTTTGGGGGACATTTTTATTCATTGGAGGTATTTGTTTTTTATTAGCTGGAGTATCTAGTTATTTGAAAATAAACTTATTACCACTTACCGATTTGAGTGAACTTGTTTTTTTACCTCAAGGTCTTGTTATGATGTTTTATGGTACTTTAAGTTTCTCATTCAGCAGTTATATTTTTGCAACAGTTTTATGGGATGTTGGTAGTGGTTATAATGAATATAACAAAGTAGAAAATCTAGTAAAAATTGTTCGTAAAGGGTTTCCAGGAAAAAATAGGGAAATTTTATTAACATATCAATTATCAACAATTCAATCAATTGGAATAGCAATTTCTGAAGGTTTAAACCCTAAAAGAATAATTTATTTATGTTTAAAAGATGAACGAAAAATTCCGTTAACACCTGTTCAGGAACCTATTGCAATTTCAAATTTAGAAACTCAAGCTTCGGATTTAGCGAAGTTTTTAGATGTTAAATTAGAAAATTTATAAATCTTTTATTGCTTTTTATACCCGCATGATCGTATAATAATTTTTATGCGGGCATAGTTTAGTGGTAAAACCTTAGCCTTCCAAGCTAATGATGGGGGTTCGATTCCCCCTGCCCGCTATTGGTTAAGTTTTAGAATGAGCAACAATCATTTTTTATAGGAAAAATTTTATGTCTGGTGGATCTACAGGTGAACGTCCGTTTTCGGATATTGTTACGAGTGTACGCTATTGGGTTATTCATAGCATTACTATTCCATCACTTTTCGTATCAGGATGGTTATTTGTTAGTACGGGTTTAGCTTATGACGTATTTGGTACACCACGTCCAAATGAATATTTCACACAAGATCGTCAACAAGTACCACTAGTAAATGACCGCTTCAGTGCAAAACAAGAGCTAGAAGATTTAACTAAAGGTTTATAAATTATAATGAGGTAAAAAAATGACAAAAAATATTAACCAACCAGTAGCATATCCAATTTTCACTTTCCGTTGGCTTGCTGTTCATGGTTTAGCGATTCCAACTGTTTTCTTTTTAGGTGGAATTACAGCTATGCAATTTATTCAACGATAATTTTATAAACATACGAGGTAAAAAGCATGACAGGTCCAAATCCAAATAAACAAGCAGTAGAATTAAATAGAACATCACTTTATTGGGGTCTTTTATTAATTTTTGTTTTAGCGGTATTATTTTCAAGTTATTTCTTCAATTAATTTTTCACTAGGAGTTTTTAAAATGTCAAATACTGGTAGAATTCCTTTATGGCTTGTAGGTGTGGTAGGTGGTTTAGCTGCAATTACACTTGTAAGTCTTTTCTTCTATGGTTCTTATTCTGGTTTAGGTTCATCTATGTAAAAAATTTACTATTAAATAGAATAAAAAATCTATTCTATTTAATAAATATTATTTCAATATCTTTTTGCTCAGTTCTTTAAATATTTAGTATATGTGATATATTTTAATTGCGTAATATCCATTTTTTAAGTTTCTTCAAGAATTTTTGCAAGCCGTTATTTCGTTTAATTTTTAAACGTTTTTGTTGCCTGTCATCTTTCTTACCTAACCAACCCCACCAAAGTCGTGGAAATAAAAATTTACTGTTTGTTTTTGTCAACCAGTTACTATCAGCATTTTGCCATGACGTATAACCACCACTGTATAGGCTGTTAATTGGACGTTTACCTATATGAATTTCCGTGTTTTCTACAATAAATGGAATATAAAAATATTGTCCACATAACGCGTGAAGTAAACCAAAGAAATTAAATAGATAATGTAATGTAATTATTGTTAAATAAAGCATTTCTACATCAGCTGATTCATTATATCTTTCTTCTGGAATTAACACAAAATTTTGATATGTCCATAAACGATAAGTTAATTTAACAAATTCAATTTCTATAAATGCATTTACAAACATAAAAGTCCAATGCCATCTAATAAGATACGGACAGTAACGTTTACCCAATCTGACTACAACAAGATAAAAAATTAGTGGTAACAAGTCTCTAAACTGTGTATCAAAATATTCCCATGCTTTGGGAAGGATCTTTCCAAATATTAAATAATAATACTTCTCTATATCCGGTTTAAATTGATTTGGAATAGATGAAATAATCATTGAAATCGGGTCAATTCTAAAACCATTTTTTTGTGTAGATTGAATAACTGTCTCTTTTAGAAATTCTATAGGATCTTCTTTTATAAAGTCAGGGAATTTTAACTTATTTAAATCAACTACATCAGGAATTTCAAATTCATCACCAACATAATAAGTTTGATCACCAGCATTAACTAAACTTTTTGGAACTAAACTTGTTAATCTATTTTCTAATAACATATCTTCATACCAAACGTGTATTTCACGGATATGAAAATACCATATAAGACCAGCTCCGAAACTAATAGAAGTTATATAAAATGCTGTTTTTAAATTATATTTCGTTAAAAGAATAAGAAATCTCACAAAAGTAATAAATAATATTACATTTTCAATATCGTATAATCCTAATCCTTCAAATTTATAATAATCTATAAAACTCTGAAAAACTGATTTTAAACTTTGTAAAGATATATTCGCTGAAACAGAAGCTTGTTCAATTTCCATTAGATTATTTTGAAGTGTTGATTGAAAATCAATCCTTGAATTTTCGTTTGCTAAAAAATCGAGACTACTTTCTTCATTAATATTTATTAGTAAAAGAAAAAGTTTTAATAAAAACTGCATAAAGTATTCGTCCTACTTAAAATTGATATAAAATGTTTTGACTTAAATCTATTGATTTACAAGTTGAACTGAGCAGAATACAAGAAATAAATAAGGATACTAAATTAACCCTAAAGATTTAACACTTATAACTATTAAGACTAACTTCAATCATAAATTATACAAAAAAAAGTTTTTAAATACAAGTATTTAAACTTAAAAATTTTAAATATTGTTTATAACTACCCCCAAGGGAATTCGAATCCCTGTCTGCTCCGTGAAAGGGAGCTGTCCTAGGCCTCTAGACGATGGGGGCTAAGTTTACTAGTTTCAAAAACTAGAAAGCGGGCAACGCGATTCGAACGCGCGACATCAACCTTGGCAAGGTTGCGCTCTACCACTGAGCTATGCCCGCATAAAGCGAGATTTTTTTACTTTCTTAAATATATACAGATAAATGTACAAATTTATGATAAATATGTCAATAGTTTATTTAATTGTAGAAATTATAGTATATGCTATTATTTCTACAATTATAATTTTAAATTGACGCTGAAATACCATCAATTGTAGCAATTACTAAAACCAGAGCAACCCATGCTCCAATTACTTTAGTAAAATTATCTTTAGATACTTCCCATTCACCTGGTGTAGCTAATGCAACTGGAACAGTAATAACTAAGCCAAATGAAATTAATACGAATAAAGCGGTTAAAGCAGTTAACATATATATTTTTTAAACTTTTTAAATTGATGATTAAATAAAGTAAAGAAAAGGAATTATAAATTACCTCTTTTTAATGCTAATAAGACAATTACTACTGGACCAGATAGCATAATAAGACCAGTTGCTACTAGTTGACCGATAACTTGCCAATTAATCATTTTTTCAACTCCTTAATTTATAAATTTATATTAAAATAAAATTTTAAACAACAAAATAACTTAAATTGATCATTTTCAATTTTTTAAATTTTTAATTTTTATCAAAATTTCAAATAATAAAATAACCTATAACGTTATTTGTTATTTTACATTAAAAATGTTAAAGTTACTATATTATTTTTAATATTCATGATACTATGTTGAAAATTGTTAAAATTGTTACTTATCCGTTCGTTAAAATCTATAATTTAGCAAAAGGGGTTAATGACGCTTTGGAAGCTCCGACCGCTATAGGTAAAGCAGCTAACAAAGGGTTCATTTACACGACTAAGATTTTTGGGGCAACGACTGGTGCTGCTGGCGTGGGAAAAGGTACTGCAGATGCCTTAGAGGCATTAGCTTGCCAAGACGGTGTTTGTTTTGTCGTTTCATGTATTGGGGCTGCTGCCGATTCATTACAAATCGTTGCTAGTTTTGTTCCTGGTGCTAATGTTACCGCTTTAGTCACTACTCCAGTTTCTGTAGGTTGTAAAGTTTTTGTTTATTGTTGTAAGCATTCTAAGTTACCTTGGAGATCTTGCTAATGTCAATTAATTTTAGCGAACTTGAAGATAAGTTAGTAAGTGCTCTTCGTGATTCTGGATTAATTGAAAGATTTTCAATCTCGGAAATCAGTAAGACACCAGACCTTGCTATAATTATCAATCAATTCGAAAAACTTTCTATCATCGATTTTGATGATAGAAAGTTTATATTTCTTTGACGGAAATGGAGATAAACAATATTGTCCTGAGATGAAGACTTCAATTAGTGATAGGGGTGAATGGCTTTCAGACAAACTATCTTCAATTGGTTTGAACATTTCCCAAAGTGGAAATGTTAGAAAAGCTGATGAAGCGGAAGCTATGTATATTGCTATTCAAGTTGCATATATCATTAAAGAAGAGTCTTTCAGATCTGAGCTAGAAAAAGTCGCCAAAGAATATGATTTTGATAATATAAAGACTCGTTCTGACAGTAATTTAGGGTTTAGAGGACTACTTAAAAACTGGCAATCAGTGCAAAGTGTTATAATTAATATTATTGTCTCAGCTGCAAAATTTAAAATCTCATCTGAAAAAAAAGATAATATTATCCGTAAAATTTTCATTAAATACTTTAATATTTCTCTATATTTATGATATCATTTAAGTAGGGTTGCTAACTCAATGGTAGAGTACTCGGCTTTTAACCGATTTGTTCTGGGTTCGAATCCCAGGCAGCCCAGACAAAAATATTAAATAAAAAATAATTAATATAGATATAATCTGATATATCTATATTATTGTTATTCCAAATTAATCGATAGGACGCATTGATAATACAGGTTCATTAGCACGGTTAATACCTTTTTCAAAGCCTGCCGCAGCTGCACGAGCACGACCTGAATGCCACCAGTGACCTACTAAGAAGAAGAAACCTAAGAAGAAGTGAGAGCAGCATAACCATGAACGAGGTGATACATAGTTTACTGTGTTAATTTCTGTTGCTACACCACCTACAGAGTTTAATGATCCTAAAGGAGCATGAGTCATATATTCTGCGGCACGACGTTCTTGCCATGGTTGAATATCATTTTTAATTTTATTGATATCTAAACCGTTTGGACCACGTAAAGGTTCAACCCAAGGTGCACGTAAATCCCAGAAACGCATTGTTTCACCACCGAAGATAATTTCACCACTTGGCGAACGCATTAAATATTTACCTAATCCTGTTGGACCTTGTGCAGATGAAACATTTGCACCTAAACGTTGATCACGAACTAAGAAAGTGAATGCTTGTGATTGTGATGCTTCTGGACCTGTTGGACCATAGAATTCACTTGGATAAGCTGTATTATTATACCAAGAATATAATGATGCTGTAAAACCCATTAATGAAATAGCGGCTAAACTATATGATAAGTAAGCTTCACCAGACCATACAAAAGCACGACGAGCCCATGCAAATGGTTTTGAGAAAATGTGGAATAAACCACCAACAATACATAAAGCTCCAACCCAGATATGTCCACCAATTACATCTTCCATATTATTTACAGAAACAACCCAACCATCACCACCAAAAGGTGAACGGAATACGTAACCAAAAATTACGATTGGGTTTAAAGTTGGAGTTGTGATATAACGTACGTCGCCTCCACCTGGTGCCCATGTATCGTAAACACCACCTAAATACATAGCTTTGATAACTAATAAGAATGATCCAAGCCCTAATACACATAAATGAATACCTAAAATAGTAGTCATTTTGTTTTTATCACGCCAATCGTAACCAAAGAATGGGAATGATTCTTCTAAAGTATCTGGACCTAATAGTGAATGATAAATACCACCACAACCTAAAACAGCAGATGAAATTAGATGAATAACACCCACCGCGAAATATGGAACTGTTGATGTAATCTCACCGCCGGGACCTACACCATAACCTAATGTTGCTAAGTGTTGGATACAAATAAAACCTTGTTCGTATAATGGTTTTTCAGGAACAAAGTGTGATGTTTCAAATAATACCATTGCACCAGCCCAGAATACCATTAAACCTGCATGTGCTACGTGAGCACCTAATAATTTACCTGAAACGTTAATTAAACGGGCATTTCCACTCCACCAAGCGAAACCTGTTGACTCGATATCGCGACCCGCAATACTACTATTAAAGGGCGTTTCCACGTGGTAATACCTCCTCAGGGAATACAAAGTTTTCATGTGGTTGGTCTTGTGCAGCCATCCAAGAACGAATACCTTCGTTTAATAAAATATTTTTTGTGTAGAATGTTTCAAATTCTGGATCTTCTGCAGCTCTTAATTCTTGAGAAACAAAATCATATGCACGTAAATTTAATGCTAAACCTACGATACCAATAGAACTTGTCCATAAACCTGTTACTGGTACAAATAACATAAAGAAATGTAACCAACGTTTGTTTGAGAAGGCTACACCGAAAATTTGTGACCAGAAACGGTTTGCAGTAACCATTGAATATGTTTCTTCTGATTGTGTTGGTGTAAAAGCACGGAATGTGTTTGCAGCATCACCATCTTCAAATAATGTATTCTCTACTGTTGCACCGTGAATAGCACATAATAATGCACCACCTAAAATACCAGCAACACCCATCATATGGAATGGGTTTAATGTCCAGTTATGGAATCCTTGTAAGAATAATAGGAAACGGAAAATACCCGCAACACCAAAGCTTGGTGCAAAGAACCAACTAGCTTGGCCTAATGGATATAATAAGAATACTGAAACAAATACTGCAATTGGTCCTGAGAATGCGATTGCGTTATAAGGACGAATACCTACTAAGCGTGCAATTTCAAATTGACGTAAACAAAAACCTATTAAACCGAATGCACCATGTAATGCAACGAATGTCCATAAACCACCAAGTTGGCACCAACGAGTAAAATCACCTTGTGCTTCTGGACCCCATAATAATAATAAAGAGTGTCCCATACTGTTTGCAGGTGTAGAAACAGCAGCTGTTAAAAAGTTACAACCTTCAAGGTATGAACTTGCTAAACCATGAGTATACCAAGATGAAACGAATGTTGTACCTGTAAACCAACCACCTGTTGCTAAATAGGCACATGGAAATAATAATAAACCTGACCAGCCAACAAAGACGAATCTATCTTTTTTTAACCAGTCATCAACAAGATCAAATAAGCCACGTTCTTGGTTTTGTCCAATAGCAATGGTCATATTTTATAATCCTTAAATAAAATTATTGTATAAGTAAACCTTAATTGTAATTTTTACTTTAGTCTAATCAGCTATTAGCTACAATTATACCTTAATTATTTAAAATATTTTGATATTCTTTATTAAATTTTGTGTTAATCATTTAATTTAGAGAGAAATTAAAAAACTTTAATAATTTTTCATTTAAATTCTTAAATAAATAAATATTGATCTTAATATTTATTTATTTAAAAATTTGTAAAATTTAAGCAAGATCATCTTTTGATATAAATAAGAAAAATAATGCCATACTGAAAGCTGGGAAAATTAAACCAATAACAGGAACTAAAATTGAAGGTAAAAAAGATGCGGCCATATTTATTTTGTTATTTAATTTTGTATATTAGTTGATAATCGAAACTAAGCTTCTTTAACACTAATTGTATATCAAATTATACTGTAATTAAAAAATATCGTTAATATATTTCGGAATTTTTAGAGTAGAATGAATATTATTAAATTGAATATATTTAACACTATATATATAAAGAGGTTTTACTTATGGAAAGTTTATTATTATCTCGCTTACCAGAAGCTTATGCAGTGTTTAGTCCTATCGTGGATGTATTACCTGTTATTCCAGTTTTCTTTTTATTATTAGCTTTTGTTTGGCAGGCTTCAATTGGTTTTAGATAACTTTGACATTATTTTACAAAGTTATTATAATTAACTAATAATTGAATATTTTGAGATTTCCACATTATAATTGATATCTCAAAATATTACGATATTTATATTAATCTATAGTTAACAATAAATGGTAGAGCCTTTATTATCTGGAATCGTGTTAGGAATGATTACTGTTAGTGCTTTTGGTCTTTTTGTTGCAGCATATTTACAATATCGCCGCGGCAATCAATTATAGGATAGTTAAAACGAAGTCTATAAAAATTGGCTTCGTTTTAATAATATGTAAAATGTAAAACAAATAATTATTTATTATTTTAATGTAATTTTGGCACCTGCTTCTTCTAATTGTTTTTTTGCACTTTCAGCTGCATCTTTTGCAATGTTTTCTTGAACAGCTTTAGGTGCGGATTCTACTAAATCTTTAGCTTCTTTTAATCCTAAGTTCGTTAATGTTCGAACTACTTTTAAAACTGCAATCTTTTTGTCTGCCGGTACTGATTCTAAAACAACAGTAAATTCTGTTTTTTCTTCAACTTCTTCAACTGGTGCAGGTGCAGTAGCCATAACAACTGTACCGCCGCCGACACTCGCCGAAGCATCGACACCGAATGTTTCTTCAATTTTACTAACCAATTGCGATGCTTCTAATAAAGTTAAAGTCTTTAATGCTTCAACGATTTGATCAATTTTTTCTGACATAAGAAATAAAAAATATATAAATTTTAATAAAATGATAATTTAGAATTAAGCAAAAGCGCTTAAATCTAATTTAATTGATGGACCCATAGTTGTACATATAAAAGCAGTTTTAAAATACTTACCTTTTACACCTGATGGTCGATTTTGTTCAATAGACTGGTATAAAGCTTTTAAATTTTCAATTAGCTGAACTTCTGTAAAATTTGATTTACCAAAACTTACATGAACGATTCCAGTTTTATCAGCTTTATATTCAAATTTACCTTTTTTAAAATCTGCTAATGTTGACGTTAATGTTGTTGTGACTGTTCCAGATTTGGGTGATGGCATCAAACCTTTTGGACCTAACACTCGACCTAGTTTCGCTAGTTTTGGCATCATATCAGGTGTAGCGATTAATAAATCAAAATCTAGTCTACCTTGACTTATTTGTTCAATTAAATCTTCAGAACCAACAATATCAGCGCCACCACTTTGCGCTTCATTAATTTTATCTTGATTCGTTAATACTGCTATTTTAATCGATTTTCCAACACCATGGGGTAGCGTGACTGTTGTTCTTAATTGTTGATCAGAGTACTTAGGATCAATATTTAAATTAGCGTGGAATTCAACAGTTTCAATAAATTTTGCTGTCGCAGTTTGTTTTACTATATTAATCGCTTCTGATAAATTAGAAAAAGTAATGTTTTGAGTTTTTGTACGATTCTCTTTTTGACGACGTGATAAATTTCGCATATAATTTTCCCATTAATTATTATTAAATGGTCTATTAATCTACAATAGAAATACCCATATTTCGAGCCGTTCCTTCAACAATTTTTAATGCACTCTCGAGTTTAGTTGTATTTAAATCTGGTAATTTAATTTTTGCAATTTCTTCTAATTGAGATTTTTTTATAGAACCAACATTTAGTTTATTCGGTGTAGCAGAACCTTTTTTTATTTTTGCTGCATTTACTAATAAAACAGATGCAGGAGGCGTTTTTAAGACAAAAGTGAAGCTTCGATCTTCGAAAATTGATATTTCGACTGGAATAATTAAACCAGCTTTATCAACGGTTCTAGCATTATATTCTTTACAAAATCCAGCAATATTAACGCCATGTTGGCCTAATGCTGGCCCAACCGGCGGAGCTGGAGTTGCTTTAGCAGCAGGTAATGCTAATTTAACTACAGCTGTTAATTTTTTAGCCATATAATTTTAAAAAATTTTAAATGAAATGAAATTTTTGAATTTAAGATAATAGTGAAAACAAGATAACTTGATTATCTCAAGAAAGTTTAAATAAATATCGTAGAAACCCAAAGTTATTTACCGATTTTTAAACTACTTTAATTCTATCTAAAAAATGAACCCTCTTATATTTTAAGAGGAAACGCGCCCTGAAGGACTTGAACCCTCGACATCTAATTTTGGAGACTAGCGTTCTACCAACTGAACTAAGGACGCACCACATATAATATAACTAGGACTAAAAAAAATAGCAATACATTATCTAAAAATTTAAATCTTTCTATTTAAAAATGCAAAATTTTAACGAATCTGATATTCAAGTAAAAAATGAAAAATTTTTGCCACATAATTTTTTAGCTGAAAAATTTATTTTAAGCAGTCTATTAATCCGTTCTGAACCAATTGAAATAGCATTGAGAACAATTAAACCAGAAACTTTTTATTTTAAAAATCATCAAGAACTTTATCGAGCAATAATAGCAATGTATGAAGATAAAAGAGCTATTGATATAGTAACATTACATACTTATCTGCAAGATAATGGTATTCTAGAAAAAATCGGAGGTGTAAAAGTTTTAGTGGAATTAATTAATGAATTACCTAATTTAGTTTATTTTGAAGATTATATTAGATTAATACAAGATAAATTTTTGCGTCGTTCATTAATTAAATTAGGATATGAGATTATAAATTCCGCTTATGTTACAAATATACCCTTAGAAAATATTTTTAAAGATTTAGAGATAGAATTAATTAATTTAACCAATAAAATTCAAAAATCAACAATGTCTAGTGCTACGGAAATATTATCAAATATCTTTATAGAGTTAAAAAATAAGTCTTTAAATCCAGCATTATCAGGTTTATCATCCGGATTTTATGACTTAGATTCATTTACACAAGGTTTTCAAAAATCCGATTTAATTATTATTGCAGGTCGACCTTCGATGGGAAAAACTGCGTTATCGTTAAATATTGCAGTTAACGTTATTAAAAATACTAAATTACCGGTTTTATTTTTTAGTTTAGAAATGTCTAAAGAACAATTAATTTATAGATTGTTAACAATCGAAACTAATATTAGTGGTATGAAATTAAAAAGCGGTAATTTATATAAAGAAGATTGGTTAAAATTAAACTCTGCAATTAAAGATTTATCTTCATTTGCTTTATTTATTGACGATACTGCAAACTTAAGTATACAAGAGATTCAATCCAAAGTTAATAAAATTATATTTGAACAAAATAAAATAGGGTTAATAATAATTGATTATTTACAACTTATGCAAAATATTAAATTTAAAAATGAAAATCGCGCCCAAGAATTATCACAGATAACGCGTTTTTTAAAGATTTTAGCTAAAGAGTTTCAAGTTCCCATTATTGCTTTATCACAATTAAGTCGAAACGTTGAAAATAGAACGAACAAACGACCTATTTTATCAGATTTGCGTGAAAGTGGATCGATTGAACAAGATGCAGATTTAGTCCTAATGTTATATAGAGATAATTATTATAATAGTTTTCAAAGTAAAAATAATAATAAAAATGTTGTAGAATTAATTATTGCCAAACAAAGAAATGGTCCTATTGGAACAGTCGAACTAGAATTCGATGCAAAAAATACAAAATTTTTAAATTTAAAAAAAGAATCATAAATGCCCAGAACCAGATTCGAACTGGTGACACGAGGATCTTCAGTCCACTGCTCTACCAACTGAGCTATCCGGGCTTAGCTACTTAAGAGTATAATATAAAGTTATTAAAAAAACAAGAGTTTTATGTTTTATTAAATAGTTGATTATTTTAGATAAATGTAGTACTATCAATATGGGTATATGAATTAATAGATATTTTATTAAACTGAAATATGTCAGGATTGTAAGATAGCAGCATAAAGTTTAATTGAAATATTTGTATTAATTCTATACCTATCATATTTTACTAATATTTATTATGTTTTTTTTCTCAAAAGCTGATACAATTATTATCGTAGTCAATCTTACTATTTTTAATTAAAAAACGGAATTAAAAATGACAGCTTCATTATCAGGTTTTATATCTAGTTTATTTGCAGGTGGTATCGTAGTAGCTGTAATTGCTATTGCTTTAGTTATTATTAGCCAAAATGATCGTGTAACGCGTTACTAGTTAAAAATTTAAATAAGTATTTATAGTCAATTCTTTTCTTTATAGATTTGCTTATGATAAATATTGGTTTTGGACCTAACATAATCTTAGGTTTAATTTTAGGATTGGGTGTCATAATTCTATATTTTCTTCGAATCGTTAAACCCGAAATTGCAAGAGATGAAGATATATTTTTCGCAACTATTGGTTTACTCTATAGTTGTATTTTAATAATACACGGTTGGAGATTAGATCCGATATTACTATTTAGTCAAGTTTTAATAATTTCGTCACTTTTAGTAGCTGGTTGGGAAAACATTAGATTACGTGGTTTACTTTCCAATATTGCAAAAATAAAAAAGAAAAAATAAAATGACTAATAAAAATTTCTTTTCTTGGTTTCAACTTTATAAACAATATATATAAATTATGTTTAAAAAATATTCTAAAATTTCTGCATTAATTTTATTTTCTATTTTAAATATTTTTGTTACAACAGCATCAGCAATTGATTTAGATGAAGCGACTCGTACTATTGTGGTTGATGGTTCAGGTAAAACGGCAGTTTTAACACCAGAACAGGTTAAACGAGGTAAACGTTTATTTAACGCTACATGTGGTGCTTGCCATGTAGGTGGTGTGACAAAAACAAATCCAAACCTAGGCTTAGATCCAGAAGCGTTAAGTTTAGCAACGCCACGTCGTGATAATCTAAATGCATTAGTTGATTATATGAAAAATCCAACAACATATGATGGATTAGAATCTATTGCAGAAGTTCATCCAAGTATTAAGAGTGCTGATATTTATCCACGGATGCGTTCGTTAACGGATGAAGATTTATATTCAATTGCTGGCCACATTATGTTATCACCAAAAGTTCTTGATGAGAAATGGGGTGGCGGTAAAATTTACTATTAATTATAAAATAGTATATTGAAATCTATTAAATTTGATTAGTATTCACTTTACTAATTAAATTTAATCTTTTAAAAATTTTTTACATAAATTTAATATTTTCATTGTCATAAATCTTTGATACCTGATAATATATTTTTATATTTATACTTCATATTAGATTAAATATGAATCAATATTTGAAAGTTGGGAAATGCAAAAGCATGTAGCTCAGTGGATAGAGCATCAGATTCCGATTCTGAAAGTCGGGGGTTCGATTCCCTTCATGCTTATTTATTTTAAATTTTTAAATATTTTGGGGCTGACTTGGTTTTGACATTTAAAAATTAGTAAAGTATGATGCAGGTCGAAGTTTTTTATCTTCGTTAAAAAATACAATTCTATAATAACTGCTAATAATATAATTTCTTTTATTTTCAAAAAAATAACAAACATTTTTGAAAGAAATCAAAAATTTGCTTTTGCTCTTTAATATTAGATTATGTAAATAATCTTATAAATAATAGTTCACTATCAATAGACTTTTTTCTTTTTTATAGTTTAGAATATACTTTAAATAAAATGTTCATATTTTGAACTAAACCTGTGAAAGAATATTTTATGATCATTTAAATGGACGTGGGTTCGATTCCCATCAGCTCCATTTTTTGCATCTGTGGCCGAGTGGTCGAAGGCACCGGACTCATAATCCGTTTTCCTATGGAACGTCACTGGTTCGAACCCAGTCGGATGCATTTTTTTATTATATATTGTTTTTTTTACAATATATAGTTAATATAACTAACAAGATATTATTAAACTATTTATATTTAAACTTTTATGGTTAAATTGAATACTCAACAAACAATTGATAATGTAAATAACCCTTTTTTAAAAACAGATTTACCAGAAATAAAGATTGGTGACAATGTTAAGATTGGTGTTAAAATTGTAGAAGGAAACAAAGAACGTATTCAGTCTTACGAAGGTACGATTATTGCAAAAAAAAATAGTTCCGTAAACACAACAATTACTGTTAGAAAAATTTTACAAGGAATAGGTGTTGAAAGAATCTTTTTAATTCATTCACCTAGAATAGATTCGATTAAAATTTTGAATTCGGCTAAAGTACGTAGATCAAAGTTATATTATTTACGTAATTTAAAAGGTAAAGCTAGTCGTTTAAAACAAACTTTTTAAAAATTTACTAAAAAACTTATTTATATAGAGATTAAGTAGTATAATAATAATTAGTAAAGTAATAAAAAAGTAATTTTTACTTTATATTGATTTTAAATAAGGAGTTATATGGTTACTTATAAAGTGACATTATTAAATGAAGCAGAAGGTGTTAATACTACAATTGATTGTAGTGATGAAACATACATTTTAGATGCAGCAGAAGAAAATGGTTTAAATTTACCATATTCTTGTCGTGCAGGTGCTTGTTCAACATGTGCAGGTCGAATTCAAAATGGTCAAATTGATCAATCAGATCAATCATTTTTAGATGATGATCAAGTAGCTGCGGGTTTTGTTTTAACATGTGTTGCTTATCCAAAATCAGACTGTACAGTTTTAACACACCAAGAGGATGATTTATATTAGAGTTTTAGAAAAACGGAATGACTTACATTTAAGTCATTCCGTTTTTAATTAGAAGTTAAGTTCTGCGGCCTGAACTTTTTCAAATTGTTTTTTCTTTAAAATTAAGAAAACTTGTGTCAATAATACACTAAAACAGAATGCTAAATAACCTATTATTCTAAATGGGTTTTGTAAAACGATTTCTTTTTCTTCTTGTCCGAAACCTCCAACATTAGGATCAATATTTAAAGCTTGATCCGCTTTAACTAAATCACCATTCTTAACGGTTAATACTAAACCAGCCGGTATAATTTGTGATGTTTTAGTACCATTGGAATTTGTTATAGTAATATTTGAGTCACCTTTTTCTGATAGAGAAATTTCAGAAATTTGACCTGCTTGGCTAGCTCCAAATATGTTAATATTACTTTTTTCACCAGTTGGGTAAACTTGACCACGACCTCTGTTACCACCTGCATATAATGGATAAGTTAAATATTTAACATCTGCATTTTTTTCAGGATCTGGAGCAACGACTGGGAAAAGTAATTCTTGATGTGTTTTTCCAGCAATTGGTCCAACAACTAAAATATTGTCAAATTCTGTACTATAAGGAGAAATATATACACCTTTATTTTTTTCTTTGATTTCTTGAGAAATTTGATTTTTGTTAGCTAATTTAAACCCTTTAGGTAAAATTACAATACCACCAACATTTAAATCAGCTGGTTTTCCAGCGGCATTTATTTGCTGACGTGTTAAATCATAAGGTACTTTTAGTTCAATTTCAAATACTGAATTTGGTAATACGGCTTGTGGTGATTCGACTTCAATAGATTTTTGATTTAAGTGACAATTAGCACAAGCTAATTTTCCATTTGCAGCACGTGGATTTGAGTATCCTTGTTGTGCAAAAACTGGATAGGCTAACGAATTTTCTACACTAAAACCAAATAAACTTATAGCAATCGTTAAAGTAAATAAAAGACTTTTCAAAAACTTGTTACTTGCCATGGATTTAATACTTGTAAAGTACATATATATATTAATTTTTAATTAAAAACAGGATACCTACTCCTGAAAAATATAAAAGTAATATTGCTATAGAAAGCAATAATTGTGTCAATGGATCCGTAGATGGTGTTAAAACGGCTCCTATAATTGTTGATACTAATATTATGTATCGCCATGAACTTAACATTTGTTTTGCTGATACAATATTTAATAAACCTAATAATATTTGAATAATTGGAATTTGAAAAGCTAATCCGGTACTATAAAACAGAACAAGTATAAATTCAAAATATTGATCGAATGACCAAAAGGGTTCAATTACTTCATCACTATAGTTTAAAAAAAAGTTTAAAGCAGCAGGTATTAAAGCGTAATACGAAAAAATAAGCCCCAAACAAAATAAGCCTAAAGAACTTAAAAGTAACGGTAATATAATTTTTGTTTCTTTTTTAGTTAATCCAGGTAATAAAAATAAAATTAATTGTCCTATCGCAAATGGACTACCAAAAAGAAGCCCTGTATAAAATGCTATTTTAACTGTTGAAACAAAATATTCACCAGGTGAAAGTTGAAAAAATTTTACACTATTTACGGGTAATTCTAAAATTTTAACTAAAAATTTAACTTCAAAAAAAGCAACGCAGGTTAAAAAAAGAATTGTTATAAAAATATGAAAAATTCTTTGCCTTAATTCTTCAATATGTTCCGAAAATGGCAATTCTAACGTTACTGTTTCATTTTTTTTAAAATTAAAATCTGAATTTGTTATCATATTTTTAATTTTACCGATTTTCGTATTTATACATAAAAGCAATTTGTTAAAGATATTTATTTAGATCAAAATCTTTATAAAATTTTCTATAACGAAAACTAAATTAAAGAATATTAATTTAGTTTTTTTTGGTTTATGATAAATAATTTATAGCTTCAAGTCTTGCAGTTGCTTTTTTTAATTCAATTGATGCATCAAGTCTTGCTTTACTTGTTTCTGCATTTTCAATAGCAACTGTAGCACGTTCTAATTCTTTTGTTGCTTCACTTAATTCAATTGAAAGAAGTTCCTCAACATCATTAACCAAAACAGTAACACGATTTCGATCAATTTCTGCTAATCCACCACACAGAATAATAGGTGTCCATTTTTGATCTAATTTGATTCTTAACAAACCAGTATCTAATGCAGTAATTAAAGCAGCGTGTCCTTCTAGTACACCTATTTGACCAGTTAAACCGGGTAAAACAACTTCATCAGCTGTTGTTGAACAAATCACTCTGTCCGGAGTTAAAACACGAATGTTTAAAACCATATATGATTACTTTTTTATTTTAAAGTTTTTGTGCTTTTGTAATAGCTTCGTCAATGTTTCCTACAAGATAGAAAGCTTGTTCTGGTAAGTCATCTAATTTACCAGTTAAAATCATATTGAAACCTTTAATTGTATCTTCTAAACTTACATATTTACCTGGTGAACCTGTAAAAATTTCAGCTACAAAGAATGGTTGAGATAAGAATCTTTCAACTTTACGAGCACGAGCAACTGTTAAACGGTCTTCTTCTGATAATTCATCAATACCTAAAATCGCAATAATATCTTGTAATTCTTTATAGCGTTGTAAAGTTTCTTTAACTTCTTCAGCAGTATTATAATGTACATCACCTACGATGGCACGTTGTAGCATTGTCGAAGTTGAATCTAATGGATCTACTGCTGGATAAATACCTTTAGCTGCTAAATTACGAGATAATACTGTTGTAGCGTCTAAGTGAGCAAATGTTGTAGCAGGAGCTGGATCTGTTAAGTCATCCGCTGGCACATATACTGCTTGAATTGACGTAATTGAACCTTGTGTTGTAGATGTAATACGTTCTTGTAATGCACCCATTTCAGTAGCTAAGGTTGGTTGATAACCTACGGCTGATGGCATACGTCCTAATAAAGCAGATACTTCTGAACCTGCTTGTGTAAAACGGAAAATGTTATCAATAAATAATAATACGTCTTGTTTGTTTACATCACGGAAATATTCAGCCATTGTTAAAGCTGTTAAACCTACACGCATACGTGCTCCAGGAGGTTCATTCATTTGACCGTAAACTAAAGCTACTTTAGATTCTGGTAAATTTTCTTCGTTAATTACACCTGACTCTTTCATTTCTTGATATAAGTCATTACCTTCACGTGTACGTTCACCAACACCGCCGAACACAGATACACCACCATGAGCTTTGGCGATATTATTAATTAATTCCATAATTAATACTGTTTTACCTACACCAGCACCACCAAATAATCCAATTTTACCACCACGACGATATGGTGCTAATAAATCCACAACTTTGATACCAGTTTCAAAAATTGACGGTTTAGTTTCTAATTCTGTAAAAGCTGGTGCATCACGATGAATTGGTAAAGTTTCAGTGTATGCAACCGCACCCTGTTCATCTACAGGTTCACCAATTACATTAAAAATTCTACCTAATGTTGTTTTACCAACTGGAACACTAATAGGAGCACCTAAATCAATTGCTTCCACACCACGTTTTAAACCGTCTGTTGAACGCATTGATACAGCGCGAACTTTATTATCACCTAATAATTGTTGCACTTCAACAATATTTACACCGTCAGATGTTTCAATTTTAATTGCTGAATATATTGGAGGTAAGTTTCCATCTGGGAATTCGATATCTAATACTGGTCCAATGATTTGAGTAACGTAACCTTTATTTGCAGTAGTTTTTACCATTTTAACTTAACATATTTAAATATTTAAGAATAAATACACTTTCAGAATTAAATCTAGTAATACCAAATTTAAAAATAATTAACTACGTATAATTGTACAACAAAATAATTATAATTCTTGAATAAAATAAGTTTTATAACTGATCAAATTCTGTACTTTTTCCTTAATTTTAATTTTCTTCAAATAATCTTCCACTAACCTTTAACCAATTTCTTGCTCCTGGATAATTATCAGGAGCTAATTTAAGAGCTTGACGCCAATAATCACCTGCTTTATCAAAAAACTCGGTTGCTAAAGAACGATATTCGAATGATTGAATTTCATCAATATCTTCATTAATCATTGATAATGTGTTTAATCCAGAAGAATGATAAATTACGGCTATATTATTTAAGGCTTGAGGTAAATTGTTATTTAATTCTAAAGCTTGATGATAATACTCCAAAGCTTGTGAATTATTTCCAATATTACCATAAATTAATCCAATATTATATAACGTATAGCTTCGATCATAAGGATCTTCTTCAAATTGTAAAGCTTCATAATAATTTTCCAATGCTTCAGCGTATTTACCCTGTGATTGGGCCGACATTCCAGCTCTATAATATGAAAAAGCCTCTTTTTCTTGTTTACTGGCCGGTAATACTTTTAAAAGTATATCTGCTATTACTGTAAATGTTTTGTCAATAAAGTTACCCATAAATAAATCCTGTAGATATTCTGTTTTAAAAATTATTTCAAAAATTATCTTATATTAAAAAAAAATATATAAGATAGTGTAGTAAATATTCTAATTTATCTTTTAATTATTTAAATTTTATAGCTGGTGAAGGGACTTGAACCCCCAACCTACGGATTACAAATCCGTTGCTCTGCCAATTGAGCTACACCAGCAATTTAACTTTTATAAAAAGTTATCTAACTATTCCTTTAAATTAAAAGGATCTGCAGATCAATGTTACTCTATAATAAATCAAAAATCAATCTTTAAGAATAAAATTAATATTGGCATCTTTATATCTTGATTAATTGAATATGTAATAATCCAATTACATATTCAATTACTTGTTTTATGCAAATTTACCTGATGTCGAAGCTATAACGAAAGGTGCGAATGTAAAAATAAAGCCTACAGTGAAGTGTGCTAAACCGACTAAACGAGCCTGTACGATTGATAAGGCTACTGGTTTATCACGCCAACGAACTAAGTTAGCAAGAGGTGTACGTTCATGAGCCCATACTAATGTTTCAATTAATTCTTGCCAATAACCTCGCCAAGAAATTAAGAACATAAAACCTGTCGCCCAAATTAAATGACCAAATAAGAACATCCATGCCCATACTGATAAATTGTTCATACCAAATGGGTTATAACCATTAATTAATGGCGATGAATTTAACCATAAATAGTCACGTAACCAACCCATAATATAATTTGATGACTCATCAAATTGACCTGGGTTACCACCCCAAATTGCCATATGTTTCCAATGCCAATAGAATGTAACCCAGCTTATTGTATTTAACATCCAGAACATTGATAAATAAAACGCATCCCATGCAGAAATATCACATGTGCCCCCACGGCCTGGACCATCACAAGGGAAACTATAACCAAAATCTTTTTTATCTGGCATTAATTTTGAACCACGTGCATCTAAGGCACCTTTTACTAAAATTAATGTTGTTGTATGTAAACCTAATGCAATAGCATGATGTACTAAGAAATCACCTGGACCTATTTTTAGGAAAAGATCATTTTTGCTATTGTTTATAGCATCTAACCAACCTGGTAACCAAATTTGATTACCAGCAACAGTTGCTGGACTATTTGATGACGATAATAATACATTAAATTCATAAACAGCTTTACCAGATGCAGCTTGAATATATTCAGCAAATAATGGTTCAAATAATATTTGTTTTTCTGGTTGTCCAAAAGCAACAACTGTGTCATTATGAACATATAAACCTAATGTATGGAATCCTAAAAATAAAGAAGCCCAACTTAAATGTGAAATAATAGCTTCTTTATGTTCTAACATACGTGCTAAAACATTATTTTTGTTTAATTCAGGATCATAATCTCTAACAAAGAAAATTGCACCATGTGCAAATGCACCAACCATTAAGAAACCAGCGATATATTGATGATGTGTATATAATGCTGCTTCAGTTGTAAAATCTTTTGATAAATATGCATATGGTGTTAATGCATACATATGTTGAGCAGTTAATGAAGTTGCAACACCTAGACATGCTAAGGCTAAACCTAATTGCATGTGAAGTGAATTAGTAACAGTTTCAAATAATCCAACATGACCTGCACCTAATCGACCTCCTGGAGGACGATGTGCATTTAAAATTTCTTTCATGTTATGACCAATACCCCAATTTGTACGATACATATGCCCTGCGATAATAAATACTACCGCAATTGCTAAATGATGGTGTGCAAGATCACTTAACCATAATGATTGTGTTTGAGGATGGAAACCACCTAAAAATGTTAAAATTGCTGTACCACTTCCTTGACTTGTACTAAATAAATGATTTGCACTATCAGGGTTTTGTGCATAAACTGTCCAATTACCAGTAAAAAATGGAGTTAAACCAGCTGGATGTGGCGGTGTTGTTAAGAAATTATCCCAACCAACATGGGTACCACGTGATTCTGGTATTGCTACATGTACAAGGTGACCTGTCCAAGCTAATGAACTTACACCTAATAGACCTGATAAATGATGGTTTAAACGTGATTCATTATTCTTGAACCAAGATAAACTTGGACGGAATTTTGGTTGTAAGTGTAACCAACCAGCAAATAGTAATGCTGATGCTAAAATTAATAAACCAATTGAACCTGTGTATAATTCTTGATTTGTTCTTAAACCAATTGTATACCACCATTGATAAAACCCTGAAAAAGTTATATTTACTGGATAGGTATTACCTTTACTAAATGCTTTGATTGCTGATTCACCAAAATGTGGATCCCAGATAGAATGAGCAATTGGTCTTACTTTTAATGGATTACTTACCCATTGCTCAAAGTTACCTTGCCATGCTACATGGAATAAATTACCAGCTGTCCAAAGAAAAATAATAGCTAGATGACCAAAATGAGATGCAAATATTTTTTGATATAAATTCTCTTCTGTCATTCCATCATGTGCTTCTAAGTCATGAGCAGTAGCTATACCGTACCAAATTCTTCGAGTTGCTGGATCTTGTGCTAGGGCTTGGCTAAACTTTGGAAATTTAGTTGCCATAATATTCAGATACCTTTTTTTAAAATTAATAGTTGTAAGTAAATATTGAAATTGATTTTTAATATTATGAAATTGAAACTGCACGTGCTAAGAAGAAAGCCCATGTAGTACCAATACCACCTAATAAATAATGTGCTAACCCTACTGCACGACCTTGTGTAATACTTAACGCACGTGGTTGAATTGCTGGAGCAAATTTTAACTTATTATGTGCCCATACGATTGACTCAATAAGTTCTTGCCAGTATCCCCGACCACTAAATAAGAACATTAAACTGAATGCCCAAATAAAGTGTGCGCCTAAGAAGATTAAACCATATGCCGATGAAGCTGAACCATATGATTGAATTACTTGTGATGCTTGTGACCATAAAAAATCACGTAACCAACCATTAATTGTAATTGCACTATTTGCAAAATTGCCACCAGTAATATGAGAAACACTTCCATCTGCTGTTACTGTTCCCCAAACATCCGATTGCATTTTCCAACTGAAATGGAAAATTACTACAGAGATGGCATTATACATCCAGAATAAACCTAAGAATACATGATCCCAGCTAGAACTTTGACAAGTACCACCACGACCTGGACCATCACAAGGGAAGCGGAAACCTAAATTAGCTTTGTCTGGAATTAATTTTGAACTACGTGCATATAATACACCTTTTAATAAAATTAAAACAGTTACGTGAATTGTAAATGCATGAATATGGTGTACCATAAAATCTGCAGTACCTAATTTAATTGGCATCATTGCAATTTTTCCACCAACTTCAATAATATCACCACCAAAAGCATAACTTGTTGTTGCCAATGCATTTGGAGCTGTTGTACCAGGAGCAACAAAATTAATATTTTGAATCCATTGTGCAAAAATTGGTTGTAATTGAATAGCTTTATCAGAGAACATATCTTGTGGACGTCCTAACGCACGCATAGTATCGTTATGAATGTAGAATCCAAAAGCATGCATCCCTAAGAAAATAGAAACCCAATTTAAATGTGAAATAATTGCATCACGATGTCTTAAGACACGGTCTAATAAATTATTATAGTTATTAGCGGGTGTATAATCACGTACCATAAAAATTGCACCATGTGCCGCACCCCCAACAACACAGAATCCACCAATCCACATATGATGGGTAAATAATGATAATTGTGTTGCATAATCTGTTGCGATATACGGATAAGGAGGCATTGCGTACATATGATGTGCTACGATAATACTTAAAGAACCCATCATAGCTAAGTTAATTGCTAATTGTGCATGCCAAGACGTTGTTAAAATTTCATACAAGCCTTTATGACCTTCACCTGTGAAAGGACCTTTGTGGGCTTCTAAAATTTCTTTCATACTATGGCCAATACCCCAATTTGTACGATACATATGGCCTGCAATAATAAATAAAACAGCTAAAGCTAAATGATGATGTGCAATATCACTTAACCATAAACCACCGGTTACCGGGTTTAAACCACCTTTAAATGTTAAGAAATCAGAATATTCACTCCAATGACCACCAAAGAAAGGAGCTAATCCTTTAGAAAAACTTGGATATAATTGGGCCATTAAATCACGATTTATTAAAAATTCATGAGGTAATGGAATTTCTTGTGGAGAAACACCTGCGTCTAATAATTTATTAATTGGTAGTGCAATATGAATTTGATGTCCTGACCAAGATAAACAGCCTAAACCAAGTAAACCAGCTAAATGATGGTTCATCATTGATTCCACATTTTGGAACCATTCTAATTTTGGCGCTGCTTTATGATAATGGAACCAACCCGCAGTTAACATTATGGCAGACATTACTAAACCACCAATAGCAGTCCAGTATAATTCTACTTCACTTGTAATACCTTCTGCACGCCACATTTGGAACCAACCAGATGTTGTTTGAATACCTTGGAAGTTTCCACCTACATCACCATTTAAAACTTCTTGTCCTACAATTGGCCAAACCACTTGAGAACTTTGTTTAATACTAATAGGGTCAGTTAACCATGCAGAATAATTTGAAAAATATGCACCGTGGAAATGCATACCACTGATCCATAAGAAAATTACTGCTAATTGTCCAAAATGTGCACTGAAAATTTTACGTGAAACTTCTTCTAAAGAACTTGTTTGACTATCAAAATCATGTACATCTGCATGTAAGTTCCAAATCCAAGTAGTTGTTTTTGGACCTTTAGCTAACGTTCTTGAAAAATGACCCGGTTGAGCCCATTTTTCGAAACTAGTTTCCACAGCGTCTTTTTCTACCAAAATTTGTACATTTTTTGATCGACGCTCTGTTGAGCTTATTGCCATTGACTTTCTCCTTTTGGGAGACGAAAATCTATGAAACTCTCATAAAAAAATAAAAAATAGGCTATTTATATCTATTAAGTAAATATGAGTTTTCAGATTATAATTATAGTTTGTTTTTAAATTTATTTTTACATTATTAACAAAAAATATTATTTATTAAAGTTTTCTATTTAATATTTTTCATTAAAATCTGAACACATCTCTAGTAACCATATCTTTAGCGATCTTGCTTATTTTAAACTCAATTTTATTTTTATCAGACATTAAGTTTACGAATTGAATTTAAATTCACTTAACTAACTTTCTACTTTATTTTTAAAAATAAAATGACAAACTTACAAAGACTTTTTATGCTTCTATAATAAAAATTATAAGACGAAATAAACAAATTACCGTCTTGATCAAATTAAAAAAATAAATAAAATTTAAAAATTATTATGAAAAGATTACCCTCAGATATCATCGAGATAGAGCTAACAAACCTTTTAAACTACCGGTAATAAGAGGTGGAGATTTAGAGACAATCAAAGTAATTTCAATAGTATTTAAGAGTATTTAAGAGTAAAAAACTAAGCGAACTATTTAGAGCGGTAGTTAATGCTAAAAAACACCAAAAATATTTAAGATTAATAGGGAATCTTTTCTTCGTTTGTAATATACTATTAACATCTGGATTTGGCCTTCGTGTTGGTACTGGTGGATCTCTAGATTATGTACTGATTCTTCTAGTTTCTCTATCAACAAAGTCATTGTATCATTTAATGAAAAATTCACCGAGTGTTACTATTTTACTCTTATTAGGAACACTATTTAGTTTCTATAAGAAGGGTATTAAAGATATAGAAGATCCATATACTGCATGACGAATTATTTGTAGCGTTGCTGCCCAATACCACAATCGACAACTGGCAATGGAGATGAAGAATCTTAATTCACTCGTTGAAGATGTTTCAGCGGCTCTTAAACTTCCCCTTGATAAAGTACCTCTACTTTGTATAGAACAGAAACTTTCATTGTTAGAACGTTTTAAATTGAAAGAGATAATTAAAAGTGAAAAAACGAGAAAACGAGTACAGCATTTTAGTGAATTTATAAAAAAATTTCCTCAATGTAAACCCGATCCCGAATCTATTAAAAAAGAATTAAATATCTTTAACTGATACAAAAAACTATATGCGTCTAATTTTACTTAATTAGACTTATATAGTTTTTTTATTTCTAATAAATATTTTAAGTATTCGAAACCTTTTTATGTATCAAAAATAGATAGCAGAACTTAATTAGATATTGATGAAAGTATACATCAGATATTATTTTTTTTTTAATATTTTATCTATCTAAATATTATATAATTTTGACACTTACTGTGAGTTCTGACAAACGAATCCTAATAACGATAATATTCTAGCTTGTTTAATAGCTTTTGTTATTTTACGTTGTTGTTGAACTGTAACTCCTGTAGCTCGACGTGGTAAAATTTTACCTTGTTCTGTAATAAATAATTTTAATAAATCGATATCTTTATAATCGATTTTTTGATCAATACTTATAACACTTATTTTTTGTTTTTGATTTATCATAATTTATTTTATTTCTTTATGAATTGTATGTTTATCACAATGGCGACAATATTTTTTTAGTTCAATTCTAGCGGGATCATTGCGACGATTTTTTTGAGTTGTATATCTTGATACTCCAATTGATCTCTTATTATTATTTGAACGACATTCTGTGCATTCTAAAGTTATTTGAATGCGAGTTCCTTTATTTTTTGCCATAAAGCTTTATCTTTGTTTAAAAATTTGAAATAGAATTTTTGTTAAAAAAAGTTTACCTTAAATGTCAGATCTTATCAAGATTTTATTTAAAAACTTTTCGTAGAATAAAAAATTATTCTTTAAAAACTTCCCATTTTACAACTAATATATTATATTTTAATAAACTTTAAATACAACTATATAAATTTTTAATATCTAAGTATTTTTATGGCGAATACTAAATCTGCAAAAAAGCGAATTTTAACAACAGAACGGAATCGTTTACAAAACCGTTTTTACAAAAGTACAGTAAGAACTCTAACTAAATTATTTCTAAATAATTTAGAAATCTATAAAAAATCTCCAACGGCTGAAAATAAGAAAAAAGTTCAAACTTTATTCAATTCTATCTATAGCTTGATAGATAAAGGTTGTAAAAAAAATGTATTTCATAAAAATACAGTAGCTCGTAAAAAATCACAATTATCACTTGCTTTTAAAATAAGTTAATTAGAAAAAACTAGCCAATATAAACATTTCATTTCAAATATTTTAAAATGGTGTTAAAAAAATTACAAATATCGATTATTTTAAATTTTTTTAACACAATTGATATTAACAACATTATTCAAATAATAATCATTAATAAGTACCAAACATATTATGAATTATATTACGGCTTTACCAGATTTTATTGAAATGCAACGAATAAGTTTTTGCTGGTTTATTTCTCAAGGTCTAAATGAAGAACTAGCATTGTTTTCGCAAATTCATGATTTTAGTTATAATACAGAATATGTTTTATTTGGAAATGAATATAGTTTAGTTAAACCGGTTTATAATATTATAAGAGCTAAAAAATATACTGCTAACTATTCAGCCCAATTAGTAATACCTCTCGAAGTTAGAAATAAAAAATTAAATACTATTCGCTACCATAATCAATTTCCAATTATAAATTTACCATTAATGACAACATATGCGACTTTTATAATAAATGGCTGTGAACGAGTCATCGTAAGTCAAATTATCAGAAGTCCGGGTGTTTATTTTGAAAAAAATAAAAATTATAAAAGACAAAAGTCAATCAAAAGAAATTTATCAACCGATTTTAATAAATTAAAGTCTTTTGTTCCGCTTGGTGAATCTTTTTTAGCAGAACAAAGTTTATCCTTTTTCGTAAATCCATATAATCAAACTTTTTTCCAATATTCTTATAATCAACTTAAAAAAAACAAAAAAGATTTTTATTTTTATTTTTTAGAAGCTTTTAAAATTTATAGAATTATTTATAAAAGTCTAAAAAAAAATCAAAAAACTGATAGACTTAAAATTTTTGTACATTGGTTAAATTTAAAAACTAAAAATTCTTATAATAATGAAATTTTTTCTTTAAAAAATCAAATATGTTTAATAGAAAATTGGAATTCAATTTTAAAATTAGTTATTAAATATCAATTATTGAATCAACTTTTCATCAAGCCTAATAAGCTTTTTAATGATAATTGGATAAATAAAATCTCTAAAAATTATAGTCATTTTAAAAAAGAATTTTTCTATTCAAAATCAACAGACAAAATTTTAGATTTCATAAACTATTATAAAAAATTCATTCAATTAAAATTTGTGAATCAATTTTTGGTAATTTTAGTAAATGAAAATAAAAACTTGCATCAAGTAAATCAGTTTAAATTTTTAAATAAAAATCATAACTTAACAACATCTAAACTAAAAAATTTAATAGCTAATTTAAAAAATAATTCGTTAAAATCAAATATTTATTTTTCTAATAGTTTAAAGGAATTAACGAAGTATAAACAGAAAAAACGAAAATCTAAAGAGTTAGACTATAGTTTATTATATAAAAAAAACTTTTTAAATTCAGTTTTTGATAATAATTTTGAGGAATCTATATACCAATTAAATGAACAAAAACGAGAAATTAAATATTTAAAATCACGTTCAGAAATAATACAATATAAAGATTTTCATGAAATAAAAGATCACTATAAAGAAAAGTACCGTGAAAAGGATTCTTATACAGCTATTTTAATTCCCGAATCTGGTTCTTGGATTCGTTTTACATTCAAAAAAAATATTCAAATAAATAAATATAAATATCCATTAAAAAATCAAGAAGATGAAGTTACTATTCAATTAGATAAATCTTCACAAAAACCTATTATCCATTTATTAAAAGAAATGGGATTAACGGATTTAGAAATTTGTCAAAATTTACAACATGCTGACTTTTTTTATTTTAATAAACCATTGATAACAAATAATATAAATTCAAATCAGCCTTTATTAAGATTTGCTTTAAAATCCGATTATTATAAAAATATTTCTGAATTTTCGAAAATTTTTGATAGTCGTTATTACAGGTTAGGTAAGATTGGTCGCTTTAAACTAAATAATAAATTAAATTTAAAGATTAATACAGAAATTCAAAGTATCACTTATGAAGATATATTTGCAATAATTGATTTTTTAATAACATTATCTATTTCAAAAACGACTGGTGATGATATAGATCATTTAAAAAATAGACGTGTTCGGTCGGTTGGTGAATTATTACAAAATCTATTTAAAATTGGATTTCAACGTTTATTAAGAAAGTTGAGAAGTCAAACGAATAAAATAGGCTCAACGCAATTATCCAGTTTTAATATTATTGGTACAACAATTCGTGAATTTTTTGGATCTAGTCAACTTTCTCAATACATGGATCAAACGAATCCATTATCCTCATTAACGCATAGACGACGAATTAGTGGTTTAGGTCCCGGTGGATTCGACCGAGATCGTATTAGTTTTGCAGTTCGGGATATTCACCCCAGTCATTATGGAAGAATTTGTCCAATTGAAACTCCAGAAGGACAAAACGTAGGTTTAATAGCTTCTTTAACTACTTGTGCTAGAGTTAACAAATCCGGCTTCATTGAGACACCATTTTGGAGAGTGATTAATGGAAAAGTTATTAAAAACGGAAACCCTGTTTATTTAACAGCAGATATTGAAGATTTTTATAAAATAGCACCTGCTGATATTGCAACAAATAAACAAAATTATTTAACAAAAAGCTTAATTCCAGTTAGATATAAACAAGATTTTATTACAGTAACACCTTTTGAAGTTGATTTTATTGCGATTTCACCAATTCAGGTGGTTTCCGTAGCAGCTTCTTTAATACCATTTTTTGAACATGATGATGCGAATAGAGCATTAATGGGTTCAAATATGCAACGTCAGTCCGTGCCTTTAATTTTACCACAAAAACCAATCATAGGAACTGGTTTCGAAAATCAAATTGCATTAGATTCCGGATTTGCAATTAGTGCACATAAATCAGGTATTGTTTCTTCAGTGACAGCTGATCAAATTATAATAAAAGATCTTTTTGGCAAAGAAATTAAATATCCATTACAAAAATATCAACGTTCTAATCAAGAAACTTGTATTAATCATCGTCCAATCGTTTGGAAAGGTGAAAAAGTTCAATCTGGTCAAATGTTAACTGATGGTCCAGGCATTAATACAAGCGAATTAGCACTAGGCCAAAATGTTTTAATTGCTTATATGCCATGGCAAGGTTATAATTTTGAAGATGCAATTTTGATAAATGAAAGGTTAGTTTATGAAGATGTTTTTACTTCAATACATATTGAAAAATATGAAATTGAAATTGATCAAACAGCTGAAATTTGTGAAAAAACTACTAAAAATATCCCTAATTTAAATTTTTCCGAAACAAATCATTTAAATGAAGATGGTATTGTTTGTATAGGTACATTTGTTAAACCGGGTGATATTTTAGTAGGAAAAGTTATTGAAAAAGATGATTCCGAACAATTACCAGAAGCAAAATTGTTAAGGGCTATTTTTGGTGCAAAAGCCAAAGGTGTACGGGATACTTCGTTCCGAATGCCGGAAGGTGAATATGGTCGAGTTATCGAAACTTTAACCTTTAATAGAAGAACGAAACTAGCATATAAATTTGAAAAAATACAAATTTTTATAGCCCAAATTAGAAAAATTCAAGTAGGTGATAAAATCGCCGGTCGACATGGAAATAAAGGGATTATTTCAAGAATATTACCAAGACAAGATATGCCTTTTTTACCTGACGGGACACCAATTGATATAATTTTAAATCCTTTGGGTGTACCATCCAGAATGAATGTTGGACAACTATATGAATGTTTATTGGGTCTTGCTGGTCATAAACTAAATCGCAGATTCAAAATTTTACCTTTTGACGAAATGTATGGCCAAGAAGTTTCAAGAATTTTGATAAACAAAAAATTAAGACAAGCTTCAATTGAGAAAAATGAAGCTTGGCTTTTTAATCCATATTCACCAGGTAAAATGGTATTAATAGATGGTCGAACAGGAAAAGAATTTGATAATCCAATTACAGTCGGAAATGGATATATGTTAAAACTTATTCATTTAGTTGATGATAAAATGCATGCTCGCGCTACTGGACCATATTCTTTGGTTACCCAACAACCTTTAGGTGGAAAAGCTCAACATGGTGGTCAACGATTTGGAGAAATGGAAGTTTGGGCACTTGAAGGATTTGGAGCAGCTTTCACTTTAAAGGAATTATTGACTATTAAATCTGATGATATGGAAGGTCGAAATGAAACATTAAACGCTATTGTTAAAGGACAACAAATTCCAACTACTGGAATACCCGAATCCTTTAAAGTTTTACTTCAAGAACTAAGATCAATTGGATTAGATATAAGTAGTTATAGAATCGATCGTTTTAATACTATTACTAATTACCAAATTGAAGTTAATTTAATTGAAAAATATGATCCATTAACAAAAACATTTCCACCTACTTCTAATTTAACTAATATATCTTTTTAATACTTTTAAGTTATCGAAAGTGCTATGATAAGAACCGAAAAAGAATTTGATTATATAAAAATTAAACTAGCATCTCCCGTTCGTATTTTACAGTGGTCTCAAAGACGATTACCTAATGGTCAACTCATCGGTGAAGTTCAAAAATCAGAAACAATAAATTATAGAACATTTAAACCAGAAATGGATGGTTTATTTTGTGAACGAATTTTCGGACCAAGTAAAAGTTTGGAATGTGCATGTGGTAAATATAAAAGAGTTCGTTATCATGGTTTAATTTGTGAGCGTTGTGGTGTTGAATTAACAGAATCAAGAGTTCGACGTCATCGAATGGGTCATATAAATTTAATTTATCCTGTAACACACGTTTGGTACATTAATAGTCGACCAAATTATATGGCCTTGCTTTTAGAAGTTGAACAGTGTGAAAAACGTTTAGATACTGGTTTATTATATTATTTGCCTAATGTATTTAAATTAATTGAAACAAATTTAAACTTTAAAAAACATCCTGAACTAAATGAAATTCTAGACGAATTTATCAAAACTTATAAATCGCGTTTATTATCTAGTCAACAGTTAAATTCAAATAAAATAAAAATTCATTTAAATGAAAAAGTAAAATCTTATTTAAAAGATAATTATCAAAAAGATTCACTTATAAAACTAAAAAAAATAAAAAAAAATTCCAAAAAACTTTTGGAAATGTTACAAAAAGATCATTCATTGAAATTGTTTATTTATCAAATTTTTCAACAAGAATATCAAAAAAAGTTTGCTATTAAATCTGGCAAAATAAATTTACGCGATAATCGAATTAAAAGAATTAAATTAGCTTCTTTAACGTATTTTATCGCAGAAGATGAAATTTCGTTTTATGGTTTACATTGGGATTTACAACAATATAGACGTAGTCGAGAGTTAGGTTTCACAGGTTATCCTTTGAAACCATATCCAAAACCAAAACCACAAGATAGACGTCGTAACACACCAAAATATTTATTAAAAACAACACCGAATTATTTAATTGGTTCAGTCTTAATTAAAAAAGAATTAGAACGATTAAACTTAAATCTAGAAATTTTAAAAACAAGACGTTTTATAACAATTTGTAGTAAAGTTTTACATAAAGAAAAACCAGTATATGAATCGTCAAAGTGGTTTAGAAAATGGGAATATCAAAGAATTTATAAATTACGAGATCAAGCTATTAAAAGAATTCGTATAATTGAAAATTTATTAGCTACCGGATCTGAGCCATCTTGGATGGTGATTTCTATATTACCGGTAATTCCACCTGCTTTACGTCCAATGATTCAATTAGATGGCGGACGATTTGCAACATCAGATTTAAACGAATTATATAGACGAATAATTACGCGAAATAATCGACTTTTACGGTTACTTGAAATTGATGCTCCTCAATTGATTATTCGAAATGAAAAGAGAATGCTACAAGAGGCTGTTGATACTTTAATTGATAATGGTAAACGTGGGAAAATTGCATTAAGTGCCAATAATCGACCACTAAAATCATTATCTGATATTATAAAAGGAAAACATGGTCGTTTTCGTCAAAATTTATTAGGAAAAAGGGTGGATTATTCGGGTCGTACTGTTATAGTAGTAGGTCCGAGTTTAAAATTAAACCAATGTGGTTTACCTTATGAGATGGCAGTAGAATTATTTCAACCTTTTATCATTCGTGAATTAATTAATCAAGGTTTAGCTAGTAATATGAAAGTTGCTAAAAATTTAATTCAACAAAACGAATCGTCAATCGATTCTGTTTTAGAAAAAATTTTAACTAACCATCCTGTTTTTTTAAATCGTGCTCCTACATTACATCGATTAGGAATTCAGGCTTTTGAACCTATTTTAGTTCAAGGACGTGCTATTAAATTACATCCTTTAGTTTGTACTGCTTTTAATGCAGATTTTGATGGTGATCAAATGGCAGTTCATGTTCCATTATCATTAGAATCACAAGCAGAATGTTACATGTTAATGTTAGCACCGTATAATTTTTTATCTCCTGCAAATGGAGAACCCATAATTACACCAAGTCAAGATATGGTGCTAGGCTGTTATTATTTAACTGTAAACAATATTAAAAATCTTTTAGGAGCAAATAATTATTTTTCGAATTTAGAAGATGTAATTCTTGCTTATAATCAAGATCGAATTGAATTGCATACCTCAATTTGGGTTCGTTATAATAATGAAATTTCGGAGTCATCAAAATTCATTAAAAAAATTAGTTTAAAAGATAAAAGTTATATTGAATTATACGATAACTTACAAATTCGGAAAGATAAAAATGGTACACCTTTAGTTCAGTATATTCAAACGACAACTGGTCGAGTAATTTTTAATTATACTATTCAGAAAACACTAAATCTAATATTGTAAAAATTTCACATTAATTCTTTAAAAATTCTATGGAAAATTACAAATATCAAAATACGCTGATTAATAAGAAGCAATTAAAACAAATATTAGCATGGAGTTTTACTAAATATAATTCAATGCAAGCATGTTCTTTAGCAGATGAACTAAAATATCTAGGCTTTAAATATGCAACGCAAGCTGGTATTTCAATAAGTATTGAGGATTTACGTGTTCCATTTACAAAAAACAGAATTCTAAAAAAAGCTCAGCAAGATGTGTTAAATGCTGAAAAAGTCTGTCTAAAAGGTAAAATTACCGATGTAGAAAGGTTTCAAAAAATTATAGACACTTGGAGTATGACAAGTGAATATTTAAAAGATGAAGTTGTATCGTTTTTTAAGAATTATGATCCGTTAAATTCAGTTTACATTATGGCTTTTTCGGGAGCTAGAGGTAACTTATCACAAGTTCGTCAATTAGTTGGAATGAGAGGACTTATGTCTGATCCAAGTGGACAAATTTTAAAATTACCTATTAAAAAAAATTTCCGTGAAGGTTTAACCATAACTGATTATTTAATGTCAGGTTATGGAGCCCGAAAAGGAATTGTTGATACTGCTTTAAAAACAGCTAATTCTGGTTACTTAACACGTCGTCTTATCGACGTTTCACAAGACATTATAATTCGTGAAAAAAATTGTTTAACAATACATACTTGTTTTGTTTTTAATATAGAAATTAGTAATAGAATTATTAAATCAATTTATGATCAAATTTTAGGGCGTGTATTAAGTAAACCTTTATATCATCCAAAAACAAATGAAAAAATTGCCGATATTGATACTCAAATTACACCAAATTTAATTAGGTTATTTAAACAATTAGGTATTAAAAAATTTTATATACGTTCACCTTTAACATGTAGTTTATATCGTTCGGTTTGTCAAAAATGTTATGGATGGGATTTAGCAAATGAAAATTTAATTGATATTGGAGAAGCGGTAGGAATTATAGGAGGACAATCGATTGGTGAGCCCGGTACACAATTAACCATGAGAACTTTTCACACTGGAGGTATTTTTACTTCAGAAGCTCGTCAACAAATAATTAGTTCACACAATGGTATCGTAAAATTTTCAAAAATTATTAAAACCTTAACTCTAAGAACTAACCGAGGAGAAGATGTTTTATTAACAAAAAATTCTGGTTATTTAGTAATTATTCCAGAACAAAAAGAAGAGGAAATTGTTCAGTTAGAATTGTTACCAAATACTATCTTATTTATTAAAAATAACCAATATGTAAAAAAGGGTGCACTTTTAGGTGAACTTACAAAAACTGAGAAACAAACTAAAAACGAAATTAAACCAGTATTAAGTACAACGTCTGGTGAAATTTTTATGCCACGCTTAAAAAATAAATTAAATTTCATAAATAAAAATAAACTTTTATGGATTTTATCTGGACAACTTTATCAAGCTCCTCTTAATTCATTTTTAAATTTTTATACCGACTATAAAATAAATAAAAATAATTATATTTTTAGAACCAAACTAATAAATCAATATTCTGGTTTTGTAAATTTTATAAATAAAAAAACAAATGTATTTGAAAGAAATGTTGAGATTATTTGTAATCATCTATTTTTAAAAAATTCAATAATTCAACGAGTATCAGAAAACAAAAATTTTAACTATTATTTATTAAGAAATAATAACTTTTTACATTGTCTAAGTCGTCAAAATAATGATTCAGCTTTTTATGTTGAAAAAAAATTAAAAGGACAATTCACAAGTTTAGTTGAGAATTGTTATAGAACGGAAACAGGAGGTATTCCCTACTTTAATTTATCAGTAAAAAACAAATCTATTTTAACTAATAAACTTTTAAATTATTTAAAACGTATAAACAATCAAGATTATACAAACACTTCTAATGAATTTTTATTTAATCAAAAGTGTTTAAATAAAAATCCAATAAAAGTACATTTAGATTCAATTATTTGGTTACCAGAAGAAGTTTATAAGTTAAATTGTGATAAAAGTTTATTATTAGTAGAACATGGAAGTTTTATTTCTGAAAAATTTGAACTTATACCAGGTTTATTTTCTAAAAAATCAGGTGTCGTAATAATAACTCAACAAAGTAATATTGTTCAAGAGATTTGCATCCAATCTGGATTGGTTTATCAAGGAAAACAATTTAAAAATTATGCTAATAAAATTTTTTATCCTGGTGAAACTATTTTCAATAATATCAAAATAGAAACACCAGTTCTATGTCAACATATAATTGGGAAATCTATTGATCAATTATTAATTCGATCACTGTCAATATTTGAAATTAGTAGGGTAAAGTCAGTTAATTATTATTTAAAAGATGATTTAAATTTTGAATCTATTCTTAATTTACGATCAAGTCGACAATATTTATTTAAATCGAATCAAAAAATCAAAACACATAAACATATTTTTTTAGTAAAAAATGTAATTGATTTAACTAACGAAAATTTAAAGCAAAAACAATTAAATTTAACTTTTAAAGTACAAAAAAAAAATAGCATTGTTCGGGTAATATTATTCGAAAATTTATCTTTGATAAATTATATTCCAGCACAGTTAAAGTATACTAATATTGAATCTTGTTTAGTAGTTAATGAAAAACAATTTGTTGATCGTTATACAAATTTAGGTTATTTCGAAAATATTACCAAAACTTCATTAAAAATTGTAAAATTAAAATCAAAATATAAAGATACAAAACAAATTTTATTAATTTCAAATGATGATTGTTTGACACTTGAAAAAGATAAAATTAAAAATAAAACAATAAATGATTTAATTTTAAATCATGTTAATTTAAATCAAATCGGAAAAGTAATAATTGATAATAGTAAATTTTTAACGATTCAAAAAGGAAAACCTTATTTTTTCCCTAATTGTTATGTTGATAACTCAACAAATAATATAAATTTACGTTATAAGCTATTAAACTTAAATAAATTGCCATTTTCTAATCCATTATTAACTAAAAAATTAATTTCATTAAATTATTATGATATTACTAGTAAGCTTATAAATAAAAAATTAAAATTTGATAATTCCGATAAAAGATTTAAAGGATCAAAAGTTCAGTTATCAAAAATGTTCATTAAAAAAAATACAAAATTATATAGTTCTCAAATACCTTTTTTTGTTCAAAAATTTTTAATCTCATCAGATAAAAAAAAAATAATAGAAACGTTTTCATCCTTAATTAAATTTGAAAAATCTAAATCGTTTAAAAAATATAAAAATCACTATTCTGTATTTTTCAAAAATTCTGAATTAGTTTCAAATATTATTAGAAAATCGCCAAATTTATATTCAACTTTGATAAAAGTTCAATTTTTTGGGTATCCTTTTTCAAAAAATATATCTATTCATTCTGTTACTGAAGATTATTTTGAACAAGAAGTAAATACTTTATTTTGTAAAAATGGCGAATTTGTCAATAATGGCCAACCTATAGGTTTGTTAAATTTTGAAAAAGAAATTACAGGTGATATTGTACAAGGTTTACCACGTATTGAAGAATTGTTAGAAGCACGTAAAAAAAAACAGATAGGTAAAAATCTATCAATAAATCAAAAACGAGGTTTGTTGATTAATAAAAGTAGTATTGATCCTAGTTTTGAATTCAGAAAACTGGGATTAACGGTTCGTGAAAATGATCGAATAAATCCACATAATTTATTAAAAGCTTATTTTAATTACTATGGCTTAATTAAAAATTTATTTTGCGATAAAAACAAAATTTTAAAATCATATAGATTAAGTAATAACTATGAGGCTAGTTATCGAAGTTTTAAAAAAGTACAATCTTTAATCTTAAATTCAGTTCAATCTGTTTATGAATCACAAGGCGTTTCAATCGCAGACAAACATTTAGAAGTTATCATTAAGCAGATGACAACAAAAGTTCTAATAACTCATGAAGGTGATACACCATTATTACCACGTGAAGTTATTGATTTATATCATATAGAATATATCAATGAACTAATTTTATCTCGAAAAAAACAACCCGCTTTTTATATTCCTTTATTATTAGGAGTTACAAAAGCTGCTTTAAATAATCCAAGCTTTATTTCCGCGGCCAGTTTCCAAGAAACAACAAGAGTATTAACAAAAGCAGCTATTGAAGGTAAAGTTGATTGGTTAAGAGGTTTAAAAGAAAATATAATTATTGGTCATCTGATTCCTGCCGGAACAGGATCACAAAATTATAAAAATTGTTTTAAATCTAATTTAAATAATTATAAAAATCCCCAAAAGTCTATTTTCGAATTTGAAAAAAAACTTAACTTAAAAATATAGACGTTTTTAAATGAATTTGATAATCTCTAAAATATGAAAAATTAAATTTTTATTAAATTTAAAGGAGTTTAAAGATTATATGGCTGATATTAGTTTAGCCCAATTATTAGAAGCAGGTGTTCATTTCGGACATAAAGCTCATAGATGGAATCCAAAAATGTTTCCATATATTTATACAGAACGTAATAATATACACATTTTAGACTTAGTCCAATCAGCTCAATTATTAAAAGAAGCCAATTCTTATTTACGTTCAGCATCAGAAAAAAATAAAACATTTTTATTTGTTGGTACAAAAAGACAAGCTAGTACTTTAGTAGCTCAAGAAGCTAAACGTTGTAATGCTTATTATATAAATTATCGTTGGTTAGGTGGAATGCTGACGAACTGGACAACATTAAAAAGTCGAATCGATAGATTAAATACACTTGAAAAAGAAGAAGCAGATCAAGTTTTTAATCTCTTATCGAAAAAAGAATCATCATTAAGACGTAAAGAATTAGAAAAATTACGTAAACACTTAAATGGTGTTAAAAATATGGATAAATTACCCGATATTGCAATTATTATTGATCAAAAAAGAGAATTAACGGCAATTCGAGAATGTCGTAAATTAGGCATTCCAATTGTTTCAATATTAGATACAAATTGTAATCCAGATTTAATTGATATTCCGATTCCAGGAAATGACGATGCTGTTCGTTCAATTAAATTAATTTTAAAGTCTTTAAGTGACAGTATTAACGAAGGTAGCCAACAATTTTAATAATCTTCAAGTTTTAGAAAATCTATTTACAAAAGTGTGAGATTATATTATACTTCACTTTAATCATATTAGAACTTTTAATTTCAGGAAATTACTTTAAATATGATTAAAGTAAAGTATAATTAGTAATTAAAACTCGCGGAGTAGAGCAGTCTGGTAGCTCGTTGGGCTCATAACCCGAAGGCCAATGGTTCAAATCCATTCTCCGCTAGAAAATTTTATAAATTAACGTAAAAAAATTTATTTTTTTATTAAAATTATATATTGAACGTTAAATATTAATAAGGTTTTACGTATGACATTAAATTTACAAACACCGTTTCCTACGTTTGGCGGAAGTACCGGTGGATGGTTACGCGCAGCTGAAGTTGAAGAAAAATATGCTATTACTTGGACTAGTACTAAAGAACAAATTTTTGAAATGCCAACAGGTGGAGCCGCGATTATGCGTAATGGCGAAAACTTATTGTACCTAGCAAGAAAAGAACAATGTTTAGCTTTAGGAACACAATTAAAAACGTTTAAGATAAATGATTATAAAATTTATCGCATATTCCCAAGTGGTGAAGTTCAATATTTACATCCAAAAGATGGTGTTTTTCCTGAAAAAGTAAATCCAGGTCGAATTTCAGTAAATAGTCGTGGTTTTTCAATTGGTAAAAACCCAAATCCTGCTTCAATTAAATTTAGTGGAACTACTACTTACGAAAGTTAATTTATATTTAAGATAAGATTAGTTTTATAACTAATCTTTTGGCGAGATGGCAGAGTTGGTCGATTGCGTCTGATTTGAAATCAGATGAATCTTTGCGGATTCCGTGAGTTCGAATCTCACTCTCGCCTTTTAAAAAAGAAAATTATGCTTAGCTGTGTTTATTTCTTATAAATTTTTACTATGGGTAAAGTTTACGATTGGTTTGAAGAAAGATTAGAAATACAAGCTATTGCGGATGATATTTCAAGTAAATATGTACCGCCTCATGTTAATATCTTTTATTGTTTTGGTGGTATTGTTTTTACTTGTTTCTTAGTTCAAGTGGCAACTGGTTTCGCAATGACATTTTATTATCGTCCTAGTGTTGTTGATGCATTTGCTTCAGTAGAGTACATTATGACAAGTGTTAACTTTGGCTGGTTAATTCGTTCAGTGCACCGCTGGTCAGCTAGTATGATGGTTATGATGATGGTTCTACATGTCTTCCGAGTATATTTAACAGGTGGATTTAAAAAACCTCGCGAGTTAACTTGGGTAACAGGTGTTATACTAGCAGTAGTTACGGTATCTTTTGGGGTAACCGGTTATTCTTTACCTTGGGATCAAGTTGGATTCTGGGCTTGTAAAATTGTAACAGGTGTTCCTGCTGCTGTGCCATTAATTGGAGATCCGTTAGTTTTAATTTTACGTGGTGGTGAAAGTGTTGGACAAAGTACATTAACACGTTTTTATAGTGCACATACATTTGTATTACCATTAGCAGCAGCAGTATTAATGTTAACACATTTTTTAATGATTCGTAAACAAGGTATTTCAGGACCTCTATAAATAAAAACCCCAAATTAATAAAATTATTATTTACAAGGAATTTTTATGTCAGTAATTAAAAAGCCAGATTTAACCGATCCAAAATTAAGAGCAAAACTTGCTAAAGGTATGGGTCATAATTATTACGGTGAACCTGCATGGCCTAATGATTTATTATATGTGTTCCCTATTTGTATTTTAGGAACGTTTGCTTGTTGTATAGGATTAGCTGTAATGGCTCCAACTCAATTAGGTGAACCTGCAGATCCTTTTAATACACCATTAGAAATTTTACCAGAATGGTATTTCTTCCCTACATTTAATTTATTACGTATATTACCGAATAAATTATTAGGTGTACTTGCAATGGCTGCTGTACCATTAGGTTTAGTAACAGTTCCATTTATAGAAAATGTAAATAAATTCCAAAATCCGTTCCGTCGTCCGATTGCAAGTTTGACGTTCATTCTTGGTTTTGTATTTGCAGTTTGGTTTGGTATTGGAGCTTGTTTACCCATTGATAAAGCTGTATCGTTAGGTTTTTGGTAATAAATTCTAAATTAAACTTTCTAAGTTTTTCAAAACTTAGAAAGTTACACAAATTCGACAAGTAACAAGAAGTGAAAAAAGCGTTATAAAATATAAAACCCTTCTAACAAATAAATTAGTTAAAAATTCTAATATTCCTCAAAAACCAATTTTCTCAATTCACAATA